>Ga0209633_10001898_pt1 | contig 20798 bp, 18 predicted proteins | sample Cruoilmetagenom1_FD_187290 | JGI IMG/M metagenome (GOLD analysis project Ga0209633, IMG submission 187290) | Oil polluted marine microbial communities from Coal Oil Point, Santa Barbara, California, USA - Sample 1 (SPAdes) (version 2) | ecosystem: Environmental > Aquatic > Marine > Oil seeps ... | reverse complement strand
TACAATACGTTGCAATTCACTCGTAATGAATAGGTCGGGGGTTCGACTCCCCCAGATGGCTCGTGAATAGTAAATCTAAAACCCGACCTCTTTATAATTTAATTAATTGTTAAAAAAAATCTTCTGAAGTTTACACTTTTCCCTAATAAGTACAACAATATCAAGTCTAATTCAACCAAAAAAGGACTTAAATAAGACAAGATGTTTTATATACGTAAAAAATAATATTTTAATATTGCTCTTAAATTTGTTAAATTTTATTTAATATTTACTATAGTATTCAACTTTCTAAATGGGGTTTGAGAATGATTGAAGTTAGTAGGGAATCAATAGATAATACAACAAAATGTGATAGAAATTTTGAATGTCTAACAGAAGGAAATGCACCAAGATGTGAAATATCTAATTGTATTGGTTGTGCAGTTTATTTTGTTAAAAACTCAAATAAATATTGTAGTTATGGTGAATATTATGGATTTGATAAATATTGTACTTGTCCTGTTCGACAAGAAATTTATAACAAGTATTCTATTTAGTTGTTAAAAATAGTGGGGAAAATTTGAAAATCAATGTAGTTACTGAAAGCTTTGTAAACAGTTTTACTGATCTAGTAAGAGGGTCAAGATATGGTAACAAATTTTTCAATTTTAAATAATTAAATACAATACTAGAATCGGAATTTAGTTTAAACTGGGAAAATTTATGTCACTATCTTAGCTCAGCTGGCCAGAGCAATTCATTCGTAATGAATAGGTCGGGGGTTCGAATCCCCCAGATGGCTCGGTGAATGTTTCCTTTCTTCTCAACTGATATTGTCCTCCTAAGCCTCTCTAGAGAAATGTGATCTAAATAAATTATTAATATTTAACTATTGACAATTGAATTACGTCTCATTACTTTATAACATAAAATAAAATTGACATAATTTTTTTACAAATATATTTACTCATTAATAGTTTTTGAAGTCTTTGAGTTATTCAACTCAACGGAGGTTTTTATGTCCAATTTTAGAATGTCTTACTTCTTACTCTTATTTTTTATTTCCATTACTACCTCTCTAAAAGCTCAAGATAGAATAGAAATGTGGATTGGCGACCAATCTCAGGGCGCTCCGGGAGAAGGAATTGAAATACTTGATTATAAGTCTGCAATTAAATGTCCTCTACATTCCCTGAACTCCGCTACTGATGTTGAAGTTACCAAAATTGTTGATGAAAGTTCACTCCAGCTCATTCAGTTGATGGTTGAATCAAGCCGAATATTAGAAATAAATATTAGTTTTATGCATTTTGATGAAACTAACAGATGGCGTGAATATTATAGCCTTAAGCTGGAAGATGTTTTTATAACGTTAATTGAAACAAAAACCGGAGATGATATTGGTGTTGATAATTATGAAATAATAAAACTAAATGCTGCAAAATATGAGTGGGAATATATATCTGAAAATGGACCTATTCGCTATGGCTGGGATTTTGCGTATAATCAAGCATTTTCAAATATATCTAATAGTCTTGCGAAAACAACTAATACAGAATTAGATACCATTTGGGTTGGTAATGTTTTGCTTGATGGAATTAACAGTCAGTTACCTAACCCAACAATAATTTGGGATTTTACACAGAAAAATATTTCGCCTGTGGTTTTTGACGGTGCTTCTACTCATGGTGGAGAAATTAATATTTTGGAATTTAATTTCACCAAGAATCTTGATCAATTTCAGCCCTTAATAGTGGAGCATTTGTTAGAAACAACAGAGTTGGCTAAAGCAGAAATAACCCTCTATAAAGAAGGAGTAGAATATTTTAAATATACATTACGTAATGTAGTTGTTACTCTAGATTCAGTCTCATATTCTAAAGATTTTTATGTTGGCGAAATAGGTGTATTTTATAGAGAATCAGTTTCATTAGTAGCACAGAGTTGGCGATGGGAAAATTTAGAAACTCATCAAGTATTTGAATATAGTATAAACGATAATGACTGGGCACAACTATTTAAAACTACGAATGAAAATACAATTGTAAATAAAATTGAGCTGAGTAATTATCCAAATCCGTTTAACGGTACAACGAACATACAGTTTAACATACCGCTAGATTATCTAGACCAGCATGCAAAAGTCTCAATCTACAATATTACTGGGGAACTTGTAAAGATAGTATTTAATGGTCAGTTAGTTAGAACAAATAATTCTGTACAATGGAATGGAACTAATAATTTTAACGCCACTGTTCCCTCTGGAAATTATTACTACAGGTTAACTGCCGATGATTTAACAAAAACTGGCAAGCTAACTTATATGAAATAGAAATAAAGAATTTTAATTTTGAGTGAGATATAAAATGAACAAACATATTACATTTACATTTTTGCTGCTTTTTCTTTCATTTAGTTTTTGTTTCGCCCAACAGGGTACATCAGAGGAAATTAAAGTCACAAAAGATTATCTAAATTCAGAAGAGATAATTACAGATAAGGTGGCAGTAAAAGATAGTGAGGGCAACATATTGTTAGAAATTAATGATGAAGGAACTGAAGGTTCAATATCATTAAAATCATTAACTGCAATTTTAAGTTACGCTGGTAAACTTTACAACAAAGACGGAAATTTATTTTGGAACGGTCGTGCTGTAAATTCTCCCTCCTTTGATAGTGGCTGGTTAGACTTAGGAAGCGATGCTTTCAGAGTACTTGACCATGATATTGGCGGTAGCGAAGATAATTATGTTGTTGATCTTCAAATTAAATCAGAGACTTCAAAAATTAACAACAAATATGTAGGCTATGAAAAAGTTGTTGATGGCACTAGAACATATTATTACGGTTATTATTATACGGATTTAACGTCGCAACATATTGAAATTGTAAAAGGAGCTTATGAGGAGGGATTAGTAAGAGTTCGAATTTGGGCTTACTAATTTCTGTAAAGAATCATGTTTATTTCCAGAACGAATTGCCAAAATTATTCTAAAGTTATATCTTTAAGAAGACGTAATTATCTCTAATTTTTTTTAGTAGATTTCTCAATATTATTATCTATCGAAACTTAATCTTTCTTCCCTTTTAATTTTTCTAATGCAGTAGTTTCTTTGTATTTATACTAAACGTAAAGTGGTTCTCGGATTATAAAAAAGTTGTAATCTCAAACACGTATTTTGTTTATTTCGGCTCCTTCTGACGGATGAGAGATTTATACTCCAAATATAGCTGAGAGATTTACCTACGGTGAGCTCGCAAGTTAGGTTCTCAAGTGCTAAAAATCAAGCTCATTTCAAAATTACAAATACACGAATTTACTTTTCCAAAGACCAAATAGTGATTACTATACAAAACTTTCCAACGAATTCATCTGCTTCAAAAATAATTTTGCCCCAAAAGAATAAAAATATTTATTTTTTATCATCAATCTATTGAGTAAAAAATAATCTCTCAAAGTTACAATTCTACAAATTATAAATCATCTTGTTAATTTAATAATTTATAACCTAAAGCAATTGAGTCAAATCAACCCTAATTTAACGATTTTGGACAAAATAAAACTTGACTTTTTGATCTAAAAACCGTTATTTTACATTCGAGTGGGTAAAAGTGTTGAACTAACCCAAAAATGAGAAAAGGCTATGTTTTTAGGCAGTTTTAAATATTCTATTGATTCAAAAGGCAGAGTTAGTATTCCAGCAAAGCTAAGGAAATTTGTTAGTCCGGAAGCTAATGATGGTTTTGTGATGACTCGTGGAACTGAAAAGTGCATCGAAGTTCATCCAATGGATGAATGGAAATTACTAGCTGATGAAAAATTAGAAAAACTAAACACCTTCAATCCACAAGAAGCTTTATTCCTCCGAATGTTTTTAGCAGAAGCTGGAGAAGATAAACTTGATACCCAATCTAGATTATTGCTCCCAAAAAATTTAATAAAGCATGCAGAGTTAGAGCGTGAAGTTGTAATAATTGGGGCAATGAAAAAAATCGAAATTTGGAATCCTAAAAATTACGACTCATATGTAAGCGGAACAGATTTATCTTTTGCAGAAGTAGCTGAAAAAGTGATGAGCAAAAATAATGATGTAAAGGAATAAAATGACTCATCACATTCCGGTTATGCAAAATGAAGTGAATGAATTTTTATTAACAGATTTAACCGGAACTTACTTTGATGGAACATTAGGCTTCGGTGGACATGCCTCAAAGATTTTATCACTTCTTGATGATAAAGCAAAATATATAGCAACAGATAAAGATATAATTGCATTTGAATATTGCAATAAGAAGTTTAAAGATGATAAAAGAATACAAACATATAACACTGGTTTTACAGATCTAAAAAATATTGCAAAGTTAGAAGATTGCGATAAGCTCGATGGAATATTTGCTGATTTAGGAGTTTCATCATTTCAACTTGATAATAAAGACGCCGGTTTCACTTATAGAGAAGATACAATTTTAGATTTACGAATGAACAAATCTATTGGAGAACCAGCGTATGAATTTTTGAATAATGCAGAACAAGATGAAATTGCAAATGTAATTTATGAATTTGGTGAAGAAAGAAAATCTAGACGAATTGCAAGTATAATTGTTAGAAACCGAAGTTCTGAAGAGATCAAAACAACAACTCAATTGTATAAAATGATAGAAACAGTAACTCCTACTCAGAACTTAAATAAAACTCTATCAAGAGTTTTTCAAGCATTAAGAATTTATGTAAATAATGAACTTTCAGAGTTAAAAGAATTTTTAGCTCAGTCAGTTAAATTAATAAAAAAAGGTGGAAGAATTGTAATTCTTTCATATCACTCTTTAGAAGATAGAATTGTAAAAGAATTTTTTAAGCACGAAGCTTTATCATGTGTTTGTCCAACAGAAATTCCTGTCTGTGTTTGTGATAAAGAAAGCACATTGAAAATTTTAACTAGAAAACCATTGATTCCAACAGAAACTGAAGTTAAATCAAACCCAAGATCAAGAAGCGCAAAATTAAGAGTTGCAGAAAAATTATGAAAAAGAAAGAAAGTTCATTTCTTAAAAAGTTACTGTTTGCCATCTTAACAATATTGCCCTTGTTGTTTGTTTATCTATTTATAATAAAAGAAGTAAAAGGCTTAAACTCATTTAAAAATGAGAGGCTTCAAGAATTAAGAGAGAAAGAAAATAAGTTGGAACAGAAAAGAGTGGCATACCAAAAACTAACATCTGAAGATGAAATTGTTAAAAGAGCAAAAGATAAATTTGAATTGATTCGCATAGATCATTTAGATGATATCAATATCAACTCAAACCAAATTAAAAACTTAGAAAAAATGATTAGCAAAAAATATGATTAACGGTAGAGCTTTATTTATAACCAGTCTTGTTTTAGTTGTATTTGTGGGATTGATAATCCAGCTTTATACTATTCAAATTGGTGGACATAATAAATATAAAAATAAAGCTGATCGCCAACAGAATAGGACGTATTTAGTTAAAGCTGAACGCGGAATATTTTATGATAGAAATAAAGAAATTTTAGCTTATACAAAAGATGATGTTTCATTGTTTGCAGATTCAAGAATGTTAAATAGAAAAGCAAACAGAAAAAAAAGAACTAAAATTGCAGAAACGTTGGCAAAAGTATTTAATGAAAAACCCCAAAAGTATATCAACTTAATAAAGAAAAGTAAAAAAAATGTTTGCCTTGAAAGGAAGGTATCAAAAGAAAAAGCTTTACTTCTCAACAATTTAGTTGTTGATGGTTTTTACAAAAGAGAGGATTATACTCGTGTTTATCCATACGGACATATTGCTTCACATGTTTTGGGATATGTGGACAAAGATTCTGAAGGCCGCAGTGGATTAGAAAAAATGTACAACAATTTGTTGAAGGGTAAAGATGGTGAGTTATTTGTTGAAAATGATGTTATAGGTAGAACCGTTTCTATTGATTATGATAATTCGGTTTCATCAACATCAGGTGATTCGTTTGTACTTACACTTAACAAAGTTTATCAAAAAATATTAGTTAATGAACTTATTAGTGGTGTTGAAAACTACGAAGGAAAATCAGCGATAGGAATAATTGCAAATCCGAATAACGGAGAAATATTAGCACTTGCAAACGTACCAGATTATGATCCAAATAATTATCATAAAGCATCTGATTTTTTAAGAAGAAACAGAGCCTTAACAGATACTTACGAACCCGGCTCAACTATGAAATCCATTGTTCTTGCAATGTTACTTGAAGAAGATCTTGTAAAAGAACAACAAGTTATTAATACTGAAAATGGTAAATACAGAATTAAAGGTGCTTGGATTAGAGATACTCATAAGCACTTAAATCTAACTGTTACTGAAATACTTGAAGAATCAAGCAATATTGGAATGGTAAAGTTAAGTGATAGAATTGACGATAGAGATTTTTATAAAGGATTAAGAGATTTTGGTTTCGGCAATTTAACTTCCGTTGATATGCTTGGGGAAACTAAGGGTTATCTCAAAAAACCAAATCAATTTTCTGGTATAACAAAAGCTTTTATTTCACATGGTTACGAAGTATCAGTAACACCAATGCAAATGGTTTCAGCTTATTCTGCACTAATAAATGGTGGCAATCTTTTTGAGCCTAGAATTTTAAAAAGAATAGTTGATTCGAACGGAGAAATAAAAGAAGAGTTTGAAAAAACTAAAATTAGAAGAGTTATTAGTAAAGAAACATCGGATAGAATTAGAGAAATAATGTTAGGAGTTGTTGAACACGGAACAGGGAAAAATGCCCAGTTAGAAAATGTTTTTGTTGGTGGTAAAACTGGAACAGCTCAAAAATTAATCGATGGAAAATATTCAAGAAAATATAATTCATCATTTATTGGATTTTTTCCTGCAGACAATCCTCAAGTTATTTGTTTTGTATTAGTTGATTCGCCAGAGAAAGGGAAGTATGGCGGGCAAGTTGCTGCTCCAATATTTAAGAACATATCTAAGAAAATAATGGATATAGATTTTGACATAGAAAGAAAGAAAAATAAAATTGAAAGAGAAGAACTTCTAAATAATTTTATGGCTGACATTGAAGCCAGTAATAGCAAGGCTGATCAACTATCATTACAAAATTATACTGATAAAAAAAGTACGTCTTCAGTAACAAAAATTACACATACTACCATGCCAAACTTAGTTAATAAATCACTTCGTGAAGCAATAACAATTTTGAGCGACTTAAAAATTCAATATAAAATTAACGGGAATGGCAAAGTTAAAAGTCAGAGTATAACAAAAGGAGAAAAGATAAAAGATGATATGGTTTGTAAAATTGTTTGTACATCAAAAACCAATATAAGTATTAAGTAATGTTACTAAGTGAACTGATAAATAATATCGCAACCGTCCAAGTAATTGGAACACAAAATGATTGTGAAATTAAGAACATTACAATTGATTCTCGTGAAGCAATTGGTGGAAATCTATTTGTTGCGATCAAAGGATTTAAAACAGATGGACATAAATATGTTTCGCAAGCTATTAGTAGTGGTGTATCAGCAGTTGTAGTAGATGATGATTCGAATATTTCTGATCAGCTTTTCGTTAAAAATAAAATCTCAAAAATTCTTGTTGAAAATTCTAGGATTGCCCTAGCTGAACTCTCAAATGTTTTTTATAATAAACCATCACAAAAACTTAACCTTATTGGTATTACTGGTACAAAGGGAAAAACAACAACTTCATATTATTTGAAAAACATTTTTGAAAGTGCTAATCAAGTAACTGGACTTATTGGAACAAATAAAAATATGATAGGTGATTTGGAGATTCCAACAAAGTTAACAACGCCGGAATCAAATAAAATAAATTCATTACTAAGTGAAATGCTTTCAAGTAATTGCAGTCAATGCGTGATGGAAGTTTCATCTCATTCACTTGAGCTTAACAGAGTTGATCAATTAGATTTTAATGTAGGTGTGTTTACAAATATTACTTCTGATCATTTAGATTTTCATCAAAATTTTAAGAACTATCTAAATGCAAAAAAGAAAATGTTTGATATGCTAAAACCTGAAGCAAAAATTATTTTTAATAAAGATGATAGAAATTATGTTGAACTTTTAAAAGATTCGAAAGCAGAAAAGATATCATATTCAATGAATACAAGTGCAGATATAAAAATAAATAATATTAATTATTCTCTTGAGGGAACTCAATTTGAGCTTGATTATAAAGGGGAAAGCTATCAAGCTAGTACAAAATTGATTGGTGAGTTTAATGCCTATAATGCAACAGCAGCATTTGGTGCAGCAATATTTTCTGGCGTTAGTATTTCACAAGCAATAGAAGGAATTTTTTCAACTCCACAAGTCCCTGGAAGATTTGAAGTTCTAAGAAGTGATGATAAAACAGTTATAGTAGATTACTCACATACCGCAGATAGCTTAGAACAAGCATTAAAAGCTATAAGAAATATTGTTCACCAAAACCAACAGATAATTACTGTTTTTGGTTGTGGCGGAGATAGAGATAAAACGAAGCGACCTATCATGGGTAATATTGCTGAAAAATATAGTAATCAAGTTTATATCACTTCTGATAATCCAAGAAGTGAAGATCCGTATGAAATTATAAAAGATATAGAAAATGGTTTTTCAGACGAAGATTACAAGGTAATAGAAGATAGGGATCTTGCAATAAAAAATGCTATTGAGAAATCTCAAGATGATTCTGTAGTGTTAATTGCAGGTAAGGGACATGAAACATATCAAGAAATTAACGGTGAAAGATTTTTTTTTTCAGATAAAGAAACCGCAGAAAAATATTTATAAAAAATTATGACGATTACCTTAGAAGACATATTTAATATTCCTACTGCTAAAATATACAACCCAGATTTGTATAAATCTGTTACATCAGTTTCAATAGATACGCGTAGTTTGAAAAAAAAATCATTATATGTTGCTATAAAAGGTAAAAGTTTTGATGGACATAATTATATAGAAGAAGCTGTAAATAAAGGAGCATGTGCAGTATTGATTAGTAACAGAAAATTAAATTCTGTGACTGATTTAGATATCCCAATCATAACTGTACAAAGCACTAAAAAGGCTTATGGAGAGTTAGCAAATATTTGGAGAAAAAAGTTTAAAGCAAAAGTTGTTTCGATTACGGGGAGTAATGGAAAAACTTCAACCAAAGAAATTACAAAACAATTATTAGCGGAAAAATATATTGTTCACTCAACTCATGCCAATAACAATAATGATATTGGAGTTCCGTTGACTTTGCTTTCAACTCCTAAGAATGCAGAAGTAGTTGTTCTTGAGCATGGGACAAATCATTTTGGAGAAATAGAATATACTGCAAAAATTGCACAGCCTGATGTTGCCTTGATTACAAACATTGGAAACTCTCATATTGAATATCTAAAAAATAAGAGAGGTGTTCTTAAAGAAAAAATAGAACTTTTTAATAATGTTAATCCAGATGGAAAAATACTTATCAATAATGATGATGTTTTATTAACTGAACAAAAACAAAATTTTAAGAACAAAATAGTTTATGGATATAACGGTAGAGCAATTATAAAAGGTTATAGAAAAGGTTACTCATCAGATGGTAATGAAAAAATTAAAGTTAAGTATAAAAACATAAATGTTGATTTAATCTTACCATTATTGGGGGAATCTAATGCTAATAATTTTTTATCAGCATTAGCAATTTGTTTTGAAATGGGTCTAACAAAGAAACAAATTATTTCTGGGACGAAAAAAGTACAACAAATATCTAAAAGATTGGAAAAAAAAGACTTTAAGAAATTTGTAATAATTGATGATACATACAATGCAAACCCTGAATCAGTCAATAATGCTCTGATGGTTTTGAGTAAGTACAAATCAATGAAAAATAAGATAGCAATACTTGGAGATATGGGTGAATTAGGAAAAGACGTTGTGAAGTTTCATAAAGGTCTTGCGAAGACAATAAAGGAAAATGGAATTACAACAGTTCTCACAATAGGTAATAATTCTAAACATCTTTTCTCTGAATTAAATAAAAGTGTGAGTCTAAAAAAACATTTCTCTCAAAGAGACAAAATGAAAGAATTTATTAGTGAAATGGATTTGTCTGAAAGTGTTATCCTGGTTAAGGGTTCACGATATATGAAAATGGAAGAATTTGTTGAAGTATTAGAAAAGAGAGCGGCATAGATGTTATATCATTTGTTTGATTACTTAAATGAATTATATGCTCTTCCAGGCTTTGGAATGTTCAAGTATTTATCATTCCGCTCTGCACTTGCAGCAATAACAGCAATGTTTATAGCTTTTTTTATTGGTCCAAAAATAATTAGTTATTTACAACAAAAACAGATTGGTGAAACCATTAGAGAGCTTGGCCCAAAATCACATAAGCTAAAAGGTGGCACTCCAACAATGGGTGGTGTAATTATAATTTTAGCAGTTGTACTTCCTGTTATTCTATGGGCGGATATAAATAGCACTTATATTATTTTACCCCTAATTGGAACAATTTGGTTAGGAGTTGTGGGGTTTATAGATGATTATTTAAAAGTTGTTGTAAAAAAATCAGAAGGATTGATAGCCAGATATAAATTATTGGGACAAGTATTACTTGGATTGTTAGTTGGTTCAGCAATTTATTTTTTACCTGAGTTTAGTCAATACAATAGCGAAACAACATTACCCTTTTTTAAAAATCTCAATTTTGATTTTAGCTATTTCTATATCCCAGCTGTTATTTTCATAATTACAGCAACTTCAAATGCGGTTAATTTAACTGATGGTTTGGACGGATTAGCAATTGGATCAATGTTAATAGTAATGTTAGCTGTTGGAATACTTAGCTATATCTCTGGAAATACAATTTATTCTGATTATTTAAATGTTATTTATCTATCAGGATCGGGAGAGCTAACAGTTTTTATATCTGCATTTATCGGTGCTGGACTTGGCTTTTTGTGGTTTAATTTTTATCCAGCACAAGTATTCATGGGTGATACAGGCTCTTTAGCATTAGGTGGAGCTTTTGGAATAATTATGATATTAATTAAAAAAGAATTGCTTATCCCAATTCTTGGAGGAGTCTTTTTTATAGAAACACTTTCGGTAATTATTCAAAGAATGTATTTCAAATATACAAAGAAAAAAACTGGTGAAGGAAAAAGAGTTTTTAAAATGGCCCCGCTTCATCACCATTATGAATTATTAGGTTGGGCAGAACCTAAAATAGTTATCAGATTTTATATAGCAACAATATTGTTTGCAATAATAAGTTTAGCATCATTCAAAATACGCTAATGAATATAGAAGGAAAAAAAATAACTATTCTTGGAGCTGTACGAAGTGGAATTGCATCTGCTAAGTTAGCTAAGAAATTGGGTGCGATCCCTTTTGTTTCTGATTTTTCCGATACTGAAGAAATTCGTAAAAATACTGAAACACTTGATACCATTGATGTTACATATGAACTAGGTCAACATTCAGAAAAAATTTATGATTGTGATTTTATTATTACAAGTCCGGGTATTCCATCAAATTCTCAAGCATTGACTATAGCTAAAGAAAAAGGTATAAAAATTATAAGCGAGATTGAATTCGCTTCATGGTTCTGTGAAGGTCAAATAATAGCTATTACTGGTACAAATGGAAAGACAACTACAACTTCGTTATGTGCACATGTAATTAATTCAGCTGGTAAAAAATGTTATATGGCTGGAAATATTGGGTTGCCGTTTTCTGAAATATCAATGAGTGTTAAGCCAGAAGAGTTTGTTGCGTTAGAGGTTTCAAGTTTTCAATTAGATTTTATAGAAGACTTTAATCCAGATATTTCAATTTTATTAAATATAACACCTGATCATCTTGATAGATATGAAAATAGATATGATCTATATATAAAGTCAAAAATGAGAATAGCTGAAAACCAAGACAGCAGTAATATCTTTATATATAACGGCGATGATGAAAATATACCAATTGGTTATGTGTCTAGTAAAATAAATTTATTCCCATTCTCATTGGATAAAAGTTTAAGTAATGGATGTTTTATCGATGATGGATGGATTCTTCACAACAAAGATTATAAAGTTACTGAAATTTGTAACACAACAGAGCTTGCTCTAAAAGGTGAACATAATTTACAAAATGCAATGGCAGTTATAAATGTTGCAATGAGAATAGGAATTAATCAAGACATTATAAAACATAGTTTAATGAATTTTAAGGGAGTTGAACATCGGCTTGAGTTTGTAAGAGATGTTTATAATATAAATTTCATTAATGATTCTAAAGCAACAAATGTTGATGCTGTATGGTTTGCCTTAAGAAGTTTTGAAGCTCCCATTTTTCTAATTCTTGGTGGAATTGATAAAGGCAATGACTATAGTCAAATTAAAGAAGAAGTTGAGAATAGGGTGAAAAAGATCTTTGCAATTGGAAGTTCATCTGAAAAAATTTATAAATATTTTAAAAATTCAACTGATGTTGAAATTATTGAAACACTAGAAGAGGTTGTAAACAAAGGACTTCATGAGGCTAGTAGCGGTGACTATGTTTTATTATCTCCTGCTTGTTCTAGCTTTGATATGTTCAATAATTATGAAGACAGAGGAAATCAATTTAAAAATTTAGTTAACCAATTATAATATGAAAAACTTAACACGAATACTTATCGGAATTGTTCTCGGACTAATAATATTAGGCTCTGGAATAATTTTTAGTGCAAAGGGAATGTCATACTTTGTTTCTCACATAGAAAAAGTTCTTTTGTCAATCGGTGTTTTTGTTTTGTTCGCCATTGTTCCTTATAAATTTTATAGAGATTATAGTAAGTATATGTTATTCGCAATTGTGGGAGTTCTCCTAGTGACATTAGCATTTGCACCTGCAGTTAAAGGAGCTTCAAGGTGGATTGATATTGGAATAATGAAATTTCAACCATCCGAATTTGCAAAAATATTTTTACTAATTCATCTTGCTAGTATGATAGAAAGTAAAGGAAAAAAGATAAAAGATTTTAAGGAAGGATTGCTCTATATGCTAATATGGATAGGTGTTGTTTGTGCATTGATTTTCTTTCAACCCAATGTAAGTACAACTCTGATTATAGCTAGCACATCATTTGTATTGTTGTTTGTGGGTGGAGCAAGGTTGTTACACCTTGGATCAATAGTTGGGGCATTATTATTAATGGTAGGATCTGGAATGATGATGTTTTCACATTCAAGGACTAGAGTGCTAACATATCTATCCAGTTTTATGGATGGAACGATGATAAATTTTCAAGTTCTGCAATCAAAAATAGCATTAGGAAGTGGAGGTTTTTTTGGTTTGGGAATGGGACGAAGCAAACAAACCAATTTGTTTTTACCTGAAGCTCACAATGATTTTATTTTTTCTGTTCTTGGTGAAGAATTTGGATTTATAGGAGCAGTTACAATTCTCTTTGCATACCTAGCACTTTTTCTTGTAGGTCTTCTTATTGCAAAAAAAGCAAAAGATGATTTTGGTCAATTATTAGCATTTGGAATTTCATTTACAATTATTATTAGCGCATTTATTCACGTTGCTGTTGGTCTTGGAGTTATTCCAACAACCGGAATAACCCTACCATTTATGAGCTTTGGTGGTACATCGATAATTATTTTTTCAATATCAATTGGAATACTGGTTAACATTGCTCGTTTGGCAGAGAAGCATCAAGAATTACGAAGTTCAAGAAGTAGAGCTCGTGTATGAAAAATATTTCCTATAAATATATTTTCGCAGCTGGTGGAACGGGCGGGCATTTATATCCGGCAATTGCTGTTGCAGAACATATTAGGAGTGTTCAGCCGGAATCCAAAATATTATTTGTTGGAACTAAAAATAAGATTGAATCTAGAGTAGTTCCAAATTTGGGTTTTACTTTTAAGACTATTTGGATAAGTGGTTTTAGCAGAAAATTAACTTTAAGGAATTTGCTGTTTCCTATAAAACTGATTGTGTCAATATTTCAGTCAATGTTTATCAATCTAAATTTTAAGCCGAGTGTTGCAATTGGAGCAGGAGCATATCTTTCAGGACCAATAGTTTGGGTCGCATCTTTCTTTGGGGCAGGAGTTGTTTTATTAGAGCAAAATAGTTATCCGGGTGTTACAAATAGAATATTACAAAATAAAGCTGATAAAATTCATCTAGGGTTTGAAGATTCAAAAAAATATTTCAAAGATGAATCAAAACTTTTTGTTAGTGGAAATCCTGTTAGAAGAACATTGGAATTAAAAAATAAAGAGAATGCACTAAAGAATTTTGGACTTGATACAAACAGAAAAACGATTCTAATATTAGGCGGAAGTCTTGGTGCAAAAAATATAAATGAATCAGTTAAAGAAAATTTACAATCTCTAATAAAAGAAAATATTCAAATAATTTGGCAAACAGGGGAACTTTATTTTGACTCTTTCAAAGCATTAGAAAATGAGAATGTTAAGGTTTTAAAATTTATAGATGATATGTCCTCAGCATACTCTGCGAGTGATTTAGTATTGGCTAGAGCGGGAGCAACAACAATAGCTGAAGTAGCTTATTTAGGGTTGCCTGTGATTTTTGTACCTTCAAAAAATGTAGCTGCTAATCACCAATTTAAAAATGCAAAGTCTATTGTTGATAATAGTGCTGGATTGTTAATAGAGGACGATGAACTTGTTTATAAAATGAAAGATGTTGTTCTAGAAACAATTATTGATAAATCCAAACTAGAGAAATTAAGTTCTAATATTAAGAAATTTTCAAAACCAGGAGCAGTTAAAATAATTGCTGAAGACATTATGGAGTTAGCAAAAATCAAATGATTAAAACAACAATAAATAGAATTCACTTTATAGGTATTGGTGGTATTGGCATGAGTGGGCTTGCTGAGATACTTATTAGTCAAGGATTTAAAGTTTCTGGCTCTGACTTGGCATTAACTGAAATAACAGACAGACTTCAAAGTTTAGGTGCTGAAATTTTCGAAGGTCATTCAGCAGAAAATATTAAAGAAATTGATTTAGTTGTTTATTCATCAGCGGTAAATTTAGAAAATCCAGAAGTTAAAGAAGCACTTGATAGAAAGATACCTGCAATTAAAAGAGCAGAACTATTAGGTGAAACCATGAGAATGAAGTATGGAATTGGTATTGCCGGAACACACGGGAAAACTAGTACTACTTCTATGGTTGGTCTTACATTGACTGATGGCGGAATTGATCCTACTATAATTGTTGGTGGAAAACTCAGCGGACTTGGTGGAACTAATGCAAGACTTGGGAAAGGGGATTACATTGTTGTTGAGGCTGACGAATTCGATAGAACATTTCTGAAACTTACTCCAACCATTGCAGCTATTACAACATTGGAACAAGAACATCTTGATACTTATAAAGATTTGGATGACATAAAAGGTGCATTTGTTGAATTTGCAAATAAGGTCCCTTTCTATGGTTTTGTAGTTTTGTGTCTAGATGAACCAGCGTTGCAAGATATAATTCCTAAAATAAATAAAACAATAATTACGTATGGAGTTTCTCCTCAAGCGGATATTCGTGCTATTGATATTGAGTATGATAATAATTATAGCTCTTATACAGTTGTATATAAGGGAGAAGAACTTGGTAGAATAAAAATAAATTTACCTGGATTGCATTATGTGAAAAATTCTTTAGTGGCATTAACAATTGCATCAGAAATGCAAATACCTTTTGATGTTATAAAACAATCTCTTGAATCTTTCTCTGGTGTTTATAGAAGGTTTGAAACTAAGTATGATGAAGAAATTTTGGTTGTTGATGATTATGCACATCATCCAACTGAAACAACAGCAACTCTTACTGGTGTTAGAAGCGGATGGAAGAGGAGATTGGTCGCAGTCTTTCAACCTCATTTGTTTTCAAGAACAAAAGATTTTTATGCTGAGTTTGGAAGATCATTTTTGAACTCTGATATTTTTATTTGTACTGATGTTTATCCTGCAAGAGAAAAACCAATTGAAGGAATTACAGGTGAACTTATTGCTAATGCAGCAAAAGATTTTGGACACAAAAATGTGATATATGAACCTGACAAAAATAATATCCCAGCATTACTAAAAGAGATTACTGAAGAAGATGATATTGTAATAACAATGGGTGCAGGAGATATTTGGAAGTTTGGAGAAAAGTTTGTGGACTGTCTAAAAACTAATAGTGAATGTTCGTGATGAGAAAGTTTTCAATGTTCAAACATATTGTTTTGCTATTTGCAATCATTGGAGTATTACTTGCTCTTACATTCTCGCTTGATAGAAGTGAAATAAATAAAATATATCAAATTGAACTTTCTGGAAATGAATATTTACCAAAAGAAAATTATTTAGAATATGCAAAACTTAATGAGGTAAGTAATTCAGATTTAAGTATTTCGCTTATACATGATAGACTTGAAAAACATCCATACATAAAAAATGTAGATGTAGTAATTCAAGAAAGAGGAATAGTTCAAATAGAAGTTTTTGAAACGCCAATTGAAGCTATGCTATTAAAGGATAATGAGCAATTATTACTAACTGCGGAAGCTCAGATAATACCATTTTTAGAAAATACAATAAATATGAATGTCCCAGTTATAGTTAACTATGCTCAAGTAAAAGACACTAAGCTATTTGGTAACGTAACAAAAGATGAATATTTAATGAAGGCACTTTCAATTATAACTACTGCACAATTTGTAGACGCGGAATTGCATAATAAAATTTCAAGCATAAACCTGAATTTTGGAAGGAGCATTAGCATTGATATTATTGGATTAAACTTCCCAGTGTTTTACGGAAAGAATAATGAAGTAAAGAAAACAGTTTATTTATCAAAAGTACTTAATCATTTAAGAGATAAAAAAATAAAAGATTATTTGGATTATTTAGACCTAAGATATGACAACCTGGTTTACCTTGGTTTCGATAACGATTCAATTGTTAAGAAGGAACGAACATGAAAAAAAATATAATTGCCGGTTTAGATTTGGGCACAACAAAAGTTGGTGCTGTAATTGCCGAACAATTTGAAGATAAAATTGACATCCTAGGATTTGGTGTTGCACCTTCTGCTGGATTAAATAGAGGCTTAGTGGCTAACATTGCAAAAACTGCAGAGGCAATTAGAGAAGCAATGAGTCTTGCATCGAATAGAGCGGATATTGATGTTAAGACTGTTAACGTTGGTGTTGCCGGTGAACATATAACAAGTCTTCGACATAGAAACTATGTAACTATAAGTAACCAAGACAAAGAAATTGAAAAAGCAGATATTGACAGATTAAAAGCTGATGTGAACACAATTAGAATTCCATCTGATAGACAAATTTTACACATAATCCCTGAGGAATTTTTTATAGATCATCAGGGTGGTATCGATAATCCAATTGGTATGGCTGGTTCAAGATTGGAAGCATTAAATCATGTGGTTCTTGCATCAACACCAGCAATACAAAATATTAGAAAGTCAGTTGAACGCGCCGGGTATAGCGTGCAAGATTATATTCTTCAACCTATTGCATCAAGTGTTTCAGTATTAGATGAAAGTGAAAAAGATCTTGGTGTTGCGTTGATAGACATTGGTGGTGGAACAACTGATATAGCAGTATATCATGATAAAACCATTAAATATACAAAAGTTATTGGTGTTGCTGGAAATCAAGTTACAAATGATATTAGGGAATCACTTGGTATTGTAACAGCTGAAGCTGAAAAACTTAAAAAGGAATATGGCTACGCATTAGAGGAAGCAATCATAAAAGATGAAGACATTTATATTAAAGGAGTTGGAGCTCGCGGAAATATTAAAATTCCAATCTCTCTACTCACACAAATTATTCATGTCAGAATGAAAGAGCTCTTTACATTGATAGATAACGAACTTAGACAATCTGAATTTAAAAATAAAATTAAAGCTGGAATAGTACTAACCGGAGGTGGTTCATTACTCAGAGGAATAACTGAATTATCCGAAGATGTCTTTGGACAGCCAACAAGAATAGGTGTTCCATTAGAATTAGGTGCTGGATTATCTGATGAAATTGAAAGTCCAGAATTTGCAACTGTCGCAGGTTTAATAAGAGGTGTCCCAGGAATAACATCTTCACAGACAGGCTTTAATTATAAAAGCAAATCTCCTATCACAAATTTTAAAGTAGGAAGCATTTTTAAAAAAGTACAAGAATTTTTTGATGAATTATAATAAACAACAATACAACAAGGAGGAAATATGCCGAATTTCGTAACTCTTGACCAAGACCAACTATTATCAGCCCAACTTAAAGTAGTTGGAATTGGTGGTGGCGGATGCAATGCAATTGAAAGCATGATGCAAAGAGGCTTAAACGGAGTAGAATATGTTGCAATCAATACAGATGCACAAGTATTAGGGACGAGCAATGCTCATCACAAAATACAAATTGGAACAAACATAACACGTGGATTAGGAGCCGGTGCGGACCCGGAAGTTGGAAGAAAAGCTCTGGAGGAAGACAGAGACAAAATTGCTCAATTGTTAGAAGGAAGCGATATGGTTTTTATTACTGCTGGAATGGGCGGTGGTACTGGAACTGGTGGAGCACCTATGGTTGCTTCAATTGCTAAAACACTTGGAATTTTAGTAATTGGAATTGTTACAAAACCATTCAAATGGGAAGGCAAAAGAAGAATGCAAAATGCTGAAGACGGAATTGATGAACTAAAAAGAAGTGTTGATAGTTTAATTGTAATTCCAAACGACAGACTTCTAAACATATTGGATAAAACGGTTTCAGCAAGAACAGCTTTTGATAAACCAAATGAAGTTCTATATGAAGCAACTAGAGGAATAGCAGATATAATTACAATTCCAGGAATAATTAATGTTGACTTTGCGGATGTTCGTTCAGTTATGAATTCTAGTGGTGAAGCTTTAATGGGTGCTGGAACAGCGAGTGGAGAAAATAGAGCTGTAGAAGCTGCGCAAAAAGCAATCTCATCACCATTGTTAGATGGAATTAGTATTAGAGGAGCAAAAAATATTCTTCTAAATGTAACTGGTTCAGATGAACTTACCATGCAAGAAATTGATGAAGGTAACAAAGTTATTTATGAAGCTGCTGGAGAAGAAGCAAATGTTATTTTTGGATGGGTAAGTAAAGAAGATATGAATGAGCATGTCTCATATACTGTAATAGCTACTGGTTTTGGTGATGAAAATAAAACTGACAGAAAAACTATTGCAAAACCTGAAGAAGTTGAAGAACAAATAGAAAATAAATTTGCAGGCTATACTGTTGAGAATTTTGAAGTACCCGTAGAACCTGAAGAGTTGGATACACCTACTATATTTAGAGTTAAAGGTACAAACAAAATTCTTACTGGTGAAAAAAATGTTACAAATAGTGGATTCAAATTGAATGAAAGACACGATCAACTAGATGCATTTGCTGGAGCAGAAGTTGAAGAAAAAAATGAACAAAAAAAAGATAAAGGTGGTTCATCATTTTTAAGAATGATGATGGACTAAAATAAATTATAAGCGATATAATTTCTATGAATAAATTATATCGCTTAGTAAAATCTTAAAGGCTGTCTTTGATTTTCCCTTGTTGTGGTAGTTTCGGCAATTACCTTCAGAGAATCTTAACAGCCTTTTTAATTACAAGTTTGAGTAATAATTGTTAAATTTCCAAGCTTAAATAAAATAGAAAATATTAAATGAAAAAAATATTTATATTCTTAATTGCAATGAACTTTGTTTCTTTGGCCCAGTTGGAAAGTCAAGTGGGATGGATAGCTAAATTTGGTGGTGCAGTCGGATTTTCTCCAGTTATACTATTTCCTAATTTTGATGATGTTAATGTAAATTTGAAATCACTTAATATGGATGAGCTAAGTGGTCCTGTCTATGCACCTGGCGGTGGCGGTTACATTTACGTAATGATAATTGATAACTTAAGATTTGGTGGAATAGGATTTGGTGGATCTCAATCATCATTAAATACTGTAGGTGATTTTGAAAATGAAGTTATTTATTCTTTAAGCGGAGGTGCTTTCACTGTTGAATATACTATGCCTTTTATTAAAAATATTGCACTTTCAGCAGGACTAATGTTAGGCGGGGGCGGACTTGATATTAACATATATCAAAATGATGGTTCCTTCGATTGGAATAATGTCTGGGATAATGTTTCTGAGAATGATGAAATAAATAATAAATCTATTCTAATGAGTAACTCATTTTATTTAATTTCACCGACTCTAAATGTTGATATTCCTATAAACCGATTCATTGCTCTTAGAGGTGGTTTGGGTTATCAATTCACTTTTGGTGATAGTTGGGAAGTTGCAAATGGAAAAGATATCAATAATGTCCCATCAAGTTTAAATGGAAATTCATTTTTCATTCAAACTGGTATTTATGTAGGGTTGTTTGCTTTCTAAGTATTTAGTACTATTCTTCTGTCTGTCTTGGCGAAGATGGAAATAGTTTTTATAACAAGTATAAAGTTTGTCATTTCAAAATGAGCTTCTTTTAGTGATTAAGAAATCTTTAATGGAAATTGGAATCATATGAAAAATATTTTAGTAACTGGTGGTGCTGGATTTATTGGAAGTAACTTTGTTAATTCGATTCTAAATGAAAGAGATGATGTTACTATTGTAAATCTTGATAAATTAACATATGCTGGTAATCTTGAAAATCTTAAAGATATTGAAAAGAAAAGTAATTATCATTATGTAAAAGGTGATATAACTAATGCAGAATTAATTGACTATCTATTTAAAAAATATTCTATAAAATA
>Ga0209633_10001897_pt1 | contig 20810 bp, 18 predicted proteins | sample Cruoilmetagenom1_FD_187290 | JGI IMG/M metagenome (GOLD analysis project Ga0209633, IMG submission 187290) | Oil polluted marine microbial communities from Coal Oil Point, Santa Barbara, California, USA - Sample 1 (SPAdes) (version 2) | ecosystem: Environmental > Aquatic > Marine > Oil seeps ... | reverse complement strand
CCGCGTTTATCGTCACGCAACACAAATAGGCGCGGGTTGAGCCGCTCATTATATTTAATGTCCGACAATATCACTTGGGTTTGCTGGCCAAAACCGTCATGGATAATCCACTCTTTGAGCGCAAGGCTCGCCGTATCAAACACCATCGTAATCGCGCCGTCCATCTCGCCGCTGCCATCTTTGGCGGTCACAGAGATGCCGCTAATGGTTTTTTGCAAAGACACCACTTCAACATCGTTTTTAAGGTCAACATTTTCCGCAAGGAAAAATGCAAGCGGTGTGGACTTTAAAGGCACGCGGTCTTTGGTATCGAGCTCTTTATCGACTTGGGTGAGAGTCACACCGTCTGACACTAAAAGCAAAGGCGCGGGCGCGTCATATTCAAACCTGATTTTGCCAGGGCGCTTTAGAAATACATTACCTTGCGCGAATGATCCGTCAGAGCCATATTGCGCAAACCGTCCTGAAAAACTAGCGGTGCCATTAAGCGCCGCTGAAACCCTATCAAGGTCAGCAGGAACTTCGATCATATGTGTAAAGGCAGGTAAGCGCTCGGCCTGCTGAGCTGGCGCCTGCGTAGGCACCTGAGCCAAAGCGCCTATAGCGCCGAGACTAAGCGCAGCAACTGCAATCGTTTTCATCAGTGTGTGTTTCATAACAAACTCCTTTATCATGTGCTTTGCTAGCATTTACAAGCTGTATATAAGGTGAATTTAATAGTCATATAGCAGCCATGTTGATTACAAATTGGTTATGTAAAGCCCTGCTACTGCCCTGATTTAAACTAAATATTTACCCTAACACCTAAGAGTTTATTGGTCGTTATTTGCCATATTGTGCCTTCATATAACAATGGCGGTAGTGGTGGGAAAACGGCATACAAATAAATCTAGCGGCAAGAAGCAGGATGCTCTTTCTACGCAAGCATTGCGCGCGCGCGCTTGGGCTATTGATCATGCCTTGCCATTTTGGGCTGACAATGCACGAGATAGTGAGGGCGGCTTCTACGAAGAACTTAGCCATAATTACGCACCAAATTGGACTGCCATTCGCCGCCTTCGCGTACAAGCGCGGCAGATATACACCTATTCATTTGCCCATGAACTTGGCTGGTATGACGGCTTAAAAACAGCAGATAAAACACTAAATTTCATGCTTGAAAAGGGCTTTATGCCAGACGGTGAACGCGGATTCATTCATCTGCTTGGCCCTGATTATTCCATAGTTGACGCGCGCCGCGATCTTTATGACCATGCATTTTACCTGCTTGCTCTCGCTTGGCATGCCCGCGTATCGGGGCGGCGCTCATCATTAGCGCTCGCCGATAGCCTCCTAGCATTCCTCGACAATGCTTTGGGCGCGGACAATGGTGGTTTTTTGGAGGGCCTGCCACTGGACGACCCCCGCAACGCCCTGCGCCGTCAAAACCCGCATATGCATTTGCTCGAAGCGTTCATGGCACTTTATGACGCCAGCGGCGATGAGAAATATTTGACGCGCGCAGGCCGCATTGTCACTTTGTTTAAAAAGCATTTCTTTAACCGTGATACAAATACGGTTACCGAGTTTTTTCACAGAGGCTGGACGCCAGCGCGCGGCGCTAAGGGCAAAACCGTAGAACCCGGTCACGCGGCAGAATGGATATGGCTTTTAGGGCAATACGAAACACGTACGGGCATTGACACGCGCCGATACGCCAATGGTCTTTATAAAAACCTGTCGCAAATTCCAGGGCTTTATTTAAGCGACGAATTAGACAAAGATGGCAATACGCGCCGCGCCACTAAGCGTTTATGGGTGCAAACCGAACTGGTTAAAGCGCATTTATCACAAGCCGAATTCGGCGACACTGCTGCGCCCCGTAAAGCTGCAAACACGCTCGCAGGCATACTTAGCGATTATCTAAAACCCAATGGCACATGGACGGATACCTTAGGTGAAAATGGCCTGCCAATATTTGGGCCAATTCCGACCTCTACTTTTTATCACATCATGTGTATGATTGCTGAAAGTTGCCGCTGCGCCAATATTCAGCCCTTAAGAGAAACCCGCTATGCACGCTCATAAAATTATTCCTGTTATTATGTCTGGCGGTTCTGGCACGCGGCTTTGGCCCGCTTCTCGTGTGGATAGCCCAAAGCAGTGCCTGCCGCTCGTGGGAAAGCGCACTATGATTCAAGATACGGCCCTACGCCTGCGCGGCGAGGGTGAAGGTTTCTCATTTGGAAATCCCGTCATAATCTGTAACGAGCGCCACGCCGCTGATATTAAAATGCAGCTCGCATATATTGGCATAAAAAGCCCGCATATAATCTTGGAGCCCGTCGGCCGCAACACCGCCCCTTGCGCCGCTATTGCCGCGCTTGCAGTGCAAGATATTGACGAGAACGCACTGATGCTTCTAGCGCCCGCTGACCATCTTATCAAAAACGAAGACGCCTTTGCTGCGGCCATTACGCACGCCCTGCCCGCATCCAAAAGCGGGCATTTAGTGACATTTGGCATTACGGCCAACGCCCCTGAAACGGGTTATGGCTACATTAAGAAAGGGGCGGCGTTGGATGATTATGCGAGCCGCGTTGCCGCATTTGTTGAAAAACCAAACGCGCAAACCGCCAAAATCTATCTTGCGAGCGGAGATTATTTTTGGAATGCTGGGATTTTTATGGCTTCGCCCGCTGCCTTGCTAGGCGAACTTAAAAGCCTCTCGCCCGCAATTTTGAAGAGTGCGCAATATTCATGGGACAACACAGCACGGCGCGGCGATTTCATTGCGCTGGACAAAGACCTATTTGCCGCCTGCCCCGCCGACTCTATCGACTATGCAGTGATGGAAAAAACCGACAAAGCTGCAGTTATTGAAGCCAATATTGGTTGGAGCGATATTGGATCATGGTCAGCTTTGTGGGACATCACCAAGGGCGAAGACAGCAATGCGCGCAAAGGCGAAACACTTCTCATCGATACTAAGTCCTGTCTCGTGCATAGCGATGGTACATTTGTGGCTACAATTGGCGTTGAAAATCTTGCCATCGTGGTCAAAGATGGGGCGATCTTAATCAGCGCTATGGATCGCGTTCAAGATGTGAAAGAAATCGTCGGCGCGCTTAAAAAGCGCGGCGATAAAGATAGGCTTTAATCCACGACTTTAATGGCGAAGGAACGCACCAACATGCGCTTTTTCTTACCATCCACACCAGGCCAAATACCAACATAATCGCGCCCGGGTGGCCCAGTGACTGTGCCTGGTGTGAAGGTAAAACTATAGTCTTTGTACTTTGGCGTTAACGTAAAAGCGCGCCAGCCGCTATCGCCAGGGCCCGAGGTAAAATATCCAGCTTCGAACTGTTCTAGCGGACTATCTTTTGCCGCCTTTGCTCTGATGGTAATCTGAAGTTTTTTCCCGGCAAACGCTCCTTCATAATCACTGCTGAGCGTGGCGAACACACCAGCAGAAGCCGGTGCCATGTTACGCGGTAAATTTGACGATAGCACAGCATAAGCTGCTTCGCCGCCTTGGCCTTCGGTAAAAGTAAAATCCGTACCGCCAGACGCATAAAGGCTGGTTAAATCATTGCCACTCAGCGCGTAGCCATCCATAAGAATTTTCGCCTTATCGGGCCCAGACTCGCGCTTGCCTGGTAAAAATGCAAGTGCGATAATGCCTGCAATCACCACGCCTGCTAGTGGATAAAAAAATCGGTCTTTCATGTATCCTCCTAAAGCAAAAACAAACTAGAGCAAAAACAAAACGGCGCGTTCGTTAGCGCGCTGCAAGAATGCCGATTTTAACGTAGCAATCAAGTCCTGCGCAAATCTATCCGCTGCGTCCTCATTCCACGCTGTGGCCACTGCGTTTATCAAATCTTCGCGTTTAGCCCGCGCGGCTTTGCGCACCCTTCTATCAGTTAGAAGTGGCCGCAAGAACGACGGAACGTTGGCCGCACGCAGTTTACCTTCAAGCGCTTTTTTACCAAAGAAAAATCCGCCAATGCTTAGAACACCGCCCACCGCAATACCAATTGGATTAGCTAACAAGGGCGCTAGTAAATGCGCTTGCGCCAGTAAAACTCCGATTAATATGGTTGCTAGCGTAGTCCCCGCCAGCGCCGTATCATTTTCAAGGCTCGCCACATGGGGCGCGGCGACACTAAGACCTTCAAGGTGGCGGCTAATTTGGGCGCTATCATCAAGGGAGAGCACCATTGCGGGCAGGCTATGTTCACGGCAGAGCGGGTCAGTGATTTGCTCAATCTCGCGCTGGAGAGCCGCAAACCAATCAGAAATAACAGGGCGAAGCTGCGCGCTTGCTGCTTCGCTTGACAGCCAGTTCTGTACCCGCGTATCAAGCGCCCCTTCCACATCACTCAAGCGCTTAACCTCACCTTTGCGCCAATCCCTAAAAGCGGGCAGCACGCAAGCTTCGATCAATTCGTCCACCAAGACAGGCGCGATAATATCGCCAAGCCCAGCGCTGGCCGCCTGGGCGCGCTCAAACACGGGTCCGCCTGGCACTACAAGTTCTTCGACCGCAGTTTTAAAACCAGCATGTAAATATTCAAACCGTCCGAGCCACGCTAGGCCGCGCGCTATGGCAAATTCTGGCTCAGCTCCACGCACAACCCGTGCATTGGGGAAAGCTTTTTCGCATGCGGGGGCGACCAATGGCAAGCGCGACGCTCCGCCCGTAAGTAACACGGTTTCAGGCGCGCGTGCGCCGAGCTGTGTAAGAGACTCTTTGAGGGCATAGTCAAATGTTTTAGGCCATGTAAATCCGTTGAGCGCTTTTATCGGCGCGGCTAAAATAGCTTTTTCGTCACCCTTATCCATGCGAATTTCAAATAAAATTCCGCCTGCAATTGGTAGTCTGCGAATCAGTTCAACGGGCGCACGCGTGCCGTTAAAATATTGCTCTTTGGCCAGACGGCACCAATACTCTAGCACGGGGCGATAAGACGGGTATTTTGCCAGCAGTTTTTCGATTTTTTTACGTTGTGGTTGGCGTACTAGATTGCGCTCTAATATCAAAGTATCCAGCAGGCCTGACCCTAAAATATTATGACCAACGTCCTCAGCCTGTAAGTCAACGCAATAGGTAAAGTCCGTAGTTGAGGAACCAATATCAATGATGAGAACACTGCCCCGCGCCGCACCTAGCGACAAATAACCTTGCTCTAACGCTGTCATCAGGGCGGCGCGCGATTCGGGCACAATGCGCACGGTTTTAAGGCCTGTACTTGCCATCAATTTTTGATAATCTGCGCGATCAGCATCGTTCCAGCCAGACGGACAGCCAACGATAAAGCGGCTATCTTTCATGCCGTTTATTTTCTTATCTTCCGCCAAATCATCAAATAGGGTTTTGGTAAATAATTTAGTTGGCTCAAGCGTGGCACGTCCCGACACATCACGGCTTTTAAACTTTAGCCAAACCTTGTCACGCCCGCTACCGAAAGCGGCAAGGTTCACGGCCTGCGCGCCTATGCGCACGCCCTGTTTGTTTTTGGCTACTGCGGTGACAAAACTGCGTTCACCATTATATTCTAATATTTCAGGCTCACGGGACGAGCCACCATAAACCCGCGTCACGGCAGTTTCTCCGTGCCCAAGGTCATAGCCAATAAATTCTAGTTCGGACTTACTCATACTCACGCTTTCCAAACCGTACCGCGCCGCAGCACTACGCCGTCTTTTATGAGCGCGGGCGCAGCTTGCTGCGTACCGCGCGCGTCCATATCAAGTGCAGGCAATATGTCAAAATATTTAGCGGTTTTGGACGAATAATCGACGATCTCTATGCCGTCACCACGTAAAAGCCCAGCCAATTCTGTCTCCGTTAACTTTAGCGCAAACGCGCCATCACCCGCCGCGTGCGCTTCCAGAAGCCCTTGCACCAAGCTAATCAGCCGCTCGTCATCGCTCCATAATGTCTCGTGCGTAGGCTCCGCAAGACGTGCCAATACATGGTCGGCGGTGCGCAAGCTTTCGGCCAGTGCGTCTACATAACCAGAAGCTTCAACATTAACATGCGCATCCGCTAAAAATGCCTGCCCGCCAGGCGCTTCGAGAAGCGGGGTTTTCTTGCGGCCAATAAAGGGGATTTTTGCCAAAAAATGCTTCCAATCTTTGGAGTCAAAAAACCTCAGCAATGCCATGACCAATGCGGCGAGCATGGTCAGGCGTGATCCCTGAACAAATCCCGCCAACATAAAAGCGCCCGCCGCGCCGTAAAACAAAGTACGTCCTGCCCAAATGCGGCTTGGCGGCTTTGGTACTTCGCGCCAGATAATATCTGCGCTCGCGCCCCTATCAAGAACCCCTGCTCCAGATTTAACCATTTCAAGAAGCCATAGTCCTGATTTTTGCAGTTGCATGTCTTGGGTGGACCCCGCGAAACGCTCTCCCGTACGGTCCAAAGCTTGGCGCGCGGCGACCACCGCTTTTTGCGAGGAAAGCCCATCTTCGGAAATACTCACGCGCAAGATTTCGCGCTCCGTTTCAAAAGCCCGCGCAAGTGACGGAATGGTAGCTGGCAGTGTAGTCTTCATAAGATAGATGTTGTGCCGCAAGCGCGCAGAGTCAAGTTATTAGCTTGTAAGGAATTAATCTCTTTGCGCTCGTAATAGTTCTGCGCGGGCTTCAACTTTTTCGACAATATCTTCAATCATATCATCATTGCTAGTTTTCCCCGACCGATTACCTCCGCTATACATCATACCGTAGCCCGCTTTACCGCCCGTAAAGCCAATGTCCGTATAGGCCGCTTCGCCAGGCCCATTAACCACGCAGCCAATAATGGACAGTGAAATTGGTTCGCTAATATGGGCGAGGCGCTCTTCTAGGGTTTGCACCGTTTTAATCACGTCGAACCCTTGGCGTGAACAGCTGGGGCAAGAAATTATATTAACGCCGCGTGTGCGCAAATTTAGCGATTTGAGAATATCATAACCCGTTTTAATTTCTTCGACAGGGTCAGCAGACAAAGAAACACGAATGGTATCGCCAATCCCCGCCCACAATAATGACCCCATACCAATGGCAGATTTTATGCTGCCCGTGCGCAGGCCGCCTGCTTCGGTAACACCTAAATGTAGCGGGCAATCTATGGCATCCGCAAGAGCGTGATAAGCAGCTACAGTTAGGAATACATCGGACGCTTTGACCGATATTTTAAAATCGTGAAAATCTTCATCTTGTAGCATTCTTGCATGCATCAACGCGCTCTCGACCATAGCGTCTGGACAAGGCTCCGCGTATTTTTCCAAAAGTTCTTTTTCAAGACTGCCAGCATTAACGCCGATTCGAATGGAACAGCCATGATCGCGCGCCGCTTTAACCACTTCGCGCACACGGTTTTGACCGCCAATATTTCCAGGGTTAATTCGCAAGCACGCCGCGCCGTTTTCAGCCGCTTCTATACCGCGCTGATAATGAAAATGAATGTCAGCCACGATAGGCACGTCGACTTGTGTTGTGATTTGCTTTAGCGCCAAAGAACTTTCTTGATCAGGGCACGACACCCGCACAATATCTGCCCCTGCTTCTTCTAGGGCTTTGATCTGCGCCACTGTAGCCGCTATATCAGGCGTCAGCGCATTGGTCATGGACTGTACGGAAATCGGCGCATCACCACCAACGGGGACTTTACCCACCATGATTTGCCGCGACTTACGCCGCGTAATTTGCCGCCAAGGGCGTATGTGATCGTAGGAATGGCTCATGAGAAAGAGACTAGGCTAAATGTGCGGCGTTTAAAACCATTATCGCATAGATGTGGAAACAATTGCCGCAGCAGGGACTTCGGCAGCCGTCGCAAGCGGAATATCTTTGGCACTTGCGCCATCTTGGCCAATGGGCCCGACTTTTTGGCCGCCAAGATATAACTCTATAGCACCCGCGTCACGCACCGATAAAAGCGGCGTAGCGGTGCGGCTTACTTCAAAAATTTCGCCAGGCACCATAATGCGCGAGATCAGGATATTGCCCTGCCCGTCGCTAACCTCAACCCAACTTGGGCCAATGGCGACGAGGCTGATCATAGTCTCGTCTTGTGTGACGCCCGTAGCAGTCTGTGTCCATGCTTGTGTTTCGGACACGGTAGCATTAGCAATTAAAACCGTACTTGTTTCCGCCTTCATGCCATACCAAGAGATAAACCCAAGTGCCAACGCCAGCACAACCCCCGCAGCAATACTACCTTTTGGGATCGTAATTTTACGCTTGGGTACAAAGTGCGGACAATTGCTCTGGCCCATATTTTGCGGGCACTCAATATCAGTTTTATAACGCGCCACGGCCTCTTTGTCATTAAGCCCTACATGCTTGGCATAGGCACGCACAAATCCAAACACATAGCCCACGCTTGGTAGCGCCGCACTATCAAGGCTCTCAATTGCACTTAAATAATTTTTTCTAATGTTTAGCGACTTCGAAACGTCAGCAAGCGTTAGAGACGAGGTTTCGCGCGCTGCTTTTAGCTGCGCTCCTATGTGCGGGCCTGTTGCCGCTTGTGTTTTAGGCTCTGTAAACACAGACCTTCCCCAATTCGTATTCGACCTTAATTCTCACTAACGTCTTTGCAGACCTGTCTTTAACCACAATAAGTCCGTTATTCCAAGGTCAATGGTGAAATAAACTTAATTTTAACTGACAATTATTTCATTATATGGTCAAAATGTGACGAAAGGATAAATAGATTCAATATGTTTTCAAAATATTTCAATAAAACTACGTGGCCATGGCTCGCATTTTTAGGGTCGGCTGGATTATTGCTCGGCGCACTTGCCTTTGAGCATATTGGCGGCATGGACCCGTGCCAAATGTGTTATTGGCAAAGGCACGCCCATAAAGCGGTGTTGGTTTTGGCGATTACAGCACTACTCGCGCGCTATATTTCTAAAGGCGGACGCTGGGATAAAATATTTATCATCCTCATCGGCCTCGCATTTACCGTTAGTTTTGGCCTCGCCTTTTGGCATGTGGGCGTTGAGTATAAATGGTGGGAAGGTCCAAAATCATGCATGGGCTCTAAAAAGCCAATCAACTTTGATCCTGACAAATTATTCTCAAGTGAGATAGAAATGCCCGCTTGCTCGGACGCACCTTGGCACTTGTTTAATATCTCCATGGCGGGTTATAATGCGGTCATATCAGGTGTAGCCGCCCTATTGAGTTTCATTATTGGCTTTGGCAGGAAACGGACATGAGTAGACCAGTTAGGCCCGGAGGAAGCGCCGCATTAAAAGGCCCCCGTATTGGTGAAATGCTCCGCGTTGACCATGCAGGCGAGTTTGCTGCAGTAGCGATTTATGACGCCCAAGCCCGCGTCTTTGGCCGCTCACCCAAAACCCGTAAAATAGCCGCTGACCTGACACGTATGCGCGATGAAGAACAAGAGCATTTGGACGCGTTCGACACGCTTTTGCGGGAAAACAGCGCGCGGCCAACAGCACTGTTACCAGTTTGGAAATTAGCCTCAACAGGGCTGGGCGTCGCCACGGCACTTATGGGCGAAAAAGCTGCCCACGCCTGTACCGAAGCCGTAGAAAGCGTTATTGAAAAACATTATGCCGAGCAGATTGAAGAGACCAAAGACAGCGATCCTGAGCTGTGCGCACGCTTCACCCAATTTCGTGAGGACGAACTGCGGCACCGTGATCACGCCATCGAAGAAGGGGCCAAAGACGCGCCCGCCTACCCGCTACTGTCCGCCGTTATTACGGCAGGCTGTAAAGCGGCTATACGGCTGAGCGAAAAAATATAAATACTTTATTTTCCTCATATTCCTCTTTGCAGGCGTACTCACCAAGGCCATGCACATGTCCTATGATAAACAGGACAAGAAAGACGAGCTTAACCGCGTTCAAAAAAGGATAGAAGCGCTTGAGAACCGAAATTCAAAATAAGGCTTCCTCAATATTGCTTTGTGTTATTTGCGTTTTGCCTTGGTGATAATAACGGGCTTGGTTAAATATTGGCCTTGAGTTTGCGGGTTATCACTAGGTGCATTAGCCTCTCTTTGTTGAATGGCGCGCACTACGTCCATGCCTTTGACCACTTGACCAAATACGGCATACCCCTGCCCATCAGGATTACGTGAACCGCCATAATCTAGTGATCTATTATCACCAATAGAGATAAAAAAGAACGCGGCGCTACCAGTCCCTGGCTCATCGCGCGCCATTGAGACAGCCCCGTCCGTATGGGAAAGGCCGCTCATTTGCGTGTTTTCATGGTCGATGAGGGCAGTAACGGGCTGTAGGCCTAAAAGCCCGCCTTGAATAACTTCCATGCCATCGCCGCGCGGGTCTGTTTCAGGGCGCACAACCCTGTAAAACCCCTCCCCGTCATAAAGCTCATTATCAACATAATACAAAAAATCTGCAGCCGTTTTTGGGGCTTTATCCGTATAAACTTCAATGACAATATTGCCGAGATCTGTTTTTAGTACGACTCTATCATGCTTATCCCCACAAGCCGCTAATAATACCAAAGCAAAAATGGCCGCGATTACTGTTCTCATGTTTCAAGCTCCACATCCCAATATAAAAAGTCTAGCCAGCTTTCGTGTAAATGCCCCGGGGGAAATTTTCGGCCCTGAGATTGCAACTCATAAACCGTAGGCTGCGCAGGCCTGCGTGCCATATTTAGCCCCGCGTCTCGCAATGTACGTCCGCCCTTCTTGAAATTACATTTGGTACACGCCGCTACAATATTATTCCAGCTTGTCTCGCCGCCAAGGCGGCGCGGTATAACATGATCAAAGGTTAGATCCTCGCCGCTACCACAGTAAACGCAGGAAAAACCATCACGTAAAAACAGATTAAACCGCGTAAATGCAGGCGCACGGTTTTGGGGCACATAATCTTTGAGCGCAACGACTGATGGGAGATGCATTTCAAGAGACGATGAGCGCACAATTTGCCCATAGTTTTCGACTACATTCACCCGGTCAAGAAATACGGCTTTTATGGCGTCCTGCCATGACCATAATGACAGTGGGAAATAGCTAAGCGGTTGGTAATCAGCATTTAGAACGAGGCAAGCATGGCCACCATTTCCAAGAACGGGTTTGTCATCGCCAGCGCTGCGCAAGGGCGAACGCAATTCGGTATCGATTAAGCTCATGCCACGCCCCGCATGATAACCGATTTTTTATGGCTGCGCTTATGACAATCCTTGAAAACGAATCTCCTTTGCTAGCCACGACCTTAACCCAAATGCCAAGCCTATGACAAGCAAGTAAAAGAAGGGAACAGGTAGCAGGCGGAAGAAACTTACCCTTTTTCGCAATTACTCCGTTTCTGGAATATCCACGTCAATGGTCTCAAAATCTTCGATGGTCACAGTACCCGTGCGCTGCTTGATCATACCGCGTTTTTTCATAATATCCGTCTTCGTTTCCAGCTCGTTTAGAAGCCGGGCAACTTCGGGGGAAATTCTGGCGGTTTGCGCACTACCGTTTATGGTAACATTAAGCTTCGCTGTTCTTGGCGTATCTCCAGCCTGAAGATCAGCAACGACTGGATCATAACGGTCAAACACAACGGGTTTATCAACTGCTAGTTCCTCTAGAACATCTGGGCTAGCATGTGCGCGCAGGTGTGCTTTTAAATCAGCAGGCCAGTTATTGAAATAATAAGGGCGCGCTTCTTCGTAAAGCGTCGACACTTTGAGCGCGCTTCGCGATTCATGAAAGCCCCGCAAAGAATTAACAAATTCATCGGCCTGCAAATCAAGCACATAAGTCACATTATTGCTAGTCATGGCGTAGTTTTGCAAAGCGGGGCCGCCAATATTCCCTCTAAAAAACCCGTACATAACTTTGGGGTTACGCCAATTCACGTACACAATATTTTCGCGAATATCACGTAGACTAAGCGCAACACCACGGATCGTAAGCAGCTTAGCTTCGTCCAGAAGTTCTTTATTAGGGCCAACGCGCAATTTGCTCGGCTGGCGTACGGGATAATGTAGCGCGATTTGCTCGATCAATGTGACATTGTGAAGGTTATACCAAAATGCCAGTTGCTCGTCACGACTTAGCGTCGTTATATCCACATCATTAGCAATGCGTTCTAAATCCTTGCGGTATTCGGTTAGTCCCGTTTTGTAGTCGTCATTTAAATATGAAAACGTAACGCGGCTGCCTTCAAGGCGGTAAGCGGATTTATGGCCCATCACAACGCGCGTTCCAACTTGCGCCGAAGGCCGTCCTTCACGTTTGCGGATAGATTGTCCCATCCGCAAAACAATGTTTTCAAGCGCAGAGTCCCAAACACTATAATCAATCACACTTGGATTAGTTTGTGCTTTAGGCGTAAAAATGTGGAATTGAGACCCGGCCTCAGTCAAAATTTGCGTCGGCGAAGCGGCAACCAAAACGGTGCCGTCATCAACATTACTTTGCGCGGCAGGCGACAGCCCAACTGGAACCGAAGCTGCCAGAACAGGCGCGGCCAAAAAACTAGCCGCAATAATAGCTGTAAATCCTAACAAATGGCGTTTCATAAGCCCCTCCTATTTATCGTAAAACAATAAACCATATTTTTTGCATAAAACCAAACACAGTTTTATGACATCTAGTTAACAATTGCGTGTGTCTGTAACGCTTACGCCTAATGCAAGTGCCAGATTTTGCAGGCGCTCATGAGCGCTTTCTGGTGCGAGAGCCTCATAGCCAGACTTGATGTCCAAAGCAAGTGAATTGGAATTTGCACGTAAGTTCATTTTGCTTAGCACGTTCGGGCTCCGCCCCGCCAGCGCCGTGCCAAGGCGCATAGCTTCGCCGTAAAGCCGCGCTGTGCTTTGCTCTTCAGGCGTGAGCAAATACGCAATAACTGCTTCTTTAGGCGTTGATTTTTTGCTGGTATATGACCCAAGTAACATCAAAGCCAGATATGCTCGTTCTTTATGCGTTAAGTCAGGAAGCGGCGCATATAGCACTGTGCGGAACACCATACGGGCTTTATGATCAGGGTGCAGCCCCTTGCCAATCCCGCCCAAAAGACAAGCGGCACGGCGCAGGCGGTTTTCATTGCCCTCACTAAATGTTGGCCGAATGAGGACCGCCACGTCTTTTAAAAAGACAAATAAAGGATCGCCAAAATCAACCCCTTCTTGATTGCCAATGGCAAGGGCGCAACACGCATCAAACAAAGCCGATCTTTGCAATTGCTGCGCGGATAAAGAATCATACAAAAGCCCGTCGCGAAGACCGCCTGGCGCGATAATAATCTGACTTGGCGCTAGCTTTTCCAGCAAAACACCTAACATCAAACCCGCATAAGGCAGCGTCTCGGCGCGGCGTGGCGATATGCCAGGCCATGATAACAGCGCGTCGACGCCCTCTTTTGACACCGCCCATTTTACTAAGGCTTGGGCCGCAACAGGGCCAATTTCATAATTATGCGCAACCTGCAAAGGATAGCCAGTATTTTGCTGATGAACGAGCGCAAGATTTCGCCATGCCCCGCCGATAAGATATAGGCGTTGGCCTTTGGGGAAACTCGGGCCCGCGCCGAATGCTTTTTCGATTTTAGCGCGCAATATTTGAGGCTCAAACGCACCCTTATACAGAGAGAACGGTCCTAAAGGATAGCTGATCCCGCCAGACGCCTGCCTATCTTTAATGCTAATAAGCTCAAGGCTTGCTCCGCCAAGATCTGCTGCTAGCCCGCAAGCTCGCACGTCCCCCGCCACAGTGCCCATTGCCGAAATATAGGCTTCGCGTTCACCGCTTAGCGGCGAAATATCATAACCGATTTCGGTTTTCACCTTCTCAATAAAGATGTGCGCATCGTCCGCGTCGCGCAAGGCAGCCGTGGCCGCAATCAAGACGCGAGAAATCTCCAGCCCGTCCGTCAAAAGCTTAAACCGTTTAAGTGCTGCAAAAGCTAGCTTAGCCCCTTGCGGGTGCAATTTGCCCGTAATGTTCAAATTTCGGCCAAGGCCTGCCAATATTTTCTCATTAAAAATCGGTGTAAAATCAGCATCATGTTGCTCATAAATTACGAGGCGCACCGAGTTAGAGCCAATATCTATGACCCCGACCGTCACTGGTTTATCGTAAGTTTTATGAGCCATCAGCAGTTTTTCGCACGGATTTTAACACAGAAGGTGCGCTATATTCCAGCGCGCGCCCGCGCCCTGAGAGTGACGGATTTTCCATGAAATATTTATGGGCGGAAAATGCGGACTTTTTATTTACTGCGGCGCGGCGCATATACAAACCATCAGCGCCAAGGTCCCAGCTATTCGTATTATCAAGCAAGTTAGCCGTCATGATTTGGTCAAGAATTTGACGGCGTACGGTTGGATCCTCCGCAGGGACAAGCACTTCTACGCGCCGGTCTAAATTACGCGGCATCCAGTCGGCAGAACTAAAATATATCCGCGCGTCAGGATTTGGCAAAGCTTTGCCCCCGCCAAAACAAATAATGCGAGAATGCTCTAAAAACCTGCCGACAATACTCTTAACGCGGATGTTTTGCGACATACCAGGGACACCAGGGCGCAAACAGCAAATCCCTCGCACGACAAGGTCAATTTGAACCCCCGCATCTGATGCCTCGTACAAAAGATCGATAATTTTCGTGTCCACAAGTGAGTTCATTTTCGCCCAAATAGAGCCAGGTCTCCCTGCCTTAACATGGTCAATTTCCGCTTTGATATTTGCACTTATCGTCGCTCGCAGACTAATCGGCGAGAGCTCCAATATCTCTAAATCACTTGGTTCTGAATAGGATGTTACATAGTTAAACATCTGTCCCGCGTCCCGCCCAAAGCGGTCATCGGCCGTAAACAAAGCCAAATCCGTATAAATTTTTGCATTTTGCGCATGATAATTTCCAGTGCCGAAATGGGTGTATGTACGCAATTTTCCACCCTCTCGGCGTAACACTAGACTGACCTTAGCGTGAGTTTTGTACTTAATTAACCCATAGACTACCTGCGCCCCCGCCCGCTCCAAATCCTGTGCCCATCGTAAATTAGTGGCCTCGTCAAAACGGGCTTGCAGCTCAACCAGCGCCGTCACGTTTTTGCCGCGCTCTGCCGCGTCAATGAGCGCACGCACGATCGGGCTATCATCACTGGTGCGGTAAAGAGTTTGCTTAATGGCCACCACATTTGGATCGAGCGCCGCTTGTTGCAAGAACTGAACAACGACGTCAAACTCTTCATAGGGATGGTGCACCAAAATGTCTTTTTGTGCGATGGCGGCAAAGCAATCCCCGTCATGCTCGCGAATGCGCTCAGGAAACCGTGCTTTATAAGGCGGGAATGTAAACTTGGCCCGCTGGCCCGAAATAAGCTGCGAGAGATCGCCAAGCCCAAGCAGGCCGTCAATATTCATAATCTCTTCGTCCCATGCTTCGAAACTTTCTACGAGGAAGTCTTTGAGATGAGCGGGCGTTGCTGCGTCCATCGCGAGGCGTATAACCCGCCCGCGTCTTCGTTTCTTGAGCAAAAACTCAAAATGCAGCACGAGGTCTTCAGCTTCTTCATCAATCGCGATCTGGCTATCGCGCGTAATACGAAACAGCCCCATATCTTCAATTTCAAAGCTTGGGAACAAATCAGGAGCGAATAATTTTAGCGTGTCTTCCAGCAAAACATAGGTCTGTTGCTTGCGATTAACGCTTTTGTGTAGGCAGATAAACCGCGGTACATGCGCTGGTATTGTCACCAATGCTTTGCGGCTTTCGCTCTCGCTGGGATGGCGAAGCGATAGAACAAGGCCAAACCCTAAATTGGGAATAAAAGGAAAAGGATGCGCAGGGTCAAGAGCTAGCGGCGTGAGCAGTGGTTTGACCTCTGCGCGGTAAATATCCCGCAATGCATCAAGTTCGGCCGCGTTTAGATCCGCCGTTTCTTTGACCTTAATTCCCGCCGTATAGAGATCGCCCCGTAGCGTCTTCCATTGTTCTTGTTGCCTGTTGATGAGATCGCTTGCCGATTTACGTATCTTATCAAGCTGCTGCCCTGCGCTCAACCCATCAAGGCTTTGTGCCCGCAACCCCGCCAGGACTTGCGTACGCAAACCCGCCACCCGCACCATATAAAATTCGTCCAAGTTATCTGCAGATATCGACAAAAACCGTAGCCGCTCTAACAAAGGATAAGTTTCGTTTTGAGCCTCTTCCATGACGCGCCCATTGAACAAGAGCCAGGACAACTCCCGGTTAAAATATCTTTTTTTGGGCTTTGCCGCAGACGGCTTAGGCCCAGATGGTTTTGAGATCTTAGATTTCATATGCAAATTACCTAGCACTGCCTGCTAGCAGGGCCAATGAAAATATTTGCAAAACATCAAACGTTTTACGTCACTTCTTCAGACTTTTTCTCGCTAAGCAGCACAAATAAACTTTCTGCGTCAGGTGCATTTCTAAGCCTGGTGCGCATGTCTTCCTTGCGCAACATCCGAGAAACTTGTGCAAGAGCTTTCAAATGATCCCCGCCCGCATTAATAGGCGCAAGCAAAAGCACAACCAGGTCAACTGGCCGCTCATCAACAGATTCGTAATCCAGCGGACTTTCAAGCCGGGCAAAGACAGCCTGCATTTTGGTAATGCCTTCCATCCGCGCATGGGGAATAGCAACACCATAGCCAACGCCCGTGCTACCGAGTCGTTCGCGCTCCATCACGGCGCTAACGATATCGCGCGCATGCAATTTTTCTGCGCAGTCAATGCCGCATGTGACAGCAAGCTGCGCCAACTCTTGCAAGAGCTGCTTTTTGCTAACCGCACTTAAACCTACCGCAACGCACCCCTGCGTAAACAATGTTCCAGCCTTCATTTTAATCCACGATGTTATTGTTATTGTTTTTTTCGAGCCACGCTCATAGACGGATTATCTTTGCGGGTCAATCCACCCTACATTGCCATCCGCACGCTTAAATACAACATTGATGCCGCCATGGGCTGCGTTGCGAAACACCACAACATTAGAGTCCGTCAAGCCAAGCTCCAAAGAAGCCATGCTTACGGTAATCGTGCGTAGTTCGCTCTTCTTTTCAGCAATCACCATGGGCTCGCTAGGGGCGTGATCATCCTCACCCGTGTCGGGCCCAACTGGATTTTCAAGGATATACATCGCCAAAGCTTCCGCTTTTTGCTCGGCTTGATGGTCTTTTAGACGGCGTTTATAGCGGCGTAAACGGGTCTCTAAGTGTTCAAGCGCTTCATCAGACGCGCCATAAGCGTCCTTGGCGGAGCCATTGGCCTGCATTATTGCGCCAGATGGCAAATGCAAATTAATTACGGTTTTAAACCCAGAGCCAGATTTAGATACAGAAATATGGGCCTCCCCATCCCTGTGTATGTATTTATCCATCATATCTTCAAGTCGAGCACTAATTCTTTCACTAAGCGCGGGGGAAACATCTATACCTTTGGACACGATCTGAATTTGCATGGGCAATCTCCTATATTTTAGCCATACTAGAGCCTAGCACAAAATCCGCTCATACGTCACAGAAAAATAAAAACTCTTGTGAATAATTTATGAAAATTCGGCGGGGTTTAAAGGGTGAAATTTCCCGACCTTGCCTAATATCAGGAATTAGTGTCTATATGACGCAGAGAGGCCCTTATTATGACTGTACAATTTGTCAAAAAATCGCTCTGTACCCTCGCCCTGATACCGTTCCTAGTTTTCGCGTCTGCATGCTCCGATAAGCCTACGCCAAAAGCAGAGCCTAGCCCTGCCGCCCCTGCGGCAAAACCAACAAATGCCGACAGCAATAACACGCTCCAGTCAACGCTAGAACAGCGCGCCAAGGCTGGCTACGGCGTTGGCTATGCTGCCGTAATTGTTGATAGCGACAAAAATGAATTTATAAATGCTGGCATTGCGGATAAAAAAACTGGTCAAAAAATTACCCAAGACAGCCTGTTTGAAATTGGGTCCATCACCAAAACCTTCACGGCAGTCATTCTTGCCGACATGGCCTTAAAGGGTGAACTAAGCCTTGATGATCCAGCCTCAAAACACCTGCCCGTTGGCGTAACCATGCCGCGCTATAAAGGCAAAGATATAACCTTGCGCCACCTCGCCACCCATACATCGGCTCTGCCGCGCCTGCCAAGTAATTTAAAGCCCGCCAACCTCAAAAACCCGTATGCGGATTACACGCCCACGCTTATGTATACTTTTTTATCAAGCTATGAGTTAAAGCGGCCAGTGGGCGAAACCACAGAATACTCCAACCTTGGCATGGGGCTGTTAGGGCATATTTTAGAACTAAAGACTGGTCTTTCATATGAAGAGTTGGTGTCTGAACGTATTTTAGAGCCTCTTGGTATGACCAATACATTTATAGAAGTGCCAGAAAACAAACGCGCGCACCTGACAACTGGTCATGACGGCGCTAGCCAAGCCACCCAGCATTGGGATTTTGGCGAACTGGCGGGCGCAGGCGCACTACGCTCTAGCAGTGCAGATATGATGCTTTATCTAAGGGCCAATATGGGGCTGACCACGACACCGCTCTCGGCCGCCATGGGTATGAGTCACGAATTTCAATTAGATATGCCGCAAGAGGGTCATTATATAGGCCTTGCCTGGTTTACCAATAAAGCCAAAACCAATGATATCGTTTGGCATAATGGCGCAACATATGGCTATCAAAGTTTCATAGGGTTTGACAAAGCCAAAGGGCGCGGCGTCATCGTTCTAACCAACTCCCAAGACAACGCCGAAAGAATTGCTAAGGCTGCCTTTGAAAATGCGCCTGATGACATTGTTGTTTCCCAAGAAAATAAAGACATTACATTTACACAAGATGAGATGGAAAATTATGTGGGTGCTTATCCAATAGCGCCTGAATTTGTAATCACGATCACGCGGCAAGATACAAATTTATTTGCGCAAGCAACAGGACAAGCCAAATTTCCCATCTACGCCAAATCAAAAACCGAATTTTTCTACAAAGTCGTAGACGCCCAGATAATTTTTAATATCAATAACGATGGCAATATCGACGCCCTCACCCTCAACCAAAATGGCCAAAACCTAAAAGCGTCAAAACAGTAACTCCATACACTCCCCCCTTATTATATTTTTCCGCTAAGTTGCACCTATAGCAACAATCATGCTCTTGCTTTTTTCGCCTTCATCTTCTGTTTCCATGTGATGTAATATAAATGCACTATACGCTTAGCAGACTTCCCCATAGCGCCCGCATGAAAAAATTTACTTTATAAAAGCAAACCCCCATGTGAAGCCAACATCTGCGCCTGCAAAAATAACCCAATTTGCCTCTGGTCATTTGACGGTCTGGCCCTTAAATTAAGCCAACAAACAAATCAAAGCGAGAGACAACATGGCAAAACGAGACTACCCTAAGGGCACATTGATGAAGGGCAAACGCGGACTGATAATGGGCGTTGCCAATAAAAATTCCATCGCGTGGGCTATCGCCGAGCAGCTCGCAGCCCAAGGCGCAGAAATCGCATTTACCTACCAAGGCGAAGCTATGGAGCGCCGGGTACGCCCTCTCGCAGAGAGCCTTGGCTCTAAAATTATTATGTCTTGCGACGTGACCGATGATGCGTCCATGGATGCGCTCTTTGGCGAAATTAAGCAGCAATGGGGCGATATGGATTTCCTCGTGCATTCCGTAGCGTTCGCAGGCCGCGACCAGCTAGCAGGCTCATTCATCGAACAAACCACGCGCGAGGGCTTTAAGTCTGCGCTCGATATTTCCGCCTATAGTTTCGTTGACAGCGCGCGCCGCGCGAGCGCCATAATGAACGAAGGTGGATCGATGGTAACAATGACCTATCTTGGCTCCGAACGGGTCGTGCCTAATTACAATGTCATGGGCGTGGCCAAAGCGGCGCTAGAGGCGTGTACGCGTTATCTCGCCGCTGACCTGGGCCCGCGCGGCATTCGGGTTAACGCTATTTCAGCGGGGCCGATCAAAACACTGGCCGCTGCAGGCATTGGCTCTGGCCGTCATATGTTTAGGTTCAACAAAGCCACCGCCGCCATGCAAGACAACACAGACCTTGAAGGCGTTGCGGGCGCGGCGCTTTACTTACTGTCTTCGCTGGGCACGTCATGCACAGGCGAAACCCATCATGTAGACGGCGGTTTCCACGCCATCGCCATGCCCCAAGAAGGGCCACTGAAAGCGAGCCTTGGGATTGATTAGAGAGCTTATTTCCTAAGCGCAGCAGCTTCATTTGGTGTCATGGGAGCAGCGGGCTTAGAGGGAGAAGCGGGCGGTTTATCTTTGCCATTTTCGCGTTCTTCAATAAGCTCTTCTTCAACCTGGTCCATCAGACGTTCTATGTCGTCGCCGCGTACTTGCGGGTCGACAGCGCGGCGCATTTCGCGCACGAATTGTTTTCGTAATTTGCGCATATTGGTAACGCAGCGCCCCCGGTGCTCCTCGTCCTCAGCCTTAACCGTATCAAGTACATGATAGGCATGTAAAATAGTTTCCAGGGCCGATAGCTGGCGGCGATTGCCCGCGTCCCAGCTTTCATCTTCACGGGTTGGAACTGCCAAATTTGGAAATAGCCATTTAGCCTTATCAAGTGAGCCGCGCAGCTTAGCAACCGTATGGGCGCGCTCCAGGTCATAATCGGAGGTTATAAAAGCGGACGGGTCGATTTTGCATAGCTGCTGGGCCAGCGCCATATTACGCACAACGGTGCGCCCCCATTCGCGCACTTCACCCTTATAGGTTTCCTCCGCGTCCACCACGTGAAGTTTTTCCTGCTTTTTCGTTTCGGCGATTTGGCGTTCGGTTTCGCGCATAGCGCGGCGGGTTGATAATACGCCGAAAACCACTTGTG
>Ga0209633_10001896_pt1 | contig 20829 bp, 20 predicted proteins | sample Cruoilmetagenom1_FD_187290 | JGI IMG/M metagenome (GOLD analysis project Ga0209633, IMG submission 187290) | Oil polluted marine microbial communities from Coal Oil Point, Santa Barbara, California, USA - Sample 1 (SPAdes) (version 2) | ecosystem: Environmental > Aquatic > Marine > Oil seeps ... | reverse complement strand
CCCAATGTCATTTAGTTAACGTTTATATCCATATGGTTAGATTTCTAAAACAGGGGTCTAACCATATTTTTTGCTGAAATTTTAAAAATAAAACTTGACATATATGCCGAAATGTGCAGCTGCTCTCCTTAACGATTGTTTTTATAGGTAAGGAGAGCGGCTAATTAATTAGAACTGTATTTTATTCTAATTAATTGGAGGTATATTTATATGTTTCATGAAACTATTAAATCACTTTTCGCAACTTCAGTTGCCAGTATTGCATCGAATATTTCTCAATACACTATTAACCCCGGAAAAGACCTAACTCGTAATAGAAAATTTCCAGCTGATACAATGATCTCTTTTCTGGTTTCAGAAGGTTCTTCAAGTACTAAAAATGAGTTATTGGACTTTTTCAATATGGATGTTCTTGCACCATCTGATTCTGCTTTTAATCAACAACGTGCAAAGCTCAAACCCGAGGCCTTGGAAGCAGTTTTTAAACTGTTTAGCTCATCTGCTAATTCTTTAGAAGAAAAAGCTGGATACAGATATCTTGCTGCAGATGGTTCTACATTCACTTTCTTTAGCAAACCATCTTATGCTACGCCAGAGTATTATGTAGATGCAGGGCATTCTTCTAAAGGGTTCTATAGTATGCATTTAAATGCTTTTTACGATCTCAATAGACACACCTATACCGATGCGCTTATTCAACCGATCCACAATAAAGATGAGTTTCGCGCTTTTTGTGATATTGTTGATAGACACGAAATCCTTCCAGGAACAAAAAATGTTTATATTGGTGACAGAGGTTATTGTTCTTACAACAATATGGCTCATGTCATAGAAAATGACCAGTATTTTCTCTTTCGTACAAAAGATATTTTTTCTAAAGGATTAGTACATAATTTTAATTTCCCAGATGACGAGTCATTTGATATTACGGTAAAAGTTACTCTGGTACGTAGTCAGTCAAAAAAGCTGCCACCTATTGATGGATACAAACGGTTTGTTAGTAAAGCAGCATCTTTTGACTTCGTTACCTATGGTTCTCTAGATACCTACGAACTATCGTTTCGGATTATCAGATTTCCTTTATCCGATTCTACTTATGAATGTATTGTGACGAATCTTCCATCTGAGGAATTTTCAGAGGATTGTATGAAAAGTTTGTACTTTTCTAGGTGGTCGATTGAAACTTCATTTCGGAAACTAAAATATACCATTGGATTAACCAACTTTCATGCCTATAAACCAGAATATATTAAACAAGAAATATGGGCTAAATTAATTACCTATAATATAACTGAAATTCTTATAAATCATGCCGTTATAGAAGAAAAAAAGACTAAATATGAATATAAAGTTAACTTCAGTGTTGCAGCACATATTTGTAGAATCTTTCTACGTATGGTAACAGGGAAAAGCTCAATAGACGTAATATCTCTTATTAAAAAGGAGCTGGTTCCAATTCGGAATGATCGGCAATATGCAAGACTCAAATCAGCACATTTTAGAAAACCAAGATATTTTATATATCGTGCATCTTAAGTAGCTTCATCTATCAATTATAGCACTTTTTTAAGCAGATGCCATCTGCTTATTTGTCATGCCAAAAACTTAAATAAGCAAATAAAATTTCTAATATTCTGGGATTGAATTTCTTATTTACTCATATCCGATATCAATTATATATCAGGGATACCTTTGCTTAACGTTAACTAAATGACATTGGGGTGTGAACCGTAACTATTTCTTAGAAATTAATTAAAAAATCACTTGTCATTTTTGATAGTCTTTGATAAAATTACTATTGTTGAAAGTTAAGGAGGTGCACAATGGCTAAACATTGTGAAATTTGCGGAAAAGGTCAAATGTCAGGAAATTATGTAAGTTTTTCACATAAAAGAACTAGAAGAACATGGAAACCTAATTTAAAAGATGTAAAAGTTAATGTAAACGGAACTGTAAAGAAAATAAGCATTTGTAGTAAATGTTTAAAAGCTGGAAAAGTTGAAAGAGTTTACTAAAAATAAAAAAACTACTGAAAAGTAGTCTTTTTTATTTTTTGATATATTAATTTGATTTAATTACAAATGCAGAACCTTCTATAATTGAAATTAAAACGTCTTTATTTATAAACTCATTACTTATTCCTCTAGTCTGAGTTCTTAGAATAATTTCATTATCTAAATCATATTTAGCATTTTTAATTATTAATCCCTCTATTTTTTTGCTTATTGGAACAATTGAAAAATATTTAAATCCATTACCATTAATTATAATTTTCTTATTCAAATAATTTATTTCATTATTTTTTTCAATTATTGTGCCTATAATATTATTATCATTCAATTTTTCAAGCATAAATACATTAGAAAAAGTATGATCCATTCTATTTCCTAAAGCACCAATTATCATAACTTCATCAAACTTTTCTTTAATAGCATAATTAATTGCAATTTCACCATCTGTAAAATTTTTATCTTTATTATATTTCTTAATTTCAGCTTTTCTATATTTAAGAGCTTCGCTAAATACAGATGAATCAAAATCTCCAAGTATTAAATCAGGATATAATTCAAGCTCCATAATATGCTTAAGACCACCATCAACTGCTATAATAAAATATTCATCAACTATTTTATTTTTAATATAATCGTAATCTTCTATTACACCATTTAAAAAAATTAAACATTTTTTATTCATTTAATGCTTCTTTTAATTTATCAACATTATCTTTTATACTCTTATCATTAAATATTGCTGATCCAGCCACTACAAGATTTGCTCCTGCATTAACTACATCTATAATATTATGTTCTTTAATTCCACCATCTACTTCAATAATAATATCAAGATTAAGTTGCTCATTAACTTCTTTGATATATGCAATTTTTTCAAGCGAATTTAAAATGAATTTTTGACCACCAAATCCAGGGTTAACTGACATTATTAATACTAAATCAACATCTGGAAGTATTTCTTCTAAAACATTTAATGGTGTACCAGGATTTATTGAAATACCTGCTTTAACACCTCTTTTTTTAATTGATTGAATAACACCATGAATATGGTGTGTAGCTTCATAATGCACAGTTAAAATATCTGCTCCTGCATCACAAAACGCATCAATATATCTATCAGGATTCTCAATCATTAAATGAACATCTAATATCATATTAGTTCTTTTTCTAATTGAACTAACAACTACTGAACCAATAGTGATATTTGGAACAAAATGACCATCCATTACATCAACATGTAAATATTTAATGTTTTCTTTTTCTAAAGCTTTAATATCACGTTCCAAATTTGCAAAATCTGCTGACAATATTGATGGTGACAACTCTACCATTTAATACCTCCTATTTTTCTCAATTTCATTTAGTATCAATAAATATGATTTATATCTACTTTTTGAAATTCTTTTATCTTCAATTCTTTTAAGAACTTCACATTTTGGTTCATTTATATGCATACAATTATTAAATTTGCATAAATAACTAGCTTCTTTTATCTCAGGAAAATACTCTCCAAGATCAAATTTATCTATAAATGAAATATCTAAATTTGCAAATCCCGGAGTATCAACTACCCATCCACCTGTTTTTAATGAAATCAATTCAGTATGTCTAGTAGTATGTTTCCCTCTTCTTATTTTTTTACTTATTTCTCCAACTCTTAATTCTAAATTAGGTTGAATCATATTTAATAATGATGATTTACCAACACCAGATGGCCCTGCAAATACACTAATTTCATTATCAAGCACTTCTTTTAACTCTTCTTTACCAAGATTTTCAACTGCAGAGGTAATTATAACTTTATAACCTGCGTTTTCATATAGTGCTTTATATTCTTCTACTTTGTTTGTATGGTCAATATCAGATTTATTAAAGCAAATTATTGCTTTTAATCCGGAATGCTCAACAAATACAAGAAGTCTATCAAGTAAATTCAAATGCGGATCAGGATCTTTTATAGCAAAAACAATTATAGCCTGACTTACATTTGAAACAAGTGGACGATGCAATTTTGTTTTTCTAGGTAAAATAGTCTTAATCATCCCTTTATTGTTTTTTTCATCTATTATTTCCATTTCAACAAAATCACCTACAATAGGTCTATCATTCGAATATTTTATACTCCCACGTAATTCAGAAATGAAAATTCCTTGTTGCGTTTTAATAGTATACTTTCCGCCTACACCTTTTAAAATTAATCCTTTAATCATTTATTCCCCTATTCAAATGTTCTACTCTGTTGGCTTATCAATTTATCACCATAATAGAATTTTAATGTTACTTCGCCTTTAGCTTGAACAGTAACTCTTACAGATCCTTCTGATTTATAATGTTCCGCTTCATAAACTATTTCAGAATTTCCATCTATGATTGTCTCAACTTTTACTATATTTTTTTCCTCTTCAAAATTTAACGGAATTACAAATACTTTTTCAATCAATGTATTTTTTTCTGGATCTTCAATTTCACCATTGTCAGTAGTTGTCTCTTCATTTTTTGTAACCACAATATCAACACTACTACCTTCTTCTACCTCAGTTCCAGCTAAAATACTCTGTTTATTAATTTTCTCGTTTTCAAAATTTTCATCACTAATATATGAAATATCTCCTATTGATATATTAATGCTTTCTAATCTTGCAGTTGCTTCCTCAATTGTTAAATCAATTATACTAGGTAGTAATACACTACTACTTTCTAGCCCTTGACTTACAACAAGATTTACTTTGCTATTGATTAAAAGCTCTTTTCCTGCAATAGGATCTTGATCAATTATAGTACCTTTAGGCAAATCAGAATATTTATAAGTAACTTCACCAAGAACTAAATCCAAATTTTCAAGTTCAATTTTTCCATTTACAAAATCATCATGAATTACATTTGGAACAGTAATTAATTTTGAGCCACTTGATATTACTATTTCTATTGTAAAACCTTCTTTTAATTCTTCGCCCTCTTTATAAGATTGACTAATAATATATCCATCTTTAACAGTCGTTGAATATTTTCTTTTAGTTGCATCAACTGAGAATCCACTATCATTAAGTAGTTTTGCGCCTTCTTTAGCTTCTAATCCTTCAACATTAGGCACAATTACTATTTGATTATCCAGCTTATTTGCAATATCGTCTAAAGAAATTATTGTGAATACTCCCAAAGTAAATAATAGAGCAACAAGAATTACGACTAAAACAGTAAATACACTTACTTTTTTTCTTTCCTTTTTTTCTTTTATTTTTTTCTTTTTATTAACTATTTTTTTAGTCATAAAATCATCATCCCCAATTATAGGCAAATATCTCGTTTCACCCATATCTTTTTCAATATCTTCAATAATTATTTCATTATCAAGTTTCCTACTAGCTTTTTCTAAATCTGATATTAACTCTTCAGCACCGTTATATCTTTGCTCTGGGTTTTTCATAATCGATTTAAGAATTATTTTTTCAATACCTATTGATAAATTGCTATTAATTTTTGTAGGATGAAGTACTTCTCCTTTAATATGCTTTAATGCTATAGATATATGAGTATCACCATCAAATGGCACTCTTCTAGTTGAAAGTTCATACATTAAAATTCCTAATGAATAAATATCTGTTCTTTTATCAACTACACCACCTCTTGCTTGTTCAGGTGATGAATAATGAACACTACCTAAAACTTTTTTAGTGTTTACAATAGTCGAATTATTAACTGCTCTTGCAATACCAAAATCAGCTACTTTGACAGTATTATTCTCATCAACAATAATATTCTCAGGTTTAATGTCCCTATGAATAATGTTTTTACTATGTGCATGCTCTAATGCAGAAGCAATTTGATAAGCAATATCAATGATTTCATTATCAGTTAAGAATTCTTCTCTTTTCTTTATTACTTCTTTTAAAGTTTTTCCTTCAAGAAGTTCCATAACAATATATCTAATACCAGAATCAATTCCAACATCATATACATTTACAATATTAGGATGTGATAAACTTGCTGCTGCTTTTGCTTCTTTATCAAATTTTGCAATAAATTCATCATCATTTTTAAATTCATCTTTTAACACTTTTATAGCAACAAATCTGTTAAGCAAATTATCTTTTGCTTTATAAACTTTTGCCATTCCACCTTCACCAATTTTATTTATTATTTCATATCTATTACCTAAAATATCCTTATTCATTTAAAACCTCTTTTCCTGTAAATCGATAAGAATAAGAGTTATATTATCAAATCCACCATTTTCTTTTGCACCGTTTATCAATAATTGCACCGCTTGTTCAATTTCATTATTTATAATAATTTCATTAATTTCATCTTTCATTAAAAGATTTGATAATCCATCAGTGCAAAGTAAAACTTTCATTTCATCTTCAGCATCTAGATAATATATATCTACCTTATAATCAGATTTTGCTCCTAAACAGCTAGTTATAATATTTCTCTGTGGATGATTATGAGCTTCTTCTTCATTTATTTTTCCAGTTTTAAGAAGTTCTTCAACAAGTGAATGGTCAACAGTTATTTGTTTTAATTCATCATGAACAATAACATATGATCTTGAATCTCCAACATTTATAAATAAAATCTTATCATCCTTTAAATATACAAGATTAATTGTTGTTCCCATATTTTGTAAATGTTCAAATTTCTCTGAAGCACTTATTATTGATTTATTTGCTAGATCTATTCCTTTTAAAAGTTCAATTTCAATTTCTTTAAAAGTCATATTTTCATTTATTTTTTCATAATAATGATTCTTAACAATGTTAATGGCCATTCTGCTTGCAACATCACCTGCTTTATGTCCGCCCATTCCGTCTGCAACGATGAATAAATTTTCATGTTCTTTATCTACAAAAAAATCATCTTCATTTAATTTTCTCACATTTCCAATATCACTAACCGTAGAATATATCAAATAATCACCCCTGTTTTCTGTGTAATTTGCAAATAAAAAAACCATCTGATTCATAATCTCCCGGTAATATCTGAAGAGTATTATTTCCATTTATAGTTACTATTTCATATTCTTTATTTTCATTCAAAAATCTATTAATAACATTTATATTTTCTGTTTCACCAATTGAGCATGTACTATAAACCATTTCTCCATTATCTTTTAATAATTTAGCACTATTATTAAGTATTTTATATTGTAGATGACTAATATTCACGATATCATCTTTATCTCTATTTAATTTTATCTCAGGTTTTCTTCTTATTATTCCAAGCCCTGTACATGGCGCATCAATAAGTATTTTATCAAATTTTTTAATATTTTCAACATCCTCTAAAGTTGCATCAAAAACTTCAGTTATTATTGAATTTATAGAAAGTCTTTCAATATTTTCATTAATTAAATTAATTTTTTCTTCAGTTATATCTCTTGAAATAATTTCACCATTATCATTAATAATCTGAGCAATATGAGTTGATTTACCACCTGGAGCTGCACATACATCTAAAATTCGATCGCCTTCTTTTGGATTTAGTATTTCAGCCACTAAAATAGAAGCATCATCTTGAATATAAAAATATCCTTTTATAAATAACTCTAACTCATTTATTCTTTCAGCATTTAACCGATTAATAATTATTCCATCTTTAGTAAGCTTTGATTTTTCTGATTTAATATTAATAATATTTAATTCATCAATTAAATCATCACGAGTAATAATCAATGTATTGACTCTAATTGCTAATTTTGGTGCAATTTTATTAAATTCTATTATTTCTTTTGTTTTATCAATTCCAAATGAATCAATAAAATAATCAATCATCCATAAAGGATAAGAATATTTAATAGATAATTCTTCATTAATACTATTTGATTCTATTTTAATTTCATTCTCTTTTCTTATGTAATTTCTTAATATTCCATTAACAAATCCAGAAGATCTAAAATTTATTTTTTTTGCCAATTTCACTGATTCATTAACAGCTGCAGAATTTGGAATTTTATCTAAAAATTTTATTTGATATAATCCTATTCTTAAAATTATAAGAATATCACTATCAATTTTATTAAACCTAACAGATGACATTCTTTTTATGTAATAATCAAGTAATATTTGATTTTCAAGACACCCATATACTATTTTTCTAACTAAGTTTTCATCTCTTTTATCTAAATTTTTGTTTTTTAATTTATCATTAATTACTCTATCAGATATTTGTCCGCTATTTTCTATTTTCTTTAATATTTGAAAAGAAATTTTTCTTGTATTTATTTTTTGCATAATATCTCCTCCACCATATGTATTTTACCATAATAGCAGTAATTTAAAAACAAAAAAAAGATGATTCGTTAAGAATCATCTTTTTATAACATTTAATTTAAGCAACTTCTTCTTCATCAAAATATTCCATAGTAAATCCTGTATAAGCGAATATTACTGATACAAATGGGTTGATGATATTTAAGAATGCATATGGTAAATATGCAAATGGGTGAACACCTAATGTAGCATGCATATAAGCTCCACATGAGTTCCAAGGAACTAATGGAGAAGTGAGTGTTCCAGCATCTTCTAAAGCTCTAGATAAGTTCTTAGGTTTCAAACCTCTCTTAGCGTATTCGTCTTTAAACATTTTTCCTGGAAGTACTATTGCTAAATATTGATCTCCAGCTGTTAAGTTCATGAATATTTCAGTTAATATTGTAAATAATACTAAACTACCTGTACTCTTAGCTGCTTTAGCCATTGCGCCTACTATTGCTTCTAAGAATCCAGCTTTATCCATAATTCCACCAAATATCATAGCACACAATATCAACGAGACAGTCCACATCATACTATCCATACCGCCACCATTAACTAAATTATTTACCATTTCAAATCCTGTATCAATGTCGAATCCATAATGAGCTGCACCAATAACATCGCCCACTCCAGCGCCTTGGAAAACCATTGCCCAGATTCCACCTAATACTGCTCCACCAAATAATCCTGGGATTGCGGGTGCTTTTAAAGCTACCATTGTAATTACAATAACTGGTGGTAATAACAATAATATACTAATATTAAATGATCCTGTTAATGCGCCATTAATTGCATTAATTTGTTCCATATCTAATGCTTTTCCAGCGTATTTCATACCAATAATAGCAAATAATACTAATGAAATAATATAACTTACACCTGTTGTATAAACCATATGTCTAATATGATCAAATAATGTAGCACCAGCTACAGCTGGTGCTAAGTTTGTTGTATCTGATAATGGAGACATTTTATCACCAAAATAAGCTCCTGAAACAACACAACCTGCGATAACTGGTGCAGGGATACCTAACCCTTGACCAACACCCATTAATGCAATACCAATTGTTGCTGCAGTAGTCCATGAACTACCTGTAGCTAATGAAACAATTGAAGTGATTAATAAAGTTGCTACTAAGAAAATCCCTGGAGATAAAACTTGAAGTCCATAATAAATCATTGCTGGAACGATTCCAGCCGCTTTCCAAGTACCTACTACCATACCTATAATCATTAAAACAATAATTGCACCCATTGCAGAACTAATAGTCTCTACAGCGCCTTCTAATAATTCTGACCATTTCCAACCATTTGAAATGGCAACTATTGAAGCAACTGTTGCAGCAACTAATAATGGAATATGAACATCAGCACCCCATAAATTCATACCAGATGCTATTGCAACAATTAAGAATAACATTATACCAATTGCTTGACCTAAAGTAGCTTTTTTTCTGTTTGACATTTTTTCCCCCTTCATACTAATAAATAATTCCTATTTACATTTTAAATATTTAGTACAAAAAAAATCAATAAAAATTAATTTTTTTTAATATTTATTGATTTTTTGTAACATTATTCAATTCTATCTACCATTAACATTAAATTTGATAAGAAATTAGCAACATTTATTTTACCACCTTTATTTCGTTTTTTTCTTATAAAATCCATTTCTAATTTAATATTTTGAAAATCATATAGACTACTAGAATATCTTGTAAATTTAACATTTAAATTATCCTCGATTCCTAGAGCAGCTATATTTGAAAGACCTTTTGAAATTCCTCTTCTTATTCGCTGTTTTACAGCTGTTGGATTTGAAAACATATTATACATTTCACTAATTGGAAAATCACAAAGTTTTTCAGCTTTTATTTTTATACAAATTTTAATTATTTCATCAGAACCTTTTTCTCCTGCTATCCCAATATCATTTAAAATATAATTCAAGTTTTTCTCATACGAATTTTCATTTTCTTGAAATAATATACTTTGATTATTTCCAAGAATATTAACAATATTATTTATTTTTTTTGTATTTTCAATATTTTTAGTAATATTTCCAATCACTTTAACAACTTCTATTTTATTTATTGGTTTACTTATAAAAAAATCTACTCCAGCTTCATATGCTTTTCCAATAATTCTTTTTTCAGAAACTTGTGATATCATTATAAATTTAATTTTTTTATTTTTAATTTTCTTTATAAAATTTATTCCATCAAGTTCAGGCATTAAAAGATCAATTAAAACAATATCTGTATTAATAAAGCTAATTTCATTTAGTGCAATCAGACTATTAGTATTAAATCCAACAACATCACCCAAATTTGATTCTTCAATAATATTTTCTAATACTCTAATAATATTAATATCATCGTCTATAATATAAAAATTCATCATTTTCCCCCTTTAAATGATTTAATTTTAATTTAACAGTGATTCTAGTAAATCTTCTATAATTAGATTGAATTTCTATATTTCCTTTAAATTCGCTTTCAATAATATCTTTTATTAAAGTAAGACCAAGTCCGCGATGTATTTTACCGTCATTAGTAAACTTCGTTGAAAAACCAGAATTAAAAACATACTCAATATTTTTCTCTTTAATTCCACAACCATTATCATATACATTTAAATAAAGATATTTATCATCAAAATTATATTTAATAGTGATCTTTTTATTTATTTTATTACATTTTAAAAGCGATTCGATTGAATTATTAACAAGATTCCTTAATATAGACATTATATAATAATGTTTAGCCACATTAAAATTTCCATTTTTAACAATTTCTAAGGAAATTTTCCCATTATTATCAATAATAAAATTATTAGCACTTTTTTCAAGAACATCAAGAATCTTATAAAAAGTCATATTATCATGTATGCTATCATTAAGTTTAACACTACTTAATCCGCTTAATATCCCTAAATAATTTTTCTTTATCTCATGAACATTTTGCGCTATTTTAAGTGCTTGTTTTTTATTTTGATATAAATTCTCATTTTCAATGTCATCATATAACATATACGCATCTGTCATTACATTTTCTATATATTTAATATTATTATTCATTAAATACACTTCTGATTGTATATCAGAAAAAATTCCTAATAAATCATAATATTTTTTTCTATCAATTTCCTTTTTAAAAACACTCATAAAATAATAAAACATTATTACCATTAAAACAGATATTAAAGCTCTTACAAAAGCAACAACAATTAGTTCATTTAAATTAACTATTACACTAATTTGTCTTGATATTAACTCTGAAATGTTAGCAAATAAATCAGCAAAAAAAACTATCATTAACCAATTGAATATTTGTTTATCTTTTTTTCTATAATAAAAATAAAAAAATATAAGTGCATAAATAAAATCAAAAACAATAATATTAAGATCTTTAAAATAAAATGAAGAATCAAGAATTATAGCATTAACATTTACTAAAGCTCTAAAAATCAAACCTATAGTTGAAATGAAAAAAGCAGTAGTTAAAGGATTTAATTCATCATCAAAATAATAGAAAACTGGCAATATGGCAACAGAAAGAGAAATCCTAAATCCACCTGGAAAAAGACTCACAAAAACTTGTGTTGCTATTGCATCAATAAGAGCTATAAAAATCATTTTTTTAATTTTACTCATATTATCACCTAAAAATATTTTATCCGTTATTTCTCATTTTTAAAAGTTTTTTTATAACATATAATATAGCAACAACAAAAATTATATTAACTACAACGTAAAAAAGTATCGCTAACCATGCTTTCACAATAATTGCTCCTTTCATACAAAAAAAGTACTATAAATTATAGTACTTATTATATCATATTAATCTCTTGATCCTCTAATTAACAATAATCTAATTAATTGACCTACTGATGCAGCAACTGCAGCGACATATGTTAATGCAGCAGCATCTAATACTCTTTTAGAGCTGACTATTTCATCATCATAAACAAGTCCATGCTCTCTAAGTTCTACAAGAGCTCTTGAACTAGCATTAAATTCTACAGGTAATGTAACAACTTGAAATAATATAACGACAGAAAAAACAATTATTCCAATATCTAATAAACCATTAATACCAAAAATCATCCCAGCAAAAATAATCCCAAATACTGATTTTGAAGCTATATTAGCAACTGGTGCCAACATGCTTCTAAAAGTTAATGGCATATAAGCTTTAGAATGCTGTATTGCATGGCCAACTTCATGTGCTGCAACACTAATTGAAGACATTGTTCTTCCACTATATACTTCATTTGAAAGTCTTACGACTCTTTTCGTTGGATCATAATGATCTGAAAGCATACCTCTATTAGCTCTTTCAATATTAACATTTGTTAAACCATTTCTATCTAATATTGTTCTTGCAACTTCATATCCGGTCAAACCTTTTCTATTTGCAACTTGTAAATATTTTTTAAAAGTAGTTTTCACTTTTCTCTGTGCATACATAGTGAAAATTAAAAACGGTATCATAACAATATAACTTGAGTAATACATACTAACCTCCTAAAACAACCCCTAATTCAATATCATTTCCATTTAAAAATGATTTAACTAATACACTCTTTTTGTTTGGAAATTGAATTTTTTTAATTAATAAACATTTATCATTAGTTTGAACAACAATTCCATTTTCAGCTACTTCTACAATTTCGCCATTATTTTTATTATAATTCAAATCAATTACTTCGCTTTCATATATTTTAACTTTTTTATCCTTATAAACAGTATAAGCTACAGGCCAAGGATTAAATCCTCTAATTAAATTATGAATATTTCTAGCAGTATCATTCCAATCAATAATAGCCATTTTTTTATTCATCATTGGCGCATAAGTAAAAATAGAATTATCTTGAGCAACTGGATTAAGTTCATCATTTTCAATTTCTTTTAAAGTTTGTTTTAAAACTTTAGCTCCTTCAACCATAAGTATATCGTGAAGTTCTCCTGCATTCATAAATTCATCAATTTTAACTTCAATTTTCCCTAACATATCCCCAGTATCTAATCCTACATCCATTTTCATTGTTGTTACTCCAGTAACTTTATCTCCATTTACTATTGCCCAGTTTATTGGCGCTGCACCTCTTAATTTAGGTAACAATGATGCATGTACATTTATACAACCATATTTAGGTATATTAAGAACCTCTTTTGACAATATTTGCCCATATGCTACAACTACCATTAAATCTAAATTTAATGATTTAAGATACTTAATTGAAGATTCGCTTTTTATACTTTTAGGTTGAAATACTTCAAGATCATGTTTTAAAGCCTCTTGTTTAATAAAAGTATACTGTACTTTTTTTCCTCTACCTCTTTCTTTATCGGGTTGAGTAATTACAGAAACTAATTCTCCACTTTCAATACATTGATTTAAAGATGGTATTGCAAATTCAGGTGTTCCTAAAAAAGCAATTCTAAGCTTATACATTTTCCATGTCCCATGCTTTATCTATATATAAAATCCCATCTAAATGATCTGACTCATGACAAATAGCTCTAGCTAAAAACCCTTCGGCTTCCATTGTAAATTCTTCGCCTTCTAAATTTAAAGCTGTAACAGTAACTTTTTCAGGTCTCATAACTTTACCAATTTTTCCAGGTATACTTAAACAACCTTCTTCACCTTCAACTTCACCGCTCATTTTAGTTATTTTAGAATTAATAAACACTTTTACACCAGTTTCATCATAAATATCAATTACAAAAATTCTTTTTAAAATACCAACTTGTGGTGCAGCTAAGCCAACACCTTTTTCAACATACATCGTTTCTATCATATCTTCTACAATTGTTTTAATTTTTTCATTAATTTCTTTTACTTCTCTTGTTTTTTTTCTTAAAATCGGATCTTCATCTACTCTTATACTTCTTAAAGCCATTTTCTTCCTCCTATACTAAATTACTTGGTTTAACATCAACCGAAATATATACTTTAAAATTATTTTTATCAATAATTTGTTTAATATTATTTTTTACATTTTTAAATTCATTATCAAAAATTTTAAAGAAAATTTGATATCTATACTTACCTCGTATTTTACTGTGAAGGGCCTTGTTTGGTCCAAACACTTTAACTTTATTTAAATCTATTTCTTTATCAATAAGTTTTTTAAATCTATTCGTTTCATTAATTAAAATAGTTTCATTTTCACTATAAAAAATAATATTTATTAATTTAACAAAAGGTGGATATTCAAATACATTTCTAATTTTTAATTCTTCTTTTAAAAATTCATCATAATTATGTTTGCTTGCTGCAATTAATGCATAATTTTCTGGTTCATAAGTTTGAAGTATTACTTCGCCTTCTTTTTCGCCTCTTCCAGCTCTTCCTGCAACTTGTGTAATAAGTTGAAATGCTCTTTCAGCTGAAGAAAAATCAGGAAAATTTATTATTAAATCAGCTGCTAATATGCCTACTAAAGTAACATTTTCATAATCAAAACCTTTTGTCACCATCTGTGTTCCTATTAAAATATCATAATTTTCATTTTCAAAATTTTCAATAATTTCATTCAATGAACCTTTTTTTCTAGTAGTTTGACTATCAAGCCGCCCAACTTTAGCATTTTTAAAAGTGTTTTTTGTAATTTCTTCAACTTTCTCTGTTCCAATTCCAAATAATTTGAAATATTTACTTCCACATTTAGGACAAGTTTTTGGAATATATGTCTTATATCCACAATAACTGCATTCCATACTATTCCTTTCTTTATGATAAGTCAAAGAAATTTCACAATTTGGACATTCAAGTGCATATCCACACTTTCTACATGAAACAAATGAAGAATATCCTTTTCTATTTAAAAAAATTATTATTTGTTCTTTTTTTCTAAGTCTTTCATTAATTGCATTATATAATTTTCTACTAAAAATATTTTTATTTCCTACATTTAATTCTTCCCGCATATCAACAATTTCTACTTCTGGCATTTTTCTGTTGTTAATGCGTTTTTTTAAAGAAATTAATTTCATTTCTTTATTTTTCACTTTACTAAATGAATCAATTTTAGGTGTTGCAGATCCAGAAATCAATAGTCCATTAGTTTTCATTAATTTAAATTTTGCAATATCATAAGTTTCATATTTAGGATCTCTATTTGATTTATAAGTATTTTCGTGTTCTTCATCAATAATTACCATTCCTAGGTTATCAACTGGAGAAAAAATTGCTGATCTTGCACCAATAACAATTTTTTTCTTCCCTTCTTTAATATCTTTAAACTCATCAAATCGTTCGCCAAATGAAAGTTTAGAATGTATAATTGCTACTTTATCACCAAATCTATTTATAAATCTTTCAATCATCTGTGGCGTTAATGCAATTTCTGGAACTAAAATAATACACGATTTATTTTCATTTAACATCTCTCTTACTAAATGCATATATATTTCTGTTTTACCACTACCTGTTACACCATGAATTAAATAATTTGAAAATATATTTTTTCCAAGTTCAAATTTTATTTCATCAAAACACTCTTTTTGCTCAAAGTTAAGAGTTTTAAAAGTATCATTTCTAACATTAAAATGAAATTCAACTTCTCTTTTCTCTCTAACTTTCTCTATTTTTATAACACCTAATTCTACCATCTTATCAAAAACAGATTTAGTAATTTTAAGTTCTTTTCTTAGTATCGAACAATCTTCTTTATCTTTTTCTGTTATATAGTCAATTAACTTAATCTGTGCAATATTCCTTTTAGGAATTTTTTTCTTCACTTCAGAAAGTTGAACATAACTCATGTTTCTTATAGCAACTTTCTTAATTTTTTCTTTTACAACACTTATAAAATTATATTCTTTTTTTACTAATTCTTTATTCTCAAGCTTTTTGACTATGTTTTTAAAATCACTAAATTCTTTTTTTAAATTATTCTCACTTACTACTTCATTTTCTTTAATAAACTTAAAAACATCATTTTCTTTCTTTTCTAATTCTTGTTCTACATTATTATCTACTATTTTATATTTAATTGTTCTTTTTAGTTTTGTTCCAGAAGGAACAATTAATTGTAGTGCTTCTGAATAAGTACAAAGATATTCATTTTTCATAAATTTTATTAAATGGATATCGTTAATAGATAAAGATATATCGTCATCAAGATAATATTCGATTTTTTTTATTCTATTATAATCACAAATATCGCTTGTTTCAAAAACAAACGCTTCTCTCAATGCATCACCTCTACCAAAAGGAACAAGTACTTTTAATCCAATGATACTTTTATTAGTATATTCGTTAGTAATTTCATAAGTATACAAATTATCAAGAGCTTTTGAATTGCTTAATACAATTACATTTGCATATTTTGCCATAATATCACCCAAACTAATAAAGAGTAGATTTATCTACTCTTTTAATAAATCTATTATTTTATTTATAATCTCTAATGCTACTAAATCTTTTGACATTCTTTTAAATTCAAATTCATTTTCATTCTTATCAAAGAATATACCCTCATTAGAATCAGCACCAAATCCAATTTCATTATTAGATACATCATTTGCAACAATTAAATCAAGGTTTTTTTGCCTTAATTTTTTTAAAGCATACTCTTTTATATTATTTGTTTCGGCAGCAAAACCTATTAAAAGTTGATTTTCTTTTATTTTACCAAGTTCAAATAAAATATCTTTATTTCTCCCAAGCTCTAAAACCAAATTATTATCACTTTTTTTAATTTTTTTATCAATATATTCTTTTGGTCTATAATCACTTACAGCTGCAGTCATTATTATTACATCAACATCTTTATTTTTAATTACTTCTTTATACATTTCTTCCGCTGATTCAATTTCAATAATATTATCTACATATGGCTTTTCAATATTTGTAGGGCCTGTAATTAAAGTAACTTCAGCTCCCATTAATTTTGCCTGCTTTGAAATTGCATAACCCATTTTACCTGTTGAGCGATTAGTAATAAACCTAACTGGATCAATTTTTTCAACAGTTGGTCCTGCTGTTACTAAGATTTTAATATCTTTAAGTTTTTCTTCAATTGTAAGTTCATACTCCACTCTATCTACAATTTCTTGAGTATCAGCTAATTTACCAGCGCCTACGTCTCCACAAGCAAGTTTTCCAGAAGCCGGGTTAATAAATAAATACCCTAAATTTCTTAATTTTTTCTCATTATCTTGATAAATTGGATTAGTATACATATTTGTATTCATAGCTGGTGCAATTAAAACTTTTGCTTTAGTAGCCATAATTGTTGTAGTAACCATATCATCTGCAATTCCATTTGCAATTTTACCAACAACATTAGTTGTAGCGGGTACAACAACAAAAATATCTGCTTTTTGAGCTAATGAAATATGTTCAATATCCCAATATTTAATTTCTGAAAACATGTCATCTATAACTTTATTATGTGATAACGATTGAAAAGTTAATGGAGATACAAATTCTGTTGCATTTTTAGTCATAAGTACATCAACATTTGCTCCGAGTTTTTTAAGTTTACTTACAACGTCAACAGCTTTATAAACTGCAATGCCACCCGTAACACATAAAACAACATTCTTCCCTTTTAATGTTTCCATCTCAATTCACTCTATTCTTCGTCTTCATCTAACACAGGGTTAATTAATTCAATTGTTCCTTCGTTAATTTCCTTGATTGCAATAGTAACTGCTTTCAATTCATTTTTATCATATGTAGTTTCTTTTCCTTCATACAATTCTCTCGCTCTTTTTGAAGCACCTACAATAATTTCATATCTTGAATCAATTATTTTTAATAAATCGTCTACTGATGGATTAACCATATTTACCTCCTAAATTCTTCTATTATTTCATCTACATTTTTTACAACTCTACTTTTTTCAGCCTCAATAATAGACACTAAATTTCTAGTTGCATCTTCAACTTTGTCATTAACAATAAAATAATCATACTTTTTAATAAGCTTTATTTCCTGAAAAGCTGCCATAAATCTTTTCTCAAGTGTTTCCTTTGTTTCAGAACCTCTATTTACTATCCTATTACGTAATTCAGCCATTGAAGGCGGTAAAATAAAAATAAATATGCCATCAGGAAATTTTTCCCTTACTTTTATTGCACCTTGAATATCAATTTCCAATAAAACATCTTCACCTTTGGCTAACTTTTCTAATACAAAATCTTTTGGAGTTCCATAATAATTATCATATACATTTGCATATTCAAGAAACTGATTGTTTTTAATTTTTTCTTCAAAATCTTCTTTTGAAATATAATTATAATTTATACCTCTAATTTCACCTTTCCTAGGTTCTCTAGTTGTAGTTGAAACAGATGGATAAATTAAATTTTTTTTAGTTAACAAATTTGCACAAATAGTACCTTTTCCTGCACCTGATGGTCCAGAAACAACTATTAAAAGCCCTCTTTTTTTAATCATTTAATACTCCTACTCAATATTTTGTACTTGTTCTCGAATTTTCCCAACTAGACTTTTCATATCTACTACATAATTAGTAATATTTACATCTGGAGATTTTGATCCAATAGTATTTATTTCTCTATTAAGTTCCTGAGATAAAAAATCTAATTTATGACCTATTACTCCACCATTTTTTAACATTTCTCTAAATTGATTTAAATGGCTATTAATTCTAATAATTTCTTCATTAATATCAGTTTTATCTGAATAAACAGCAATTTCTTGTTCTAATCTATCATTATCAATTTCAATATTTAATAATAAATCATTTATTTTTCTTCTCATATTTTCTCTATGAGAACTTATTATTACATCAGTCTTTTTATTAAGTACATTTAAAATTTCTTCAATATTATTTAAATTATTTTCGATATCTATTTTTAATTTTTCACCTTCAACATGGCGCATTTCAAGGATTGAATCAATTACTTCATCAAGTATTAATTTTAATACTTCAAATAATTTTTCGTGATCAATCTCATTATATTCAATATCAATTGCATCTTTGTATTTTGCTAACAAATCTAACTTAACATCAGCTTTCATTTTATACCTATTTTTAATTTCTGTCAAAGTTTTATAGTATTTATCTAATATTTGAAAATTAGGTTTTATTACTAATTGATCCTCGCCTTTTTCAGATAAAAATACATTAAGTTCAATTCTCCCTCTGTTTAATCTTTTTTGAATATATTTTTTTATTTTATCTTCAACTGGATTTAATGAAGCGGGAATTTTAGAATAAATATTTAAATATTTATGATTCACTGTTTTAATTTCTAAAGAAATCTTATAATCATCATTTTCGAATTCTTTTCTACCATAACCTGTCATGCTATAAATCATTTTGGCCTCCCAATTTTCTCTCATTCATATCTACATTAATAATATCACATAATTAATTATTTTTCTTGAATAGGTATCCAAATTTCACAATAACCACTCTCATCTTCATTTAAACAATATACTTTTAATTCTGGGAAATCGGCATGTTTATATATTGAAGTTTCAAAAAACTTATCAAATACATTTTTCCAAACACTTTGAATTTTTGAAACCATGTTCTCATCCGTATAGTTTTCAGTAGTGATAAATACTGCCCAAAGTGTCTCTTTAATATCTACCACTTCAAAACCATTAATATCACTTTTATCATTTACAAATGCTCATATTAAATACGAAAATGATTCTTTACCTGTATCCCTATAGCACATAACAGCATTAATTGGTAACATACCACCTTCTTTTGAATTAAATTTGAGTTCTGATTTCTTAATGATTTTCCAACTATCCATGTTTCATGAGATTCATCCCAAAATTTTGGTATTTCAGTAAAATTTTCTTCATTTGTATTATTAATAATCTTTTCAACACCAAAGATTCTAAAAGATTTCTTTCTTTCAATATTTACTTATCAGTAAATATTTATGCTATCATTATTTTATAACAAATATATGTTTTCTGCGATATAATACTTTAGTAATGTTTAACAATTTCATATACTAATCCTTGAAATAATTATAGTTATATAATAAAATTGTTTTTTTAAGAATATATCGGAGGTAAAAATGAATAAATATATTATGAACTTTGTTTTTAAAACATCATCAAAAAAATCCATAAAAATTAGTCTTTTCCAGGTTATTTTAGTCAGTTCCATAATTAATTTTTCTTTAATTAATTATTTAAGAATAGAAAATATAAATTTAATTATCTTATTAACAGCGCTAATCTATATAATACCATTATATATATATACAAAAGTACTGCTAGTAGATTCTATTAATGATGTTGGTCATATATTAAATTCAATAACAAAAGGAAATTATAAACTTGAAGTTCCTGTTTTTTCAGAAGATGAAGTTGGAAAAGTAATAACTGAAATAAATAATTTAGCTAGAAATAATAAATTCATGTACGAGACTACTATTTCAAATTCTATTAAATCAAAAGAAACCGCAAATAATTTAAATGATTTCATGAATGACAATCTTAAAAGAATCAATGATGTTTCATTATTGATTGAAAGTGTTGCTGATTCAAATCAAAAAAATCAAGAATATATATCTATATCTAAAAATAACATTAATGAATCATCTG
>Ga0209633_10001895_pt1 | contig 20840 bp, 12 predicted proteins | sample Cruoilmetagenom1_FD_187290 | JGI IMG/M metagenome (GOLD analysis project Ga0209633, IMG submission 187290) | Oil polluted marine microbial communities from Coal Oil Point, Santa Barbara, California, USA - Sample 1 (SPAdes) (version 2) | ecosystem: Environmental > Aquatic > Marine > Oil seeps ... | reverse complement strand
TCTTCGGTGGCATGTGTTAGGGGCACGGCAACACCTTCGAGTTTCTCAGCTTTGATTTCATTGAGCTGGTCATTGCCCTGCATTAATATGGTTACTACTGTATTTTCTTCTTCACCTTGTACAATCAGTGTTTTCAGTGATTCAGCCGGCTCACGTTTTAACAGCTCCGACAATTCATCAATGGTATGTGCATTGGGTGTATCAATGGTTTGCATTTCCTCGGATGGAGCAGGGCGCTCGCCCGTGGGTGGCAAAGTATTCGCTTTTTCAACATTAGCGGCATAATCACTTTCATTTGAGAAGGCGATGGCATCCTCCCCCGAATCTGCCAGTACATGAAATTCGTGCGAGCCACTCCCACCGATTGCGCCAGTGTCGGCTAATACAGGACGAAAATCTAAGCCCATACGTTCAAAAATACGGGTATAGGCAGCATGCATATTATCGTAAGTATCCTGTAATGAATCTTGCGAAGTATGAAAGGAGTAGGCATCTTTCATAATAAATTCACGCGAGCGCATTACCCCAAAACGCGGACGAACTTCATCGCGAAACTTGGTCTGTATCTGATAAAAAGTAACCGGTAATTCTTTATAACTTTTTAATTCCTTGCGCACATAATCAGTGATGATCTCTTCATGTGTGGGGCCATAGCAAAAGTCCGCACCTTTGCGATCCTGCATGCGTAATAATTCAGGGCCAAATTGATCCCAGCGACCAGACTCATGCCAAAGCTCAGCAGGCTGAATCGTCGGCATAAGAAGCTCTACTGCACTGGCGCGATTCATTTCCTCTCGAATAATATTCTCAACCTTACGTAATACTTTCAAACCGAAAGGAGCCCAGATATATAAACCAGAGGCAAGGCGCTTAATCATGCCCGCTTTTAGCATTAGCTGATGACTGATAATCTCTGCGTCAGCAGGCGTTTCACGAAGGGTGGAAATAGGGAATTGAGATACTTTCATATTTATATGATATAAAATTTTTAAAGGAAGGATTTTAGCCTTTGTGGCTTTGAGCACAAGCGAAATTTATTAAAATGGCATATCTTCGCTCATATTCATACTCAGCTAGGAAACCAAGGGCTTATACTGCTATTTCGTGTTTATTTTAAAACCTCGTCATTCCCGAATGCTTTTATCGGGAATCTTTTTCAACTGGGGTAGGTGCTCAAACAGATCCCCGATAAAAGCATTCGGGAATGACGCTAGTGGAAGCTACCTGAGCCTTAGAAAATCACCATCAATAATCAAAAGTTTGACGCCATCTTTTGTAACTGAGCGATGTGAGCTTAAATCATCTGAAACGATATATGTCATTCCAGCCTTTAGGATAGATGCTTCTTGACCTTCTAGTTCGTTGGTTACTTCGCCTTCAAGGCAATGAACAATATGACCTTTCTGGCACCAGTGATCTGCAACATAGCCTGCTGAATATTCAACAATCCTCACACGTAAGCTGCCAAACTCAAGCGTCTGCCAAGTGGCAACACCTGTGTCCCCCTTATGTTCTGTCTTTGGGATCTGAGACCAGTCAATCGCCTGAAATGGAATATTTTGGGCGCTTAGTGTCTCATTGCTCATCGTGTAACTCTTTCAGGTACTTAAACAATAATCGTGATGATTTAGGTGCCTTATTTTGCTGGGCTTCTTTATTGGCATTTCGAACCAGTTGACGAAGATGCTGACGATCTGCATTTGCAAAGTCATTGACCAGCTGATTGATTAGGTCATTATCACCAGCAATTAATTGGTCACGCCATTCTTCTATTTGGTGAAACTCATCATTGGCTTGTTGCTGCGGCAGTGCAATCTGTTTTAACTGGGTTTGAATTAGCTCTATATCTTCTTCTCCCATAATCCCGGAAATAAAGCGTAGTTGTCGCTGCAAAGCGGATTTTTTTAATTTTTTTGCGCTCAGGATTGCATCTTTCATTCTGTCTGACAGGCTAACTTCATCTAATCTACTGTCGGCTAATTCCACTAACTCTTGGCCGAGATCATGAAGTGCTTTCATGTCACGTTTCAACTGCGTTTTATTGGGACGCACCTTGTAGGGTTCGCCGGTATGCGGGTTTATATCGTCTAATTGGTATGAATTATCGGTCATGTTTATTTATCCTAAATTCCTCAGTAAGCCGCTTAGAGCGTTTGTTAAAGTATTGATAATATTAAACTAAGTAGTAATCTCGATCTTCACTCTTAGGGTGGACGCTACGACATGCAATGCAGACCGATTTGCGTGTCTGACTATGCAAAAAAAAACGTGAAGGATCACCCATTAACGAATTTTTTCACTACGTCAGACAAGCAACTCGAACTACCTTGCAAGCCGTCTAACTGAGGATTTTAGGATTATAAAGCGGGTAGCGCTAGTATTTCAATGAGTGAGTCTTGGGGCGAATCATAAGATGAACAGTTCTGAGAAGATACATTCCAGAGCATTTTCATGCTCTTATGATGTTGCTTATCTGAACTACTATTGTAGAAGATGGAATTGCTTTTGTAATCAGAAAGCTGTGATTTTGTTTTGATCGAAGCTTCTAACTGATTATGTTTTAAAACACTTGTTAGATGAACAGCAACAGGCTTACCTGTCTCAAGAATCTCAATATCATTACCAGTGATTTTTCTAATAGCAGGCAATAAAAATGGATAGTGTGTACAACCCAGAATCAGCGCATCTGCACCTTTTTCTAAAAGTGGTTCTATATATTGGCGTAAAATTGTATCGGTAGTTTTACTGCAAAGTTCTCCCGCCTCAACCTTTTCCATGAGCCCGGGGCATGCTTGTGCGAGAACTTTCTTATCTTTTGCATAGCGTTCTGTCAGCCCCAATAAACGCTCACTATTAATCGTCCGCTGAGTAGCAAGTACGCCAATAATACCACTTTTGCTCAGTTGTGCCGCAGGTTTGATGGCGGGTTCTAAACCAATCACCGGAATATCAAGAATTTGCCTTAATTGAATCGCTGCTTCTGCAGTGGCGGTATTACAGGCAATTACAATTGTTTTTACACCTTGTTTGATGAGGAATTCTGCGATTGCCTGGGAACGCTCACGCACATAACTGGCACTGCGGTCTCCATAGGGAGCATGAGCTGAATCGCCCACATAGATGAGTTTTTCATGCGGTAATAGTTGATGAATTTCTTTTAATACCGAAAGCCCACCTAATCCTGAGTCAAAAACGCCAATTGGACTACTGCGCTTATCGTTGTCCCTTGCAGTCATACTTTTTAGTAGCTGATACTGAGCTTTGCATAAATTCTAGCAGTCGTTAAAAAAGCTAACGAGCTATCATTCAAAAATGGGGGGGGTGCCATGTAAATAAAACCTGTCATTTCCCTGCACTTGTATTTGTCTGTGTGATGATGCTTAAAGCATCATCACCAAGGAGCAATTATCTGCCGCGAATATAATTAATCATCGCATTATACTTGGAGGTAGGTACTCCAGCCTTTTCCATCATCGGAAAATAGTTACGATCATCAATTGCTGCAATGCCATTAAAGTGCATTAACAAACCACCACCTGCGCGATTCCAGGCGCGTAGATACTTGGTGTAGGCGTTAGCTATTTGCGGGTGACGATTGGCATTTTTAAACATAGTAAATATCTTGGGATCATGAATCACATGCGGACGATCAACGCGCAGCAGATGTTGTCCGCCTTCATAGGCGAGTAATTTAAGACCATATTTTTTGGTAATGGCAACGTTCTTTTTGACACGCTCTTCAATCGTATTTTCAATGGCGCCACCCTGATATTTATCCTTGGCTAAACCACCGTGCATGATTTCTCTAAATAGTTGATTAAGACCAGCACCGTCCTGATGCGCCCATTTCTTTACCAAAGGACGGTTTTCAATACGTGCAATGTAATCACCAAAATAGGGCGCTACCGCATAGGCATCAAATGATTTATAGCAGTTTCCACCAGCCAGTGGACAGGTCATTAATTCTTCAGCCATTTTTGGTGCAGAACCATAGGCAGAAACCACACAAACAGCACGGTTTCCAAGGTGGCGTTTAAAAATGCTACACATTTCCTTACTGCGCTTTGCATTATAATTAAGGGCTAAAAATAAACGTCTTGTTCCGGGGTTTTTGATTTCCAGCTTTCCACGAGGCCATAGTTTCAAGCCCTGTCGTGAAGCGTGATGAGTTGCTGGATACATTGCATTCCAGACTTCATTTGAGTATTCAATATAGGCTTTTTGATCTTTTCTTAAACGATTTTTAACAGTTTTTGCAAAGTTATTCATAAAATCATCAGTTGCCAGATGTGGCATTGAAAACCACGGAGCAGCATTGGCCGCATTGGCTAGATCAACCATGGTTTCAACAGGCATACCTGCATTGTGATTATAAAATGCAGTCTGTGGTGTTGCACGGTCACGCCAGTTTGCAAGTTTGGTAAGCTTGGTATTTTGCCAAGGCATAAAACGGATTGAGTTAAAAGGGCGAATCGTTTGTAGATATTCCTGATTAAATGTAGCACGCGTATAAGTTTTTGCGTACTTTTGCGGAATCACCTTAATGTTGCGAATGTGATTACGTGGATTGATACGTGTAATATGCAAACGTAGTTTACGTTTTGCAGAACGCAGATTGAAGTCGATACGACCTGGAATTTGACGAATGATATCAACATCACCATGAACAGTAATATCACCATCACCCTGATAAGTCACAAAATGACGACCCACAGGAAAGTTAGCGGGCATATCCCAGATAGCATTAATTGATGTGAATATAGGGCGTTCACCTCGAGCCGGAAGCCGCGTAGGCCAGCCATTGGCATCAACAGAAACTTGTGCTGTCTCTTTGGTATTAAAAGATTTCTTGCGGGTACAACCAGGATCAATCGGGCGGTTACGTTGCCAGTCAAACTCACAGGATGTAATCCAGCCACGTGAAATTTTAAAGATATCAATAAAAGGATTGGAAGAGCCAAGATGATGCAGGCCACTGGTGTTATAACCCAGTTTGTTCCCCGGAGCTGCCTGACTAGCTGTAGTAAATACAATGCTTAATGTAGCAGTGAATACAGCGATAATTGAATGTTTGATTAACTTCCTTGTTAACTTCATATTGTTATCCTAATCCTATGATTATTAATGCATTTAGCTTAAACGATAAAATGCCCGATAAATATCCAGATGATATATTTGTGCAGATTTTAACCTTTCTTTAAAAATCTTGCACATTTATCTTATAAGGCTCCTTGAAGTATTTGTCAGCAGCAATATTAATCAGTTCCTTAAGATCTTTACCCCTCATAACTTTACTGAAATAGCCTGAGACCCTGTAATTGCTTTTTGCTTAGCGGAATCAACATTCTCATCTCTTGCCAATACAACACCCATACGGCGTTCACCTGCAACTTCTGGTTTTCCAAATAAACGTATCTGCGTATTTGTCTCTTGTAGTGCCTGTTCAATATTTTCAAAAGAAACTTGTTGAGATTCACCTTCGACTAAAATAACACTGCTCGCAGAAGGCCCATGGAAATGGATGTTGGGAATAGGGAGTCCAAGAATTGCGCGTGCATGCAAGGCAAATTGTGAAAGGTCTTGTGAAATCATGGTGACCATACCCGTATCGTGCGGGCGAGGAGATACTTCGCTAAATATTACTTCATCGCCTTTGATGAATAACTCAACACCAAAAATACCGCGACCACCAAGGGCCGTTGTCACTTTTTCGGCAATTTCTCGTGATTTTATTAATGCTGAGTCCGTCATCTGCTGTGGCTGCCATGACTGTCTGTAATCACCATTAACCTGCACATGACCGATAGGCTCACAGTAACTGGTGACGATTAAATCATTTTGTAGATGGCGTACCGTTAGCTGAGTGATTTCATAATCAAAATCAACAAAACCTTCAACAATGACCTTACCCGCGCCAGTGCGTCCTCCTTCTTGAGCATATGCCCATGATTGTTCAATATCAGCCTCTGCTTTAATTGTGCTTTGGCCTTTTCCCGATGAACTCATTATCGGTTTGATAACACAGGGAATGCCGACTTCTTTAATTGCTGCATCAAACTCTTGTTTGCTTTCTGCAAATTTATAAGGCGATGTTTTGATACCTAAATCTTCAGCGGCAAGACGCCGAATACCTTCTCGATTCATCGTTAGTTTAGCGGCATTTGCAGTGGGTATAACGTGATAGCCTTCGTTTTCAAGTTCTACCAGTGTATCCGTTGCAATCGCTTCAATTTCAGGAACAATATAATCAGGCTTTTCTAGCTCGATAACGTTACGCAGTGCATCGTCATCAGTCATTGATAACGAATGACTACGGTGCGCCACTTGCATAGCGGGTGAATCAGGATAGCGATCAACCACGATTACTTCAACTCCAAGGCGTTGTAATTCGATAACGACTTCTTTGCCAAGCTCACCGCCTCCACAAAATAATACGCGAGTTGCTGTTGGGGATAAGGGGGTTCCGATGCATGTCATGATGGCTAGTCCTTAGAAGTTTTTAGATCATTGAATATTTTTGATATAGTTGTAACTTAGCCATAAATGCATAGATAGGCAGTCTCAACCTTGACATTAGCATCAAATGAGCTGTTCGCTTCAACATCAAATGAATCACCCGCCTTAAAAGTGTGTACTTCTTCAGAACCAGAGAATTTAATTTTCATAGCGCCAGATACAACCGTCATTTTTTCTTTATCGCCTGTATTAAAAACATAATCGCCAATAGCCATAACACCAACCGTTGCTGGGTGTGTTTCTGTTTCGGTTGTTGAAAGAAACGCGATTGATTTTACTTTGCCATCAAAGTATTCATTGGTTTTGAACATAGTTAATTTACCTAGATAAATCTTGGGTAGTCTATCAGAAAGGTTTTGCTGATGCTAAAAACTAGGGGGGGTGCCATGCTTCGATAAGCACAGCACAAGTGAGACTATGAAAACAGTTCCAGAATTTTTAAAGGTTTCTATGAAACTTCATAACCGTCTTTGATCCACTCGGCTATACCACCCTTAAGAAAGAATGAGTCGAAACCTAGGTCTCGTAAGGTGCGTGCTGCACTTTGACTAACTTCATGTCCGTGAACGCAATAGACAACAACTTGTGAGTCTTGAGGAACTTCACTTGCCCACGTAGTAACGGCATCATGGATTTTCCACTCTGCACATTTGATAGTTCGAGGGTCGCTATCGAAGGCAGGTTTTTTACGGACATCAAAAACTAAGGGAGGGGTATTTGACCCAAGAGCATCATTTAGCTGGCTGGTTGAAATTGATTCGCTCATTAATGTATTTCCGTACTATAAATATAGGGACCATACTGGAATACTTTGAAGGTTCAAATAATTGTTATCAAAGGACTTTAAAAGCTCATTCCCCATCCAGAAGCAACAACATTATAATGGGTATAATTGTGCTTACTGAATCTGTGTACAAAATATCTGATAATCGAGTGGTTGTTTGAGCTGCATAGTGTCTTACGGGAGGTACTGTATCTGCCACCATGGTTTGATTATCATTGGCCATGCTCTGGGTTCGAATGCCTTCTCCTCCTTTAAGCTGGCGTGATATGGTGGTTGTCCAGTCACCATTGGAATCTGCAACGGCTGTGCCGAGTAACTCAAAGGATTCAATACGGTCATCAACATCATCAAGATAAAGAAAAACCGTACAATTAGGACAAAATGGGTCAACTGTTATTGGAAATAGTCTATCTCCATTTGTGCCACTGACCGTTGTACCGCTGATACTGGTGATTTTGGCGGGTATAAATTTACGTAAATCATCATTAACTCCAGGTCCTGCAAAACGATAAGCATGGTAGTTTGCTTCATTATTATCACCCCCATCGATAATATTATTCCAGACTTTAAGCCAGCGATCAGGGTCGCCATTGCCTTGTCCGGTAAAACTCTGGGTGAGTATCGCGGCATCATTTTCATCGCCTACATCATTTGGTTCAAAACCATTACGTGTAAAATAAAAGGTATTTTCGGTAGCGGTGCTTTCTGTTCCACCAAATAAAAGTCCTTGTCCACAAATACCTACTTTTTTACCGTTTGCATCTATGCCAACGATATTTCCCTGGACGGTATTACCCACTCCATAGATTTCCATTGAGATGGGCGGGGTGTCATTTGCCGACTGGGTTACATGCAGGCCAGCCATCCTGTTATTGCGGATAGTATTGTTTGATCCAAAAACCTGGATAGCACGACCGCCATACCAAAGGGCAGGGTTGTAATCAGAGTCACGACTACAATCGATAAGGCTTGGCACAGGTACATCACCATTGGCATTCATGCCAATAAAATTATCTTCAATGAGATTTCCGTTGGTATTACTTTGAATTATCCTGATCGCCCTTTCAAATGCACCAATAATACGATTATGGCGGATAATATTATTATCAGAGTCAGCATTGGGCATAATAATTCCACCGCGAGCCATTGAACGTTTAGCCTGACTATCAGCGGTTGAGGCTAGTTTCATTGTTAACCCATCGTTTGAAAGCCCCATCCAAATATTTTCAACGAGATTATTCCCTTCATAGAGGATGATTTGTCCACCACCATGAAAGCCTAAATTACGAATAGTATTATTGGAGGTATATATTTGGAGAGAACCACCAGCAAGAGGGTTATTGTCACTATTAGTATTGATCATAATAGCGGGACCACCCGATGGTCTGGTACCACCATCAATGGTGATTTGACCTCCATCATCAGAGATGTTGCGGCGATTAATTATCCAATCAGAACCAGCAGTAGAAGAACTGGTGGGATGCGAATCAATTTGTACCTCCCAAATTTTCAAAGTCGAATTATAGTTTGGATCTGATTCTGGAATATCAAAATTAATTGTAATGGGTCTATCACCATCTGGACGAACACCCGCTTCTAGAACAGCACGGCGCAAGGTACACTTGTTATTTGGAGCAGGAAAAAAAAAGGCACCACTGGTGAAGTCACAGGTATAGTTATCGTAATTGCTGCTATCAGCATCGGCAAAGTCAAGTGTGCTATCCACTGTGATAGTGGTTGCTGCGAATGCATTGCTCAGTCCGCCGATAAGAACCCCAGCAGAAATTGAACCTATCAGAAATAGCTTGTTTATTATCGTTAATCCATTACGTTTCTGCTTGTGCATGACAACTCCTTTTTTCATACAATATTACTTCTAAGTATAAAAGAAAGAGTCATTTAACTATCTAGTACATATGGGTGGTTATTCCATAAGCTAAGGTTATTTAGATAATAATTTGGAGTAATAATTGTAGATGATCTATGTCAATTAAGATCATAAAAGCTTAGAAATGGTAGGGAACTCTACCTTGTCTCAGATTTGTGATTGAATATAGTTGGTATCACTAGATTGACTCGCAACAGTCTCTGGTTTTTACTTTCATTAAGCACCTTGTCCACCTCCTTGCGAAACATGGTGTTTAATGATTTTTTATTCTGGTTTTCTCCAGCTTTTACTTTCCGCCTTATCCGCCTTCGCGCATTAATTCCAGCATCTGATCTGCGCTCATTGATCCACTCATATCGGAACCCTCTAGCAAGCTCTCGGCGAGATCTCTCTTATGTTGATGTAGTTTAACTATTTTCTGTTCAATGGTGTTTTCTGCTACCAATCGATAAATAGTTACGGGGCGAGTTTGTCCAATACGATGAGCACGATCAGATGCCTGATTTTCAACAGCAGGATTCCACCAAGGATCCATATGAATCACATAATCAGCGGCGGTCAGATTAAGCCCAGAACCACCCGCTTTGAGGCTAATCAAGAATAAATCTCCCTCACCATCTTGAAAAGCATCAACATATTCTTTGCGTTTTGCCACAGGAGTGCTGCCATCAAGATATTGATACTTGATACCACGTTCATCCAAATATTCACGAATAATAGCAAGATATTTTACGAACTGGCTGAATATCAGCGCTTTATGATTATTTTCTAATAGTTCCTCAACTAACTGACCAAACCGTTCCAGTTTACTACTTGAAAGTGTCGTATCTTCCATAACCAGCTTTGGATGGCAACTAGCCAGACGCAGTTTTGTGATGGCTGCTAGTACCTTGAGGTGATTGCCACTTTGTTGTGCGTCTTGATCTTTTGATAAATTCTCCAATGCACTACTTCTAACGGCTTCATAGAGTGCGCGTTCACCTTCTGATAATGGAATCTCAAGTGTGATCTCAGTCTTAGGAGGTAGTTCATCAAGGACTTGGGTTTTAGTGCGCCTTAAGATAAAGGGTTGAATGAGCTTTTTTAAGTGTTGACGAGCATCTGCATCATTGTCCTTTTCAATGGGCGAAATGTAGTGCTGCATAAACTGCTGCTGTGTACCCAATAAACCAGGATTAAGAAAACGGAAAATACTCCATAATTCGCCAAGGTGATTTTCAATTGGTGTACCAGTAGTAACTAATTTAAAATCACCCTGTAATTTATGTGCAGTTTTGGTTCGTTTGGCGTTGATGTTTTTAATCGCCTGAGCTTCATCCAGCACGATAGTAGACCAGTGTTTTTCTATAAACTGCTCGCCATCCTGTTGCAATAAACCATAACTGGAAATCACGATATCAAATGGACCCGCTCTATCAAGCAACTTTTGTCGATTTTCTTCTCGATAAAAATAAGGATTTAGTGTGGGTGCAAACTTTCTAATTTCTGATTCCCAGTTATTACTTACCGAGGTTGGCGCAACCACTAATACTGGCCCGAGACTGGCACGTTCCAACAAAATTGCTAGTGTCTGAATAGTTTTACCTAAACCCATATCATCAGCAAGACAAGCTCCTACGCCCCATTTGGCTAAGCGACTCATCCATTGATAACCTTCTACCTGATATTCACGCAGTTCCGTTTGCAAAGTAGAAGGGATCTTCGGGTTATGATCCACTAGTGATTCAATATTTTGAATATGCGTTGTCCAGGCTTCATCAACGGTTAATTCACCCACCATATCGGTGAGATCTTCAAGCGCTAGAGAGGCTAAACCGCTAAGCTTTGCACCCTCGCCATCTATTTCTGAATAACGATGAATTGAATCCAGTTTCTTTCGAAACTGATGGGTTAATGATACATATTGGCCATCATCCATTTTCAGGAATCGGCCTTTATTATTGGATGATAGATTTAATAATTGTTTCAGCGAAAGAACGAGTGAAGGATCGGTTGAAACACTCCCTTCCAGTTGAAACCAATCGCCTTTTTTATTTATACTCAAGCGTAGATTATTAGTATCAAAACGTGATGCAATGCGCATTACCTCACCTTCAGGCCAGGCGATAATTACATTACCTGGTTCGCCGTCTTCACTTTCTGCTTCGGCGTGTAGTTGTTCTAGAAGCTCCAGGCAGTCCTGTGGGTCATCAAGTAGATATTCATCATTAAACTCATCTTCTTCACCCAGAATACTGCTGTGTTGTAAAAGTGAGTCTAATAGCTCTTTTTCTTTTTCGAGGTCACGCTTTGTTGCATAGCGATTACCTTCATGTTCAATAGAAAGTTTTGCGCGACCATGTCCGGGAGGGAAATAGGCACCAAATTCACCAAAGGGTTTGACCCTAAGTGTGGCACGCAGACCATCTCCATAAGGGAGCAAATTGGCATGTATGCGTGGGTCACTTTCGATTTCTTCTGCGTCAACTACACCTTCAAGATCAGACTGAATATTTATCATCGGAGCTAGAGTGCCAAGTGTTTTACGCAGATCTTTTTCTGCTTCTCGTGGTATCACAATACCATTCGAGATTATTTCACTAAGACGCATAAACTGTTCGTTTTTTTGATATATGCACAAACGAGTCGGTGTTTCTTTGACGATCAAAAACTGACTATCCTGTTGACTATCATCAAAGGCAGGATAAAAACTAATACGCAGATTTTCTCCTTCTTCACTCACCAATAGTTCAAAATTGCTTTGTGTTAATTCAATAGGGGTGTTGCGCGCACCATCCCAGTATAGATTGGGATGATCAACCAGCTTTGGCCATGCATTGTTTAAATCAAGCGTAAACTGGGGACCCCGGTGATAATACTTATCATAATCTGGCTGCTCAAAAATTGACGTTACGATATCAAGATCCTGCTCGCTGAGTTGAGGCAGCTCTTGCTGCTCTTTCTTAAGTCGTTTTAGGGCGATATTTCTGCCCTTGGTCCAACCACCATTATTAGTTCTTTTCTGTAATTTAGGCGTTAATGTATATTCGTTATACTGATCAACATCCAGCATCCACACAACACGCTCTTGATTATCACTGTCTACCGATGTTTTCTCAGGACTTACCAATTGATTCATGGCATTCAGGGCACGTTCCCACTCTGCCTGAGGCTTAACCAGATCAAACATTGTTTTGGTGCCTATTTGATTATGCAGGTCTGCTGACTCTCGCAGATATTTTTCGCGCTCTTCCTTATTTTCGGCAAACAGGCCCAGTGCATAGGCATATTCGGCTTGTAACCAATGATAGTTTCCGTCTGCCGCCTTTTGATATTGTGACTCCAGAATTTCCTCTACACCATCTGATATTTTTTGACCCAACCAATGCTTGATCAGGCTATAAAATATGACGCTTAAGCTGCCATTTTGAATATTTGTAAGAGGTGTACTAAAATTAAATACACCCGTTGTCAGTGTTTCAGCATAGGCGCTCAGGATTTCGTGGGAAGTGTCTTGTTCTAGCTTTTTAAGTATTTGTTGCGCCACTAGCAGATGGTTCTTTTCTCCGGTTGTTAGCAATGCCAGCAAATAGAATTTCTCAAAATCGGTTCCAAAAATTACGCCAGTGTTTTTACGTTTATTATAAATATCACGATATACTTCTGTTGCATTCTCATAAGATTGTAATGCACTTTCTGTATTGCCATGCGTAAGTTGTCTGGCACAGTTCGCTAAATGCCATTCGACATGGCTATCATCGTAGCGGATGGTTGTTTTGTCTTGTAACATCGAGACAGCGTTAGCACCGTGGCTTTGATAATGAATACCAGCAGGTAATTCAGGAAATAAATCATTTTTTCCTGTTAGTAAACTGTACTTGGCTTGAGGCTGGAGCAAAAAAAACTGGAAACCTACAAGGTTTGGTATGCTTTGTTTACGCTGGTTTAATAAATGCCATAGTTCTGATTGATCATTTAAACCTTTCAAACTGTTCTCTGAGAGTTCGATAAATGCAATACTGAAAAGCTCATCACTGAGTGCATCCAGTAATTTTTCATTGACAGGTGAGCCAAAAGTTGCGGTGTAAAAACCAGGATCAATTAACTCTGAATCACGATATTGATAGCGTTCAAACAACAGCTCTAAAGTATGCTGTAGTTTATCTGCCTTGCCTAAGAACAGAAAGATTCGTGCATGTGATATTCCGTGATCGATGCTTTGCCAGAGAACCCTACCAAAAGATTCAGTGGCAGAAAAAGAGCTTAAAACCTGTTCTGCATAGCGTTTGTAGACACCATCATTAATTGCGCTGAGTAAAATACCGTCACGAAGTTTTGCTGGACAAGAATATTTACCCTGACTACCTTCGAGCCAATCCTTATGGATTAAATCAACCAGAATTGGGCGCAGGCTATGTAATGTAAAACTGCCATCTATTTTGGGATCATTAATATCAAGTCTGTGAGCGCAACTCGCCAATGGAGTTGCTGCCACAGGAGCATAAATAATGGATATTATTTGTAATAATGAACGATGTAATTCTGGAAGCTTATTAAAAGCATCCTGGTCAAAAGTGTTTTGAGGCATATTTTAAAATTCAATTTTCTCTGGGTAACCGAGCAATTATAAAATGTTTTTCTGTATTAATCTTCCTTTGCTTGTATTTATTTTATTATTAGAGGTGTCCTATTGACACTCAAAGCTAGAATCACTATATTAGCGCCCCTCGGTGAAAGCCGTATGGCTATATAGCTCAGCTGGTTAGAGCACATCACTCATAATGATGGGGTCCCAAGTTCGAATCTCGGTATAGCCACCATATTTTAAGGCCGCACATCTGTGCGGCCTTTTTTATTTCTTCTGGCTGATGCCAAAAACCAGGGGGGGTGCCAATGTCTACAATTCCCCCTTTTATCTAATAAATACATACGATTAGTTGATTAAACTGTATTGAAAATACCTGTCGCGCTATAATTACCTGTAATAATCATCTCGGGCAGCTAAATTTGGGATGAAAAAATAAAAAATAAATAAATAAATAGGTAAATGGGCATGTCAGTTCTTACTAAGCAGACTAATTCGAATTTAAAACAAGTTGATAGTCTTCAGCAGCATCAATACCATCAACGACAAACAACAGGGCAGCTGCCTCCGGTGATGGAAGAGTCCTCTAATGAAATTTCATTGCATGATATCTTGGGAATATTAAAAAAACGTAAATTAATAATATTACTCACCTTATTAACTACTTTAGGAATCGCTTTAGCCTATACGTTTGCAAGCAAAACTAGCTATCGTGCCAATGCAGTAATTCAGATTGAGCGAGAAGGAGCGGAGATTGTAAACTTTGGAAGAACACAAAAGCTAGCTGATGCTATGTCTTCAGAGAATGACCCATTCTTTAGAACACGCTATGAAATGCTAAAAGGGCGTGTAAATTCTCAAAAGGTAATCAAGGATTTGAATCTTTACGAGAGTTTGTCCCCCAGTAAACAAACCAAAGCCAATCCGGTTGATTACAACCTCTTATTTAGTAAAAATCTATTAGTTCAGCCAATAGATGGTACACATTTGGTTGAAGTCTATTATGAAGCACCGACAGCATCTGAAGCAAAAAATGTTGTTTCAAGTCTGCTTAATAATTTTATTAAGTCACAAATTGATTCCAAAAGTGAAACTGGGGAATACGCTAAAAAGGTTTTAGGGAATCAACTTGCAGAGGCAAAAACACGTCTGCAACATGCGGAACAAGCACTTATTACATATGCCAATGATAAAGGTATTTTAGGTGTTGATGAGAGACAGTCGCGCCAAGTAAAAAAACTTGAGAATCTGGATACCGAACTGGTTAAAGCTGAAATTAACCGTATTGAAGCTGAAAGTTTATATATGCAGATGAAAAAGTCGGGTAATGTTGCCAGCGTTCTAAATAATTCTGTCATCACTAGTTTAAAAGCACGTCTGGTTCAACTGAATGGACAACACCTTGAAATGTTAAAAACATTTAAAGCGGGTCATCCGGGCGTACAGAATCTGCAACTACAAATTAATAGTGTCAAAAGTGACATGAGCAAAGAAAAGTTAAATATTCAAACTTCTATGAAAGCTAATTTCCTTGCAGCAAAAAGACAGGAAGACAGTATTCGTGAACAACTCAATCAGTTTAAGCAAAGTATGCATGGCTTACAAAATAGTAGTCTCAACTATAATGCCTTAAAGCGAGAAGTAGATAGCAGTAGCAATATCTATAAAAAACTCCTACAACGTCTTGAAGAGGTGAATGTCGCTTCAGTCGCAAATACGAGTAGCATTAGTATTGTTGAACCTGCAGTAACACCGGTGGATAGATATCGACCAAAACCAAAATTAAATATCATGCTAGGTTTACTATCAGGGCTGATACTAGGGTTAGGTTTTGCTTTTCTTCGTGAGTCATTAGATCAGACCATCAAATCATCTGAAGATCTGGAGCGTGTTTCAGGTTTGCCAGTATTAGGCATGATTCCAAAAGTAACAACGCCAACTAGAGGCAAATTGGAGATGATTACCTGCACAGAGTCAAATTCACCTGTAGCAGAAGCTTATAGAGTTTTGGCCACAAATATTCGCCTACTGTTAAATAAACAGGAAGAAAATATCATGCTTATTACTAGTGTTAATCCAGGAGATGGTAAAAGCACAACTGCCACAAATATTGCCTGTTCTTATGCTCAAATGGGTAAAAAGGTATTAATTGTTGATGCAGATATCAGAAATGCATCCTTGCATGAAACACTCGGCTTGAACAATAAGAGAGGCTTAAGCCATTATTTAAAGGGTGAAAGCGATCTGGTGGGAATAACTCAACCCGTTATGGGAATACAAGGTTTGTTTGGTATTACCGCAGGTAAATTTGATGCTGACCCAGTTAGTTTATTGAGTCATGAACGCATGTCTTATCTAACTTCACAAGGAGCGAGTATTTTTGATTATGTGATCATTGATGCTCCAGCTGTTTCTGGCTATGCAGATTCACTTGTTCTAGCTTCATTAGCGTCTTCTACCTTAATAGTTACACAGGAAGATAGGATGGAAGCTCGATCAATTAAACAGGTGCTTGATCAGATAAGACGGATTAAGAATAATGTTTCTGGATTTTTAATTGTTAATGCAAAAAATTTACCGAATAACAATACTCAAACGCCAAATCGAAAGATTTTTACAAAAAAGAATAAATTGCTTGAGAAAAAGAACGCGAAATATGCTTAGTTACACATCTTGAATTAGCTAGAAAGTCATAATTAAATCAATTTTTTTTAAGATCTGCCTTGACACTTATTCTTAAGCAAACTACATAACAATAATAAATAAACGCTTAGTTGGCCTTTAGCATGATAGAAAAAACAGAACAGAATAATAGCATTGAAAATCAACAAGATACCTTGCTTGAAGGGGAGAACGCGGCATATCTTGAATTTCTCTTTGAAAATTATTTAAATGATCCAGCATCAGTTAGTGAAACCTGGCAAAAATATTTTTTAGTTTTTCCAATACCTGCGGATTTCAGAAATGGAGCTACCCATTCTGTTATGCGCGATAAATTCAGGTCACAAAAACTTCATTGCCCAACAGGAAACGGTTCAGCAGATAACAGTGTCGAGCTAGAAACAGAGCGTCAACAAGTCCATGTTTTGCAACTCATTAATGCGCACAGAACACTGGGACATCTGGTCGCGGATACCAATCCTTTAAACGAAGATAAAAATTTACGTAATTTACCTGAATTAAGCTTATCCAATTATGGACTGGATAGAGTTGACCAAAATAAGCTTTTTGATCCCGGCAGTTTCCAGTTAACAGAACCCCCAACCCTTGGGAATATTTATCGCGCCTTGCAAAACACCTATACAGAAAGTATAGGCATTGAATATATGCACATCATGTCAACGGATGAAAAACGCTGGATTCAAAATCGTATTGAACCCTGTCAGGCGCGACCAGATTATGATGCTGAGAAGAAAAGTGATTTACTAGATCACTTAATTGCTGCTGAAACACTAGAACGTTATTTACATAATCGTTATGTTGGACAAAAACGCTTTTCTCTTGAAGGCGGTGAAAGTCTAATCCCTTTACTCAATGAAATCATCCATCACTCTGGTAGTCAAAAAACTCGTGAAATTGTTCTTGCCATGGCACATCGAGGTCGTCTCAATGTTCTCATCAATATTATGGGAAAATCACCAGACAAATTATTTAGTGAGTTCGAAGGTAATAATATAGAAGAACAGTCTGCCGGTGATGTTAAATATCACAAAGGCTTCTCCTGCAGTATTCAAACTACTCAAGACCCCATGCATTTATCACTGGCATTTAACCCCTCACATCTTGAAATTGTCTCTCCGGTTGCGTGTGGCTCAGTAAGATCAAGGCAAGACAGACGTGATGATCAAGGTGGTCAGGTAGTGGCAGTAGTGATTCATGGTGATGCAGCATTTGCCGGGCAGGGTGTTGTCATGGAATCGTTTAATATGGCGCAAACTCGTGGCTATAGGATTCATGGTACCGTTCATATTGTTATCAATAATCAGATTGGTTTTACCACAAGCACCCAGATAGATAGCCGTAGCACCTATTATCCTACAGATGTTGCCAAAATGGTGAATACTCCTATCCTGCATGTTAATGGTGATGATCCCGAAGCCGTCATATTTGCAGCCCAAATAGCGCTGGATTACCGTTTACAGTTTAAGAAAGACATTGTTATCGATCTGGTTTGTTATCGCAGACACGGACATAATGAGGCCGATGAACCAGCCATGACCCAGCCGGTAATGTATTCGGTTATACGTAGTATGAAAACGACCAGGGAATTGTATGCCGATAGTTTAATAGAACAAGAAATCATTTCTGAAAATGAACAGGTTGACAGAATTAAAACATTTAAAGGAAACATGGCAGCTGGCAAAGCAGTGGTTGCCACGCTTGACTACAGTAGTGTTCCAGAGCACTTTAAAGTGAGCTGGGATAAATTTAAAGGTCGCGAATGGACAGCTAAAGCTAGCACCCATTTTTCATTAAAAAAATTGCGCAGAATTGCAAAGCGTTGCCATGATGTACCTGAACAAATGGTCCTACATGACAGGATTAAGAAAATTCTGGCGATGCGAGATGAAATGATTGCGGGTAAACGTCCAGTAGACTGGGGATGTGCCGAAAATTTTGCTTATGCCACATTGTTAACAGAAGGCTTTGATGTGCGCCTGAGCGGGCAGGACTGCGGACGTGGTACATTCTCCCATCGACATGCCGTTTTACATAATCAGGTAAAACGCCAGGCTTGGATACCACTTAAGCATGTAAGTAAGACTCAGGGTAAATTTAATATCATTGACTCAGTGTTATCAGAAGAAGCGGTGCTCGCTTTTGAATATGGTTATTCGACTTCATCACCTGATACCCTGGTTATCTGGGAAGCGCAGTTTGGTGATTTTGCCAATGGTGCTCAGGTTGTTATCGACCAGTTTATTAGTTCCGGAGAGCAAAAATGGGGACGTTTATGTGGTTTGACATTGTTTTTGCCCCATGGCTATGAGGGTATGGGTGCGGAGCATTCCTCGGCTAGACTAGAACGTTATATGCAATTATGTGCAGAACAGAATATGCAAGTCTGTGTGCCCAGCACACCTGCGCAAACCTTCCATATGTTGCGACGTCAAATGCTTCGCCCCTATCGACGACCTTTAATTGTTATGACGCCTAAAAGCTTACTCAGACACCCTCAGGCAGTGAGTACTATTGAAGAGCTTACTAAGGGAAGCTTCCGTCCAATTATTGATGATGTCAGGTTTTATAAAAAACAAAAAGAAGCCACGAGAGCAGTACTTTGTAGTGGTAAGGTTTATTATGATCTACTCGCCAAAGCTGAGGAGTCGGGAATCGAGGATATTGCTTTGATAAGGATTGAACAACTGTATCCATTTCCAGATAAATTACTGGAAAGAATTATAGCAACCTACATAAATCTTAAAGAATTGGTTTGGTGTCAGGAAGAACCAAGAAATCAGGGGGCCTGGGATAGTACCAAGCATCGCTTTAGAAAGTTTGAGGATCAATATAAGGTTAGCTGTGTTAGCAGACCCAGTGCTGCTGCACCTGCGGTAGGCTCCCATAAAGTCCATCTTCAACAACAAGCCACATTAGTAGAACTAGCACTTAAACGTGAGAATAAAAAATGACTATTGAAATACGTGTACCACAATTACCTGAATCAGTCAGTGATGCCAATATTGCAGCCTGGGTTGTAAAAGAGGGCGATAGTGTTACAGAAGAGCAAAATATACTGGAACTGGAAACAGATAAAGTGGTACTGGAAGTACCTGCACCTGCATCAGGTATTTTAAAGAAAGTCGAGGCAGAACTGGGCGCAACGGTGGTGGCGGGTGATCTACTGGGTATTATTGAAGAAGTATTAACAACAGATAAGATAGGAAACGATTCTGAAAACAATCCAAAGCAAGCTTCTGAAAAAATAACTGACACCATAGCAACTGCTAGCCCATCCGTGAGAAAAACTATGGCTGAAAATGAAATCAGTCAGTCTGAAATCAAAGGTAGTGGTAAACACGGTAGAATCCTAAAACAGGATGTTGAAGAACATCTTAGTAAATCCACCTCAGAAGATTCTGCAAAAGTACCTACAGCGGTAACTACACCGCAGCAGAGCACTAATACTGGAGGCCGTGAAGAACGTCGCGTACCCATGACTCGCTTACGCGCAAAAATTGCTGAGCGTCTGGTCGGCGTACAACATACGGCTGCAATTCTGACCACCTTTAACGAGGTAGATTTAACCGAAGTATCACGCTTACGCCGTAAGTATCAAGAGCGTTTTCAAAAGTCACACGATATCAAATTAGGCTTTATGTCCTTTTTCATTAAAGCCGCCACTGAAGCTTTAAAGCGCTATCCGGAAGTTAATGCGCGTATTGACGAGAATGACATTATTTATCAGGGCTTCTATGATATTGGTGTTGCGGTTTCATCAGAACGCGGTCTGGTTGTGCCCATTATTCGAAATACTGATAGTATGGGACACTCAGAAATAGAAAAAACCATTGCCGATTTTGCCAACCGCGCGCGCAGTGGTCATTTAGAACTGGATGAACTCACGGGTGGAACATTCTCAATTACCAATGGCGGTATCTTTGGTTCTATGCTTTCGACACCCATACTAAATCCACCACAAAGCGCCATACTCGGCATGCATAATATACAGGAACGACCCATCGCCATAGATGGTGAAGTCGTTATCAGACCAATGATGTATCTTGCGCTTTCCTATGATCATCGGTTGATAGATGGTAAGGCAGCGGTGAGTTTTTTAATTAAAATCAAAGAACTGTTGGAAGACCCCGCCAGTCTATTTTTAGAATTATAAGCCTAATGACAGTTCTGCTGAGCGGGCCTTTATTTCAGCGCTCGGTATTATAATTTTGTTCCCGGTCTTTATCGTACCGATTATGTGTTATGGAAAGTTATTCCAGAGATTCCCAACTGGGTTGCGATATTAACCATTCCAATTATTTTGCAGTTATTATTAATGGATGAATGAAGCTGATACTGAGCTTTGCATAAATTCTAGCAGTCGTTAAAAAAACTAACGAGCTATCATTCAAAACCCGGGGGGGTGC
>Ga0209633_10001894_pt1 | contig 20850 bp, 21 predicted proteins | sample Cruoilmetagenom1_FD_187290 | JGI IMG/M metagenome (GOLD analysis project Ga0209633, IMG submission 187290) | Oil polluted marine microbial communities from Coal Oil Point, Santa Barbara, California, USA - Sample 1 (SPAdes) (version 2) | ecosystem: Environmental > Aquatic > Marine > Oil seeps ... | reverse complement strand
GCTTATCCTGTTGTGCCAGAGGAGATTCAGAAATTAAATTATGTGGCCAGACTTAATGTAGTTAATGAGCAAGCGGTTTTTGAAAAAATGCATTCATTATCGTGGAGTAAAAAACATACCTTTGCAGCAAGATTTTCTTTGACTAAAAAAGAACAATTTTTTGATAAGATAGATGATGTAAATAAATATGATTTAATTTATTTTGATGCATTTGGAGCTAGGGTCCAACCAGAATTATGGACTGTAGAAATTTTCAATATTATGTTTAATGCCTTAAGGAAAGATGGTGTTTTAGTAACTTATTCGGCAAAAGGTAGTGTAAGACGTGCAATGCAAGAAGTCGGATTTATAGTTGAAAGGTTATCGGGGCCACCGGGAAAACGTGAAATGCTGAGAGGAACAAAATAGTAAAGAACTAACATTGGTTAAAATGTTTTATTAAAAAAATGTAATCTTTGAATCATTTAAAAGACAAATAATGGATTTTATTTTAGGTATAATTGTAGGCGTTTTATTTTTAGGTACCATTGTATTTTTTTATAGAAAGAGATTTTCTAAACATAAGACAGAAGAGCAATCTGTTGTACTTTTAGAAAAAATTAGAAATGTATCTAAAATGATTACTGTAGAAGGAGATTTTTCTGAAATTATGCATTTTGAGGATATAAAAGATGTGTTTTTAAATTTAATAACCAGTAAAAAAAAAGCTATTGTTCTGGCCAATGCCAAAGTGTTTATTGGTTTTGATATGAAAAAAATAAAATTACAATCAAACCCTAGTAGTAAGACTTTGGTTTTAGAGTATTTTCCGGATCCTGAAATTTTGGGGATAGAAACTGACATTCAATATTATGATGTTAAGCATGGCTTCTTTAATAAATTTGCAGCTGCAGATTTAGGCGAACTTAATAAAAGAGTTAAGATAAATATTGAAGAAAAAATTCCTGATAGCGAATTGTTAATGTCTGCAAAATCAAAAGCTTTAGATACCGTTAAAATTATTGAACAAATGGTAAGTACATTTGGTTGGAAATTAAACTATAAAAACATTGAGTTTAAAGATACTGATAGGCTTACTGAAAAAAATAAAGAATTTTAGAACAATATATTTTATAACAATCACAAAATCAGCACTATAATGGAGTTTGTATTTAATTTTTATAAAACCTATCCCTAGTTTTTATTTGTGTTAAAATTTATTTGTTAAATTTGTTTTCTAAAATCTTAAATTTTTTAGATAATATCCCCTAAAAATCAGAGATTTAATTTGTGAATTTTGCTAGTATTAAAAATTTATATTGAATAAATAAAAGTTATGAAAAAAATTATTACCCTTAGTTTATTTTTTTGCACCATGATATTGGTAGCACAGTCAACACCCGGTAAACATAGTATCAGACTATTAGATGTAAATACCAAATATTCAGATTTTGGTGTAAACTTTTTTGGACCGAATAAAGTTGTATTTGCTTCTCCTACTGAAAAAGTAGCGATTATTAGAAGAAATTGGGACGGTAATGACCAGCCTTATTTAGATTTATTTATTGGTGATATTGATAGTACCGGACAAATTATTAATAAAACAAGTTTGCTTGGTGATGTAAATAGAAAACAACATGAGGCCTCGGTTACATTTACAAAAGATTTAAAAACAGTTTATTTTACAGCAAATAATTATAATGCCAAAGACAAATCCATTAAAAGTTCGAAGGGATTTGATAATATTCAGTTGTATAAAGCAGCGGTTAATGGAGAAGGAGAATGGACAAATGTTGAAAAATTACCGTTTAATGATAATGAATTTCAAACAGGACTGCCTACTCTAAGTAATGATGAGACTAAATTGTATTTTGTTTCAGATAGACCTGGTTCGTTAGGTAAAACCGATATTTATGTAGTAGATATTAATAAAGATGGAACGTATAGTGAGCCTAAAAATTTAGGTTCAAAAATTAATACTGAAGAAAGAGAAATGTTTCCTCATATTGATGAGGATAATATTTTATACTTTTCTTCTAATGGGCATGAGGGTTATGGTAATTTAGACATTTTTGCGAGTAAAATTTATGACAATTCAGAATCTACTCCTATAAATTTAGGGGAACCTTTAAACAGTCCTAAGGATGATTTTGCCTATATTTTAAGAAATGAACAAGAAGGATACGTTTCTTCAAACAGGAAAGAAGGAAAAGGAGATGATGATATTTATTCTTTTAAAGTTGATGAAAAACTCTTTATAGAATGCCTACAAACGGTAAAAGGTGTTGTTAGGAATAGGGAAACTCAAGAGTTATTACCTGGAGCTCTAGTTGCTATTTTAGACAGTGAAGGAAAACAATTACAAATTACAGCTGCTGATGAAGTAGATGCAAGTTATACTTTTGATGTTCCATGTGACAATAAATATACAATTGTAGGTACAAATGATGGTTTTTTAAGAAAAGAAGAAGAAGTGAGTACAGTAAATGATATTGAGGCTCCAGCTATAGAACAGAATTTAGAGCTAGATCCTGAGTTTAAAACAGTGGGTGATGAGGTGTTAGTTAATATTAATGTTATTTATTTTGATTTTGATAAGTGGAACATTCGTCCTGATGCTGCTGAAGAATTAGACAAAGTTATTGAAGTAATGATTAAATATCCTCAAATGAAAATACATGCAACGTCGCATACAGATGCTAGGGGTAGAAAGTCATACAATCAAAAATTATCTGAGCGTAGAGCAAAATCAACCGTTGACTATTTAATTTCAAAAGGTATAGATGCGGGTAGATTGACAAGTGAAGGTTTGGGTGAAACGAAATTAACGAATAAATGTAGTGACGGAGTACGTTGTAGTATTACAGATCATCAATTAAATAGACGTACAGAGTTTAAAGTAGCTCAAGAAAATAAAATGGAACAGAATGGAGAAGAAGTTATCGAAGAAACGGGTAACAAAGAAGGTACTGAAGAAGATTCTGGAAAATAAATTATTTATTTTATAAGATTTAAAAAACCACTTTGAGAGAAGTGGTTTTTTTACTTTCTTCATCAAAATACGTTTAAGATGTACTCAAGTTTTTTGATTCACATTGTTAATTGATTGAAATTTTTTAATTTTAAAATTTCGGGGTGTAGCTTAGTCCGGTTTAAAGTGCTGGTCTGGGGGACCAGAGATCGGAGGTTCGAATCCTCTCACCCCGACTAAGAGTATCTTGATTGACACCAATGTTGTAGCTAATTAAATGATTTTCAGGAATTTAATTTTTTTTGATATTATTTGATTAGCTTTAATGGCAATTAAAAAGGGAACAAATCGGGAACAGATCGGGAACAGTTTGGTTACTTTTTTTTTAGTATCTTTATAAGAGAGAGTGGTACTTTCTATGTGATTTAACTTTCGTTAATAGGATTAATTAGGAACCTAAAACGAAAGATTATGAAAACTTCAAGAACATTCAAAATCCTTTTCCGGCAAATTAAAGCCAGAAAAAGAAATGACGTCGCACCTATTTATGTAAGAATTACCGTAAATAATGAACGCACAGAATTTAGTCTAGGTAAATACCATCCCATTAAGGATTGGGATAGTAAAATGAGCAGGGCTATTGGTAGAACTGCTATTGCAAGAACCCTTAATGATGAACTAGATAATACCTACTCTGAAATAACAGATTCTTATAGAGAACTTAAAAAAGAAGGTAGGTATGTAACTGCACAATCAGTAAAAGCCAGGTATCTGGGCACGGATAATAACCAAGCGACATTATTGGAATTGGATACCTTCCATACTTCAAAGATGGAAGGTATCTTAAAAAATGGAACTTTAAAGAATTATAAGACTACAACTAAGTACCTTAATGCTTTTTTAACCAATAAAATAAAAGCATCGGATATTTATTTAGATCATATTGGTTATAGTTTTATTGTTGATTTTGAACAGTTTCTAAGAAACAAGAAAAACAATTTAGGTAAGCGACCATTGACCAATAACGGTTTAATGAAGCATATAGAACGGCTTAATAAATTGATGAACCTTGCCGTAAAGTTGGAATGGATAAATAAGAACCCGTTTTTGAACTATGATGCAAAATTCAATAAATACGACAGGCCTTTTTTATCTGCGATTGAATTAAAAAAATTGGAAGAAGTGAAATTACAAAGAGAAACGCATGCAAAGGTTAGAGATAATTTTGTTTTCGGATGCTATACTGGACTATCCTATATTGATATAAAAAATCTTACAAAAGATAATATCGTGTATGGAATAGATGGAAAAAAGTGGTTATTTCTTCGTAGAGAAAAAAGTCAACAGCCTGTTAAAGTTCCCTTATTGGATAAAGCATTAATAATCTTGGATAAGTATAAAGATTTTGATGCTTCTAATAAATTACTACCTGTTTATTCCAATCAAAAAATGAATAAGTATATAAAGGAAGTTGCTACAATTTGCGAAATAACAAAAAAATTGAGTTTTCATGTGGCACGCCATACATTTGCCACTACGGTAACACTCTCTAATGGTGTGCCTATTGAAACGATATCCAAACTACTTGGTCATAGTAAGCTTTCAACGACCCAAATATACGCCAGAGTTCTTGAAGATAAAATAGGAAGGGATATTACTCAACTACAAGATGTATTAAATACAGATAAAAGAAATACATAATAATGGTGAAAATTTTGAGAATAATTTAAAAATTGCTATTTACCACTGTTAATATTTAGTCAATATTAAAATCAAAGAGCATATGATTTGTAGTTTAAATACTGAAAGTTAAATCACATTGAAAGGCCGTCAATCAAACCTAAGTCTCATGACGGTCTTTCTTTATTTATTATTTGATCGTTTATTTGAACTTTAATACCATGATAAGATATGTGCCTTCGGACTTTTTTAATATCTACTAAACTATCCGTTGAGTACAGCACTTTCAATTAACTACCAAGAGGCATTTGTCATATCATCTGTTAGTAGTTTTTTCTTTTCTAAATGTCAAACCATTGAAATCAAGTATATAGTGTTCTTGGTTTTCAGAAAATCTAACATTACATCCGAAATTCGTACTTAATCCCCCAGTAACTGCATACTCTTGATTTATAACATTTAGCGGAAGTTTCATTTGTCCTCCTATATATCTTATCGTCACATATAACACATTGTTTTTCTCAATATCCAATTCAGCATCTGTAAACTCAGAATCACCGACTAACATTTTATCTCCAAATTGCTCGTAAGCTCCTGTTCTTAGATTCCATAATTCGGTATCAATAGCTTTTAACTTATAGCCAAACGGTGTTTCCGAATCTTTGGTTCTACGAAACAAAATATGGTAGTCTTCGAAATCTTTAAAAATGTACTGTTGTTCTTTTAGAGCTATAGTATCACCATTTTCAATTTTGTAAGGTGTGAACTCAGTCTGAGAAAGCGGCAGAAGATGATAATCTTCCTCATTTCTTTTTAAGATTAATTTACCATTCGAAAGCTCAATCGAAGTATGGGATGTTAATTCTGCATAATTACCTGTATGTTTAAGAAGTACTTCATCAGAAATGTTATGTATTATATCACCGCTACTTATTTTTCCTATTGACTTAGTGGGAACTATATTACTAGTTTTCAAGCCATGGTCATCTAAAAAACTGAAACAAAACTCTTCTATCAGTTTTCCCCCTTCAGCGGAATTTGTCATAGCTACAACAGCGAATTTTTGCTCAGGAATGATTAACAATTTGGCATGGGCAAACCCAGCACTGCCCGAATGGTAAACTGCAAAGGAAGAATCATTCTTAAACATAAACCAGCCAAGACCCTTTTTATTGGTTTCAATCAAAAGATCTTCATTTTGTAAAGTGAACATTTCTCTTATTGTATTGGGCTTAACAACTGAGGAATCCTTCCCATGATAGGAATGAATTAATGCTAAACTATATTTCAGCATATCTTGAAGATTGGAGTAAATCCCACCTGAGGCAATATCTCTTAGCTCATACTCCTTCACTACTTTTCCTTTGGAATACAACTTAGTGCGCCCTTCTAACTGATCCATTGCAAATCCGGAATGATTCATATTTAAGGGTGAGAAAATATTCCGTTTTACATATTCATCATATTCACTACCAGAAAGGTTTTTTATAGTGTGTCCGAGAATGTTGTATCCGCTATTTGAATATAGCCCAACCAGTCCCGAAGGATACATTAAATAAGTTTCATTTATATAATCAACGACATCCGTATATTTTGCAGCTGTAAGTTCAGCATTTTTCCAAACATCATTTTGTATACCTGAACTGTGCGTAATTACCGATTTGACAGATACTTTGTTTAAGTCAATACCATCTGTTTGTGGGTTGAATTGAGGAAAATATTGTTTTAATGGCTCATTAATATCCATTATTCCTTGTTCATTTAACTGCATAATAGATAGGGCAGTAAAAGTTTTGGTGATCGAACCAATATTAATAACCGTTTCTTCTGTCATTGGCATTTTTTCTTCTTTATCTGAATCGCCAAATCCTTTCTTCCAGAGTACTTTACCATCTGATATAATTGCCACACTGACACCCACGATGTTAGAATCTTTCATTCCATCAATGAAAAAGCGTTCACTTTCTTCAATGATCGTAGAACTTTGATCCTGACCATAAGATTCGCATGAAAGTACTAATAATAAAAAAATAGAAGTTAGAATTGTTTTTACCATCTTGATTTTAATTGTTGCTAAAATGTGAATATACCGAATTCGGTATAATTCCACTTTATTTAGTAGAGAATTTTTATCGTTTATTCAAACTTTTACTGAATCAATTGCAACGTTTGGGCTATGATTTAGCTTCGCTGATTATTTTCTCAAGTTCGTATTTTACATTGACATTTCAAAAAATGTCAGTAAGACATCTACTTGTTTCAATAGTTCGTTGTGGAATCATTTGGGGGATTATTCCGCGAGAATCAAGCCATTATTTAAATGTAGGAGTTTTCAGCGCAAAATTCCGCCACAATGAATTATAGCCAGTGTTATCGGCTGGCTATTCTTCAAGGTTGTATTTGTTTTACTGTCCATTTTCCGTTAGTTAGCTCATATAATTTTCTGTCGTGAAAGCGTGTTGATTTAAACTCTAAAAACTCTATTCTTATAGGTTCTATTAAATAACCACTCCAATTTTCGGGTCTTGTTAATGACTTATTTGCAAAACTTAATTCTATGTTTTCATACTTTTCAATAAGCTTTTCAATGTTTACAATTTCATATCCTTGCTCACTAACTATTGAAACAATTTGACTGTCTCTGTTACGTTCTGAAAAATATTTGTCTGCAAGTTGTTCTGTAATTTTGATAGCGTTACCTTGTATTCTAACTTGTCTTTCCGTTTCTGTCCACCAAAATGTTAATGCGACTTTGTTAGTAGTATTTATTTCAATTCCTTTTCTTGATTTTAATGGTCCCGTTACAATAAAATTATTCTCTAGAACATCTTTGAGTGAAACAAATCTTCCATTCGGAAAACCATCTATTCCAATAGTTGAAAGGCAACAAGCTGTGGGTATTTTAACCTTTGTCAAGTTTAATTCTTCTTCAAACCACTTGTTGAAATGTTCAATTGGTGTTACTTCCATTCTGCTCTATTTATAATAAAACTGCTTTCTTGCTTTTCAAATCCAACTTTTGGATAATATTCCATTGCTGTGGGAACGGATAAAAGCAATACCATTGATTGTTCTCCAACTTTTTCTTTAGTCAGGTTGATTAGTTCCCTTCCAATTCCTCCCTTTTTGTATTCATTTCTGACTGCAAGGTCAGATAAGTAGCAACTCCAAACCCAGTCAGTTATTGAGCGAGAAACACCAACTAATAAATCGTTGTCCCAAGCTGTAATAACAAGGTTTGAATTGTCAAACATCTTTTGAATTCGTTCTTTGTCCTTTGTAGGTCGAGGTAAACCTGCATTCTCATAAAGTTCAATTATTTGGTTTGCGCTTGGTTTTTTGTCAAAGCTATATTTTATGTACATATTGTCAATGTTGTAATGTTGGTCAAACACTTGCCGCTAACGTTTAGGCTAGGAATTGTTGCGGAATAAATTCAGCTCCAATTGTCCTTAATTATTTTTTTATAAATATACACTAACCCATAAATAAAGCCTAAAAGCCGTAATAATTTTTAGCCTTTGTTAGCGGTAGTTATTTAATATATTCAATAAATCAGTCGGAGTTTCTATTTCAAAATCAGGTTTATAAGTCCAAAATCTTGTGTCTGCACCACTATATTTTGCAACAATTGATATTACCTGGTTATTCTTACTTAATTTTTTTTTAATATTTCTGGCAAATTCTACGTCTCCTTCATGGTCTCCAACGTAGATAATATTTTTGTCAATTTTGGTGTCAAATATTTTTCCCAAGCACTTAATTCCGCCAATCGGAGATGGCTTTTGGGCATTAGTTGGGATATCATTGTATCCGACTATTGAGATAAACTTATGAGCTAAATTATTTTTTTCTAATACTTGATTGATATTTTCTGATGAATTTTGTGAACAAATACCCTGTGGAAGTTGGATTTGATTCAGAGTCTGCTCAATGCCGGAAAATAGTTCGACTGGAGTTGAGTTTTTAAGTTGATATTCATGCCACATTTTTCCTGCTTCTAGCATCTCGTCTTCTGTAAGTCCATAGTTCTCTTTATATAATATCTGCCAATTTTTAGCTTGATGATTGGCAATGTGATAAGCTTTTTCACTTTTTAAGGCTTGGGGCAAGTTTTCACCAGAAAGTCTTGGAGCAACAATAGAAAGAATTTGCTTAGTAATGTCAATGTTCTTTGGAACAGAATTTACCAGTGTTCCATCATAGTCCCAAAGAATTGCATCTATTTTCATTTATTATAATTACCGCTAACAACTGTATATGTGTCATATTACACATATATCTGTTATACCTACCATCAAATATAAGAAATATTGTTACGCGTATTTTATCGTTTATTTAAACTTTTAACGGTGCGTCTATGCTGCCGTTGCGTGTTTTTTTTTGATAAGTTAGTAAAAAGGACTACCCATTAGTCTATTGCGAGTAATTTTCCGATAGGAAAACCCGAAGCAACGGAGTATAGACAATGTTACCAGCCGTTATTTTTTGTATTTATATCCTTTTTTGAATGCTTTTAATTGATGACCCTTTAGTTTTTTGTTGTAAATCTTCTCCCAAGTCATTATAGAAGTTTTTAAATCCTCCATAATTATTTTTTTAGCTGCTAAACCCCATAAAAGAATTGTAAAATCTTCTTTATTATATGCAATTCCATCAAAAATAAACAGAATCCCTTTCTTATCTTTTAATTTCAATTCAAAGTCCATGCTCCCGTTGACTGATTCTTTCTCTGCAAATTCAATAGGATTAGTTATTTTTTCAAAGTTTGAAGTTAATTCATCTGCGAGGTTTTTTTTCACGTTCAAAACTTGTTGACCTTGTGTAGTTAAGCTGTAGATAAAAATTCCAATTGAAAGAAGGATTCTGATTTTCATAATTCTATTTTTAAAATGGCTGGTAACGGTAGGTGTATGATTTAGTTGCGAGAAAGGACGTGAGTCATTTTCCGCTATGACCAAAGATAATTAATGTGAGTGAATTTCCTGCGAGGAAATTCCGCATCAATTAATTATACACTGTGTTAGCAAATGTTTTTAATCATTATACTTTATTTCATAAGTATTTTTTTTCCACATAATATGAGCTGTTGAAGATTCTAATTTCATAGAGAAAAAACCTTCCCTTATTGAGTCATAATATAAAATATCTCCAATTCCATATTCTGCATAATCTGTAGCTTCTTTAATTTCAACAAATTTAAGTTTAGTTTCATAGTTGTTAAATGCTACTAAATAATAACCTTTTTCTACATTTTTCATTATACATATAAAATCACTTTCCTCATCGTTAGTAAAATCATTTTCTATAAAAGAGTAACAGTCTCGCTTTGGATAAACGTTACTATCATCTGAAACATAAATAGACAAATCAGTCTCCTCTATAAAAGACCAATCTTTTAAATTTTTCCCTAACAAACGTATTTTTTCTGGAATAGCGCACTCTCCATTTTTCCGATTTATTTCTAAGGTAGAAAGTATTTTAGAAACTTTTGTGTTTTCTTTTACCTCTGAAGAAGGGCTTTCTTGTTTTCGAATAATCCTATCCTCTTTTCTTTCTGTCTTACAAGAAAGTAGTAAGCAAAACAAGATAATTAATATAGATTTCATATATCTTTTGACATTTACTTTAAAATGATTTATTGCAAATCCATTTTTCCCGTTTAAATATTTGCTAACGTAGGTATATAGTTTATATTAACTATATATCTCAAATATAAGAAATATAGTTACCTCCTACCCATCGTTTATTTGAACTTTTTCTTTGACTTAAGAATATCTTTAATTGTTCTCAGGCTATTTGGGCTGTCCCAACCCTTATCAATCTCTTTTCTCAGATTGTAAATTTTTTCTTGACAAGCTCTATGAAGATCTAGAGCATCTTTAATAACCTCACTCTCATTCTTAAATTCTCCAGAAGTAATTAATTTTAATATTTTTTTTTTGTGATCCTTTGTAATTTGAAAATCCATACGCCAAATTTAGTAACAAACATCAATATACTAATAATTTTAAATAGCTTAAATTGAATTCTTTATTTAAACTTTAGATAAGTTAAAAATAAAATCTAGCAGTTTCCTAAAACGTTCGTTTTACGGAACTTTTGAAAATAGGAGTCTTACTGATGAAGAATTGTAGATTTTAACACAGTTCTTTGTTAGCAGCTGACTTTAACTATTTGATTCCTAATCCACCCAAAATTTCAAGTTCCTGTCCTTTTTGAGGGTTTCTTTCAAGAATTGGAATTGCCTTTCCAATCAACTCTTTAACTCCAGGAACATTTAAAGAATTATCATGGTCTTCTTTACTTTCCCAAATTTCCGTTATCCAAACTTCATTTGGATTTCTATTGTCAATACTTACAGCATATAAATGACACCCTTTCGCTGATTTCATGAGGGCAGAAGCATCCAATAAAATATTCGACAGCTCTTTTCCCTTTCCTTCCTTAGCAACTAAATTTCCATGTAAGCCATACAAGGGATTGTTTTCCATGTTTGAAAAATTTATTTTTGGTGAACATTGAATAAATAATGCAATCATTAAGATTGAGAAAAATAAGTATTTCATTTTGTTCTTTTTATTTTCGTTTAAACCAATAGTTTTGCCTTTCATCATTTCTGTTTGATTTGGGGAAATTTATCTTTCACTAAATTCAGTTCGATGCCAAATTCAAGGTAGGCCTTTATGCCATCCAATACCGTTGTAAATCCACCTGTGTTGTTTTTAATTACTTCAATTAACTCATCACCTGTTTGATTGAACCCATAATTTTTAATTACTACATAAGTTGTTTTTTCGGACAATTCCGTAATTTCAAAATCCACTGTTGTTGTCGGATTATCCCATTCAATAGTTATTCTCTTATTAGGTACAATCTCAATTACTTTTATTTTGTCAGCTACACCATACATTTCCCATTCCCAAGTAACAATTTTATTCTTTTCAAGTTTTCCACTTGACTTTGTGAACCAAAATTTGGTCGTTATTTTCGGGTCAATGAATGCTTGAAATACTTCCGAAACAGGCTTCTTTATCATCATTTGACATTCTACCATTGGTCTTTTTATATCATTCATATGTTTTCAGATTTTTTGATTTCAAATGTTCGTTAAGGCAGATAGTTTTTCTGCTAATTCGTAGGCGATAATATCTTTGTACATAATTTTCTTTTAATAAACTCTTCTTAAATTTTCACTTTCTATTAGAGTCTTTTCAAGCCTTGAAATTTGTGTTTTTTCTTGTTTTGCTGACATAATCCAAGAGTTAATTTTTTTCTGATATGAAGATGCTTGTGCATTGAAAAAATTCCAAGCTTTTTTATTGGATTTAAAGATATCTTCATATTTGGATGAAAGATAAACTATCTTTTTTTCGTAAGTATATATTTTGGATTTACTTTCTTTTCTATACTTATAAATTTCTAAACCCGATGGTTGCATTAAACCGCTTTCAATAAGTTTTTCCATCTTATCTATATTTACTGCACTCCAGTTGCTTGTCTTTTTGCGAGGAGTAAATCGTATGCAATAACTCTCTTTATCAATTGATTTTCTAACACCATCTATCCAACCAAAGCAAAGTGCTTCATCAACCGATTGTGACCAAGTCATACTTGTCTTCCCACTTTTTACTTTGTAATAACCTACTATCAATTCAGTTTTATTCTTGTGGTTTTCATATAACCAATTTCTAAACTCTGGTTGGGATGAGAAAAATAATGGTATCATTTGTGTTTTATTAATGTCCATACCTTTTGGTTATTCACTTTTTCATTTCGTCTTATTGCAGATAACGCTACCGTATAAAATGGAGCGGACTCCACCCGTAGCAAATGAAGCCGCACGTAGAGAGTAAATGTACAAACTGAAATACGCCAAACCAAGAAACTATGTTTTTATACCGATTGTTGTAAACAGTTTTATTTATTTTTGGGATATAATCTTTTAAATAGTTCAGGGTAGGTTGTAACAAATCCAGAATTGTCAATTGGCAGATCCGCTACAAAATCCCTAAAAACCCCTTCATATTTGTATAAGTTGTCAGTAAGTTTAGTATAATACTGTTCCACTTTTTTGAACCCCCAATTCCTTACGTCGAAATAGAGGACGGTTATTTTTGTTTTTTGTTCTAGTGAACTTCCAAGCCTCTTGATAGGTAACGTATTCGTGAAAGGTGTTATGGAAATGTCAATATCTATGCAACCATCCAATTCCGATATTTCCTGATTATCCATATCATACCATTTTCCATTAGAATCAGATTTCAGAGTGATTTTATTAGATTCGCCCAGTAAGGATTTTATTTCAACTTCTTTAACTATCCAATTTCTATTAATTATTACTTGATACTCAATTAGAATAGGTTGACTTTCCAAAAGTCCGTTAACAATACTTCTTGCAATAAAGTCTTTTCCATATTTTTTGAATTGTAGAGTTTCTGATGTGCTTGATTCATCATCATCTCTTTTCCAAATTATTATTTTCTCCTTTTCAATGCTCATCGTAATTTTATAATTCCAACTAACGTCAAAATTAATTATTTGACAATCAGTGATTTAATTAATTTTTATTTTGCTCTCGTTAGCCTAAAAACTCAATAAGTTTTTCCTTATAGGGGGATTGCTTACAACAGTTGGTGTATCGTTAGTTGCGTTTGTTACGCAACTAATTTAGCAAATACAAACCAAATAGAAAATCCGTGAGGATTTTCGTAAGTAGGCTTGAACTAGCAATTAATTTTATACGGTGTTATGCCACGTTTTTATTTCAGTTTTTCATTTACGAAATCAGTTCTGTTCTGTCCAAATACTTTTAAAAGTTCGGGAATAAAATCTTTCCACATCGGGTATTCTTGTCGGTTGTTTTCAAATTCAATTACCCTTTTTTCTAGTTGTGGAAGAAAGATGAAAAATTCTTGATTCGTATGATAATTGCGTAAATAATTGGCTCGCTCTTTGTCGTTTTGAATTTCCGCAATTCGAATCTCTCCTAATCGGACAAAACTTTCAATTACATAAACATTCCAATTTTGAATGCCTTTTGTTTCCATCTTCTTTTTTAGACTGTCCGTAAACAAGTATGAATATTTATCGATTTGTTCTTTGTATAGTTCAAGTTCAGAATTTACAAATGAATGTCCAAATTCGTGGATTGTTAATGTTCGTGCCCTTGGTTGATAATCATAGCCGAATTTATTGTAAACCAGGTTTGATGATTTAACAGGGACTTGTACATATGGGCTCATTATTTCATAAACGGTCTTTTTATTATCTTTTACTACAGTTGTTCCAATTCCACGACCTTCATTTTCTTCTATTGGCCAAATCATCATTGGACTGACCAAGGCAACATATTTCTGTCGGCTATCTCCATAATAAGTTTCCATTGCGTCTGTAAAACTTTTTGGAATGTGGGATTTGACTTCATTGATTGCTCCTTCATAAAAATCGGCGTTTCTTTCATAAAATCCACCAATATTTTCTGTCTGGTAAAAATTGTAAAGGGAATCTATATAATTTGAAATTATTTCTTCTAACTGTACTTTTTTGTCGTTTTCGAGGTGTGTTTGTGAAAACGTAAATCCGTTTGGTTTCTTTGAGAGTTTGAATTCGGGTTGTTCCAGTAAAATTCCCATCATCAAATCGTTTCCATAACCGTAACTTCCTAAAGTATCGTTTAACTTTGCTGTTTCAAGGGCGATATTCTTACTCAATAAATCTCCATAATCCGCCAATGCCTTTAAAACAATTGGTTGATACTCTTTGCAAGTTTTCAATTTGTACTCTTCCCATTGTTTGTTTTTGGTTCTATGGTCGATTGAGAGTATTTCGGCAAGAAAGTATGTTTCCACGTTTTCGTTAAAATTTGCGTCGAACTTGTTGGTTTGTTCTTTTTTTGTTTCTGTTTTGCAAGATAGGAATGAGATTAAAATTCCTAAAATCATAAATTTTCGTATCATATTTGGTTTTGTAGTTTATTATAATAGACGTGAATTTTCGGAAAATGGTTGCCTAATGATAGTTTTTTTCAAATGTGGCATAACGGTTCGTATATGATTTGTGCGGCTTAAAATCCGCGAGGATTTTCGGCTAGTCAAATCAGATACTAAATATAATAGTTTTTAAATGAAGTTCTAATGCAAGCATGAATTATATACATTGTTGTACATAGTACATTTAATTAGTTTGCTTATAATTTAGTCCAGTTTTTATTCCACTAAAAGTAAGTAAAACCAACAATAGTAATTGAATTACCAGAAAAACATCAGAAAATGTTCTTAATCCATTTCCTATACTTCCATCTGTACCACCAATTTGAGCAAACGCATTCAAAATACTAATCATTTGAGTTAATTTTAAAACAAGAAGAATATTTGCAATTAAGAAAATAAGATTAACTGTTTTATTCTTGAAATTTCTCTTCAGCATTCTTATAAGATATACACCGAAAAAAATCAGAACACAAAACAAAATCAAGAAATATGATGTTGGAATAACAAAATATGTGTCATGAATATTTATATCAGTAGTAGATTCAGGTTTTAAAGAATCTAAATCAAAAACCAAGTAAACTAAAATCAGAGTAAGTATTAGTGTTCCGATTAACCAAAATATTTCCTTCTTTTTCAAATGTTTTTATTTTTTCAAGTATTATGTACAACGTAGGTATATAATTAATATTAACTATATACCTCAAATATAAGAAATATAGTTAATTGTAATTTCTCGTTTATTCGAACTTTACCATGTAAGTTTAAATAAAAACAGCGGTTCCATAAAACGGTAAGTTAAAGGAATCTAATGTTAAAATTGGAAAGTTCTGTAAAACGTTCGTTTTACAGAACTTTAGAAAATGGAAGCCTCACTTAAGAATAATTGTAGATTTTAACTCGGCTCTTTGTTAGGCAAAGTTTTATTTAATTCCGTGTGGTGTTCCTTTTCTCCATTGTACGTAAAAATTTAATTCAAATTTTATATCATTCGAATTATTTAATTAAACTTATTTCTTTTTATTAAAATTTAATTTCAAGTTTATTCCTCCACTTGAAAAATTAATTTGCTCGCTAGTTAAAGATCCTAAAGAATATTTAAAATACGGCTCAATAATTAGAGACTGACGTTTCTTTTTAAATGGCAACTCTACTCCAAAAGAAAGATTAATAATTTTTCCGAAATGAAAGTTATTAAAGGAGCCCAGTGTTTCTGTTTCCTTTTCAAATGTATTTTCTACGTTAGATAATATTATCGGATTGCCAAAATTATCAACAGTTTCTATAAGAACAGTATTACTCACCTGGAATGTAGATTCAACATTTTCTTTAAGGAAAGTTACAGAAGAGAGCCCAGCCGCCACAAACATTTTGTTTTTATTCATTACAAAATTATATTTTAAATTGATCGGTATATCTAACCCAGTTAAAACAGCTTCTTTAGATTTTAATTGGATGCCGCTTGCAATTTCTAGTAAGGTATTCTCCTGAAAATTTATTTTTTGATTGGTAACTAATAATCCGGTATAAATATCAAAATTTTTAAAAAATGGAATTTCTAATAAGACACCACCGCCAAAGCCAATATTAGGGCTTTGATTAGCCTGATCGTAATTTATAATCGGAGAAACTGCCACCCCAAAAGTCACTGAATTATTTTTGCTTTTTCCCCTTGGAATCTCCTCCAAAACCAAATTGATGTCTTTTTTAGGAAGCGAATCTAGTCGAATTGATTTATTTGAATCAGCGATAAGTAATTTGTCAGTACTAGTTAATGAATCAATATTTTGCAAATTTTTTAAACTTTCAGAGGATTCTTGCTCAATGACGGCAATTTTAGCTTTGTTAATTTGGGCATCAACACTATCTTTTTCAACGCTAGAATTTGTAGTCTGTTCCGACAAAAGTTTCTTATCTTGATTATTATTCTTTTGCTGAATAGAAACAATAGTATTGCTTTCATTTACTTTTCTCTTTTTAATTATTTGGTTTAGATTATTTAAGTTCCTTTTATTAGATATATCATCCACTTTCCCATTATTTTTTATATCATTTTTACCATCGGTTTTTGTAATATTATTTTTACTTTCATTAATGGTGTTTTCAATATTTCGTTTATACGAATTATGAATTGGATTTCTTAAAGAATCTGGGGTAATTGAATCTTTAGTATTTTTATTTGAGTTGGTATTTCCAATAATTATCTCTCCTTCATTATTAATTGGTGTAGTTGTGTTTTGTAACATATTATATAATACCACTCCCCCTGTCCCGCCAATTATTATGAAAAGCAAAATAACAGCTGCAGATTTACCAAAGAGCCAAAACAAAAAACGATCTTTATGCTTATCCTTTTTTGCTTTGAGTTTTTCCCAATCTTCCGGGTTATAGGGCTCTTGTCTATTTTCAAAGACCTCCTTAACCTTTTGACTGAATTTATTGTCGAAATTTTCTTTCATTCTAATTATCAAAAGTTTCGTTTAATACTATTCTTAATTTTTTCTTAGCTCTGGTTAAAAATGTTCGTGACGAGCTAACATTAATATTGAGTTTTTCTGCTATTTCCTTATGATTAAACCCTTGAATCTCATAAAGATTAAACACTAAGCGGTGTATTTTAGGTAATTGATCTAATAATTTCAGAATATCTTCTGCGGTTAATGCACTAATTATGTTTTCATTTATTTCAGGGGGATCGACTTCTACAACATCCAACAGATAATAGTGTTTTTTATTTTTGCGATAGTTGTCAATTGCAGTATTTATAATGATCCTTCGTATCCAAGCTTTAAATGATTGATCGGAATCAAACCGATGAATGGTAGAAAATACTTTTAAAAAACTATCGTTCATAATATCTACTGCTTCTTCCCTGGAATAAGTATTTAATCTGGAAATGCTAAAAGCATATCCATAAAAGTGTTTGTATAACATTTCCTGATATCTCTCTATACCATTTTTACATCCTTCTATGAGCTTATATTCAATAGCGTTTTCGCAATTATCTTCCAATTTGTATTATGAGATGAGTTGATTGATGGTACACTAATTTGGTTATTAAAACTGAATAATTCATAAGTGACATCCAGAATTCCTTATGAATTATTCAATTTTGGAGATTTGAAATAGATCTAAATTTAATTATCTAGTGAGGTAACAAAACTATCAGGATCGTCTGATCCATTAAAAATATTAAAAACATTTAAATCACATGTGATATTTAACTCGGTAAGATCAATTTCTAAGATTTCTGTAATCCTTGTTTCACACTGATCTCCATGGGCATCATGTGTTAGAATTAAATTAATTTGACAAGGGTAAATCATTATCATTATCTCATCATTCCAGACTAAATCGAATGAGTGCTCCTCACAACCTCCTTTATAGGATATTTTAACTTTTAAAATATCTCCTACTCTTTCAATACTTTCAATATCAAACGGATCACTTAGCTCATTGCCTGTGCCATTTTTACGATTACTTTCAGCTTTTTCAAATGCTTGCTTGTTAGCAATTAAATTCACTTTCTTATGATTGTCCAATTCCAGATTATCTCCTGTATTACTGCAAGATGTTGCAAAAAATAAAATGGTTGCAACAATAATATATTTGTTAATTAGTATTACTTTTTTTGTCATTATTTTAATTTTAAATAGTTAAACATTTATTTATAGTTCTACACCATTATACCTATACGTACTTAAGCATTAAAACGCTACAGTACACTATCTAATATAATTTGTATTAAAGGATCTCTACCAATTCAACTTCGAATTTTAAAATGGAAAAAGGTGGTGTTTCTTCAATAATCAATTCCTTTTCTAAGAGATCTTCCCGTACTATTTCAGGGAATATTTGTAAACTTTCATCATAAGCTAGATGCGAGGGAATTAGTAAGGTTGCTTTTTCACCTTTCTGCATCAACTTTACACCTTCATCTAAGCCTTTAATTACGGTATTGCTTCCAATTTTAAAACTAAATGTGTCATCTACCTTTGTGCTGTCAAGAGTAGCTCCGTTTAGGTATTTAGCAACGAATTGTATTTTTACGGTTTTTCCATCTACAGGCTTATCACCTTCCCCTTCAGTTACTCTTTTATAATAAAGTCCGGATGTAAGTCTCTCTATGTCTTCAATACTATTTTCTGTTATATAATCATCAATTGAATCTTTATCAATTGTTTTTTGTTCCTCTTCTGTTTCAATTTTTACTATTTCACTTTCAACAATAAATATCGAGTTAGCTTGAAAAAGATCTTCGTAAGAATAATCGGCATATGCCAGATGTGATGGAATAAAGAATCTAAATTTTTCACCCTCTTTCATTTTCGACGATCCAAATCTAAGCCCAACCGGTATAAGTGATTTATTAGTAATTTTAAATTTTGCCGGTTGATCTGTACCATTAACTAGACTATCTATTTTTTTTCCACTCAATAGATTCATTTTATAGTAGACAGATAATATATCTTCATCCTTTACTTCAGAACCGGAAGTATTAGATTCAATTACTTCATAATAATAGCCACTTTCATCTTTTTCGGCATCTATATCATTATCACTTAAATATTTAAGAATTAACCTATTGTCAATACTTCTTTGGTCTTCATAATCATCATCACTAATACAACTCTGCAGAAGTAATGATGTGGATGAAAATAGGATAAACAGCAAAAATAATTTGTTGAAATTTAATTTAGTTTTCTGCATAATAGTATAAATTGATTATTTAAAATTTGTTTCATATCCATTACGAAAATCAATAACTAAACGCTACAGTAAAAAGGAAAATTTCAAGAATTAATTTAATAGTAATTCTACAAAGTAAAGTTTGTTAAAATGTATACTATGTGTTGTTGTATTAGTAAGGAATTCCAATCTCTTAACAATAGATTTTTTTGAAAGAATAGTTCCTGCCGATAAAATATCATTCACTCCGATTCTATAATTATCTCCGACCAAATCACCAAATTTTTCAATCCCAGTATCTTATTGATTGGTTGTTAGATTTAACTCAAATCTGTTTATTCTCTTTTTTGAGCTAGCCTCTAAATTTCGATCGAATTCAAGTTTTCAATTACTAAAACGGATTTCTTTATTAAACCATTTTAATATTTGTTTCAGAGTAAGTGAATAATTCTGATCTTAATACGAACATTCCAAGACACACCTTTTCTTGAATATAAAGATAAAGTTTGGGTATAATTTTTATGTTAACAGTATAATTTTAAATGGTATTATATTTGAAAAGCCTTTTGTACCGCTGGCATAAAAGGCTTTTTAATATTATTTTCGGGGTTGGGCCTAAAGCATCGCTATTTTTTTAATCGGATTGGATCGTAACATCACAATCTCCAGTGCATATAATATCTACCAACCTACATGATTCTTTGATCGTAAAGTTGGTGTCTTCTATATAGGATGCATCAAGATCTTTAAGGACTTCTTCCAAATCAATGGTCAAGACTTTGACTTCTTTTTCCTCTTGATCGGTGCAATTGTTGGAAGTCGGATGTATATAAAGGTGAGCTTGCATAGGGAAAGACTCCAGAACCATCCCATTCCATACAATTTCAAATTTCACATCACAATTTTTTGGTTTAGAAACATCTATTGTTAGAATATTCCCCTCCCTTTTTACTTTTACAACTTTTATTTCAATTTGGCAAAGGGATTCATCTCCCCTTAAGGTTTCAAGATCGGTATATTTTTCTTTATTGGCGTAGAAAGTGTAGTCTCCCGTAGTGACCTTATAATTGGTCCCTTTTAAGTCCGAATCGCCATTTGAAGAGTTACTATTGCAACTTACCATTGTAAAAAATGATACACTGGCTAGAACCAACATGACTGTAAAGGATAATTTTAATCTGTTTTTTTTCATAATTTTAAATATCTTGTTTTTCCCTATACGTACATTCAATCCCAAACGCTACAACTTTTATTAAAATATTTCTAATTCAGTTTCCAATAGACAAATTGTCTTCTGTTGTTAAATGATAAAGCTGTTCTTTGAGGTTTTCTTAAATGTTCATTAAGGCAGATAGTTTACACAAGTTAAAGATTAGCCTTTACACTAAATTAGTTTCTAACCTTGTTAGCAATTATTATTTTTCTTTATGTTTAAAAATCTCATTTGAATTAACCCAATACACTTCACCTTTCGTCACTCCTTTCCATCCACTATTTGGGGGAGAACTATATCTTTTTGAGAAGAAAAAATAATTATTGTCA
>Ga0209633_10001893_pt1 | contig 20863 bp, 18 predicted proteins | sample Cruoilmetagenom1_FD_187290 | JGI IMG/M metagenome (GOLD analysis project Ga0209633, IMG submission 187290) | Oil polluted marine microbial communities from Coal Oil Point, Santa Barbara, California, USA - Sample 1 (SPAdes) (version 2) | ecosystem: Environmental > Aquatic > Marine > Oil seeps ... | reverse complement strand
TCTGGCGACGGCGAGGTCTTCGAGACCGATACCGATACCGAGGTCGTCGTCCATATGCTGACCCGCGCGGTGAAGAAGGGCCTCTCGCCCCAGGACGCAATGGCGGAAGCCATGGAGCGCCTGGAGGGCGCCTTCGCGTTGGCGATCGTGTTCTCCGGCAATGAGGAGCTGATGATTGGCGCTCGGCGCGGCTGTCCTCTCGCGATCGGCTACGGCGACGGCGAGATGTATCTGGGCTCCGATGCCATGGCACTGGCTCCGCTGACCCGGCAGATCGCCTATCTGGAAGAAGGCGACTGGGTCGAGATCAACTATGAGCGCGCCATCGTGCGCGACGAAACCGGCGCGATCGTCGAGCGTGAGGTCCGCGAGACCGCGGCCTCGGGCGCCCTCGTCGGCAAGGGCAACTTCCGCCACTTCATGGAGAAGGAGATCCACGAGCAGCCGGCGGTAATCGGCGACACGCTGCATTCCTATTTCAACCCGGTGGAGCGCGCGGTCTATCTGCCGAAGCTGCCCTTCGATCTGGCCAAGATCCCGCGCATGACCGTTACCGCCTGCGGCACCGCCTTTTATGCCGGCCATGTCGGGCGTTACTGGCTGGAGCAACTGGCGCGCGTGCCGGTCGATATCGACGTCGCCTCGGAGATGCGTTACCGCGAGGCGCCGATGGAAAAGGGCGGGGCGACGATCCTGGTCTCGCAGTCCGGCGAGACGGCCGACACGATGGCGGCGCTGAAATATGCGCGGCAGACGGGCCAGCACGTAATCTCGGTGGTCAACGTGCCGGAAAGCTCGATCGCGCGGGCCTCAGACGTCGTGCTGCCGACCAATGCGGGGCCGGAGATCGGGGTCGCCTCGACCAAGGCCTTCACCACCCAGCTTACCGTGCTGGCCTGTCTGGCCATCGCAACGGCGCGCGCGCGCGGCACCATCGACCGGACCCGTGAAGCGGCGCTGACCAAGGCGATCACCGAGGTTCCGGCGCGCGCGGCGGAAGTCCTCAACCACGACGAGCGCATCCGCGAGCTGGCCCATGACGTCGCCGAGGCGCGCGACGTGCTTTATCTCGGCCGCGGCACCGCCTATCCGATCGCGCTCGAAGGCGCGCTCAAGCTGAAGGAAATCTCGTACATCCACGCCGAGGGCTATGCGGCGGGGGAGATGAAGCACGGGCCGATCGCGCTTATTGATGAGGCCGTGCCGGTGATCGTGATCGCACCGACGGACGCGCTCTTTGAGAAAACCGCCTCGAACGTGCAGGAGGTCATCGCGCGCGGCGGCAAGGTGATCTTCCTCTCCGACAAAGAGGGGGTGGCCAAGATGACCGGCCAGGCCAAACCCTGGGCGACCATCGAATTGCCCACGGTCGATCCCTTCGTGGCGCCCATTCTCTATGCGATCCCGGTGCAGCTCCTCGCCTATCACACGGCGGTGGTCAAGGGCACCGATGTCGACCAGCCGCGCAACCTCGCCAAAAGCGTGACGGTGGAGTAGGGCGCTCCAATGATGCCGGTCCATGACCAGCATTGAGATCAAGGTGCTGATTTCGCTCGCGGCGCTGGGCTCGGTCTATGCCTTCATACGCGACATCCAGCACATCAATCGCCGACGGCGGCTGCTCGGCTGGGTCCGCGAGCATTATCCCCAAGAATGGAGCGCCGTTCATCGGAGCCGACGCTGGCTTCATCCGGTCGCCATACTGGGCGGCCTGGATCGGAGCGGCGCCATCGCGCACCCGCATTTCGCGCAGGAATACTCGAAAGTCAGGCGCTTGCCGAAGGACATGGTCGTGGCCTTCATCGTCGCCTGCGCGGCCATTGCGCTCACTATCCTGGGCAGCCGCTATCTGGGATGGACCTGGTAGCCCGTCGCTGAAGACTGGGCGGTTTCTCGACCGCGATTGCAGTGCGCGATCGGGGCAGGCGCGGCGCGGTGTTTTCCATCCGTTAACCATTGTTAGCGGGATGTCCACGAATTCCGTCTATCTGGAAGGCATTGGTGGCTGAAGGGCGTTGGTGGGCGGCGCGTCTGTCCGCCGCGCGGTCGTGCGAGAGACGTAATCGATGAGCAGAGTAGCGAAGCGCCACCAGAAAAAGCTGGCGCGCAAAGCCACACTTAAGCGGCGAAGCCCGCCCGCGCGCGCCGGCAGGCAGGCGCCGCCAGCGGGGCCGGCGGATTATCATTCCGAGCTGACGAATAAGGGGCTTCAGCTGCATCTGGCTGGGCGGCTGCAGGAGGCCGAGGCGATCTATCGGCAGGTGCTCGAGGCCAAGCCCGGGCATGCCGACGCCAACCATTTGCTGGGCAGCCTCGGCCATCAGGCAGGGGACTACGATACCGCGGTGGCACTGATCACCAAGGCGGTCGCAAAGGCGCCCAAACAGCCCGTCTACCGCAATAATCTCGGCAACGCGCTGCAGGCGCTGGGGCGCTTCGAGGAAGCCGCCGCGAGCTACCGCAAGGCTATCGCGCTCGATCGGAACTATGCCGACGCCCACAACAACCTCGCCAATGTGCTCGCCGCGCATGGCGATCTGGACGAGGCGGTTGCGGTCTACGAAAAGGCGCTCGCCATCAATCCCGACTATGCCGAGGCGCATTACAATTTGGCGAACGCCTTGCAGGCATTGGGGCGGCCGGAAGATGCGATCGCGCGCTACGAAAAAGCGCTCGCACTCAGGCCCGACTACGCCGATGCGCAGGGAAACCTTGCCAACGTGCTGAAGAGCCAAGGGCGGTTCGACGAGGCGATCGCCGGTTACCGCAAAGCTCTTGCCGTGAACCCGGCCGCCGCCGAGGTTCACAACAATCTCGGCACCGCGTTTGGGGAGATGGGCCGGCGCGACGACGCCGTCGCGAGCTATAGCGCGGCGATCACGATCAACGCCAATTTCGCCGAAGCCCACAACAATCTGGGAAATGTGCTCACGGCGAGTGGAGCGGTCGATGAGGCCATCGACTGTTACCGCCGCGCGCTGGCGATCAGGCCCGACTATGCCGAAGCCCATTGCAATCTGGGCGCCGCACTGAAAGTTCAGGGCCGGGTGGAGGAAGCTGCCGCCAGCTACGAATCGGCGTTGGTGATCAATCCCCGCTTCATCGAAGCTCACAACAATCTTGGCAACGCGATGCGCGACCTGGGCCGGCTGGACGACGCCGTCGTCTGCTACAGCCAGGCGCTCGCCGTCGACCCCGACTATGCCGCGGCCCATGGCAATCTCGGCGCGGTATTCCATCTGCTGGGACGCGGCGAGGACGCCCTGGCCCATTGCCGGCAGGCGATCGCGCTCAAGCCTGAGATCGATGCCTTCTGGAGCGCTTTCGTCGCCTGCTTGGAAACCGCGAGCTTCGCCGCCGTCGACCAAGCCTTCTTCGACGACCTGCTGCGCCTGCTGGAACGCCCCTCGGTGCGCGCGAACTCAGTTGCCGGGCCCATCGTAAGCGCGCTTCATCATCACCCGGCGTTTTCGCAAGTGCTCGCATCCGCCGGTCCGGACGCGACACATGATGCCATTGATATCGGCGATGTGGCCGAACGCCTCGCGGCGATACCGCTCTTCCTGCGCGTGATCGAGCAGAGCCACGTCAACGATCTCGCGGTCGAAGGCATGCTGACGCTCTTCCGCCGCGCTCTGCTCGACGCGGTGGTGGCGGAGGCTGTCGGCGGGGTATCATTGGGGTTCCCCGCGGCGCTGGCGCTGCATTGTTTCACCAATGAGTACGTGTTCTTCGAGTGCGAGGAGGAAGCGGCGGCGGTCGAGGCGCTGGCGCAGCGGATCGGGGCGCTGGCCGAATCGGGCGCCGACATAGCGCCGCTCTGCTTGGCGGCGCTCGCGGCCTACCGGCCGCTTTATCGCTATCGCTGGGCGGCAACGCTGATGGAGCGCGGTTGGCCGGACGAACTCCAACCGGTCCTTGAGCGCCAGATCGCCGAGCCGGCCGAAGAGCATGCCCTGCGCGGCCAGATCGCGGCGCTGACGGCGATCGACGACACGGTCTCACAGGCCGTTCGCGCGCAATACGAAGAGAACCCCTATCCGCGCTGGATCAAGGCCGATATCGAAGCCCAGCCCCGCGCCATCTCGGCCGTCCTGCGCGGCTCGCCCTTGCATTTCGAGCTGGGCGCGTGCGCGCCGATCGAGCACCCGGAGATCCTGGTCGCCGGTTGCGGCACCGGACAGCATGCGCTGATACCCGCATCGAAATACACGAATGCGCGCGTCCTCGCGGTCGATCTCAGCCTCAGCAGCCTCAGCTATGCGGTCAGGAAAACCCGCGCGCTCGGCTTCGACAACATCGAATACGCCCAGGCGGACATCACCCGGCTGGGAGGGCTCGACCGTTCGTTCGATCTCATCGAATGTTCCGGCGTGCTGCACCACATGGCCGATCCGATGGTCGGCTGGCGCGTCCTGGCCGACCTTTTGCGTCCGGGCGGGTTCATGAAGATCGGGCTTTACAGCGAGGCCGCGCGTGGGCCGGTGGTGCAGGCCAGGGAGCTGATTGCGGAGAAAGGCTACACCTCATCGCCCGCCGATATCCGCCGCTGCCGCGAGGAGATCATCGCCATGGTCGGCGACAAGGACTCGACGCTGGCGCGGCTGGTCGAATTCCGCGACTTCTATTGTCTCAGCGAATGCCGTGATCTCATCTTTCACGTCCAGGAGCATCGCTTCACACTGCCCCAGATAGCGGCGGCGCTCGACGAGTTGTCGCTCGATTTCCTTGGTTTCGAGATGCGGGATCAGGGGCTGATGCGCGAGTTCGTGTCGGCCAATCCTGAACCCGGCGCGACGCGTTCGCTCACCGCGTGGCACGAGTTCGAATGCGCGCATCCAGAGACGTTCCGGGGCATGTATCAGTTCTGGTGCCGAAAGGCCTAGCGGCGGTTCCCGGCGCCCTCAGAGCACGATCGTGTCATGTTGACGAAGTGTGACGCGTGGCCCGTGCTCTAAACATATGGATGAGATCAAGATTCACGTCTCAGATCGTTGCGATCTGAGACGATCTTGATCTAGGCGGCATCAGACGACGCGCGCGATCCCCATCATGCCCGCAGCTTGGTGCTCCAGCACATGGCAATGGAACATCCAGTCGCCCGGATTGTCGGCGTGCAACGCGATGCGGGCGCGGCTGCGCGGTGGCACCAGCACGGTGTCGCGCCAGGGCCGGTGCGGCGCCGCCTTGCCGCCAACCGAGAGCACCCGAATGGCGTGGCCATGCAGGTGCATCGGGTGCTCGAAGACGGTGTCGTTGACGAGGTCGAGGACGTGGCTGGTGCCCCGTTTGAGCGTCAGCAGCGGCGGGACCTTCGTCTTCATCTCGGTCATCGCCGCCCCGTTCATGAACCAGAAGGCGCGGGTGCCGGGATTGGCGCGGAAGCGGCGGGCCATCATCCCCGACATCGCCCCGCCCTCGAGCAGCACGCGGTGGAGGGTCGCGCCGTCGAGCTTGGGCTCGCTGAGCGGGTTGGGCTTGAGCGCAATCGGCCAGTCCGGCGGGTCTTTGCGCAGGGCCGGCTCGCTCGTATAGGCGAGGTCGACGAGGCGATAGGCGGCACGCTGATAATACCCGTCGACCACGCGGGTGCGGCTGCCGGGATCGCCGGTCATGTCGAGGATCACGTCGGCGCGCTGGCCGGCGCCCAGCACCACCATGCCGCCCGCCGGAACGTGCGGCGTCACCGGGTGGCCGTCGAGGGCGATGATTTTTGGCTTCAGACCTTCGAACTTGAGGCCGAAGGTGCGCGCGTTGGCGACGTTGATAAGGCGTAGCCGCAGGCGCTCGCCGGCGCGCACCGAGACCTGCTTGCGCACCTGACCGTTGAGCGTTGCCGTATTGCCGATGCGCCCTGCATGGGTCAGATCGTGGGGATGGCTGAAGTTGGCCGCGATCGCCGCCTTGCGGTCGAGCCGCCAGTCGTCGAGGACCCAGACCAAGTCACGCTCGACCCGGGGCGCCGCCGCCTCTTCGACGATCAAGGCGCCCGACAGCCCGCGCCCGACCTGGACGCTGCTGTTGAAATGCGGGTGGTACCAGAAGGTGCCGGCGTCTTCCAACGGGATGTCGTAGGTGAAGGCCGCACCCGGCGCGATCGGCGGCTGGGTGACGTAAGGCACGCCGTCCATCGCGTTGGGAACGCGCAGGCCATGCCAGTGAACCGTGGTCGGCTCGGCGAGCTTGTTCTGAACCGCGATCTTGAGCCGGCTGCCCTGGCGTGCGCGCAAGACCGGGCCCGGCACTGCGCCGTTGTAGCACCACACTTCAGTGTTTGGGTGCGGGACGCCGACTAAATTGAGCTGTGCCGGTCCCGGCGTGAGCGTCACCTTTGGCGCCGCCGCGGCCGCATCTGCACCGCGGGGGAGCAAGCTTGTCGCGGCCGCCGCAGCAGTGAGTTCAAGAAAACGTCTACGTTGCATGTTCATCACCGCCCGATCAGACTGCCGAAGTCGGCGTGGCGTGAAGGAAGTCGTGTCAGTGGCGGAGCGCTTGAATGTAACCGGCTAAACAAGGCACCCTACCAGGATGTATTGGCATATATGAATCCGTCCGGTCCGGCTCAACCGCCCGATCCGCCTGGAGGAGATAAAGCAATGGCCACCAAACAATTTCGCGCCGCCGCGCTCACAGCTTTCCTGTTTGCCGCCGCCGCGCCGCTGGCACCTGATGCCGCCCGCGCCGCCGATCCGGTCATGGTGCAGAACGGCATCAGCTACGCCTGCACCGGCATTGGCGAGGAAAAGGACGATCCCCGCTGGGCGGGCTTTGCGCTCAAGCTTGCCTATGCGGTTCAGCCCGATGGGGCGCTGTTGTCGGGGGTGACCGCGCGCATCCATGACGGCGCGGGGCGGCCGGTGCTCGATGTCCATTGCGAGGACGCACCCTGGCTGATGGCGCAGTTGCCGCCGGGCCGTTATTCGGTGACCGCCATCGCGCTCGGCAAGTTCACCCAGCAGGCGCGCTTCACTATACGTGGCGGCAGGCAAAGCTACGTCGTCATCCGCTTTCCGGCCGAGGCGGGCCGCTGAGCCGCAATCTGGAACGGCTGGCGTTAGACAAATTGGGGGGCATGAGGGCGTGACGGCAGAGACGCATTACGATGGCATCATCATCGGCGCCGGGCATCACGGGCTGATCCTGGGGACCTATCTGGCGCGGGCGGGCTTGAAGATCCTGCTGGTCGAGCGGCGCCTGCAGCATGGCGGCGGGCTCGCCACCGTTGAGGCGACGCTGCCGGGCTTCTATCACAACAGCCATTCGATCAATCACTTCCACATCACCGAGGCGCCGTGGTTCCGCGATTTGAACCTTGCGGAGACGGTGGCCTATGTGACGCCGCGCTATGAATTCGGCCAGCCGCATCCCGACGGCTCGGCGCTGGTCTTCAGCCGCGACCGCGAGGAGACGCTGAAGAGCATCGGCCAGTTCTCCAAGCACGACGCCGAGCTCTTTCGCGACTGGAACGCCAAGGCCGAGCGCATCACCCAGGAGATATTCTTGGCCGAGCGCTTCTCCGAGCCGCTGCCGGCCGACGAGCGCGCCGATCTCCTGTCGCGCACCGCGCTCGGCCGCGACTTTCTGGAGGTCACCCGGCACGAGCCCTTCAAGCTGGTCGACGAATGGTTCGAGCATGAATGGGTGAAGCTGCTCTTCCTCTTCAAGGTCTCGCTCTTCGGCACCTGGCTCACCGACACGACGGGCCAGTCGAGCCCGGTTGGCTCGCTGGTGCGGGCCTTCGATCTGGACACCGGCTACCAGCTTTGCCGCGGCGGCAGCTACAACCTGGCGCGCGGGCTGATGGAGCGTTTCATCGAGGCGGGAGGGCGCTTCCGCAACCAGACCCATGTGGCCCGCATCATCGTCGAGGGCGGCCGCGCGACGGGCATCGAGACGGGCGAGGGCGAGACGATCCGCGCCGGCCAGTTTGTCGCCAGCGCCGTCGACGTGCACCAGACCTACGAGACGATGATCGGCCGCGAGCAGCTGCCGGCGGATTTCGCCGCCCGGCTCGACGGCCACCACTACACGCCCTGGACGCTCTTTGGCGTGCACTTTGCCTTGGAGAATTCGCCCGACTTCGCGGCGGCTGCCTTTGATCCCAATCTCAACCGCGCGCTCAAATGGAATGTCGGCGCGGAATCGATCGCCGATCTGATCGCCGCGCACGGCGACGTCAAGGCAGGGCGCGTGCCGGAGATCGTGCAGTTCGGCTCGGGCGCGCTCAGTGCCAACGACCCGGCCCAGGCGCCGGCGGGCAAGCACACGACATACGCCTGGCATGTGATGCCGCTGGAGCCCGAGCTGGGCGGGCAATCGGTGGACGCCTTCGAGGCCGAGTTCACCGAGCGGATCATCGAGCGCTTCGCCAAGTTCGCGCCCAACATGACGCGCGACAACATCCTTGAGACCTACACCTACACGGCGCGCACCTATGGGGCGGAGCTGATCAACATGGCATCCGGCGACATCTTTATGGGCGCCTTCTCCGCAGATCAGGTGATGGACAAGCATTTCGGCTACCGTGGACCCGTCGCCGGGCTCTACAACGTGGGCTCGCCCTGCCATCCCGGCGGGGCGATCTCCGGCGGAGCGGGCTATATCGCCTCAAGCGTGATCGCGCGCGATCTCGGTATTGAGCCATGGTGGCAGCCGGTCGATGCGCGGCGGGCGCTGGGATCGCTGAAAGACTGATGCGGAGAAAAAGAAATCGGGGAGGTTTGGGTGATGGGTGATTTTTCCAATGGCAGCCTCGACGGCCGCGTCGTCGTCATCACCGGCGCGGGCCAGGGTATTGGCCGCGCGACCGCGGTCGCCATGGCCGGGGCCGGCGCACTGCCGGTGATCGCCGAGATCGACGAGGCCAAGGGTCACTCGGTCGCGCGCGAGATCGGCAACCGGGCGATGGCGGTTCAGACCGACGTCGCCGATGCGGGCTCGCTCGAGGCCCTGGTCAAGACCGTGCTCGACGCCCACGGCAAGATCGACGTGCTGATCAACAACGCGGCGATCTTCTCCACTCTCGACATGCGGCCCTTCTGGGAGATCCCGCTGGAGGAATGGGATGCGGTGCTGCGGGTCAATGTGACCGGCTGTTTCCTGGCCGCCCGCGCCGTGGTCGAGACGATGCGCGCGGCCAAGTTTGGGCGGATCATCAACTTCTCCTCGGCCGCCGTCACCATGGGCCGGCCGAACTACACCCACTACACCACCTCCAAAGCGGCGCTGATCGGCATGACCCGCTCGATGGCGCGCGAGCTCGGCCCCGATGGGGTCACGGTCAACGCGGTGATGCCCGGCGCCACCTTCACCGAGATCGAGCGCATCACGGTGACGCCCGAGCAGAAGGCGGGGATCGTCTCGCTGCAAAGCATCCCCCGGCCGGAGACGCCCGAGGACCTGCTCGGGACCCTCATGTTCCTGTCCTCCGATGCCAGCGCCTTCATGACCGGCCAATGCCTCACCGTCGATGGCGGGCTCAGCTATGATTAACCACCGGTTGCCAAAGGGCTGGACGACGGCGCGGTACGGCCTTAAGTGATTCGCATGGCCTGATCCAGGCAACCCCTGATCCAGGCGGTTACTGACCCAGGCAAGGCGGGAGGCCCCGGTCCCATGCCCCAGACGTCCAAGAAATTCGCCGAGATCGATCCGGTCTGGTCGCGCATCCGCGAGGAGGCGATCGATCTGGTCAAGAGCGAGCCGCTGCTGGCGAGCTTCGTCCACGCCACGGTGCTCAACCATGAGCGCTTCGAGCAGGCGCTCTCCTACCACCTGGCGCAGAAGCTGGGCAGCGTGGAGGTGCCGGCGATCCTGCTGCGCGAGGTCTTCGACAAATGCTATGCCGCCGCGCCCGACGTGGGCGCCTCGGCGCGTGCCGATATCGTGGCGGTGCACGACCGCGACCCGGCCTGCCGCAGCTATCTCCAGCCGTTGCTGTTCTTCAAGGGTTTCTTGTCTATCCAGGCGCAGCGGGTGGCCAATTGGTTGTGGCTCAACAAGCGTTGGGAGATGGCGCTGTTCCTGCAGAGCCGGGTCTCCGAGCTCTTCGGCGTCGACGCCCATCCCGCCGCGCGCATCGGCCGCGGCATTTTCGTCGACCACGCTACCGGTGTGGTCATCGGCGAGACCGCGGTGATCGAAGACGAGGTGTCACTGCTGCATGGGGTGACGCTCGGCGGCACCGGCAAGGTCGAAGGCGACCGGCACCCCAAGGTGCGCCGCGGCGTGCTGATCGGCGCCGGCGCCAAGATCCTCGGCAATGTCGAGATCGGCGAGTGCTCCAAGGTCGCCGCCGGCAGCGTCGTCACCAAGGACGTGCCGCCACGAACGACCGTAGCAGGGGTCCCAGCGAAAGTGATCGGCGAGACCGATTGTTCCGACCAGCCCTCGCGCATCATGGACCAGGGGGTCGATGTCTCCCCGGACTACTCGATCTGACGGTTCATATTTTCTGATCACTGATAGGCCCGTCCTTCGAGAAGCTCAGGAGGAGGCCGCTTTCCCTATCGTGCAGAGAAACCGCGAGGCGCATTCGTGCTGACCCTTTACGACTATCTCGACAGTGGCAACGGCTACAAGGTCCGGCTGCTACTGGCGCATCTCGGCCGCGACTACACGCTGGTCGAGAAGGACATCATGAAGGGCGAGACGCGCACGCCCGACTATCTCGCCATGAATCCCAACGGCCGCATCCCGCTGCTGCAGCTGGACGACGGCAGCTGCCTCGCCGAATCGGGGGCGATGCTGAACTATCTTGGCGAGGGCACGCCCTATCTGCCCAATGGCGGGATCGAGCGGGCGCGGGTGCTGCAATGGATGTTCTTCGAGCAGTACAGCCACGAGCCGCCGATCGCCGGGGCGCGGTTCCGCATGCGCCACAAGGAACAAACCGACGAGGTCAAGGCGCAGATCGAGGCGCTGCGTGCGCCGGGCGAAGCCGCGCTCGGGGTGATGGAAGGCGAGCTTGCGGCGCGCGATTGGTTCGCGGCCGGCCGCTACACCATCGCCGACATCGCGCTCTATGCCTACACACATGTCGCCGACCAAGGCGGCTTCGACCTCGCGGCCTATCCCGCCATCGGTCGCTGGCTCGACCGCGTCAAAGCCCAGCCAGGCTGGTTTCCGATGCTGGCGCCAGAGGAGCCAGGCGTCGCTTAACTTTGCCGGCCGCACTCCCTAATTATACCGTGTCGACACAGCGCCCTGGGCCTAGGACGGTCCGGGCGTCTGCGCGCATCAGTCAGCGTTACCAGGGGGGCCGCATGGCCAAATACGACTACGACTTCTTCGTCATTGGCGCGGGCTCGGGCGGGACGCGCGCCGCGCGCATTGCGGCCGCGCACGGTGCTCGCGTCGCGGTGGCCGAGGACCGCCATCTGGGGGGCACCTGCGTCAATGTCGGCTGCGTGCCCAAGAAGCTCCTGGTCTACGGATCGCATTTTTCCGAGGAGTTCGAGGACGCGGCCAAGTTTGGCTGGACCGTCGAGCCGCGCGGCCATGACTGGGCGACGCTGATCGCCAACAAGGACACCGAGATCGCGCGCCTCAACGGCATCTATCAGCGCCTCATCGAGGGCGCCGGCGCCAAGATCTACGACGCAAGGGCGACGCTGACGGACGCGCACACGCTCGACGTCGGCGGGCAGACCGTGACGGCGGAGACGATCCTCGTCGCCGTGGGCGGCTGGCCCAGCGTGCCCGATATCCCGGGCAAGGAGCACATCCTCACCTCGAATGAGGCCTTCCATATCGAGACGCTCCCCGAGCGCATCGTGGTGGTCGGCGGCGGCTATATCGCGGTGGAGTTCGCCGGCATCTTCCACGGGCTCGGCCGCCAGGTGACCCAGCTCTATCGCGGGCCCCTGTTCCTGCGCGGCTTCGACGACGATTGCCGCGAATTCCTCGCCGAGGAGATGCTGAAGAAAGGCCTCGACCTCCGCTTCAATTCGGTCGTCGAATGCATCACCAAGCAGCCTGACGGGCACTTCGTGCTCGATCTGCATGGCGGCGAAACGCTCGATTGCGACCTCGTCATGTACGCCACCGGCCGCCACCCGAACACCGCAGGGATCGGGCTTGAGCGCGCCGGCGTTAAGACGAACGAGCGCGGCGCCATCGTGATCGACGAGGACTGGCGTACCAGCACGCCCAACATCTACGCCATCGGCGACGTCACCGACCGTATCCAGCTCACCCCCGTCGCCATCGCCGAAGGCCATGCGCTGGCCGACCGGCTCTACAACAAGACGAACCGGGCGGTGAGCTACGACCATGTCGCCTCGACTGTGTTCAGCCAGCCCAATCTCGGCACGGTGGGACTGACCGAGACGGAGGCGCGGGCGCAATACGGCGCGGTCGATATCTACAAGTCCGCTTTCCGGCCGATGAAGCACACGATCTCCGGCCGCGACGAGCGCTCATTGATGAAGCTGGTGGTCGACCGGAAATCCGACCGTGTCGTCGGCCTCCATATGGTCGGGCCCGAGGCGGGCGAAATCGTGCAGGGCTTCGCCGTTGCCATCAAGGCCGGCGCGACCAAGGCGATGTTCGATGCCACTATCGGCATCCATCCGACCGCCGCCGAGGAATTCGTCACCATGCGCACCCCCGAGCCCGAGCCGGCCCAAGAAGCAGCAGAGTAAGCAGCGGAGTAAGCGGCGGAGTAGGGGACGGACCCGCGCCTACCGGCAGCCGCCGTAGCGCGGCGCCCCGCTGTCGGTGCCCTCTGCCCCATGGACCTTCCTTGCGATGCCGGCCCAGTAGGCCGCCGTCTCGCACATGGCACAGGGCGGCGAGGAGCTGTAGAGGACGCAGCCGGATAGATCGCGGCTTCGAAGCCGCCGCGAGGCGTCGCGGATAGCCTCCATCTCGGCATGGGCGGTGGCATCGGTCTTCGTGACCACGCGGCTCGGACCCTCGCCGACGATCTTGCCGTCCTTGACCACCACCGCGCCGTAGGCCTGGTCGCCAGCTTTCCCGGCGGCATCGCGCAGCGCGAAGGCGCGGGCGAGGAAGGCGGCGCGGCTGGGTCGCGCAGGCTGGGCAACGGGCGTTTCGGCGGCGCGGCCTGGCGCGGCCCACAGCGCGGTGGTCGCACCCAGCGCGGCCAGTCCGGTAATCAATCCTCGGCGGTGGCGGTCGGCGTGCATGATCGGTCCTCCTTGGGTCCGGCGCGAGCCTTCAACAGGGCAGGCCGCCGGCATCCAGGCAATGAAGCGCGGCGTAGAGGTGATAGTCGCCCCAGACCAGCTCGTGGCGGGTCGCGGCGCCTTGCGGCTTGTTTGCGCAGCCGTCGAGCAGCATGCCGGCCGGCCGGCCATCATCGGCTGTTTGCGGGGTCACTCGCATCGCCAGATTTTCTACTAGTAGATCAAGCCGTGTGGTCAGGTCGCCGGCATCGTTTGGAAGATCGTCGATCACCCTCAGCCGCGCTAATGCCTCGGCAACAATGGCCGCCGCAGCCGTATCGCGGGGCGCCTTGGCATTGCCGGCCTCGCCGAAGTCGTAAGCGGGGATGCCGTCCGCGTCCGTATGCGTCCACCAGTAGTCGAGCAGGCGGCGCGCGGCGTCGAGCCATTCAGCGTTGCCGGTTTCCTCCCAGCCCCGCAGGAAGCCCGCGATCGCCATGGCATGGCCCTGGCTCCAGCACGACTTCCCACTGACGCCGTGGACCGTATGCGACCGCACGGGCTCGCCGGATTTGGCATCGTAGGAAATGAACTCGACGGTTGAGCCGTCCTCACGGATAAAATCCCGCTTCGTGAGCATCAACTGGCGTTCGGCGCCGTCGAGGAAGGTGCCGTCACCGGTCTCGCGCAGGGCCCACCAGTCGAGCTGCAAGGCGTCGAGCACGCTTTCGACCGAGATGAGGTTGGTGCCCTTGACCCCCTTGATGACATCGAGCCCGACGGCGACGCCTCCGGTCGAAGGCATGACGGTGCTGCGCCCGGCATAGGCGGCGGCGAGCGCCAGCGTCCGCGTCGCCCGGTCGCTCAAAGTCTCGTAGAGCCGTGCTGCGGCATAGAAGAAGAGCGGACCTCGGTGCATGGTCGGCCGGTTGATCCAGTCCCGCAGCCGCGCGGTGCGAGCCGCCGCGTCCAAGTAAAGGTCCCAATCGCCGGTGCGCTCGCCCGCGATCCGCAACATCTCGATCCAGTAGCCGGCACACCAATCGGGCTCCTTGGTGGTGTGCCAGCGGCCGCTCTTGGGGCCTGCCACGCTCGGCCAGCCGGCGCCGATTTGCTCCCGTGTGGCCAGGACACGCGCGGTCATGAGGTCGAGGATCTTGGCGCGGTCGGCCATCTGGTGGGTCCCCCATGCCATGCGGGTTGTTGTCAAGCCGCACGATTGCACATACGTTCTGCCGGAGTAATCCTTATACGGCGGACGGTTATGGTTACCAACTGGAGCCCCGAGAGCTGGCGCGAAAAACCGGCCGAGCAGATGCCGGTCTATGGCGATGCCGTGGCATTGGCGGCGGCTGAGGAAACGCTGGCGAACTACCCGCCGCTGGTTTTCGCCGGCGAGGCACGGGATCTGAAAGCCCAACTCGCCGAGGCGGCGGAAGGCCGCGCCTTCCTGCTCCAGGGCGGCGACTGCGCCGAAAGCTTCGCCGAATTCCACGCCAACAACATCCGCGACACCTTCAAGGTGCTGCTGCAGATGACCGTGGTGCTGATGTATGCGGGCGGCCTGCCGGTGGTGAAAGTGGGCCGCATGGCGGGGCAGTTCGCCAAGCCGCGCTCGGCGCCGATGGAGGCCCAAGACGGCCTCGAGCTGCCGAGCTACCGGGGCGACATCATCAACCGCATGGCCTTCGAGGACGCCGGCCGCGCGCCCGATCCCGCGCGCATGGTGCAGGCTTATAACCAGGCCGCGTCGACGCTCAACCTGTTGCGGGCCTTCGCGCTGGGCGGTTTTGCCGACCTGCATAAGGTTCACCGCTGGACCCAGGACTTCATCGCCGACAGCCCGGCGGGCGAGCGCTATGAGGAGCTGGCCGAGCGGATCAGCGAGGCCTTGACCTTCATGGAGGCGGCGGGGCTGACCTCGGAGGCCGCGCCGCAGATCAAGGAAGCGAGCTTCTTCACCTCGCATGAGGCGCTGCTGCTGCCCTACGAGCAGGCGCTGACGCGTCAAGATAGCTTGAGCGGCGAATGGTACGACTGCTCGGCGCATATGCTGTGGATCGGTGACCGCACGCGCCAACCCGGTGGCGCCCATGTCGAGTTCCTGCGCGGGACCAAGAACCCGCTCGGTCTCAAATGCGGGCCGTCGCTCGATCCCGACGAGCTGATCAGGCTCATCGATATTCTGAACCCGGAGAACCAGCCCGGGCGGCTGACTTTGATCGCGCGCATGGGGTCGGACGGCGTCGGCACCGGACTTGCGCCGCTGGTGCGCAAGGTCAAGGCCGAGGGCCGCGCCGTGGTCTGGTCGTGCGATCCGATGCACGGCAACACGATCAAGTCGGCGAGCGGCTACAAGACCCGCCCCTTCGATCGTATCCTGAAGGAAGTCCGGGGGTTCTTCGCGGTGCACGAGGCCGAGGGGACCTATCCCGGCGGTGTCCATTTCGAGATGACCGGCCAGAACGTCACCGAATGCACGGGCGGCGCCCAGGCGATCTCCGACGAGGACTTGGCCGACCGCTACCACACCCATTGCGATCCGCGGCTCAATGCGAGCCAGTCGCTGGAGCTCGCTTTCCTGGTCGCCGAATCGTTGAAATCGGCCCGCAACGGCAACGTGCAGAAACTGGCCGCAGCCCAGTAACGCTCAAACGCGAATCGTACGCGTATCGCGGGGAACCGCCTTTCCATGACCAAACACGCCAAGCCCAACGGCCATCTGGTTCCCGCCGAGCCGGACGTGCCGCGCTGGACCGATAAGTACTTCACGCGCACCAAGGACATCGTCGAGAAGTTCGGCGACACCCATGTGACCTACGCCATCTTCATGCGCCGCCCGGTCGTCTCGGCGCCGCGCATCATGGTCGAATGGCTGCGGGCGATCGAGGAGGCGCGGGGTGCGACATTCGAAATTGAAGTGAATTACGAGGAAGGCCGCTGGGTCGGCGCCGGAGAGCCGATGATCTTCCTGTCCGGCTCGTTGAATGCATTGGTCGATCTGGAGACGATCTTCCTGCAGAAATTGGGCGCGGCCTGCGTTGCCGCCTACAACGCCTTCACCATGTGCGTTGAGCTGCCACAGGCGGCGTTTCTGGCCTTCGACGCGCGGCATTGCGCCGGCACCGAAATGGCCGAGCTGATGGCCTATGCCGCGTCGGTGGGATCGGGCAGGGCAAGGCGGAAGGCGAATGCGGTGGGCTTCGTCGGCAATGCGACCGATGCGACGGCACATTATTTCGGCCAGGAGGTCGGGCTTGGCACGATGCCGCACGCCTTGATCGGCTATGCGGGCACCACGGTGCGCGCGGCGGAGATGTTCCACGAGGCGTTCCCCGACGAAGACCTCACGGTCCTCGTCGACTATTTCGGCCGCGAGGTCAGCGACACGTTGGAAGTCTGCGCGCGCTTTCCCGAAATTGCCGCCGCAGGCCGCCTCAGTGTGCGCATCGACACCCCCGGCGGCCGCTATATCGAAGGCCTCGACCCGCCGGCCTCCTACGCCGTGCTTGAGCGCAACGCGCCCGATGCGATCCGTGGTTACCGCTCGGACAACGAGCTGCGCCATCTGATCGGCGGCGGCGTTTCCTCGGCGGCGGTCTGGCACCTGCGCGAGCGGCTCGACACGGCGGGCTTCGGCAAAGTGAAGATCGTGGCGTCCTCGGGCTTCGGGCCGGAGAAATGCAAGGTGATGGCGATGGCCAAGGCCCCGATCGATGCAGTTGGCACCGGCTCCTTCCTGCCCGACGAGTGGCATGAGACCTACGCGACCGCCGACATCATCGCCTATGACGGCACGCCGCGGGTCAAGGTCGGCCGCGAATTCCTGCTGCGCAAGGAGGCCGAATGAACCCGTCCTTGTTGGCGGGGACTTGTCTCCTGTTGTCCATGATGGTGGCCGCGCCGGTCGCAGCGCTATCGTCGGAGGGGGCCGTTGCAGAGCCTTGCAAGGCGGCAGTGTCCCCGGTCCGCTACGGGCGTATCCTCAAACTCCCGGCGAAGCTGAAAACCGAGATCGCCGCTTATCGACGGGGTTGGGCCGCCGCCTGCGCCAAGGGCAGGGAGGCCTCGCTCGGTGTGCTGCTGACGCGGGCCGATCGCATCAAGGCCGGCATGATGCAGGCGATCGCCGCGCGGCGGCCGCAAGGCAAGACCGCCGACCGTCTGCATGATGAGTTGAGCAAGGTCTATCCGACTTTCGTGCCGGCGATGCAGGGCTCGATTATCGAGTTCGAGTTCTTCGAGCCCATATTGGCCGTGTTCAAGGGAAATATCCGGCTTGGCAACGCGGAGGACCGGGCGTTCTTCGAAAGCCACGCGCGGCTGTTCGGCGGCGATTTCAAGGCGCCGCCCTGGATCGAGCGGACGTGGGATTACGGCGGCTGCATCCGACTAGGCCGCTGGAGCCCGCACGGGCCGGCGCGGCCGGGCTACGACTTTGTGGCGGCGGCCCGCGATATCGCGCGCCTCAAGGTCGTGCTGCGGACCCGCTGGTACCGCGAGAAGGTGACGGCCTTGGAATCCCGCATGCTGCGTGCGCTCGCAACCCTGCCGCAGCAGCGCGGCGGCAAGGGCAAAACTCCGCTGATCGACGCGTGCGGCACCAAGGCCGAATCGGTTGACGCGATGCAGAGTATCGTCCGCGCGTTGCGCACCAATCACAGCGCCTATCGCCGCGCCGCCGCCGCGATCCGGCGCACACTGAAGGCAATCGAATCGGGACGGGTACGGGTCTGCGAAAAGGCAAGCTGCCCCGGCGGCTAGGCGCAGCCGCCCCTAGATGTCGACATCGTGGACGTATTCGCCGCCGCCTTGGGATAGCGCGCTTGTGGCGGCGTTACGCTCCTTGTCGTCGCGGACATGGACCCAGCAGACGACCCCGCCGTCGCGCACGCTGGCTTCGAAGCGGTCGTGATATTGGCGGTCGATGTAGCGGGTGAACACGTCGCCCAGCGAGAGATCCGCCGCTGTGGCCGCGCCGGAAGCAACGCCCACCGGCCCGCCCACAGCGAATGCGGCGCCGGCAACGCCGATCTCGCCGATGATGGCGACGGTCTCGGCGATGAAGCGGATCGCCTTGTGGAGCGCGCCTTCGGTGTCGAGATCCTCGCGCGGGGTATCGGGGCGGTCGGCCAGTTCGCCTGGGTCGGGGATGCGGCCGAAATGGTCCTTAACCGCGTCGTGGTCGGCCAGAACGCTGATCGCGGCCCGATCGAAGCCGGCGTCCAGAAGGGCGCCAAGCGCCGCTGTAAACGCATCGGCGTTATGAAAAATGGCGGCGACGCCTCGATCCCCGCCCGATCCTGCTTGCTTGGCGGCCATGCGCGCTCTCCGCTCGCTTGTGATTGGTCAGCCGCTTTAGACCACAAGCACACCGGGCGGGACAAGCGCCGGGCGGCTCAATCCTCAGCTTTACCCTTGAGTGCCGCCACTTCCGCTTCCAATTGAGCGATGCGGGCCTTCAGTGAGCCGATCGCGGGTTCGATCTCGTCCTGCGTGAAACGCGGGGTTATGTGCTGGGGGCAGTTGACGTCCCAGGCCTCGATCTTGAAAACCAGCGCGCGTTCGGGGTTCGCCTTGTAGTCCGGATCGGCGAGCTCCTTGGCGAGATTTGCATCGTCCTCGACCATCCGCGCGCGACCCCAGATCTTCACCCGGCGGCGGTTGGCATAGTCCATCAGGAAGAGATGTGCCTTGTCGTTCTCCGCCAGGTTGCCGAGGCTGATGTATTGGCGGTTGCCGGAGAAATCCGCAAGCGCCAGTGTTTGGTCGTCAATCACCTTGATGAAGCCCTTGGGACCGCCGCGATGCTGGATGTAAGGCTGGCCGTCGGCGGTGGCGGTGGCGAGATAGGCGCTGTCGCGCTCGGCGATGAAGCCGGCGAGATCGGGCGTCACCCGGTCCTGCCAGCCACCCTTGGCCTCCATCTTCTCGTAACCGGCGCGCGAGCCGAGGCGCGTCTGCACGTCCTTGACCGTGGGGGTGAAGGCGATGTCGCTGACATGCTCGCGGGTCATTGATCATCCCCCGCGCGGGCGCCCAGAAACTTTACGCAATCGACGTCTTCGGCGGGCCCGCCGCCCCAGGCCTCGTAACAGGCGAGGAGTTGGCTAAGGGCCTCATGGTCACCTTGGTGGCCGTGAATGGCGTCGTGGATGGCTTTGTCGCTCATGTTCTTGTCCTTTCGCTTCGGGCCGGGCGGGGCATCGGTGATACCGCCGCCCGGCGCGTGGTCTAGCTGCGGCTGCCGACGTGGCGATCGAGGAACCGCCGCATGTGGCCTGCGATCACCTCTCCGTCTTCCTCGAGCGCGAAATGGCCCGTGTCGAGGATGTGAAAATCGAGCGATTTCAGATCGCGTTGGTAGGGATATGCGCCGTCGGCGGGAAAGATCTTGTCGTTCTTGCCCCAGACGATGAGGGTGGGCGGCTGGTGTGTGCGCAGATAGCGCTGCCAGGCCGGGTAGTGCGCCGGGTTCGATCCGTAGTCGTAGAAAAGCTGGAGCTGGATCTCGCGGTTGCCCGTCCGGTCGAGATGGTATTGGTCGTAGATCCAGTTGTCGGGGCTGATCCGGGACTTGTCGCGCGTGCCGTGCGTGTACTGCCATTCGGTCGCGGCGAGCTTGAGGAAATCGGCGAGCGGCGCAGCGTTCTTCAGCGTGCGGTTCTTCCAGTAGGCGCGGAAGGGTTTCCAGAATTCGCGCAGGCCCTCCTCGTAGGCATTGCCGTTCTGGACGACCAGGGCCTCGACCCGCTCGGGATGCTTGACTGCCAGGCGGAAGCCGATCGGTGCGCCGTAATCCATGAGATAGAGCGTGTACCGCTTGAGCCCGAGCTTCTCGGTGAAGCGTTCAATCACCTGCGTGAGATTGTCGAAGGTGTAATCGAAGGTATCGACGCTTGGCATGGCGCTACGGCCAAAGCCTGGATAGTCGGGCGCAATGACGTGATAGCGGTCCGACAGCGCCGGGATCAGGTTGCGGAACATGTGCGATGACGTCGGAAAGCCGTGCAGCAGGAGCACCGTCGGCGCATCGACCGGACCGGCCTCGCGGTAGAATATTTCTTGGCCGTCAATCGTCACGGTCTTGTGCGCGGTCGGATACTGGTGATTGGTGGTCTCCCCCGTTGTCGAGGCGATCGCGGGTTGGGCCAAGGGCACTCCCGTAGCGACAGCCAATCCGGCGCCGAGGCTGCCTTGCAAGAGGCTTCGGCGGTTGAATCTGCGCTTTGTGGTCTGTGTCGTCGAATTCCCAGTCATTGGTCTTCTCCTGTTTCCAATCCTGTTTCCAGGATGTTGTGTTCGGTCGAAAAGCGGCGGGGCAGGGTGCTTGCCTGTGCTTGCCGGGAATCTGCTCAGGCGGCTCGGCTCCAGCCCATCGCCGGTGCGGCGATTGGTGATCGAGAAAGCGGCTCTGGATTGGTAGCCGCGTCATCTGGCGCGCCGCCATCGATTACCCGAAAGCGCCGGCGGCGCTCAGCGGCTTGACGATGAGCTTCGATCTTGCGGTGCGCCCGCGATAGAGCCGATTCCCACAATCCGCGCTCGACGAAGGCGCCGATGCTGATGCCCGAGACGAACGCGATCAATAAGGTCGAAAGTACGATGATCCACATTTCCCACCTCCACGGGCCACCGGAGTGGCCTCATTGCTTCTGTGGAATATATAGACAGATCTGTCTGTATAGTCAAGAGGTGAAATTTATTGAGAATCATCTGCCCATCAAATGGGG
>Ga0209633_10001892_pt1 | contig 20867 bp, 23 predicted proteins | sample Cruoilmetagenom1_FD_187290 | JGI IMG/M metagenome (GOLD analysis project Ga0209633, IMG submission 187290) | Oil polluted marine microbial communities from Coal Oil Point, Santa Barbara, California, USA - Sample 1 (SPAdes) (version 2) | ecosystem: Environmental > Aquatic > Marine > Oil seeps ... | reverse complement strand
CATATTTTTCTTTTGAAACAATTGACAAATTCCGCTTAAGCGAAAATAGTTAACTTTTAAGAAGTTGTTGTTAAAAATTTACCAAAATTTTCTTTCGATTAACATCGGAATTACGATTCCAATAACTACTGACGATACAACCAAAATCCAATCTCTTTTTGATTGTTTAAAGAGATTTATAACCACATAACTTAAAAGCACAATACAAATAACTAAGATAAGTTGTGCAATTTCAATGCCAATTGCAAATTCAATTAGAGGAAGCAATTTATCCTCAGTATCATCCATTAAAATTTGAAAATAGTTTGAAAATCCAAACCCATGAATCAAACCAAAAATTAATGCAAAAAAAGCAGTTAGATAAATGCTTTTTCTTGATTTTTTTATAGTAATGATATTGTATATTGCTGTAATTAAAATGGTTAATGGTATTAAGAATTCAATAACACTCATTTTTACGTTAATGATATTGAAGGCTGATAAGCTTAATGAAATGGTATGACCAATAGTAAAAGCAGTAACCAACCAAATTAAATTTTTCCAATTTCTGAAGCTATAAAAAACAGTAAGTACAATTAAAAATAAGATATGGTCATAAGCCCGAAAATCTAAAACATGAAACAAGCCTATTTTTAGATAAAGTATAAAATCCTCCATGTTTTAGTACTTAAATTTTTTGAATAAATCCCACAATACAATACCACAAGTCACTGAAATATTTAAAGAGTGCTTGGTTCCAAATTGCGGAATTTCAATACAAAAATCGGATTGTGATACGACCTCTTGTTGTACACCCTTTACTTCATTACCCATTACAATGGCATACTTTAGGTTTTTTACAACACCAAAATCTTGTAGCATGGTACTATTTTCTGCTTGCTCAATGGTAGCAATTTTTATATTTTCTTTTTGTAGTTTTTTTACTAAATCTAAAGTGTTATCTACATATTCCCATGCAACAGTTTCTGTAGCACCTAATGCGGTTTTATGAATTTCTTTATGTGGAGGTTTAGCCGTGATCCCACAGAGATAAATTTTTTCAATTAAAAAAGCATCACTAGTTCTAAAAACCGAACCAATATTGTTTAAACTTCTAATATTATCTAAAATAATAAGAAGAGGAATTTTATCTGCTTGTTTAAATTCATCAACATTTAATCTGTCTAATTCGCTATTCTTTAATTTTCGCATTTCAATTATTTGCTCTAAAATTTCTAGTATAAAATGATATCTTTGTAAGATTCAGAAAAGCAAAAATAAAGATTTATCTTTTAATAAAAACACCATCGCATTGGCTAAAGCAAAAGTAAAAAAAGTAACCCCTTTAATGCAACAATACAATAATATCAAGGTAAAATACCCTGATGCCATGTTGCTTTTTAGGGTTGGAGATTTTTACGAAACTTTTGGGGATGACGCTGTAAAAGCTGCTAAAATTTTAGGTATAGTTTTAACCAAAAGAGGCGCAGGAAGTGAAACAGAAACTGCTTTAGCTGGTTTTCCACACCATTCTTTAAACACCTATTTACCCAAATTAGTAAAAGCTGGTTTAAGAGTTGCCATTTGCGATCAATTAGAAGATCCTAAAATGACAAAAACTATTGTAAAACGTGGTGTTACTGAGTTGGTTACACCAGGTGTTGCTCTAAATGATGAAGTTTTACAAGCTAAAAAAAACAACTTTTTAGCAGCAATTCATTTTGGTAAAAAACAAATCGGAATTTCTTTTTTAGATGTTTCTACTGGCGAGTTTTTAACAGCTCAAGGCAATGCAGAATACATAGATAAGTTATTGCAAAATTTTGGACCAAGTGAAATATTAGTCCAAAAACAGTTTAAACAAAGATTTAAAGATAATTTTGGAGCGCAATTTTACACTTTTTATTTAGAGGATTGGATTTTTCAAAACGACTTTGCTAACGATATTCTATACCAATATTTTAATATAAAATCTTTAAAAGGTTTTGGTATTGATGATTTAGAACAAGGCATTATTTCCGCAGGAGCGGTATTGCACTATTTATCTGAAACACAACACCATAAGTTAGAACACATTACCAATATTCATCGTATTATTGAAAATGATTTTGTTTGGATGGATCGGTTTACGATTCGCAATTTAGAGTTATATTATTCAACATCGGAACAAGCGGTTACCTTATTAGATATTATTGACAAAACCATTTCTCCCATGGGAGGAAGGCTGCTTAAACGTTGGCTTGCCTTGCCTTTGAAAAACATAAAAGAGATACAAAAACGCCACGAAATAGTAAAGTTTTTTATAGAAAATGAAGCTGTTTTTAATAAGGTTAATTATCAAATAAATCAAATAAGTGATTTAGAACGGCTCATTTCTAAAGTAGCAACAGGTAAAATTAATCCACGTGAAGTGGTATTGTTAAAAGATTCTTTAAAAGCAATTTTACCAATAAAAGAAGTAGCTGGTCAAAGTAAAAATAACACGCTACAAAAACTTGGAAATGAAATTGATAACTGTTCTGAGCTGATCGAAAAAATCACAAAAATAATTCATGATAATGCTCCGGTAAATATCAATAAAGGTAACGCTATTGCGGAAGGTGTTTCGAGTGAATTAGACGAGTTACGAGCCATTTCTACTTCGGGTAAAGCATATTTAGACGCCATGGTAATTCGTGAAAAAGAGCGTACACAAATAACAAGTTTAAAAATTGCTTTCAATAATGTTTTTGGGTATTATATAGAAGTTAGAAATACACATAAAGATAAGGTTCCGGTAGAATGGGTTAGAAAACAAACTTTGGTTTCTGCCGAAAGATATATTACTGAGGAACTCAAAGAATATGAATCTAAAATTTTAGGAGCGCAAGAAAAAATAAGTAAAATAGAATCCGAATTATTTCAGGGTTTGTTAGATTTTATATTTCCGTTTATTCAAAAAATTCAAAAAAACGCACAAATAATTGCACAAATAGATTGTTTGAGCTCTTTTGCTAAAGTAGCGACTGATAATAATTATGTACGACCGCTAATTGATGAAACAACCAATATTGAAATCAAAAACGGACGCCATCCAGTTATAGAAAAACAATTACCTGTTGGCGAAGAGTATATCGCAAATGATTTGGTTTTAAATCGAAATCAGCAGCAAATTATTATGATTACAGGGCCAAATATGAGTGGTAAATCGGCAATTTTACGGCAAACGGCATTGATTGTTTTATTAGCGCAAATGGGTAGTTATGTACCCGCTCAAAATGCTAAAATTGGGGTTGTTGACAAAATATTTACAAGGGTTGGAGCTAGTGATAATATTTCGATGGGCGAATCTACTTTTATGGTAGAGATGAATGAAACCGCTAATATTTTAAATAACCTATCAGAAAGGAGTTTGATATTATTGGATGAAATTGGTCGAGGCACAAGTACTTATGATGGTATTTCTATTGCTTGGGCGATAGCCGAATATTTACATGAACATCCGGCGAAAGCCAAAACTTTATTTGCAACACATTATCATGAATTAAATGATATGAGTGAAACATTTGAGCGTATTAAAAATTATAATGTATCGGTAAAAGAACTAAAAGATGATGTTATTTTTTTAAGAAAACTAGTTGCTGGTGGTAGTAAACATAGTTTCGGAATTCATGTAGCAAAATTGGCAGGTATGCCAACTCCAGTTTTGCATCGCGCAAATAAAATGTTAAAACATTTAGAAAAAAGTCACGCATCTGAAGATATTCAAGCAAAACTCAAAAATGCTACCGAGAATGATATGCAACTGAGCTTTTTCAATTTAGACGACCCACTTTTAGAAGAAATTAAAGAAGAAATTTTAACCACAAATATTGATACTCTAACTCCTATCGAAGCTTTAATGAAGTTGAATGAGATAAAGCGGATGTTGGTAAAGAAATAGGTTAAAATATTTTTTCTTCTCCAAAGTAGGTCTGATTTTTATATTTATCAATTAATTTGTTATATCTTTTTTGACCTCTTTTATCATTTTTACTTTTATAGTGATTTCTAATTTCTTTGAAAATTTTTAAAGCATCAATTTTTGGGTTTAGATAGAATAATAACTCATGAGGTACTACAGAATTTTTAACAATTTTAAATTTTGATAAAGATCTATTTCTATTATAATTGAATGACATTACATTGTTATAATTTATTAGAATCTCTTTATAGTTAAGAATGTATTCATCATTCTGATACTCATTGAAATTTTTATAAAAACTGCTCAAATTTTGTTTTGCAAAATAATCTTTAGGATCTAAAAAAACAGCATGGTTATAAAAAATATTTACTGAATCAAGATTAAAATTCAATTTTTCGGATAAAATCGCTCTATATAGCCATGGCCTGTTCATATTTGGTAATTCATTGGTGACATTTTTTAATAGTTTCAGTGATTTTGACGGTATTGAATCTTTAAGTAATATCGCCAATCTAGATTCTAAAATAGGGCTGCTCTCTTGCTGTGTAATCACACTTAATTCAAAAATTGCATTGTTTTTGGCTTGCTTTGCTAAAAAAGAATATTTTTCTGAAAACTCAATATAAAATATTGATTCTAAAATAAAAGGAGAATAACGTAATGCTTTAGTCAAATTCATTTTAGCAGTATCAAGATTATTAAATTTTACATTAAGCAATGTTTTACTAATGTGATAATTATGATTGTAAGGACTTTGTTGAATAGCTTTATTAAAATAGTAGTTCGCGCTATCTTTCTTATTTAAAGCGAAATAATACCATCCTATATTATTAAAAATTTCATCATCATTTTTATCAATTGCAAGAATTTGGTTTGATAATTTTATTAAAGTGAAAATAGAATCGGTTGTTTTATTTTTAAACTCTATTAAGTCTTTAAGATTATTTGATATTTTAATTTGCATAGTATTCCTAGATAATATGGCTAGTTTATTTTTTAATAAAATAGTATTATGAGGAGATAATTTAATTGCCTTATTTAATTGTAATAATCCTTTTTCAAAATCATGATTCCGATATGATTTTAAAAACTGGCTGTTATAATTTTGTGCTAACAAAAGTTTTATATTAGATACTATTAATATTGAAAAAAGCACTAAGAACAAAAATAAGACTGAGTTTATGAAATATTTCTTGATTCGAAGCTCTTTAATTTTAATGTCATAAGGAATTAGTAAAAAAATCAAATTAAAAAATAAGAAATAAACATAGTTATTAGTAAAAGAAGAAAAAGTTAAATCTCTAATAATGAAAGAGATAATGCCAGAAAAAATGATACTTATTTCTATCTTCTGTATTTTGCCTATGTCTTTACTTTTGAAATTGTAAAGAGCAATTATTGAGATTAAGAAAATAAGGACAGCATAACTTCCTATTCCAATAATTCCTTTTTCATAATACATTTTAAGTATCATATTATTTACTCTATTTGAATAAAACGTGTCTTCTCTATGGATTGGGTTGTTTTGAATGGCTATACTTAAATTTCCTTGGCCTGTTCCTGTAATTATATTGTCATTGGAATTAATAAAATGTCTCCAAGTAGAAATCCTGCCGTTTGTACTTCTTTTTTGAGAATTTAATTTACTAAATGAAATGGTAGTTTTAAAATTATCTTTTATAGGTATTGTTAAAACTAGAATACCTATTAAAAATAAAGCATTATATGCAATAATAGTTTTTTTATTGATTAACCTAAATGTAAAAATATTTATGAGTAAAAAAAATATGAAGATGCTTAGATAGGCACCTCTTGAGAATGAATTATTATTGAATAATAAAGTTAAAGCTAATATAAAGTAATTAATTAATCTTAATTTTTTATAATACAAAATAATAATTAACTGAAATGGTATAAATAAAATGAAAATACTTACCCAACTATTGCTTAAAAATCCAAGAGGAGTATATAAATTTTTAAAATTATTTATCGTGTTAAATCCTTCATTTAACAAGCTGCGATAGAATTTAAAAAAATAAATAACAGTAGTAATTGCAATAATAATGCTCAGTACATTAATACTTTTTATTGTTATAAATTTATGATTTAAGTAAAGATACTTATAAAGAAAATATAAAAATAAGATTACGGAACTTGAAGTAAGATATTCCAAACTATTTTGATGATTCTCTGAAAAAATATAAGAAATAATATTAGAGAAAAAAACACTAAGTAATCCAAAATCTAAATAGGTAAAGTTATAATAATTTATGTTTCTTTTTAAAAGAAATATAATTAGAATAATTAGTATTAACAATAACGAATTAAGACTCCAAAAGCCTATTATTACGATAAATACAAAAAGTAATAGTATTGGAATAGTATCTTTATTTAAATATAACATATGATTTGTTATTTGAATCAAATGATAATTTCCTTCCAAAACTCGCTATAAAAATTAGTAGTTTTTAGTAGTTTTTGATGATTACCTTGTGAGGTGATGATACCATTTTCCAATACATAAATTCTATCCACCATATTTTTTAATGTATGTAATCTATGAGATATAAATAGTACAGCAATATCTTTTTTTAGTTTTGATAACAAATTCATGGTAAATTTTTCAGTATTTTTGTCCATTGCAGATGTTGCTTCATCTAATAATAAAAACTGTGGTTTTTTGTACAAAACTCTTGCTAAGGCTAAAATTTGTTTTTGACCACCAGAAATATTAATACCTTCTTCACCCAATATTGTTGCATAACCTTGTGGTAATTCGGCTATAAATTTTTCAAAACCATATTCTTGACAAAATTTTATTACATCTTCGGGATTATCTTTTTCGCCTAATAAAATATTATCCAATACATTGCCACTAAAAATATCTATCTCATGTGGTATAACTCCAACTAAATTGCGCCAATTTTCTGTTATAATTTTTTTTAATTCAAACTCATTATTAATGATGATGTTACCACTTTCAAAAGGGTAAAACTGTTGTATAATTTGCCCTAAAGTACTTTTGCCACTACCACTTTCGCCAACAATAGCAATAAATTCCCCTTTTTGTATTTGTAAATTTATATTTTTTAATAACTGACTTCTACCAGCAAAACGGAATGATAAATTTTTAATTTCTAAGGTTTCAAAATTATCTATATTTAATGCCCCTTGGTTTTCTTTCTCAATAGAGGCAAATTCAAACATCCTGTTAAAGGCAATTTTTGCTTCATTAATTGGTATAGCAATTAATGCTAAACTGGTAATTGAGGGCAATAAAGAGCCTGCAATACCCAAAACGGCCATTAATTCACCTAAGGTCATTAATTTTTCATAAACTAAATAAGAAGTATATGATAATATGGCTATTAAAAACAGCACACCTGCAATACCCGAAAATAAAGCCAAACGAATATTTATTTTACTTAAATCAAATATTTTATTTTGAAAATTCCCATAAATGACTTGGTTTATCTTTTGAAATAGGGGTTGCCTGTTAAAATTTTTAATTGTTGAAATTCCGTTCATTGAAGTGATATAATTACTTTCACTATGGGCATAACTTTGCATTACTTCTTTTTGTGCCTTAATAATCCTAGTGTTAAAGCTATATACAATTATAAAATAAATAGGTAAAATCACTAAAACGATAATGCCTATTTTCCATGAATAATAAAACAAAAACCCAAAGGAAACAAAGGTAACCAAACTATCTATTACAAAATTATTTACTATATGTTTTATAACTCGCTGTACTCTGCTAGTATCATTTAAACGAGCAACCAATTCACCAATTTTTCTTGTATCAAAAAAAGGTTTTGGCAAATGTAAAAGTGAATTGTAAAATGTATCAATAATTCTGTTATTAAAATCTTTAGATTGTTTGATTAAAAAGAATTCTCTTAATGTAGAAAAACCTACTCTAACCAGCAATAAAAAAGCTAATAACCCTATACCTGTAATGAGTTTGGTACTGTTTTGTGATGGTAAAATATCATCAATTAGTTTTTGTGAAAATATTGCCATTGCCATACCTAATAATGCTACAACAATACCAATAACTAAACTAATGCTCAATAACTGGTAATCTTCTTTTAGCAACTTTATAAACCATTGTTTTTTAGATTTTTTTGTTTCAGTTGCTGTAACAAAGTCTTGATTTGGTGTTAAGGTTAAACAGGTTTTTGATACCCAAATTTTTTCTAATTCTTCTTTGGTATAAGTTGTAATGCCTTTTGCAGGATCCCCAATAATAAATTTATCATTTTCATAAGCATAACATACTAAATAATGTTGTAACCTTGCACCAATAACAACATGTAAAATTAATGGCTCACCATGGTCAATAAGTGCTTGTATATCTGATTCGTTACCGTTTGCTGTAAACCCTAAATTATTGGCAGCTTGATATAAACCCAACAAGGTAGTACCTTGACGTGTAGTTCCGCTTAATTCACGTAACTTTTCTAAAGTATTATTACCCTCATAATACTGAATTAATGATAATAAACATGCAACACCACAATCTGACTGGTCGTGTTGGAATACTAGGGATTTGCTGAGGAGTTGTTTTATATTTTTTTTCATTAAGCAAATTCTTCTTCAAAAATAGGCCTCGGCTGTGTTCGACCAAACAAATTATTTATTATAAAAGATTAATTATATTTTCAACTTTGGTTGCGCCTTTAAATTTTTGGATAAGCTGGTTGCCTTTTGAGTATAGCAACATAAACGGAATACTATTAGCATCAAATATCTCGGAGAATTCTAACTTTTCATCTTCTAAAAAAATGATACGTTTTTCATTTATTAAATTATACTTTTCTGCAAACGCTTTTATACCCTCACTATTTTCATGAGATACCATTATAATTTGCATCTTTTTTAATTGTTTTATATGTTCTTGAATTTGTTTGGCTTCTGCATGACAAAAATCACAATCACTATTAAAGTATATAAATAATTTTGGTAAAGTAATGCTTATTTCATTTTGTGTAAATTGCTCTCCGCTTATTGTTTTAAACGAAAACTCAGGTAGGTTTTGGATACGTTCTACAACTTCTTTTTTGTGATTAATTTTTGTACTTATACTATAACCTAAATAGGCTATAATACTAACCAATGTCAAACCAATTATAATTTTTAAATATTTTTTCATAAAATAAATGTAAAAGTCCTTCCCTTTGGGAGGTATTTAGAATGGGATATTATGTCATATTCAATGTTAAAAACATTACCAAACCTAGCCAAATAACCAAACCTGTACCATAACTCACTACTGTAATTTCAAAGCTTTTCCAATACTTATTTTGTAATAATTTATGTATACCATAAACCAAAACAAAAAAGTAAGCAATTTCAAATAAGTTAATTGTTTGTATAAGATAAACTAGCCAAGGTTGTATTTTTTCAATATTTAAAAAGTTGATATAACTAAGTGGGTAATATTGTTGTAAATCCTGTAAGGTGTAATCTGTTTTAATAAAATAAAAATAACTAAATTTATAATAGCCTACCAATGCCAATACAAGTTCTCCTATTAAAGCTATCCTAAAAAAGCGTTTAAAAGCTATTTTATGTTCCATATCATAAAAAAACACACCAATACTTAAACAAGCTGATACTAAACTAATCCTTATTAAAACAATTAAAGGAATAAATAAATATATTAACCATTCCCACCTTTGTTGAGTTTCTATTAAATTGTCTATTTGCTCCTGTAATATGAGTTGGTCACTATAAAAATTATAGGTCAATTCATTTGTGTTTAAATGGGTTTTGGAAATAATAGCCAATAATTCTAATAAAAAGATTACCATCCAAAAAAACCTAGCGTTGGTAATAATAATTTTTTTTATCATTTTATAGAAAATTGGTTTTCAAACCAAATATGTAACAGCTAATTTTTAATTTTATTTTTTCTCTTTTTTATTAAAAATATAACTAAGTAAATTGAAGTTAAAGTTGCTGAGATTAATCGAATCCAAGAATAAATTAATTCTTTTTTTCCTGAGTTCTCATCAATTTGAATTTCGATAAAATCGTGAATAACAATTCCTAAAATAAATAAAAAAACAACTGTAAATATGCTCCAAAAATCAAGTTTAAAAATTTTCATAATCTAATACTCAAAAGCATCACCACAACTATCAACAAAATCAACACTTGACCCTACAAAGCTACCAACTGCTACAGCAGTTAACAGGCCTGAAGTAGCAACTGTTATTGATGCTAAGGCAATAAAGGAACCAACAAATAATGCTGCTGACAAAGCACAGCCTCCTCCATTAATTAATTCCATTTGTTTTAATTCTAATGTTTTCATAAAGATAAAATTTTTATTATTTGTAATATAATTTCAATAAGAATACTTATCATTTTAATACAAATAATGGTTAAATTAAAATATGTTTTTTAAGTCGCTACAAACTACGACAGATTAATTGCAACTAATACAACAAATGTAAATCAAAAAAGAATTACTGCTTATTTGATTATCGTATAAATTATACGTTTTCCATATAATCTATAACTAGTGAAAATAGGTAGTTTTAAAAATCATGGTAAATGGGTATTTTTTAAATCGGATATAATTTATAATTTTGTAAAAACTCCAAAAAAACTCCAAAAAAACTCCAAAAAAACTCCAAAAAAACTCCAAAAAAACTCCAAAAAAACTCCAAAAAAACTCCAAAAAAACTCCAAAAAAACTCCAAAAAAACTCCAAAATACTCTTAAATGTTTTTCAATGTCTCACTAAACCCCTTTTAAATGATATTAAAAAAAATTAGGATTACACGCTTAGAAAAAGGCTTATCACAAGAAAACATGGCTGAAGCTTTGGGTATATCTCAATGTGCTTACAGTAACTTAGAAAATGGTAAAACTAAACTTGGTATAAAATGCTTAAAAAATATTTCAAATATTTTAGATATAGATGTTTTGAAGTAAAAGATATTTTTTAAGATTATAATCAATTTGAAATTCATCAAATGGCTATAGTTATAATGTAGATAGTCATTTGATGAATCAATGAAGCTTTTTGTAACTCAAAGTCAGGGGCTTTGCGCATCTAGTATCAGTTAACCCTGATTCGAAAGTTATTGTATTAAAAAAGATTCATAATTATCCTTATTTATCACTTTAAATGTAGTGTTTGGATACGCTCGTAAAAAGGTTTTTGAAAGTTTCGGATTCTTATTTGGATTCCATTTAAACTCATACGAATTTAAGGTATTTGCATCTTCTTCTATTAAATCTATTTCTTGTTGTTGTGTAGTTCTCCAAAAATAGATATTCTTATCTGAATTATGGTTTGTTAAAAATTTCAAACGTTCACTCACTAAAAAATTTTCCCATAATGCCCCTACATCGGTTCTAGACTCAACTGAGTTAAAATTACCTATAAGTGCATTTCTTATTCCATTATCATAAAAATATATTTTCCTACTTTTTTTAATTTCATTTCTAACATTCCTACTAAAAGCAGGTAGAGTAAAAATAACAAAGGCTTTTTGTAATAAATCAATGTATTTTTCAACAGTCAATTTATCTGCTTGTACTAATCTCGCTATTTCGTTATAAGAAACTTGATTGCCAATTTGTAAGGCCAAAGCTTTTACTATTTTTTCTAATAAAATAGGTTTTTTAATAGACTCTAACAATAGTAAATCTTTATACAAATAGCTATCAGCTAATAATTTAAGAAGCTCTTTGCTTTCATTTTCTTTGATTATAATTTCAGGGTAACAGCCATAAACCAAGCGCTGAGATAGATTTCTTTTTTCGATAAGTAAGTTTGAATGTTCTAACATTTCTTCAAAAGCAATGGGGTGTAAATGAAAAACATATTTTCTTCCTGTTAAAGGTTCGCTTGTTTTGTTAGCTAATTCAAAAGCCGATGAACCTGTAGCTATAACCTGTACACCCTTAATGTTGTCTACAATTAACTTTAGTGTTAAGCCAATATTTTTGATTCTTTGTGCCTCATCTATAAACAGTATTTTGTGATTTCCAATCAATGTCTTTAACTGGGTTGAGGTAATTTCTTTAAAAATTTCACGAATATCTGGTTCATCCCCCGAAATACTTAAAATTGACTCTGATCTGTTTTCTAATAATAGGTTGACAAGAGTTGTTTTGCCTACTTGTCGTGCTCCAAATATTAGGATTACTTTTCCTTTAAAAAAGAGATTAGCAATATGATGTGTTATTTTTCGGTGTATCATATGAAGTACAAATATATTATATTTTTATATTATAAACACTTTTTATTATGGTTTTTTTATAATTAAATCACATATTATTATGTTTTTTTAAACTAGAACTTAAAAAAAATTTCATAAATTCATTTTCAAATTAACTCATTTTCAAATCCTCTAATTGTATTATCTTTGCATTAGAATTAAGTAACTATGTATTTATTTATAAGCGGTGCCGAAATATTTGTGATAGGAGTAATTGTAGTGATGCTTTTTGGTGCAGATAAAATACCCGAAATTGCTCGAGGTTTAGGAAAAGGAATGCAACAATTAAAAAATGCAACCAATGAAGTAAAAAAAGAAATTAATAGTACTGCTAAAAAACAAGGTATTGATACAGAATTTACTCGCGACATTCAGAAAGAAGTAAAAAAAGTTAGGAATAAGGTACAAGATAATATTGAAGATATTACAGGGCCAATAAAACGCGGTTTATAATTTGACATTCCTTGAAAAAATAATACAGTACGATAAGGAATTACTAGTTTTTTTAAATGGCTTGGGTAATGAAAATTGGGATGCATTTTGGATGACCCTTACCAATCAGTTTTCATGGATTCCTTTATATGTTTTATTTTTAGTATTAATTTTTAAAGCTTTAGGCTGGAAAAAAGGAGTCGTTTTAATTGTTTTTACGGCACTGTTAATTACTTTTTCAGACCAATTGACAGTTTTTATAAAAAATTATACCGAGAGACTACGCCCCAATCGAGACCCTCAAATTAATGATATTATTCGAATAATAAAAAACAACAAAAGTTTTAGCTTTGTTTCGGGTCACGCAACAACTTCTACAGCAATTAGTTTGTTTATGCATCTTACTTTAAAAAAATATTATAAATACACTATTTTCTTTTTTATATGGCCGCTTTTATTTGCATATAGCCGAATTTATATTGGTGTGCATTTCCCAATTGATGTCACCATGGGGGCACTATTAGGTTTATTGATAGGTTTTGTTTTTTATAGATTGAGTTTAAAAGTTCTGTTGAAAGTTAAATCTTAGTTTTGATGAAAATAGTTTTTACTCTTTATCTGTTTTTTATTTATTCTAATTTTTCTTACTCTCAGAATAGTGCTTTAGACTCTTTAAATATCAATCATCAAAAATGTCTCAACAAAGGCCAATTTATGTTAAGTTGTTCTCAGAAATACTATACAGAAATGGATAGTATGTTAAATGTGATTTATAAAGACGTTAAAAGAAAGTTGTCAATTGAATCTGATAGATTGAAATTAAAACAATCTGAGTTAAAATGGTTAAAGGAAAGAGATATTTATTTTGAGAAAATATACAAAGAAATAAATGATGAACTTGCTCAAGATGAAATAATGTTTTATACAGAAAAGAAAGCAAAGTTTGTTTTAGATAGAATAAATTTCTTAATGAATTGGAATAAAAACAATATGGATTAAACCACCATCAAATTACAACCTCTAATATCAGAGTTGTCAAATCTTCCTAAAATTTCAAAAGAGTCGTTGGTAAGTGTTTTCCCTAAATCTTGGGTTGCAATAAAAGCACAAGAGTTAATGTTCGCTAAATCAATTACGTTAATTCCACCTGTTCTATGATGAGGTAAAAGTGTTAAAGCATCTTCGGTATCTCGAGTAAGCACTTTCATCCAGGGAGGTGTTTTAAAAATACCATTGCCATGGGAATATGCTTGTGATAATAATTCGGTCATTCCATATTCTGAATGAATTTTTTTCACTCCAAAACCTTCACAAAGTATATGATGAAGTTCTTCTTTAATTATTTCTTTTCGTTGACCTTTCATGCCCCCAGTTTCCATAATAATGGTGTTTTTTAATTGAAATTGTTGCAGTTCAACCAAATCTAATAATGCATAAGAAACTCCAATCAAAAGCACTTTTTTACCATCAGCATCCAATTCCTTAAGTTTTTGAGCCAATTCCTTTAAGTTATGCAGGTAAAACCCACTATCTTTTGAATGACTTTTTTTAATAAAATAATTTGCCATATAAATTAATGAAGAACCTGTTCGCTCCAAATAACTTGGTAAAAGGGCCAAAATCGTATAGTTTTTAATAGCTCCATAAAAATTGTTAAACCCATTGGTAAAACTTTTTTCGTAAATTTTTAAATTGGTTACGTGGTGTTTGCTTTGTTGCATTCCAGTAGTACCGCTGCTTAAAAAAGTTTGTTGAATTTTCTCTTTCGAGGAAATAATTTTGTGTGTTTTAAAAAACTGAATAGGTAAAAATGGTATCTGTTCTATATGGTGAATGGATTTGGGATCCACATGAAGAAATTTCAAAAAATTGGCATATACTTTATTGTTTATTGCTTGATAATTAAATGTTTTTAATGCAAGTTCTTCAAAACTTTTTACAGTATTTATATTAAAAATTGGAGGAATTTGCATGTAAACAATTTGCACAAAAGTAAGCCTTTTTTACGCAACCAATTCCTTTAAAAAGTATCTTTTAGGATACCAAAGAGAACCATTTCCTTGAAAAAATTCTAATGAAAAAGATACTTTTTGCATTTTTTAGCTTAATTTTATTCATTTCTTGTTCAGATGATGACACAAATTATCATTATGAATTGTTGCCAATTGTTGAGGCAGAGGTTCCTAATGAATTTGAATTTGGAGAAATTTATAATATTACTGTAAAATATATTCGTCCAGATGACTGTTATATATATAGTGATATTTTATATGAGTATGATTTTGATACAAGAAACGTGGCGGTTATTTCAACGGTTGTTGAAGAAAATAATTGTGAAATAATAAACAAAGAAGAAAGATTAACTTTTAGAGTACAGGCTTTACAAACGAGTCCGTATATATTTAAATTTTGGCAAGGCGATGATGATAATGGAAACCCCATTTATTTAATTGTTGAAGTGCCTGTAATAACAAATAGTAATAAAAACGCAAATGAGTTTAAAAATACTCATACAAAAATGTAAAAAGAGAGATGTAAAATCTCAATCAGAAATTTACCAATTGTTTGCTGGTAAGTTATTTGCATTGTGCTTAAAATATTCAAAAACACACCAAGAAGCAGAAGACAATTTACAAGAAGCGTTTATTACCATTTTTAAAAAAATAAATCAATTTAAATTTAAAGGCTCTTTTGAAGGTTGGATGAAAAGAATTGTAATCAATACGGCTTTACAAACGTATAGAAAGAAAAATATTTTAAATTTAGTAGAAGAAAATTACCCTGATGAAGTTGAAGTAGAAATAGACGAAAGTGAAATTTCATTAGATTTTTTGTTGAAAATTATTCGAGAATTACCAGATAGGTATCGTATGGTTTTTAACTTATATGTCTTAGATGGTTATTCGCATAAAGAAATTGCAAATTTATTAGGCATTGCTGAAGGTACATCAAAATCAAATTTATCAAGAGCTAGATTGATATTGAAAGACAAAGTAGAATTAGATCAACAAAAACAAAGCGTGAAGCTGTTTTAAGATGTTAGAAAGAAAAAATATAGATAGGGTTTTTCAAGAAAACTTAAAAGATTTAGATATAAATCCTAATAAAGTTGTTTGGAATAATATTGAAAAATCTTTACACGAAACGAATTATAAAAAAACCATCACCTTATGGCAAAGACTAAGTGGTGTTGCTATGGTTTTGATACTTTTTTTATCAGGTGGTATTTGGTATAATAATTCTAAAACAAATAATACTCCTATAAATAATGTATCAGAAAGTAATGTTGGGAAAACTACTATTGAAAATGAAGTACCAATAATTCAAATGTCTGAAAAGGTTAATGAAAACTTGGTTCAAGTTAAAAATCAACAAAACACAAAACGTAATAAAAAGAAGCCTTTTTTTGTAAAAACCCCAAATAATAATGTAATCGTAACTTCTTCAGATATCGCTACTGTTTATGAAACGATAGAGAACAAGTATATTGTGAATAAAAAAGATTTTATTACCGAAATAAATAATAAAAATCCAATAGCTGATCATGATAAAAATATTAATGAAGAAGAAATAAAAATTACAGATAATAAAAAATGGTCGGTTGGGCCAACGGTTTCACCAGTATATTATAACACTTTACAAAGCGGATCTCCAATAAGTAATGATTTATCGAGTAACTCAAAATCATCAGATGATGCTTTATCTGTTGGAGTTAAAGTAAATTATCAAATATCTAAAAAATTACAAATACAATCGGGACTTAACAAAGTTGAATTGGCGTATAACACAAAAGATGTTAGCGCATTTATTTCATCTGTAAAAAATGCAGATAACAATATCAATACAAATAAACCAGGCGTTACCTTATCGCCAATTTCTAATTCACAAACAGATTTACCAGCAATAAATACGGTTACTAAATCTACTGTAAGTGGCGATTTGAACCAATCTATTGAATATTTTGAATTACCATTAGAGATGAAATACAACCTTTACGATAAAAAATTAGGATTAAACTTAGTTGGTGGGTTTAGTACTTTTATTTTAACTAAAAACTCAGTATCTATTGTCTCTCAAAATAATATTACTGATCTTGGTGAAGCGAATAATTTAAATAGCTTGAACTTTAGTGGGAATTTAGGTGTAGATTTAGATTATAAAATTAATAATAGTTGGTATTTAAATGTGGCGCCAATGTTTAAATATCAATTCAATACTTACTCAAACAACTCAGGTAATTTTAAACCTTACTATTTTGGTGTTTATTCAGGTTTAAATTATAAATTTTAGAAACAAATTTATATTGGTTATTTAGGCAAGCTTATTTTTAGCTTGCCTTATTTATATACAATAATCACCATTGTTTAATTTATAACAGTTTTAGCTAAATAAGTTTAAAAATTATTATCGAAGTAATTGAAATACATTAGTTTTGTATTACAATTTTTTTGAAACATTAATTTCGATATTAATTAATTTAAAATATAAAAAATGGAAGCAGTAGCAACTGATTTTGGAATAAAAAAGGCTCTAGATCAATTAGGAGTTAAAGATATCAATGATGGAACTTCAACAGGGTCTGTAAGTTTTTCTAATGGAGAAATTTTAGAGTCATACTCGCCAGTTGACGGTGAATTAATTGGTAAAGTAAAAACTACAAGTAAAGAAGATTATGAAAAAGTTTTAGATAGTGCAACTTTTGCTTTTAAAAGTTGGAGATTGATGCCAGCACCCCAACGAGGGGAAATTGTACGCCAATTTGGTGATAAATTACGTGAATTAAAAGAGCCTTTGGGTAAACTAGTTTCTTATGAAATGGGTAAGAGCTACCAAGAAGGTTTGGGTGAAGTACAAGAAATGATAGATATTTGTGATTTTGCAGTTGGTTTGTCGCGCCAGTTAAATGGTTTTACAATGCATAGCGAACGACCAGGTCATAGAATGTACGACCAATACCATTCCTTAGGTGTTGTTGGAATAATTTCGGCTTTCAATTTTCCTGTTGCGGTTTGGGCATGGAATACAGCTTTAGCATGGATAGCTGGAGATGTTTGTGTTTGGAAACCAAGTGAAAAAGCACCTCTTTGCGGAATTGCTTGCCAAAATATTGCGGCTGCAGTTTTTAAAGAAAATAATTTACCAGAAGGAATTTCTTGTTTAATCAATGGAGATTATAGAGTAGGTGAAATGATGACTACCGATAGGCGTGTACCATTAATTTCAGCTACAGGATCCATTAGAATGGGAAAAATTGTTGCCCAAAGAGTTGCAGAGCGTTTAGGGAGATCTTTATTAGAGCTAGGAGGTAACAATGCCATTATTGTAACTCCAGATGCCGATATAAAAATGACGGTTATTGGTGCTGTTTTTGGCGCTGTAGGTACTGCTGGTCAACGTTGTACTTCAACGCGTCGTTTAATTATTCACGATTCTATTTACGATAAAGTAAAAGATGCAGTAACTGCTGCTTATAAACAATTACGTATTGGTAACCCTTTAGATGAAAATAATCATGTAGGGCCACTTATTGATAAAGATGCTGTAAAAATGTATAATAATGCATTAGAGCAAGTAGTTGTCGAAGGTGGTAAAATTATTGTTGAAGGTGGTGTTTTAAAAGGAGAAGGTTATGAAAGCGGTTGTTATGTAAAACCTGCTATCGCTGAAGCAGAATTACATTATGATATAGTTCAAAATGAAACATTTGCACCAGTATTATATTTATTAAAATATAGTGGTGATGTAGAAAATGCTATTGAAATTCAAAATGGTGTAGTACAAGGCTTGTCATCAGCAATTATGACAAATAACTTAAGAGAAGCAGAGCGATTTTTATCTGTTGCAGGTTCTGATTGTGGAATTGCCAATGTAAATATAGGTACTTCAGGTGCAGAAATTGGTGGAGCCTTTGGTGGTGAAAAAGAAACTGGTGGAGGTAGAGAATCTGGCTCAGATGCTTGGAAAGTATATATGCGTCGCCAAACCAATACAATCAATTATACTACAGAATTACCTTTAGCACAAGGTATAAAATTTGATTTTTAAGAATCAATAATTTGTAATAAAAAAAAGCCTCAAAATTATTGTTATTTTGAGGCTTTTTATTTGTTTTATATATAGCTAAAGCATACCTTCTCTTAAATACCCAAACTTGATAAGTTCTTCTTTATTTTTTAATTTTCTTATTGCAGATTCTTTTAATAAATATAATTGAGTGGAAATGGATAATACATTTTTATAATTATGGTCTGTAATCATAATACCTTTATGTTTTGAATATTTAATAATTAGCTTGTTTATTTTTTCAATAAAAATTGGAGAAATATTACTAAAAGGCTCATCTAAAAGAACAAATTTGGATTCTTTAAATAGAATTAATCTAATTTCTAAATACCTTAATTCACCACCAGAAAGAGTTTTTATTTTTTTTGAATAAATTTTTTGAATAAAATCATCTTTATTGAAGTCTGGTATTTTTCCTTTGTCAAGAAATAATTTAATGACTTTTGATACTTTAAAATATGTTGGAATGAAATTATTTTGGGGTAAGTATGAAATCTCATTATTATATAAATAAGCTTTACGTCTTACTTTATAATCAATTCGCACAAATTTATTTTCTGTAGAAATAATTCCATAAATAATTTTAAGTAAAGTAGATTTACCTGTACCATTTCTTCCTAATATACCTATAATGTCACCTGTTTCACATTTTAAGTAAACATCAGATAAAATAGTTTTTTTATCATAAACTTTAAATACACTATCAACTTCTAATAAATGTTTCATTAAATATAAAAAGGATTAAAAAAGATAAAAATATGTTTAATAAATAAACAAAAAGATAAAGATGAACTCTTGAGATACCTTGATTATTATAAAATAAAAAGTTTTCCTTTCTATACAATTCTTTAAAAAATGCAGTTAGAAATACACCTAAAAAACAAAATATAAAAATTGAGGAATATGAATTAACTTTAATAATAAAAACATTAAAAATTGCAAAACTTAATACGAATGAACTTTTATAAAACTCAAATAATAAATAAAGTTTATTCTTCAATTTCACCTGTTAAATAAAAGGTTATAAAACCTTGTTCTACATTACAATCTATAACTATAGACTCTTTTACTTTTCCAACTCTATCCTTTGTAGGGATAAAATTTGTTTCAATAACCGCAAATTCATTCGAATTAACTTCTTCTTTTGTGAAATTTGAGGTTGTGCAGCCACAACTAGTTCCTATTTGATTAATTTTAAAAGGAATTTCAGAAATATTTTGAACTTTAAATGTATGACTTATTGTATCACCTAAAGAAATTTTCCCAAAATTGTATTCTTTCTCAATTAATTTTATTGTTGTTATATTTTTTTGAACCTTAGATTTTTTCTCACAAGAAGTTAAAATTATTGAAAAAAATAGTAGTATTATTAATTTATTCATTTAATAGTTTGTTAATAATGGTATTGAAATTTTTATAAAAATCAAATTTTTTATCTAACATGATTCCTTTATATACAATTTTTAATTTTTTATTAATTATTAATATTTTAGGAACAGATCTATTCTCTAATATTTGCCAAGAGTTACTATCGGTGTATAACGTTTTAAATGAATAGTCTTTCACGTACTTTTTTACATTAATTGTACTATCTCGTTTCAATGCTAAATTCACGACAAAAAATTTCACATTAGGATTATTCTTATATCTGTTTTTTTGTTTTTCAAAATCTGGAAATTTTTTGATACACACGCCACATGCCGTTGACCACAAGTCTAAAACAATAACTTTACCCTTGTTTTTTGTTAAGTCATAAATAATACCATTTTCATCATATAATACTAATTCTTTTGGAAAATCTTTATAGATGGGGTTCTCAGTATCAAAAGTATAGTGAACCCAATTTGGGTAAGCCCAATAAGAGAGAGATATTAAAAAAAGAAAATACAATCCAATAAAACTTAATTTATATTTTTTTAGATCAGTAATTAAAACAGCTAATAATATACTGGCTATTGAAAAAATGGGTATTGGTAAAGCTGCTGCATTTTCCATTATTGCAGCTAATATGGAGTTAACTGTAAAAGCAATTATTGTTGGTCCTAAAATCCAAAAGAAATGTTTTTTTTTATTGAATATTTTTTTAATAAAAATGTGGTAATAAAAAAGAGTAGACAACTTATAAAAAAATGATGAGTTCGGCCTAATGCACCACTTAAGGACGCAATTAAAAAAACCAGCAATGATAATAGAAAAATTTTATA
>Ga0209633_10001891_pt1 | contig 20867 bp, 16 predicted proteins | sample Cruoilmetagenom1_FD_187290 | JGI IMG/M metagenome (GOLD analysis project Ga0209633, IMG submission 187290) | Oil polluted marine microbial communities from Coal Oil Point, Santa Barbara, California, USA - Sample 1 (SPAdes) (version 2) | ecosystem: Environmental > Aquatic > Marine > Oil seeps ... | reverse complement strand
GTTGATTGGGTTAGGTTTGATTACGGTAGGTAAGCCCGTAATAGATATAGGTGCTATCCTTGTGGGATCTACGCTGGTAGGCGTGGGTACTATGGGTTCGATAATTAGCCAGTTAGCAGGGCTAGGTATTATTGTTGGAGGCGATGCTCTTTTGAGTTTAGGTGGAACAGTTGCCTCAGGCGTAAGTTTATCTGTTGCTGCTATTATTGATCTACTGGCATCACTGGGAGCTGCTGGTGTTATTGTAGGTAATGATGTTTTTATTGATTTGGGTTCTACATTAGCTGGTTCAGCGGTTGCTTCAGCCGGAGGGATTCTTAGCGCAGTTTCTACTTTACTTGGATTGGGCGTTATTGTTGGCGGTCAGGTTTTCTTGGATGTTGGTGGCAGTTTATTGGGTGTAGCAAGTATAGCAGCAGGTCCTGTTGTCGAAGGAATAAGTCTTTTATTAGCAGGTGGGCTTGTGACAGCGAGTACACTTACTATAGCTTTAGTTTCAAGTTTAGCGGCGGCTACTGCTATTGTAGTTGGTGGTGGAATTGGGGTTGTCGGTGGTGGTGGTGGTATTGTGCTATCAATACTAAATACCGCTATAACCAGTATAGTAGGAACTTTAATGGTTGGAGCTGGTATAGCTGCTGTTGGTTTTAGTCCTGTGCTTATTTTAGTTGGAGTTTTAACATTGATTGGCATTCCCTTATTAGTGCCTGCTGGGATAATACTTGCCATATTGGGTTTCCTTCTTGCTCTTGGTGGTGTAGCTAGTATAATTATAGGTTGGGTGGTTTCTGGTGTTTTGTGGTTAATAAGCTTTATTATTAGTATAGGCGGCGTAGCAATAGCTTCTGGTGGAACTTCGCTTGCAAATGCTAGTGGAGGAGCTTTATCTGTTTTAGCTTCTTTACTCCTGGGAGGAGGGACAATCCTTACTGGAGATTTGTTAAGCGAAGGGTTTGATCTAGCTGCTTTAGTTTCTTTGGTTTTAGGGTCAATAGGGTCGGGGATTACTGATTTAATAGGTGTTGCTATTATGGCTGGTGGTGGGATGTTTGGAGATTTACTCACTTACCTTGTTGCTCCTGGAGTTATAGTTACAGGATCAGTTTTGTCGCTAGGTATAGATGTTGTTAGCGGTTTAGGTATCGTTGTTTTAGGGGCTTTGGTTCCTGGAGCTTTAGAATTAACTAGCGTTGCCATAGGTGGTATTGCCCAGCTTTTAAGCACAGTAACAACAGTTGCGGGAGCTTTAATAATAGCGACTGGCGGGGCATTTAATGTGGTTAATGATTTAGCAGGGCTTGGGATTATTGCTGTTGGTGAAGTGGCCAGTGATGTTGTTATGGGAACTGGGGCTGCTTCTGTTATGGCAGGGGCGTTAGGTAGTGAACTTTTAGATGTTGTGGCTTTTACCTCCTTGCTTGCGGGTGAGGTGGTTGGTGTTCCTGTTACTGCGACTGCTCTGGCAGGCATGGGGATAGGAACAGCGGTTGACGCAATAGGTGGAGCAATAGAAACAGGGACGATTTTATCTGCTGACTTGATAGGGACTGCGATAGCTGGACTTGGTTGGGCTTCTATGGGGGCTGGTGGATTGGTAAGCAATACCGCTGATACCATAGGTTCAGTTGGTCAAATTGGTGGCTCTTTGGCTGGTGGTGCGGGAACATTGTTGGGAAGTGCTACCGTTTTAGGTGGTGGAGCGATAGGGAAGACTGGGGAACTACTAGGTATGGCTGGGCTTGGACTGGGGAACGTGGATATGATTCTAGGGTCATTGTTGACAGTGTCTATTTTGTCTTTGGGTGGAGTGGCCAGTAAAGGTTTAGAGTTGTTAGGCGGTACTGGTTTAGCAGCTTCTGGCATCTCAATTATCGGTGCTGTTATGTTGGGGATTGGTGTTGCTGGACTAGGCATGACCATTGGAACGGCTACTCAAACGCTTGGCATATTGGCTTCGGCTCCACTTATAGCGTTTTCTCCCATATTGGCTATATTGCCATCAATTATAAGTACGCCGATAGGGGTATTGTCTGATTTAAGGTTATTGACATTTCCACTAGATTTGTTATTTTAAAAAGGGATGGTTATCCCGTAGATTTACTATTATAGGAGGTTACATATGTTTAAAAAAATGATATTGACGGTTTTAGCAGTTGCTGTTTCATTTTCGGTTTCGCTTGCAGAAACACCAACAGGGGCAGAGACTCTTGCAAACGATATGGAATTGCAGTTATGGGTTGAGGATTTTAATCGATGGGTTTCAAACAACAATGATAAGTTAACAGCGTTCATGGCTGTCTCTAACAGGATTAACACGGAACCTGAACTTGTTGCATGGAAAACAAGATTAGAAAAATGGGCGAGTGATAACAAAATGGAAATCAATGAACTTTACGCCATTATTTCAAGAATGTACCAAGCAAAAGATATAAATGTTTGGAGCAATACTGTCAAACAGTGGGCAGAGGAAAATGATGACTATGTAAAAGAGCTTAATGGAATTTTAACTGAGCTTAAGGCTAACGAATCAATTAATGCATGGTATTCAGATATGGTTACATGGACAGAGGAAAACAAGGTTTTCATGAAAGAGTTTTATGCAAGAGTGGGGGCTTTAAATGCGAACCCTGCATTGCAAGAGGTTGTCAATAAGTCAGTGGCAGCGGCAACAAGTAATAAGACAATAGCAGAATAGGGGTGTTATTATGAGAAAGATAATAGCTTTTGTCATTATTTTTCTAGTATCTTGGCAAATGGAAGCCAGGGCTGGTTTTTTGCTTTATGACACAGTAACAAAAGGGATTGATGCTGCTAAAGAAATAAGAAGCTTCGCAATAGATGCTTTTGTGTTTAGGCAAGAGTTAAGGAGAAACCCATTATTTAAACAAGTCTCGTCAGCGATTGATGTTGTTGTCGATGAATATGACAAGCTGGGTGTTGAACAGCCAGAAAAGAAGAAAACTTTACTGAAAAAAGTAGTGGGATTGAACAGTAAAGAAAACAGAAAGGCCATGTATGAGGTTATAGCTCTTTTAAAAAGACTTAGAACAGACGATGCTATAAAATATCACTTTAAAAAGATCAATGAATGGAGAGACCTTAACCAAAATGCTCTTAATGAAGTCATAGAGATTGATACTAAAATGTTGACAAAAAAAATGCCTTTAGAAGATGGTTTAACAGCATTGGCTAAAATTGGTGACGAAAACCCAGGCTTCTCCTCTAGCTTAACAGCAATATATAAGGAGATGATGGGAAGTGAAGGTGGGTTTTCTCTATGGATCCAAGATGTGAAAATGTGGTTTAATGACAACATCGGGGTGCTTGAAGAAGTTGCTAATGTTTTAAAAGATATAGAAAGTGATCCTTTTGTTGTAATGTTGACCAAAAATGTTACAAAGCTACAGGGTTTTGAGGAAAACTTTACTATTTCAAGTTTGATGGGACGAGTTCAATCTTTTCTGCCTACTCTTAAAAAGAATGTGGAAAATCCTAGTCTTGAGGGCATAAACATTGAAGACCTTCAAGAGCAGCTAAAAAACCTTAATCTTGGCGATAAAGGGATAATGGGCTTTGGGCCAGTAGATTAGATGAGGCTAAACTGATAGGAGTTAGCAATATGGGGAAATTAGTGGTAACGATAGTAATGGTAGTTGTTTTAATGAGTAGTAGTGTTTTTGCATGGAGTCCTTTTTATCCATTTAAAAAGAAAAAGAAAGAAACTACTCCACTTATAGAAACTTTAGAAACAATTGGCATAATGGGTGATGAGATAGCGACAGCAACAGGTGAATGGTTAAGATCTCTAGGTGTCAATATAGAAATTGAAGATGTTTTTTCTGAGGAATAATCTGACATGAAAAAAATAGCAATTGTTTTAGTAATGATCATGGTTTGGGGAAGTAGCAGTGTTTTTGCGTGGAGCCCTTTTTTTATTGAACGGCTTAACAATACTTTCCCTGTAAGGATGCTTGATAAAACTGCTAGGGCAGCTGAGAACAGAGCGGAAAAGATGGGCTATCGTATAGTTGATTTTTTAGGGCTATTTGGGATCAACATCAATTATGTAGAGGATACAAGGAGGTAATACAATGAAGAAATTAGTAATCGTTTTGGCAATGGTAATGGTTTTGGGAAGTAGTAGTGTTTTTGCAAAGAATCAGTCTATAGTTAACCGAATAAACAAAACAGCTCTCATAAGGGTTTTTGACAGAACTATGGATATGTTTGAGAATGTAAGCAGTGGTTTTTTTGGAATCTTAAGGTCAATGGGCATTGATATTAAGGTGCAGGAAAAATTTGACGGCCCCTTGCTTGATTTGTAAAATATATAGGGGATTAATATTCAAATGCAGGAGCTGGTTGGTGAACCTTATCAGGACTTGTAATAAAGCAAAAATGGGTATAAATTGAAAGGAAAATTTATTAGAAAACTAAAAAGGTTGAAATTTAAGAAAAAAAAGCAGAGAGAGAAAAAGTTGTCAGATTTACAGTTTTCTCGATGTTAAATGTATAGATTATAACCGGAGGTAAAATATGAGAAAAATATTTTTATTTTTATTTTGTTTCGGGGTGGCATTCTCATCCCAAGCAAAGGTAATATGTATTAATGACATAAATCATTTAGAAAATGCCATTAATCTTGTATCCAAATCACCTTATAATAGAAACATTATAATGGTAAAGGGGGCAAACATTTATGAGACAAGAAAAATAGAAATCATTTACAATGACGATAAAGATCTTTTCATCACAGGAAAATACCAGGCAGATCTATGTGAAGAGGGTGAATGGTTTACTGATATAGAATTACCTGTGGAAGATTTAGACTTAACAGTGGAAGTAGTTGATGCTCACGTGGAAGAAATAGCGGGCATGTTAGACTCTGAAACTGAAAACATTGCAGATGAGGGAATTGAGAGCGAAGATGTTAATGAGCTTGAAAATATTGATTTGGGTATAGAAGATGATTTTGGCTTAGGTATAAATGATAATGCAAATGAAAGTGTTAACTTAGAGCAAAGTGTTGATATTGATTTAAGCAACATTTCTATAGCAGAAATCATTAATAATGGTGGGGCTGTTGGCGATGAAGGGCTACTTACCTACGAAGACGGTTATCTCACTGGATATAAATATGGGGTTTATTTTGGATATGAGGACATGGTACAAGGTTACGGAGCTAGAGAGTATGACTTAACCTTGGATGAAAGCCTTTATAGTTTGCCATATAGAGACGGGTATCCCGAAGGGTTTTTAAAGGGCTATGTTTTAGGTCAAGATTATTTTAGCACTGGGATTGTTAGTTTAAGTCCAGAGTTTAAACATGCTTTAGAAGATATTGTTATTGCAGATGTTGTCAACAGCAATGGCAGTATTGTAAGTGAAGGGATATCTACTTACGAAGACGGATATCTCACTGGATATAAATATGGGATTTATTTTGGACATGAGGACATGGTTCAAGGTTACGGACAAAGAGAATACGACTTGAATTTAGATGAAAGCCTTTATGGTTTGCCATATAGAGACGGGTATCCTGAAGGGTTTTTAAGGGGCTATGTTTTAGGTAAAAATTATTCGAGTGCTAGTGAAAATGTTAAGCTTCCGGCTCAATCTAATGGATCAAAAAACATCATAGATTATGCCGTATTAGAAAAAATAGTGATTACAATAACGAATTTAGGTAAAGGAAATATTACTTTTGGCAATATAAAAATACTTTCAGGAGGGCTAAAGCTTGAAACAAAGGGAGATATAATTTTAACTAATCTTGATGTTAAAGATTCCCGTAATATTACAGTAAAAGGAGCAAACATTTCCATAATTGACTCAGAGTTTTTTAATAACTCAAGTGCTAAAGGGGGTGGGATAAGAACAGAGTTTGAAGAAGACTTGTCAATCCTTGATACTACCTTTGAGGATAACTTGGCAACTAACATGGGAGGAGGAATTTTAGTAACTATCCCCGAAGAAGATGCTGAAGCAGAAAATATTGATGGTTTTAACGAAGAAACATATGGAGAAAGTGGGGGAAATAAAGCTGAGGAAGTTGACGTAGAAGTTAATGTGGAAGAAGTTAGCAAAGAGAACATTGAAGGAGATGTGGAATCTTTTGATACAAAAGGAGTAACGAGTATCAAAAAGAAAAAATATCCAGAAGCTAAATTTATAAATGTAAGGGTAATTAACAATGTAGCAAGAATTGGGGGAGGCATATATTTTAATGCTGATATGAAGGTAAACTATATTGGTTGTGAAATTGCAAGAAACAAAGCATTAAATAGTAGCCAAATAAGATATAAAGGCAATGATGACAATGTAATAGAAACCTTAAACAAGCCAATACCTTTTAATCCAACAGATTCACGAATTGTAATTATTCCTGGGGGAATAAGAATAGAAACACACTAAAAAAAATAAAGAGGGAGTTAATTCTATGTTAAAAAAAATAAGTATAGGTCTATTTTTTATGGGGCTAGCATTAAATATCCAAGCTCAACTTGTGTTGCAGTTTGAAAATGTAAGTATTATAGAGTTTATACGAACAGTTTCTCAATATACAGACAAGAACTTCATTTACAATGAAGCAGATATGAAGGGGTCTGTCACAGTGAACTCTCATAACGTTATAAGTGAAAAAGAGTTAATGGATATTTTTTATGCAACATTAAAAGTTAACAAATTATATCCTATTCAGAAAGGCAGCTATACACAGATAATAAAATACACTGACGTTGCAGACTACCCTGATACAGTACAAGGGCATATTAATGGTGATATTGGGATTGTCACTCTTATCCGCAAAGTAGAAGGTGTTGATGTTAAGGTTATTGCACCGGTATTGACACGGCTTAAATCATCTGCTGGACTTGTTTCTTATGTAACAGGGGCAAATGTTTTAGTCTTAAGAGACAATGAGAGCAAATTACATAAGATGGAAGATGTTGTTTCTGCTCTTGAAAAAGCAGCAAAAGATAAATCTATTTATGTTTTTGACATTAAGAATACAACGGCTTCTAAAGTAGGAGCAAAACTACAGCTATATTTTAAAGGTTTAAAAAGAACATCTGCAATAGGTGCTGACCCTGTCATTTTATTTGATGATTCGTCAAATATTGTTATAGTGTCTGCAGAAAAAAATTTTTATCAAGCTGCTAAAAAGATTATAAGTTCTCTTGACAATTTAAAAGCAAAGGAGAGGAATGTCCCTAAAACATATTATTTAAAAAACGCAAAATCTCTTGATGTAGAAAAAATACTCAATAGATTACTGGAAGGTGAACTTAGAGGAGATCAAAAAAGAGAACGGTTTGAGGTTGTTGCAAGCGAAGCAACAAACTCTATCACAGCAATGGGTGATGTGGACCTTTACACAAGAGTAGAATCTCTTATTGAACAGTTAGATATTCCTAGACGACAGGTTTTTGTAGAAGCATTGATAATAGAGACGTCTCTTGCGAAAAATGAAGAGTTTGGTGTGGAATGGATGGGAAACATTGTAAGTGGAAACAGTTTCCAAAGCACGTTAGGATTCCAAGATTCAGGAACCGTAGCAAACTATAGCTCTACAGGCAACATTTCAGCTGGTGGTTTTAATTTAGGGATTTTGGGTGACATAGTTACTTATCAGGGAAACCCATATAGATCTTTGTCGGCATTAGTTAATGTGATTCAAAGCGATTCTACAGTGAATATATTATCAAACCCTCAAATACTTACTCTTGATAACGAGAAAGCAAAAATATTTGTCGGTGAGTCTCGACCTTTTCAGACAAAAGTTAGTTTCGATTCAAACAACAACCCCATCCAAGAGTTTGATTATAATGATATTGGTGTAGAACTTAGGATTACACCATTGATTTCAAGTTCTGATGAAATCACACTTGATATTGCACAAGAAATAAAACAAGTCATAGAAGTGGCTGGTTTATCGGCTACTACACCTGCTACACTTACAAGACATACAGAAACACGTGTAAAGATGAATGATGGTGCGACAATGGTCATCAGTGGTCTAATAAAGGACAATTCTAACATGGTTGAGACAGGTATTCCTGGTCTATCAAAACTTCCGTTGCTGGGGTGGTTATTTAAAAACACGAAAGAAACGGGGGACAAGACCAACATGATGGTTTTTATATCTACACACATAATCCATTCGCAAGAAGATGCCGATGAATTAACTTACCAAAAAAGATATGATTTGCCTTCAAACTCAAATTTTGGTTTTAAAGATGCTATTGATTTAAGAGACAAAGGACCCAGTGATGAAGGTAAAAACCCTGGAGAAAAAGAGATTTCTAGTGTTGAGGACAAAGCTATAAAGCCTCAACAAGTTGCGGATCTGGGGTTAAAAGACCAAGTCAATTCTTCCGAAGGACCTGATCCTGATAGTGAAAAAGAAGCAGAAAATATGAATGTTGAAATGGAGGCAGTTAAAACAGATCAAGTGTATTTAACTCAACTTAAGCCGGTAACAACTGCAAGTGGACCTGATCCTGATAGAGACGAAAAGTTATTATTCTATTATGACCAAATAAAACAAGACAGTGACTATGATGGGCTTGAAGAAAAAAACAAGTGGGTACTGGCAGGAATAATGACAAACCAAAACGAAAAATATCCAAATATTATTGAGGAACCTTTAATTGTTATCGCTCCTAGAAATGTTAATTATCGAAGCATTTTTGTTAAGTCAAAAAAGTTTTTAAGAGAAGGAGCAAGGGCTGACTTTGTGTCCTACATAAACGACAATAAACGAAGCATCCTTGATCCTGATATAGACCAATATGAGGAAAAAGATATCCTGTTTGTGAAGAGTGTTAGGTTTAGATATGCTATGGTTTCACTATATAATATGGATGAAAATTTCTTAGAAGAACCAAAGTTAAATAACTACGAAGATATTTATAAGATGTTGAATGAATCGACTTACGAGAACTTCCCAGAGACTAGCTTTTTTGCAGCATTTGTAAGAGAAAATCATTTAGGCATTAATGACGAAGTTGCCAGAGAGTTGTATTCTAATGCATGGAAAGTGTTTACCAGAAAAGATGCGAATGTAAAACGTTATGCTCAATATGTTACTTACCTTGGGAATAAATACGGAAGCATAGAAGATACCGAAACATTGAATGTGGCTAAAGCTTCTTTATCTAATGCTAGTTACAAGCTTGGATTTATGAAGGATATTTTAGAGTCAAATAAAACTACTCAAGATAATAGTGCCATAAAAGTGGCGAACTTGACTTCTGATAAAAATACAGGTAGTGAAGTTGAAAATAATACATCAGAGGTTGTTATGGCTCCAAAAAAAGTTGACTACCGAAGTGTTTTTATTAAAACAAAGAGCCTTTTTAAGAATGCGACCAGTTCTGATGTCGTTAGATATATAGACGACATTAAAGCTAGTGTTCTTGAGCCAGACATAAAAGGATACCAAGGGAAAGATCTGCTGTTTGTAAAGAGCATTAGATTTAGATATGCTATGGTTTCATTATATAACATGAGTAAAAATTTCTTGGAAGAATCCTTATTGGATAATTATGAAGATATTTACACTATGTTGAAAGAGTCGACTTACGAGAACTTTCCAGAGACTAGCTTTTTTGCAGCATTTGTAAGAGAAAACCATTTAGGCATTAATGACGAAGTTACCAGAGAGTTGTATTCTAATGCATGGAAAGTGTTTACCAGAAAAGATGCGAATATTAAACATTATGCTCAATATATTACTTACATTGGGAATAAGTATGGTGGCGTAGAAGATACTGAAATATTGAAGATAGCTAAGGTTTCTTTACCTGACGCTAACTATAAACTTAAGTTTATGAGGGATATTTTAGAGTCAAATAATGTTGCCAAAAACAGCACAAACAAGGATGTTGATATAGCTGTTGACAAAAAAGCAAGCAGTCAAAAAAGTGTAATTGCTGGGAAAGATACAATTAGTGAAGAAGCTGGTTTACAAGCAAATGTGGAGCAAGTTGAGGACAATATACTAGAAACTGTTGATGTAGTTGCTGATAAAAAAACAGAAAATAAAGAATTGACTAAAAAAGCCTCAGTTAAACTTAAAAGGATAAACCCTATGCTTAGGCATAAGTTTGCAGGGCCAAAAACTGCAAAACAAACCCAAGAACAAGTAAAAGGTATTGGCTTAAAAGAAAAACAAGGGCTTAATAGCATTTTTGGAAACAAACCACAAACATTTAAAAAAGGAACTGAAACTGTAGAAGATTTAAAACAAAAAATAGAAAAAATGAAAAAGCAGATAGCTCTTTTAGAAAAAAATCAAATTAACGGAAAAAGTGAGGTAAAAATCACTGATGAAAAAGATTACAAGCTGCCAAGTATTTTTGGTAATTAAAAATTTTGGTGTAAACAGTAGATATTAGAAAATAACCAAAGAGAAAAAAAATAAAAGATAAATGGAGGTAATAATTATGATTATTTCACCAAAGATTAGTAGAAGTTTTATGAGAGGTCTGTTACTGATGTTATTCTTTATTTTAGCTACATCTTATACAGTAAAAAGTGAGGAATGTGTTTACGATGGTGTAAATTCTGTTAACCTTGCAGAGTGTGACGATGTCAAGGGAGTTTTGCTTAAAGGTTATGTGGTTAGTGAAGATGGTGACGAAAACACCAGTGTTTATGTGGAAAGAGAAGGAAAGACATTTATGTTAAAACTAGGTGAAGAGAAAAATGGAGTAAAGTTAATATCTATTGACACTAAAAAGGTAATAACGATGAGTGTTGATGAGGAGGTTCTTGGTTGGTCCGATTATTAAATTTACTTTTGCTTATATGTTTATTTTTTTATAGTAATGTTATTGCCGAGACTGTAAATTTCAACATAAATGGGAGTGAGATCCCTGTGATTTTACACCCATTGCCAGGGAAAAAGGTTGCTTCTACAGATAAATCTGGCACTTATGCTATAGCTTTTAAGGGTAGCCCGACAGGCGAGAAAATAAAGGAGATTATTAACCGTGTTTTAAAATATTCTAAATATAAAGAGAATTACGACTATTTAGAAAGTCTTAGACTACTGGTTGTTAGGGGGAATTTGAGTGCGATAGAAGATGTTATGTCAGAAATTTCTCCACATGCAGAAATTTCCTTTGCCGAAGAAATTGTTGCAAGAGATTTGCACCGAACAGGAAAAGATCAGTTTTATAAGCAACAATGGTATTTAAAAGATTTGGAGTTTGAGGATTATAATAAAAAATATAAAGACTATGTACATCCTGACCCAAAAAATATTCCCGTGCTGGTTATTATAGATGCAGGGTTTGACTTAGACAACAAAGACTTTGCTGGAAGGATTTATATTAACGAGGGTGAAATACCGGACAATGGCATAGATGATGATGGAAATGGCTACATTGACGATTACAAGGGGGTAGATGTAACCAAAAAACAAAGAGGGCTTGATTATTGTTTTAAGCAAGAAGAATTTTCATCTCATGGAACAAGTATGTTGTCTATTATAGCCTCAAAAACAAATAATAGGTTTTATATGTCGGGGATATTACCAGATGAGGTGAAGGTTTTGCCTATCGCAGCGAGTTCAGATTGTAAATCTGTCGATTATTTTCTTCATGCCTACTCATATATTTTAGACCTTAACGAGAGGGGGGTTCATGTTGATGTCATCAATATGAGTTTCGGTTCTGCCCCAAAGATTTCAATAGAAGAGGAAATGTTTCATCTTTTTGGCGTAAACAATATAGTTATTTTTGCCTCTGTGGGTAATGATGGCAGTGATTTTGAAAAACATCCCATTTATCCTGCGGGATACAAAGAAGCCAATATTGTCCCGGTTGGCAGTATCAATAAATCAAACAAAATTAGTGCTTTTTCTAATTATGGGGAAGATGTGACAATTTTTATGCCTGGTGAAGAAATTTTACAACAAGTATCTCCACCTATAAAATATCCTAAATATATTACAGGTTCGGGAACTTCTCATGCTGCAGCTATAGCATCAGCAGTTTTTACAAGCATGTTATATGTTAATCCTGAATATAATGCTATAAAGTTTTTAGCCAAGATGTTTAAATTTGGTGTTGTGGAGCGAGAAAAAGGGGTTGTATCATTTACAATGAAATTAAAGGAGGGGATGGGTTATGAAGAGGAATAAAGTCCAAATATTAGTTTTAATTTTAACCATAGTTTTTGTATCTGCTTTATATGCAGAAGATATACATAGGACATTAAGAAACCTTCAAGACAAAGTAGATGAACAGGTTTTCGACGATCTAAAAATATATAAAAACGAAGAATTAACATTAAAGGCTGAAATTCTAGCAAAGGGATTTAATGAGAAATATTCAAATGTTATACAAGATACACTTGATAATAAAAGTGAAATTACAGATCTTTTTATTAAGCAACCAAAAGGGGATTATTTTGACAATGGCGAGCGGATTTATATATTTATGTCTTCATCTGTTCCTTTTAATATATGGCGAAGCTATGCAGAAGAAATTGACAAACTTGAAATTGGCGTGAATGTTTATATGGTTTTAAGAGGTTGTATTGGTGGGTGTGAAAAACTAAAACCTACAATGGAGTTTATGAGAAAAGTATTGATAAAATCGGAAGAAGAAAAGACTGGACTTGCTTGTAATGTTGTTATAGATCCTTTTTTGTTTAGAACTTATCATAAGAAAGAAACTGTACCATGTTTTGTATATACGAAAGGATTGGGTCTTGTTGATACAACTTTGTCAGAGGGGTTGGAGGATAACATAGAAACCATGCCAAAGTTAGCAACAAGCTGTGAGGATTGGAATTTTTACTATCATCTGGAAAAGTTATACGAAGAAACAAACAGTAAATCTTTGAAGAGGTTATTAGCTTATGCTAAAGAAAATAAGTTTTATAACAATATTGACGTTTCTAGCGCTGAGTAACATTCACGCCGAGCTATGTAAGCCTGTAGGGAAGTTTTATGTCGACAACAATAGGGGTTGGTTTTTTATGGAATATTGCGAACCAGAAAAAGAGGCAAAAGTAGACAATGAAACTGAGGGTGAAGAAAGGAAAGACGTTATTGTTGAACAAACACCGAAGGATAAATTTGATAAACTTTCTTCAACAAAAGTGGAAATACCTTGGGACATTCTTAATGACCTCGACCCTGATTCTATCAGAAATTTACAGGAAGATAGTCAGAAGATTGTTATAATGCGACCTACCGAAGAAAATGTTGTCGAATATAAGAGACTTATAGCGTGGATAATGCAAAAGTCTACAGACTATATGAATGCTAATACTGTAGCAAGTAAACTAAACCCTGAGTTTTCTGGAGTAGGAGGAGCACAGGGAACATCCACTTATGGAGTGAATGCAAAAGGTAAGATTGACGCTTACTTTAAAAAGAAGATTATGGCTAAATATAAAGAGAATACAGCTTTGGTTGTTCTTGAAAGTTCCCATTGTCAATATTGTAGATTTCAAAAACCCATTGTTGAGGCTTTTGGTAGAAAATATGGATGGGAATATCAATTTATAGATATAGAAGAAAAACCCTATGTAGCAAAAAAACTAGGAACGCAAACTACACCTGATCTGTTCATAATACACAGAGATAAACAAGAACAGCCGAGATGGCAGCGGATAGGGTCTGGTGTTCATGCTCAGGATGAAATAGTCGATGGCATTATTTTAGGATTACAGGTGCTTGGGCTTGAACCTAAAAGCAAATATATTGGGAAATTGAGCGAATTAAGTTACTAATGGGATGGTAGCGGTTGTCAAGAAATCATTGTTGAACCAATGGTTGTATTTTGGAGGAGTAACATGAAAAATTTTATATTTTTATTTCTTTTATTTCCTGGAGTTGTATTTTCACAAAGTATGTCATCATTTATAGACGGTATTATAGGTAACCAAGGGAAATTTGAAGGCCCTAAATCTATAGACATTCAAGGTGGAAAGTTTTATTCTGGTGGTGGATATAGTCGGAGAACGTCAGGTTCAAATTATCAACCGTTTTATATGGCGCCTCCCAACACAAAAGCAGGTTGTGGAGGGATTGATACTGTTTGGGGTGGTTTCGGTTATCTTGACCCTACTTTTCTTGTTTCACTGGGTGAGGAAATTTTGCAAGCAGCTCCTGCCATAGCTTTTGATATAGCCTTACAAACTTTTTGTCCTGTATGTGAAGACATAAAAAATAAACTTGTAGAACTTTCAAACATGGTTAATAGCATGAACCTTGACAGTTGTGGATTAGCGGATACGGCAGGAAACGCAGTGTCTAGTTGGTTGGGGTCAGAAAAAAATAAAGCTCTTTTATCGGGAATAGAGCAAGGTTGGCTTAACACAGGAGCGAAGAAAGTAAAGGGGGCTTTAGAGGACGGCATTGCTAGGCTGGGTAGCTCAGGGATCTATACATCAATTGGATCAGGCGGTGGTGAATCTCCCAAGGAGACAGACACAGGGACCCTTCCGTATGTTCTTGAATTTGTGGGAGATGATGAAGAAGTAAGTTTATTAAGCTATATCCTAAGAAAGTCGAAAAAATTCTCAGGTATAGAACCTAATGAAATAAATCTTTTAAGAAGTTTTTTTGGAGATGTAATTAAAACTGGAAAGGTAACAACTTTAGAAAAAGTTGGTCAAAATCTACCTTTACCAAGTTCACCTGCGAAGGATTACAAGCTGTCGGGGTTGGAAGGCAGGGAATTAAAATCAAGTAGCAAGCAAGTAAACTCAGATGACAAGGACAACGCAGATAAGGGGGTGCAGGTTGAATCTGAATCTGGTTTAGCCTATAGGAACATTAGTCCAATATACCTTACAGAGGAAGAGATCAAAACATTAATGAGCCAATTAATATTTGGGCAAGATGCGGAAGGGGGTTTTCTAAATGAAAAAGTGTCCGCTAATGCTAGGACCGATAAAGAAATAAAGGCTAATGTGGGGTGGTGTAGGCCTGGGGCTACAGGAATTGATGTCATTGCTATAAATTCTGGAAAGAAAAAAAATGAGCGGGTAAAATATAAAGGGGATCCTTTGTGCGAACAGGTAAGGGGCTCTGTTGATGGGATATTTAGTAAAATAATGGCGGCTGCAACCAAAGATGGGCGAGAAGGCAGAGCAGGAACTTTTAGTCCACATGAGATTAAGGTTATGGCGATGATGCCGGCTCCTGTTTACAAGATTTTAAATCTTGTGAGCATTGACATAGGCCTTCTCGATGAGTTAACACAACCTTTTGCGAGGGTTTTAATATCTCAATATATATATGCCTATCTTTCTGAAGCTCTTATAGTATTCAAAAGTGGCTTAAGCAACTTTACAGTTTCATCTGAAAATAAAGAATCTCCTATAGGTGTAGAGATCACAAGACTTACTTTTGACAACCTTGGTGGAGTTATCCAAGAATTAGCAAGTTGGGTTAGGAAAGAGAAAGCAGCCTTTTTCACGGTTTTTGAGAGAAGCATGAGTCTTATACGGATGGAGTCTATGCTTATGGCGCAAGTAGAACGACATCCTATAGGTCAAGCTGCGGGAGCAGGAGCGAGGTTGCTTCACACAAGTGATTAGTGGATGATTCAAAGAGAGCAAATGACAGGGAGAAATAGAATGTTAAAAAATAACAAAAAAATAAATATATATAAAAGGTTATTTTCGATTTCTTTTGTGTTTAAACCATTGAGACAAGTTGGAGTGGTAAAATGAAAAAAATATTAATGTCCATTAGCTTTTTTCTTATGTCCACAACTGTTTATGCAGATTATAAAATACATACATGGGGCTATGGCGATATAATGCGCAATGTATTGGAAGGAGTTTCTTTGTTGATGAAGGCAGATGAAGATCTAAATATGACGACATATCTTTGGGCTTTTAAAATATTTGCTCTTTTAGGACTTATAATGGCAATTATAATATATGGTCTTTCTTTATCGAAGGGGGGGAATCATTTTGCTATATTTAAAGTGTTGGTTATTATCTTAGTCTTGCAAGCTCTTGCTTTGATAAAAACCGTAGACGTTACAATAATGGAACATTCAGGAGGAAAGACCCAGATAGGCACAGCTGTTGAAAAAGTTCCGTGGCTAGTAGCATACCCGTTATCGGTTTTTAGTATATTTGAGCATGAATTTTCAATAGCCATGGAAAAAACGTTTATGCCTATTAAAGGTTTTGATTTTGACCCAAGGACACCAACTGGTAGGAAGGGGAGAGGGAAAAGCCTTTTTTATTCAGAAGCTGGGCTATTAAGCCCTTTTAGTGTAATGAAAGATGTTGCTAATTTTAGGATTAATGATCCTGATTTGAGTTACAATATGAACGAATATTTTATTGACTGTGTTTATCCTGACATAATAAGTGGGATGATAACAAATGAAGAGCTTGCAGATGAGCCTAACTTATGGGGGAAGGTATTCAACTTCCCTGCGGGAATAAGAAGGACAAAACTTAGAACTGGAAAGGTTGGTTTGGCAGGGTCTGAAATGTGGTCTTGTCCAAATGCTTATGGCAAATTAAGCAAAGATTTAGGGATGGTTGATGAAGCTATAAAGAAAAAGCAAGGAATATTCCCATCTATAGCATCATCAGATCAAATGCTAAAACAAAACTTTTCAAAAATAGCAGGAACAGCATCGGAGTTTTTTTTAAATTATTCTAATGATGCACAAAGTGTTTTGCAACAATCTATGGTAATTAATCAGTTTACAGACTCATATCAGAAATGGGCAACAGTAAATAATATGTCTGGAGAGGCTATGTCTGTGGGCATTTCAAAAGCAAGCGAAGCTGCAAAAGCAAAGATGGCAATAGGGGCCGTACTTGCAACAAAGTATTTGCCGATAATGAAGGGTTTAATCCTTATTATATTAGTGGGTTTTATACCTATACTTGTCTTATTAATGTTAACGCCTATGGCTGGTAAGGTGTCAATGGGTTTTATTATGGCTTTGCTATGGATAACATTATGGCAATTTGGAGATGTTATTTTACATAGTGTTATTATGGTAAAGGCTAATAGTTTTTTTGATGGGATAATAGCTACGAATCCGGGGGATGCTTTAAATTACACAATTGCAACTAAATATATTATAGATACATCCATAACAGACTATATCAACATGGCAGGGTCAATGTATTGGTTAATACCGACAATGGCTATGATGGTAGCCGGTGGGTTTTCAATTTTTACAATGACAGCGCTGGCAAGCTCAATGGCAGGAAAAGTTGATGCTAGTGCTTCTGGTGCAGCGCAAGAAGCTAGTACAGGCAGCTTGGGAATGGGCAATCTTAGTTACAATAATACCTCTGCTCATAGTAAAAACTGGGCACGGCAGAATACGATGGGATATAGCGACCAGCTATTAGCTTCAATGACAAAAAATGGGGTAAACTCTTCGCTAGCAGGGACAACAACAGGAGATTTTGGGGTGGAGAATAAAGGTCTGCAAGAAAATAAAGATCTTGGAAAGGGAGTGGCCGCTCAAGTCACAAGAGACGGTGCTGGAAATACGATAATAAGCCAATGGAAAAGTACAGATGGTCTTACAAACATTGATAGGATGACATTAGACAGTGAAGGCAATGTTCAGTCAGCAAGTGGAATAACCACATCTAGCGCTGCAGCAACAGAAAAAATGGCAGATCTTTTGGGAAATAAAAATTTACAAGAGATGACTGAAAGTGGAGCAATTACTAAGTTTCAAAATTTGACAATGGGAGATGATGGTGCAATCATAAGTGGCAAGGCAGTTTCAGGTGATAAAAATAATGATGGGACAATAGATGGCACTTATACTTTTGCTGGTGATATGATGACATATGATGGACAGATATTTAAAAAAGGTGAAGATGGTAGGCCTGATGGACACTGGGCTGGAAGGGCAATAATGGACCAGAATGGTACCACATATTTTGAAACAGCACAATCGGGAAAGAGCTACGAACTTAAAGACATTGACAAGGAGCTAGTAGATAAGAGCCAGACAAAAAACTTTGACAAGATTTATCAAGCACGCAAGGTACATGATGAGGGTACAAAAATTGATATGAGCAAAAAAGCCGATTATAGCATAGTTTCTGACAACGGTAAGTATTTCACAGCAGGCAAGGACTATCGTGTTCTATCACAAACAATAAATGATGGTGTTATTGGTGATAAAAAGACATCTATATCTGCAATGAAAACAGCTGGGCTATATGAAGGCGATGCAAGTCAAAATGCAATGGTATCTTTGATGTTTGGGAAAGGCATGGGCAACTATATAACAGATACTAAAAATCAAATGGACTATAAGTCTCTTGATTTTACAGGTGGTGCACGTGGATCTGCTAAGTTAGGCAATGATAAAACCAAAAGTATACTTGGTTCTGTAATCAAGGGTGGTTTAGGACTTACTTATAGCGTTGGTGGAGAGGGAGGTATTTCTGGAGCAAGGGGGTTTAAGTGGTCTGATGGCATTTCTGCAAATAACCTTACAATGGGATATGGAGAAATAACTAAAGGTCTACAACAAAAAGTAGCTACGGAAGAGATAACAAAAGAAGAGGCCTATGAGGCAACATATGTTTTAAATCAATTGTACATGCAAAAGCTTGGTTCTGAACCAAAATTAGCCGAACAATTTGCGGAGCAGTTCGCTGAAAAAGGGGCAAATCTCGCTGCAAAACATACTGATGATAAAAATATAAAAGCAGCGGCAGATCTACTTCAAAAACCTTAAGAGTGTGATGGATATTATATCGTCAACATGAAAGGGTAACCATAAGTTTTAAGACATAGACTAGCCAACACTGTACACAAAATATCCACCATGCTTAAATAGTTTCTTTTCAAAATTGAAACTTTTGGGGTATCAAGTAAACATGGTTAATATCGGTTTTTATATCTATAATATAAAAATTACTGCTATGTTCTATGCACCTAACAAAAAGCTCAATCTTTGTTTTTATTCATTCCGAAGCTTTTCACCGGAATGATTGTAAGTGTTGTTGCAGCGATATCCATTTTTATCCCAGTAAAAATCTTTGTCCTTGTCTTTGTTCTTTTTGTCATTAGGGCTTTCCCCACTTTCTCTTGCAGCATAAATGGAATAAAGACATAATGATATAACAGTAACAAATACAAAAGCTATATACACCATTAAACAAAAAGAGAAAACATCTGGATTAAACCCACGTATAATTTCATCTAAATTACCCATAAAATTTTCTATCCATTTTACCATACCATACCTCCTACCATAAACCTAACTTCCCCTTTTTAATTGTCAAGGGGAAATGTGTATAATTCTACTAAAAACACCCATTATTTGACAGGAATCCAATATCTTGACAATCACAAGGGTATGTTCGTTACCTTCAAGCGAGGGCTAATACAGGGGATGAAACGCATGCTTTATTGAGAGTGGCGTGAGTTGTTGTAAGCAATAAAAAATTCATTGGCAATGTGTAAAATTTCTTTTGGCATATCAATGTTTTAGCTTGTGCTTACAGATAAGATAATTGGTATAAATAAAGGACAAAGAGGAAACAGAAGAATAGGTTTTTAGGTGTATTTATGTGTGTGCTGAAAAGTGAGAAATCAACAGAAAATTTAGGTGTGATTATGTCTTTAAAAATAAACCAAAATTATTATAAAAATTGGTAAATTTAAGTCTTATTATGAGTTTTTAGTTTTTTTGACTGAGTTTAAAATTCTTATTTAAGGAAAACATTGCTTTATTTAATGGGTGGACTTTCAGGACGTTTATAAGAGTTGATGTTACATCTATAACCATTTTTATCCCAATAAAAATCTTTATCATCTGAGTTTTCTTTCTGTTTGTTCTTGATGAACGATCTTAAACGACAAGCATCGTAGATGAATAGCGATATAACTAGAGCGAACAAAAGAAATATGTATCCTACTAAAAAAAAGAAAAGGACAGCTGGATTAGCATCTGGTGTAGATCCACTAATTTTTGCTACAAAATTTTTTATGAATGAGATCATATATTTTTTCCCACAGAAGACAGAATCTGTTTCATGATAATAAATTTTCTTACCATAAATTTATATCTTCTATTTTTGACTGTCAACAGTTTTTATAAACTTCGTCAAAAGTGGATTAACACATGAAGAATATGGTTGTTATGGCAAAAGGTGATTATTTTTTTTCGTCATTAGTTGACGAATAATCTTTAGGATGTTCACTGTAGTTGTTAGCAGTATCTGTTTTATAAAAAATTAGCGAGAAGACTGTCTCTTTTAAGTGGCAGATGAATCGCTGTGCTTTTAAAATAGCTCTTGACTTTTAAGCCAACAGGGTGTATGTTAAATATATGCGTAAAACTTTTAAATAAATGGTTTGCTTGTTTTTCTTGTGATGTTGAACCCCAACTTTTACCTGCCATTGATGGTGTGGTTGGGGTTGATGTTGGACTCTCTTCTTTTGCTACATTTTCTACTGGTGATAAAATTAAGAATCCCCGCTTTTTTAAGACTGAACAGAAAGCTCTTGCGAAAGCACAGTGTAAGTTTTCTAAGCAAGAAAAAGGAACTATAGAAAGAAAAAAAACAAAGAAAGTTGTTGCTCATGTTCACGAAAGAATTGCTAATAAACGCCAAGACTTTACACACAAACTTTCTCGTAAACTTGTAAAAGAAAATCAAGTCATTGCTTTTGAGAAACTTAACATCAAAGGAATGCTGTTCAACCACAATAAGATATTTGGACATAAACTTAATAGAAGCATTAGTGATGTTGCGTGGAATCAATTTATGCAATTCACATCTTACAAAGCGGAAGAAGCTGGTAAGCATGTGGTTTTTGTAAATCCACGCAACACAAGTAAAATGTGTTCTCGTTGTGGTTTGCTTGTTGAAAAAAC
>Ga0209633_10001888_pt1 | contig 20884 bp, 25 predicted proteins | sample Cruoilmetagenom1_FD_187290 | JGI IMG/M metagenome (GOLD analysis project Ga0209633, IMG submission 187290) | Oil polluted marine microbial communities from Coal Oil Point, Santa Barbara, California, USA - Sample 1 (SPAdes) (version 2) | ecosystem: Environmental > Aquatic > Marine > Oil seeps ... | reverse complement strand
GCCGTCGGAGGATCTCCGCACCATCGCGGGCCGCCACGCCTATGAAATGCCGCGCACGATCCGAACCCTGCTGCGCGGTATCGGCGCCTGGCATGAGGGTTGGCGGCTGGTTAGCTATCTGCTGTTCGAGCCGCCCTATATCGGCGAGCTGGTGGCGCTCGGTTACCGCGACGCCATGGATCAACGCGAGGCCCTGCTGGCGTTCCTGCAACCCCAGACGGACGCGCATGCACCCGGCAAGGTTCGCCAAACCGCGGCGGCGAAATAGGGTTTGCACAAAGACCGCCAGTGACACGGCAACTCGATCCCCTGCATCGCTCTAAGGCATGAGGGAAGGTATAGGCCATGGACAACAATGCGCTCCGCGAGGTCTTCCGCGGCAGGATTCTGAGGCAGTCGATCTTGGTCGCCCTGGTCGTCGGAACAATTTTCAACCTGATAGATCAATGGCATTTGATGTTTGATGGCGAGTTCCATTTGGCGCGCGCTGCGATCATTTACGCGGTGCCGTTCTTGGTCGCGAGCTACGGCGCCTATAACGCAATTTCCAACGGACCGGCCAAAGACTGAATCGACGGCGCTCGACCGGCAATCGCCGTCTCGACATCGCCCATTTCCAGCGGCTATATCGTCACGTCGGAGCATAACGCCGGAGTTCTCGATCGATGGATCCCCTTACCCAGGGCGTGCTCGGCGCGGCTGTGGGCCACGCGGTGGCCGGCCGTCAGCTCGGCAAGGCGGCCATGGTGCTCGGATTCGTCGGCGGCGTGCTCCCCGATCTCGACGTTTATCTGGTCTCCGACGACTCAGGCGTCGAGTTCTGGCGCTATCACCGCGGCATTACCCATTCGCTGTTTTTCGGGCCCGTAATCGGAGCGGGCTTTGCGTTGATCTGCAACTGGCTTTGGCGATGGCGGGGCTGGGGCCAGATGTCGCTCGCACGCTGGTACGTGCTTTGGGTTGCGGCGCTGGTCACCCATCCCTTGTTGGACGCCATTACCCATTGGGGCACCAAGCTCTTCACGCCGCTAACCGAGACGCGCTTCGGCATCTCGGCGATCGCCGTGATCGATCCGGTCTACACCACGATTCTAGCGATTGGACTGATATGGGCCGTTTTTGCCGGCGCCCGCACCTCGCGGGCCCGTTCGATCGTGACCGCCGCATTGCTGTTCTCAACCGCCTATATCGGCTTCGGCTGGCTGCAAAACATCCGCGCAGAGCATATTGCGCGGGCAGACTTGGCGCGCCAAAACCTGCCCCACACCGAGGTCGTCGCCTATACCACTATGTTCCTGCCCTGGCTGCGCCGCTGCGTGGCCACCAACGGCAAGGGCCATCTGGTGGGCTATGTCTCGACCCTATCGCCCAAGCCGATCCGTTGGCTCGAGGTTGAGTCCGACCCGGACGCCCAGCCGTTGGTCGCGGAGTTTGCCAAGCGCGAAGAGGGTGAGATCTATCTCGGCCTCGCCAACGGGCCGCTGAAGACCATCGTAATCAACAACGGCAATGGCGAGCGTGAACTGCGCATGGACGACATGCGTTACGGCTTCGTAGGCACCACGCTTTCCGGGCTTTGGGGCTTGAGCGTCGTCTTCAATAGGGATGGTTCGATCGGACGCATCGCCCGCTACAGCATGAGCCCCGACACAAGCTCCGCCCATCTGTGGGCTTTGCTGCGGGCCCATCTCGGCCTTCCGCAGGAGGTGTACTGATTGTCATCACGGCACGGCGGATCATGGGCAGAAGACGCCGCGTCTTGTATTGTTGAACGGGCGTAGCCAATTGGGCAGGATGGCCCAGTCAAATTGAGCGACGGGACACAAATTGACAGCGTTGATGAAGGGGAGTGATCAGCATGTCCGATAACGACAGTTGGGAAATCTATCAGGATAAAGCCGGCGAATATCGTTGGCGCCGCACGGCGACTAACGGGAACATCGTCGGCGCTTCGACCGAGGGCTATTCCGGCAAGTCCGATTGCGAGGCCAACGCAGAACGCCATGGGCTCAGCGGCAACCCGAAGGGCTTGGGCGGAACGGACGCCTGGGATTTTTACACCGACAAGGCCGGCGAGCACCGCTGGCGGCGCACCGCAACCAACGGCAATCTCGTGGGCGCTTCCAGCGAAAGCTATGCGAGTAAAGCCGACTGCGAGGCGAACGCCCGCCGCAACGGATATTCGGGATAACTCTGTTCGCGGCCCGCGCTGCCCGCGCGGGCCGAACATCCCATCATTGCAAACGCTTCCATGGCCGCCGTCCGAGCGGCGCGGCACGCGTGCGCCGCCTGCTGACACGGTGTTAGCCAGTCCAACCCAAGCAGGCGTCCCGGATCAGCTTGAAGAGCTTCGAATTCGTATCCTTGAAGCCCTGCATCACGGAAAAATGGTTGGTGGCTTCGACCGTGACCCGCTCGACCGGGTTGCCGGCCCCATCGAGCGCTTCCGCGAAGGCATCGCTTTGGCGGTGAAATTCCGGCGTCTCATCGGCGCCCACAACCAGCCAGACGGGCGGCAACGGACTTCGAACTTGATAGACTGGTGAATTGCGCTCGATCTGCTCGCGGGTCAATTGCAGGTGCGACTGCAGGTCGGTGTAAGGGAAGGGGCCGAGGTCGTAGAGGCCGGAAATCCCGAATGCGGCTCTTACGGGATTGCCTTCAAGGCCATATTCGCCCTTCCAATCGGCGAGCGTGGTCATCGCCGTAAGGTGGCCGCCCGCCGAATGGCCCGAAACCGTGATGTTTGTCGGGTCAGCATCAAAGTCAGCCGCGTGATCCACCAGCCATTTCACCGCGGCCCGGTTCTGGCGCACGACTTCGTCCATCGTCACCTTGGGGCAGAGCGAGTAGTTGTTGAGGACTACCGTGATGCCTTGGGCGACGAGCTCCCGGGCGACAAACGAGAAGTCCTTTGCGCTGAAGACCCGCCAGTAGCCGCCATGGATGAAGAGATGGACCGGCGCGCCCTCCTGTTTCGCAGGGAAAATGTCGAGATACTCGTCCATCGTGGGACCGAAGGGCACGTCCTCGCGGCAATCGAGATCCCTGCGCGCGGCCTCGCTCTCCAGCGGCCAGCTGTCGTAATAGGGTGAGCCATCCACGCCCGACTTGCTTGGCAGATATTGCCAGTTCAAGTCGTCGACCGTTTCGAAGTCGCGGTAAAGCCTCATGCGGGTCCAACCTTCCAGAGCCCTCAAGGCTCCCCAACAAAACGCCTCATCGCCCAATAGGCCAACCGTCCTAGCAGGATCAGCGCGAAAGGCGGTCCCAGGATGAATAACAGCACCATGGGCGCGAAGCGATAGACGATGGTGCGGACAAACCGTTCGTCCAGTGTGAGGCGCATGGCCTCGGCCTTTTCCAGGAAAAACGCGCGCCGTTGCTCAGGCGCCCCCTTGGGCAGCAACAAGGCGTTTTCCCCAACTCTGATTTCCTCCGCGTCCGCCATCCGATGGCGCCGCTTGAAGGCTTGCACGGAGGCCTGCGCGTCAGTGGTGTACCAGGTGTCCAGCGCTTCCCCCGATTGATCGGGAACCAAAAGATAGAATGGCCGCTTGGGATAGATTTCCTGCCAATTGGCGATCAGATAGGAGAGCGCGATCGCGATCCAAAGCACCGCGAGCACGGCCCATTGGCGCCAGAGCTTTCGCTTGAGGGGTGAATCCTGAGACCCGTTTGCGTTGGCTCGAGCCATCGGCGGTCCGCGCAAATCAAGTTCAATGAGGACCGGCCCAATGGTAAGGGCCCAGGCCGCGAATCTGCGTGCCGGTCAAGTTTCGCGCAACGTGACTTCGAGCGGCATGCCGCTGCGGGGCCGGAAGGTGACGCGCACCACGGGTTCGGGCTCGAATTCGGGCAACGCCCGGAACCGGAATTGCCGCACCAGCGTAGCTAGAATGGTGGTCGCCTCGATCAAGGCGAACGAAGCGCCCATGCAAATCCGCGGTCCCGCGCCGAACGGCATGAAAGTGCAGCGGGCTCTGCCGTTTTGCAGCTCGCTGTCGAAGCGATAAGGATCGAAGGCGTCCGGGTCGTCCCACAGTTCCTTATGCCGGTGTATGGCGTAGATCGGAATGATGAAGACGGTGCCCTTGGTGAAGTGGTGGCCGCCCAGATCCAGATCCCGCGCCGCGATCCGCGATAGGATCGGCACGGGCGGATAAAGCCGCAGCGCTTCCTTCAGGACCATCAAGGTCAATTTCAACTGCTCGATATGCTTCGCCTCGATCGGCTCGTCGCCCGCGACCTCGCGCGCCTCCTGGGCCAGGCGTTCCTGCCATTCCGGCGCTAGCGCCAGAAGATAGAGCGCCCATGTCAGGGTCGACGCGGTTGTCTCGTGGCCGGCCAGCAAAAACGTAGCCAAATTATCGATCAGCTTATCTTCCGACATCGGATTGCCGGTCTCGGGGTCCCGGGCCGCGAGCATCCGGCCAAGCAAGTCGTCGACCTCGCGGTTCGCGCTTTTGCGCTGGCCGATGAGTTCGGCCATCGACTTCTTGATTGCGCGGGCCGCAGCGCGCGCCCGGCGCTTGCGCGGATAAGGTATCCAGGTCGGCGCCCGCAGCAGGCTGCAGGCCAGCTCCCAGGTGCTGGCCGCCAGATAGTCTTCGATGTATCCGGCGATGGCCTCCTTATCGAAGTCGTCGTCATAGGGGAGCATGGTTTGCCCGATGATCTCAAAGGTGGCCCGGGTCATGGCGCGGTCGACACGCTGCACACTGGTGCTGCCCGCCGCCCGCCAGCGCCCGGCTACCCGTTCGGCGGCGACCGACATGGCTTGGACGTAGCAGAGCAGTTCGTTGTGCCTGAAGAGCGGCGCCGTCGTGCGGCGCTGCCAGCGCCATTGCTCGCCCTCGGCCGTGAGCACGCTGTCGCCCACCAAGGGGCAGAGCAACCGGCGGTCGATCTCGGTCTTGGGGAACGCGTCGCCCGCGTTCAACAAAACGGTATTGACGATCTCGGGGTTGCAGACATGGACCAGTTTCTGGCCCGGCATTTGTTGGATGTAGAGCGGGTCTTCACAAACGCATTTGGGCCACGCGGCGATCGGGTTGCTGATCAGCTTGGCGAGCACCGCAGGAAAGGCGATCGGCTGCTCGGGCAACTCGATCTTCGGCGGATAAAGACGCGGTTCGACGTCGACAGGCGGCGCCTCCCAGCCCTCTGGGCGCACGTCCATGGGCAGTTCCTCTCCCTTCGGCCTGCTTTCGGTTGGATCGATGCGGGCCGATGATTATTAAATCGGAGGATTCTCCCCCGTTATGACAGTCTGTGAAAGGACTGTACCCCAGAGACGCCCGATTTCATAGCAGCCCAAGGCTGCTCGGGCACCGCGCGCTGCAGGCAGCCGCAGCCAATGCTTGCCGAGCTCTCTAGACGCCGCCGTTCAGTTGAGAAGCGGCGTCACCATGGCAACGGTCGCGACCTTGAAGACGACAACCAAGGCAAGCATCAATGCCAAAAGGATCAGTGCAGCGGAGGCTCCGGTCCGCGTACCGAGCAGCCGATCGACTAACCCGCCCGGCGTCCGATTCTCCGTTGCCGGTCTGGCATCGTTTCCGTGATCTTCGTGACGCATTGTCTCACCCATTTTGGAGCGGCTGATTCACCCGGGCCTGTGGGCTGGAACCGCCGTCAACGCAGGCCGCATCTTCGATGCAATGGAGATGGCGACGGGTGGATCGGAAAGCGACCCGAAAACTGCTTTTCCCCAGGCTGAGGCAGATCGCAGGCGGACGCCGTCCGATTTCCTTGACCTTTTTCAAGTCTAAGGTTTAAGATGTATTCATAATGCATCTTTAAATCACTGGGGAGGGCGGCGCCATGCAAGCCACCGTTCTGTGGATCACGATCGTTTTGGTCGTGATTATCGCAGCGATCTTCTACTACGTCATACGATCCTCCACCGGCAGCGCCACGCCCGAAAGCGTGCAAAGAAGCGCGGGCATGATCCGTCAGCTCTTGTTTTGGGGAGCGTTGGTCGTGGGCGTTGTGGTGCTTTACGTCACGCTCCGGCCTTGGCCTCACAGCCTGCCCGGCGGCGAGCCGATCGTCGTCAATGTCACCGGCGCGCAATGGAGCTGGGAAGTCCAGCCGGAAACCGTACCGGTGGGCCAGCCGATCGTGTTTGCGACCACCAGCACGGACGTCAATCACGGCATCGGTATCTACGACCAGAACATGAGGCTGGTCGCGCAATCTCAAAGCATGCCGGGCTGGACCAACCGGGTCGAATACACCTTCACCGAGCCCGGAACCTACAAGATCCTGTGTCTCGAATACTGTGGTCTCCAGCATCATGAGATGATTGCCGAGATCACCGCGACTTCGGGCACGGCAGCACTCGAATAAGGGAGGAAACCATGGCAACTCAAGCAAAAGCCGCACTTGCGAGCGATCTGTGCCCCCGGGTCGCGATGGCTGTCACGGGGCTTGTCTTCGTTCTTTTGATGGTGTTCGGCCTACTGATGCGGGCGAGCCAAGCCGGCATCATGCCGCTCGATCCCGCATTGTTCTACCAGCTGATGACCGCGCATGGCATCGGCATGGTTGGCGCCTCCGGCTTCGCCGGCGCCGCTATCATGTGGTACTTCATGCGCCAATACGTTCCCGTCACCAATGCCATTTTCTGGGCCATCACCGTGATCTTCTTGATCGGTGTTGTGCTGATTCTGGCCGCTATATTCTTGATGGGAGCCGCCCCGGCCTGGACGTTCCTGTATCCCCTGCTGGCTCAATCGGGCGGTGTCTGGGACGCTAATGCCGCGCTGGTCTACTTGATCGGACTATTGCTTGTCGGGGTCGCGTTCCTGGTGTTCTACCTGGATGTCGGCTGGGCCACCATCAAGGCCTATGGCGGTCTGGGTAGAGCGATGGGTTGGCCGCAGCTCTTTGGCGCTGGCGGCGACGCCCCTCCCCCGGCCGTCGTTGCCGGGACCGTGGTCACCGTCGTCAACACGATTGCCCTGGTGCCGGGCGCCGCGATCATCCTGATCTCGATCGTCAACGTGCTGATCCCGAGTTTCGGCATCGACGCGCTGATCGCCAAGAACATGATCTACTTCTTCGGCCATACGTTCATTAACGCGGCGATCTATATGACGATCATCGCGGTCTATGAGATCGTGCCGCGCTATACGGGCCGGCCCTGGAAGTCGACACGCATCTTCTTAGGCGCGTGGTTCGCGACGCTCTTCATGGTGATGGCGGTCTACCCCCACCACCTGTTCCAGGACATCGTGATGCCGCCATGGATGCTGATCATGGGTCAGGTGCTCTCATATCTGAGCGGCTTCCCGATCCTGCTGGTCACCACCATCGGGCTGCTGAGCAACCTTTACGGCTCCAAGGTCAAGTGGGACCTGCCATTGGCGCTGCTGACGCTCGGTGTGTTCGGTTGGGCGGCCGGCGTGGTTCCAGCGGTTCTCGACGGAATCATCTCGGTCAACACAGTTTTGCATAACACCCAATTCGTGCCTGGCCATTTCCACTTCTATCTGTTGCTTGGCCTGGTTGCGATGGCGTTTGGTTTTATGCTCTGGCTGACGCGAAGCAGGCAGAGTAGCAGCCTCAGCGGATTCGCAAACCTTCTGCTGTGGCTCTACGTCGTGGGCGGTCTCGGCGTGGTCGGCACGTTCCTCTATGCAGGAAGCGCCAGCGTGCCGCGCCGCTGGGCCGAGCACTTGCCGCAATGGCAGGGAGTCGATCTGATCGGTGCCCTGTTCTCCATTTTGGTAGTGCTGGGTGCGCTTTACTTCCTGATCCGATACGTCGTGGGATTCGGTGGACAACCCACTTCCACCGAAGCCGCGGAGTAGCGATCTTGCGCACCTTTGTCGCGACGTGTTTGGTGCTGGCGGCGGGTTTGGCCGCGTTTACCTGGGCGACGGACGGCTTTCGGGTCGCAACCGCCGAGGGCGCGCGCCGGCTCGCCGTCGCCGAACATCCCGTGACGGTGCCCGACGTGAAACTGGAGGACATGGATGGCCGTGTCCTCCAACTATCTCAGTATCAAGGCCGCCCGCTGCTGGTCGACTTCATCTACACCACCTGCCCGACGGTCTGTCAGGACCTTGGCCAGAGTTTTGGCGAAATCCTGGAGGTCCAACGCAAGCAGGGGCGCGAGAACGATATCGCGCTGCTCTCCATCAGCTTCGACCTGGAAAACGATACGCCCGAGCTGATGCGGCATTTCGCCGAGCATCACGGAGCCGACGGCAAGGTTTGGACCATTGCCAGACCGACAAATGCTGCCGATCTGCAAGCCCTGCTCGCCACTTTCGGCGTCAAGGTGCTGCCCGATCCGCTGGTCGGCTTTCAGCACAATGTCGCGATTCATCTTGTCGATAGCCAGGGCAGGCTGGCACGCATCGTCGATCCTACAACCGACGCCGCGCTTGCCGTTTTGGACCAGGAGGTCGACCGGCTTTGATGTTGCGGCGCGTGAATGCCCCAATTGTCGCAGGCGTGGCATTGTGGATCGTATTGGCCCTGCCATTCGTCCGCGTGGGCCTAGAGGCCCGGCTTGTCACCCATGTTTTGGTTCAGCTGCTGGGACTGGCCGCAGCCGGCTATCTGATCGGTATCGGACTGCGCCCCCATTTGGCGCGAGCCATGGACCGTTGGAACCAATATGGGGCCGCGGGCCTAGCGTTGGTGATTTCCACCGGCGCGATCTGGATGCTGCCCCGTGCGATCGACGCTTCATTGGATTCGGGCTTGGTCGCATCGGCGAAATTCGTTTCGCTGCCGCTGCTCTTGGGCGTTCCTCTAGCGCTCAGCTGGCCCCGGTTCGGCACCATTCTGCGCGGCTTCCTGAAGGCCAATTTTCTTTCCATGACGATTTTCTTCGGCTGGCTCTACATCGCCGCACCGGTGCGACTCTGCAACAGCTATCTGATCGACGACCAAACCCTGTTGGGAACGGCGTTTTTGCTGATCACTGCGGCTCTCAGCATATTATGGTCAGTGCCGTTGTTCTTTGTGCCTAGCCAGCCAAACGAACGCCGGACCATGGCGGCTTCCAAAGATTCTGCTGAGGACGGGACTTATGAACTACGACCAATCCATTGATAACTTCGCGGCGCGGGCCAAGGGCGAGGCCAGCATGCTTCGCGACAACCCGCTCGGCTTTTTCGTTGCCGCCATGATGGCGGGCGCCTATGTCGGCATAGGCATTCTGCTGATTTTCAGCGTCGGCGAGTTCGTTGATCCTTCGGTGCGCCGGCTGGTCATGGGGGCCAGCTTCGGAATCGCCCTCACCCTGGTCGTGTTCGCGGGCTCCGAGCTCTTTACCGGCCACACCATGTACATGACCCAGGGATTGCTGCGCCGCCAGACCACGCTAAAGGAGCTTGGCGCGGTCTGGAGCGTTGGCTGGACCGCGAATCTGGTGGGCTCGTTCCTGCTGGGCGCGTTATTTGTGATCGGCGGCAGCGATATTCTGAACGATCCCGACGGCTTTCTCTACAAGGTCGCCGCCAAGAAGATGAGCGATCCGCCCTACGCGCTGATCGCCAGGGCCATCCTCTGCAACTGGCTGGTATGTCTGGCGCTATGGACTTGCGGCAGAACCGACAATGATGCGGCAAAATGCATCCTGATCTTCTGGTGCTTGTTCGCTTTCATCGCGAGCGGTTTTGAGCATTCCGTCGCCAATATGACTATTTTCTCCGTCGCCCTATTGTCGCCGCATCCTGAAACAATTACCGTCGGCGGCGCTGGCTACAACCTATTGTGGGTGACGATTGGCAACGTCATCAGCGGAACCGTGTTTGTGGGTCTCGGCTATTGGATCGTATCGGGATCGGCTGAACACCGTGCCCTCAAGGACAAGGGTCAGAGCCGGCCGGCGGAATGAGTTAGGCGGTAATGCCGGCGGCGCCATCACCGCCATCGATGCTGAAGTTACTGGGATACCTGCGGCTCCATGCGCTTAACACGCTTTACCGACTATTCGCTTCGTGCGCTGATCTATGTCGGCGTCCGGCACCCGCGCCTATGCTCCATCAAGGAAGTAGGCGAGCGCTACGCCATTGCCCAAAATCACCTGACCAAGGTCGTGCACGAGCTTGGGCGCGCGGGCTATCTCGAAACAGTGCGCGGGCGAGGCGGCGGCATCCGTCTGGGTATGGATCCCTCAGAGATCAACATCGGCGAGGTCGTGAGGCGCACCGAACCTGATTTCCGAATCGTCGAGTGTTTTGGGCCTGAGACCGGCGTCTGCTATATCGAGCCCGTCTGCGCGTTAGGGCCGATCTTGGAAGAAGCGGTCGCCCAATTCATGAGCGTGCTCGACCGGCACACGCTTGAGGATTTGCTGGCATCGAAGAAGCTGCTGGCGGAATTGTTTGCAATTCCAGCAGACCGTCCGTGAGTCCGGGCCTCGGCGCACGCTGCAGATCTCTCCTAAATCCGGGGCCATAGCCAAAAATGCATAGGCTCAAAGCGGCTGCCTGCATAGCGATCGCCTGCCTGCTGCTCGTTTTGGGTCTCCGCCCAATCCTGGCGCAATCGCAATCGCCGCCGGCCGAAAATGATATCAGCCTCGAAGAGATGATCGGCCAAATGCTGATCGTCGGGTTTCGCGGCACCTCGCCCCGCCAGAAATGGCCAAAGCAGGTCCGCGATCAGTTGGCCCGGGGACAGATAGGCGGCGTCATCTTCCTTAAGAATAACCTCTCCAGCGCGGGCAATGCCAAGGCGCTGACGCGGTCCTTCCGTGAATCAGGGTCTAAACATCCACCTCTGATTACGGTCGACCAAGAAGGCGGCTCGGTGCAACGCCTCGCGGGCAATGTCGGGCTGCGGCGGCTGCTTTCGGAGCGCGCGGTGGCGGCCCGGTTCAGTCCCGAGCAAGCCTTCGACTATTACCGCAACATGGCCCGCGGCCTAAAGAGCTTCGGGTTCAACGTCAATCTTGGACCCGTGGTCGACGTCAACACTAATCCGCGCAACCCGATTATCGGCCGGCTCGGCCGCGCCTTTTCACGCGATCCCGAAACGGTGGCCAAATACGGCGCCGCCTTTGTCCGCGCGCATCGCGCCGAAGGCATTATCACGTCGCTCAAGCACTTTCCGGGCCATGGCAGCGGTCGCACCGACAGCCATCTCGACATGGTCAATATTTCCAGGTCCTGGAAAGAGCACGAACTCGCGCCCTTTGCCCAACTGATTGCCGAGAACTTGGCTGACACGGTGATGATCGGCCACTTGCATCTGGCGAGCTTGCAGCCGGGCGAAGCGGCAAATCTTCCAGCTACGTTTTCGCCGGTGCTGTTGGAGGGCGTGTTGCGCGGCCAATTGCGCTTCAAGGGCGTCATCATCAGCGACGACTTGGAAATGGGCGCGATCCGCAGATACTACCGCCCGAGCGAAGCTCTTATTCGGGCGATCAAGGCCGGCAACGATCTTCTAATTCTCTCCAACACTCACCGGCCCGACCCGGCACTGCCGGCGCGCGCGGTCGCTTCCATCAAAGAGGCTGCGGAGCAGGATCCCGAACTGAAGGCGCGTATCACGGACGCCTACAACCGGATCATCGCCCTCAAGAAGCGCTATTTCGGCCCAACATCCCGCGCCAGCGCCAACGGGGCCGCGCAGCCTGTCCCGACCCCATAAAGGCAAGACCCCGGCGCAAAGCGCCGGGGTCCGGGCCGGGGAGGCCAACGGACTCGCAAAAAAGCCCGGCAGGCGCACTGGGCCAGCGCACCCACAATGTCAGTATACGCATTGCCCGACCCAATGGATCACCTAAGATTCCAAAAATAATCTCCGGGCGGTATGAGTGATCCGTCCACCGCTCAATTCCGTACTCGTTGCGTAATGGCATCCAGCGCCCCTAATCGGCGACTTTTCAGCCCATTCCGATTCAGTCAAATTGCCGACACGATTTTTTTGTGCCAATTGATCGTGCCACGCGGCCGGGCACCGGTCCGAATCGACCGTGGCGTAAATGGATTTGGGGCCTATTTGCATCTGGGCTCCGGAGGGAGGGCATGGTCCGCCTCTTACTGCTCTCAGGCCTACTGCTTGCGCTGACCGCATGCGCGGATGCGGGCTTGCAGCGCACGACCGCCTCCCAGCGCCTTACCTTTTCGCAGGTCTCGCTGAATCCTGAATCCGCCCGGTCCATGATCAACGGATATCGCTCGAAAAGGGGGCTGAAGCCCCTGACCATGAACGACAAGCTCACCCAAGCAGCCAAGCGGCACTCGTCGGATCTCGCCCGCCATGACCGGATATCCCATAAGGGTTCCGACGGCACCGATCCATGGGACCGGGTGCGCAAGACCGGCTACAAGGCGCGGCTCGCGGCCGAAAATGTCGGAGCCGGTCAACTGTCGCTCGACGAGGTCTTCAAGGGCTGGCAGGACAGTCCCGAGCACGACAAGAACCTGTTGCTGCCCGACGCCACCCAAATGGGCATCGCCCTCGTTCAGAACCCTGACACCGGATACAAGACGTTTTGGACGTTGGTGCTGGGCTCGCCGTTGTAGACAGCCGGACTATGAATTGCTGGCTCGCTGCCGCAAAACCCGTCACTATGACGTGGTCAGGATGCTGCACGTCGGTTGGATTGCCGGAGCCATGATCAGAAATGCGATTGCCGGGATGGTGCTTGCCGCTGCTCTGATGATGAGCGTCCAATTGCCGCCTGTCTTGGCTGAAGACTCGGGAGGTTCCAACTCTCCAGAAACCCAGCAGCCGCCAACCACGACCCCGGCAAAACCAGACGACTCGCAGGACACCGCCAAGGAACGCGACGACAAGACCGAAGGCTTCGACCGGTACGGTCCCGGCTGCCCTTATGACGGCCGCGAATTGGAGCCACTCCTGGTCGGCAGCGCGATTGCATCACCAATTTGTCCGCGGCAGCTCGATCAACTCATCTGACAGGAACCGAAGAATCGCGGCTCGCCTGCGAACCGCACGATCCCAACGCGCCCGATAGGACGCAGACGCGCAATTGCGCTCGGGCCAGCTCATCGGGAGCAAGCAATGGCAAACGAGATCTGCCTGCTGACCGGCGTCGGCGAGGCGACCGGCGCCTGTATCGCCGAGCGGTTTGCCCGAGGCGGCTATGAAGTCGTCATGGTCGCGCGCAATGCCGATCGGTTGGCCCGCATCGAAAAGGAAATCTCTGGAACCCGCGCCTTTCCCTGCGATGTCGGTGACCTCGATGCGCTGCAGGACATGATCGCAAATGTTCGCAAGGATGTGGGCGATCCGAACGTCGTGATCCACAACGCCGTCTCGGCCACATTCGATCGATTCCTGGAGGGCAATCCAGACGACCTCGAACGAAATTTTCGGGTCAACACGACCGCATTGCTCTATCTCGCCCGGGGCTTCGCTCCGGCCATGATTGAAGCGGGCTCTGGCGCCTTCATCGTGACCGGCAATACGGCTGCGATCCGAGGCGTGCCGACTTATGCCCTGTTCGCGCCAACCAAGGCCGCCCAGCGCATTCTGGCGCAATCGCTCGCCCGCGACCTCGGGCCCCAGGGCGTGCACGTCGCCTATGTCGTGGTGGATGCCGCGATCAACGCGCCGTGGTTGGGGGAGGACCGCCCCTCCTGGCTTACGCCGCCCGACCACTGGGCGGGCAGACCGGAGGACTATTTCATCAAGCCCGAGGCGATCGCGGACGAAGTGTTTCACGTTGCGCACCAGGACCGGTCGGCCTGGTCCTTCGATGTCGAAATTCGGCCCTATGGCGAGCAATGGTAGTCCGATAAGGAACCGGCAACCGAACGACCAGACCAATGAGCAGCCAGCTGGAACAGAATAAGCGGAACGCTCAGGCCTTCTATGACCTGATGTTCAATCGCTGCCGGCCGCGCGAGGCCATCGAGAAATATGCGGGCGATGTCTACGTTCAGCACAATCCCCATGTTGGGGACGGCAAAGAAGCCTTCGTCGAATATTTCGAGCGCATGCAAGCCGAATTCCCCGGCAAGAAAGTCCACTTCAAAAGGGTGATCGCGGAGGGCGATTACGCAGTGTTGCACTGCCTTCAAGAGTGGCCCGGCGACCGGGATTACGCCGGAATCGACATCTTCCGCTTCGATCCGAGCGGAAAGATCGTGGAGCATTGGGATGTTCTGCAAGTCGTGCCCGAGACCTCGGCGAACGCCAACACGATGTTTTAGGAGTCCTTGGCGTGGGCTGCCGGATTCGTCAGCGCCCGCTCAAGCCTGGCAACTGGACTAGCGCTTCTTCTTCTTCCTGCGAGCTTTACGGGACCTGCGCACCTTGCGGCGTACGCCGCAGACGGTGCTGCGCAAGCTCTCGGGACCCTCGCTGAGGGTTGCCATTTGCACCGGCATCTGGTCGAGCTGCGAGGCGAACATGGACTTCCATTCATAGCGCTGGAAGCCGTGGTCCAGCAGCTTGGCGGTTCGCACGCGGCGGCTGAGCCCGGTTCGCGCGCCCATCACCACAGCCACCAGCCGTACATCGCCACGGGTTGCACTGGCCACGATGTTGTAGCCCGAATCGCAAATGAAGCCGGTCTTCATGCCGTCGGCGCCCGGGTAATTCCGCAGCAGCCAGTTGTGGGAACGCAGGTTTCGCTTGCCAACCTTGACGTAGCGCATCGCGAAGAAATCGCTGTAGTCGGGAAACTCATTCAGAATTGCGCGGGTGAGCCGCGCCATGTCCCGGGCCGTGGTTATTTGCCGGCTGTGGGGCAGCCCGTGGGGATTGACGAAGTTCGTACGCGTCATCCCCAGACGCTTGGCGGCCAGATTCATTTGATCGATAAAGCCCTGCTCACTGCCGCCGACATGCTCGGCAATCATCACCGCAACGTCATTCGCGGACTTCACGATCAGCACCTTCAGCGCTGACTCGACGGTCATGGTGCCGCCCACGGGAAGTCCGATCTTACTCGGCGGTTGTTTGTTGGCATTGGCCGAACAGGTGATTTTGTCCGACATCGAAAGCTCGCCCTTGCTGATCGCCTCAAAAGTGAGATAGGCGGTCATCAGCTTGGTCAGCGATGCCGGATGCCAAAGCAGGTCGGGGTCTTCCGCGTAAATTACTTTTTCGGTTTTTGCCTCGAACAACAGGGCCGGGCCCGCATGGGCGACGGCCGGCAGGCAAAGCACGAGCGCCGCCAGAACCATGGCGGCAAGTCGACCCATCGTCGCTGGTCGCCGCGTGATGTTTTTCGGTCCGCTCAATGCTGCCGTCCCTAATCCCAATGAAGCCAACTTGCCTATTGGAGTGGTGCCCCAGGCCTGACTCGAACAGGCACGCCCTTGCAGGCAACAGATTTTGAGTCTGCCGCGTCTACCAATTCCGCCACTGGGGCCCGCCCAAGGCCCCACGATGATAGCCATACGCCTAGACCCGTCAATAAAGCGTAATAGACCCATCAAAAAAGCTTAGCTTCACGAAACCCTTGGCTATGTCTTAAGCTCACTTTATGCGGCAAAAGAAGGGCGAAACCCGCTCTGCCAGGAGGGATATTTGACCACGACCAAGCTCACATACCGCTCGATCCGAGCCCGCCCCGCCCTGCTCCCACTGGCCCTCCCCATCGTCTCCCGGGTCGGGTTGTTCGAGGAATGGCCGCTAATCGCTATCGACCTCGAGACCGAGGAAGGCGTGACGGGTTGCAGCTATCTGGAGCCCTATGTCGCCCGCTCGGCGCTCAAACTGGTTGCGATGCTTGAGGATCTTGGAGAGATGCTGAAGGGCCAGCCCGTGGCACCCTTCGACGATTTCCGCAAAGGCTTAGGCAGCCTTCATCTGGTGGGCCGGGCGGGTTTGAGCCAAATCGCCGTTGCGGGTCTCGACATGGCGGCCTGGGACGCGCTCGCCAAGGCCGCCAATATGCCGCTCGCGACCTTGCTCGGCGGCTCGCTTGGGCCAGTCCCCGCTTACAACAGCAACGGGCTCTGGCTGATCGACGTCGACAAGGTGGCGGACGAAGCCCAAATGCTCGTGGACCAGGGTGGCTTCAAGGGCCTCAAATTACGGTTGGGACGCGAACGCCTCGCCGACGACATCGCCGTGGTCGAATCCATCCGGGCCAGGCTGGGTGACGACATCCTTCTGATGGTCGACTTCAATCAGGGTCTCACCCTCGGCGACGCGATTCATCGGCTGCAAGGCCTAGACGATCTGGGCCTTTATTGGTTCGAGGAGCCGATCCAGTACGACAATTTCGAGGGCTGTGCCCGGCTTGCCAGCAAGCTCAGAACGCCAATGCAGCTCGGCGAAAATTTTTATGGCCCCCGCGATCTCCATGACGCGATACGGGCGGGCGCCTGTGATTACGTGATGCCCGACATGATGCGGATCGGAGGGGTCACCGGCTGGATGCAGTCGGCCGCGATCGCAGCGGCTGAGGGCATCGAGGTCTCAACCCATCTCTACCCGGAAGTCAGCGCGCATCTGATGCGCGTCACCCCAACCGCCCACTGGCTCGAATGGCAGGACTGGGGGCACAAACTTCTCACCGAACCCTTCGAGGTGCGCGACGGCTTCATCGAGATCCCCGACCGGCCCGGCATCGGCATCGTCTGGGACGAGGATGCGATCAAGCATTACGCCTATTAGTTCTTAGAGCCGGCGGGGCGAGCCGGCGCTGGCTTTCCATGGACAATCGACCGCCGCCTCGGTTATGTGGCGCCATGCTGCGTGCGCTCTACGACAAGGTCCTGGAACTCGCCGCCCACCGGAACGCGCCCTGGGCGCTATCCGGCGTCGCCTTCCTGGAAAGCTCGGTATTCCCGATTCCGCCGGACGTCATGCTGATCCCGATGGTGTTGGCCGAGCGCGTCAAAGCCTGGGCCTTCGCCGCGATCGCCACCGTAAGCTCGGTGCTCGGCGGCGTTCTGGGCTACGCCATCGGCTATTTCCTGTTCGAACTGGTGGGCCGCCCGATCCTCGGCTTCTATGGCTACACGGAGGCCTTTTCGGATTTCGCAAGCCGCTATAACGAGTATGGCGCCTGGATCGTGTTCATCGCCGGCGTTACGCCGTTTCCCTACAAGGTCATCACCATCGCCAGCGGGGCGACGCAACTGAATTTCCTGGTGTTCATGGTGGCCAGTATCGCAGCGCGGGGCCTACGTTTTTTTCTGGTGAGCGCGCTGCTCTACTGGTTCGGCCCGCCGATTCGAGATTTCATCGAGGAACGCCTCGGTCTGGTCACGACGGTGTTCATGGTGTTGCTGATCGGCGGCTTCGTGCTGGTAAAGTATGTGATATGAGCGCCCAGACCCTATCGGCACAGCTCCGGGATTTTTCGCCGCTATCTCTGGCCAGCGCGTTCGTCTTTTTAGGGGCGCTGGCGGCGATCATGACAGCGCTCGGTTTCGAGCATCTGGGCGGCTACGAGCCGTGCCCCCTCTGCATGCAGCAGCGTCTGGCCTACCACTTGGGAATTCCGGTCGCTCTGCTGGCCTTTCTGCTCTCGCGTGCGGACCACGAAGGGCTCGCGGCTCTACTGCTGGCCCTGGTGGCGGCCGCGTTTGTCGCAAATGCCGGGCTGGGCCTTTATCACGCCGGCGTCGAGTGGAAGTGGTGGCCTGGACCATCGGCCTGCGGCGCGACCGGCGAACTCAGCATCGATTCCGGCGTTAGCCTTCTGGAGAGCCTGCGCCAGGGCCGGTCCGTCGCTTGCGACGAAGCGCCCTGGCGGTTCCTGATCCTGTCCTTCGCAGGCTGGAGCGCGGTGATATCTCTCGCTTTGGGGGTAATCGCCGCGACCGGCGCACTGAGCTGGCACCGGTCGCGTTAAAGAAAGCCGCAAGGTGCCTTAGATCGCTTGACCCGGCGGCATTGCCAGCAAGCAGCCATTGATGCGCCAAACCCGATCGATCTGCACCATCTCGAATAGCGCCAGCACTTCGAGACCCTCAGGCCCCGTCAACAAGACTTGCTGCAATAGCAAACCGTTGGTGTCGACCAGATCGAGAAATGCGATCTTTCTGGGCCGATGGACCTGGGGATAGGCCAGGGCCACCATGTTCGTGAAGGTCTCGGCGTTTTGGTATTTCTCTTGAATACCAGGGGCCGCGATCGCGAATGCGGCGTCATAGTCATCCTGACGGAAGGCTTCGAGCTGGGCGGTAATCGCCGAACGAATGCCTTCCCTGTCCGGCGGTTTCACCGCATCCCAGGCCAGGAAGGCGACCAGGGCGCTCAGCAGTGTAAATACCAACAGTCGCATGGGTCCAAGCAAACAGGGCGAACGGGCGCGAGAAACCGAAGACCGGCCCCGCCGCATGGGCAATTCGGCGTAGGCGGCCGGGCTGCTTAGGGCTCCAGTTCGGTATCCCAATAGAGGTAGTCGAGCCAGCTATCGTGCAGATAGTTGGGCGGGAACAGCCGGCCGTTGCGGTGCAGCTCGTAGACGGTTGGGCGGTAGGGCTTTTGGGCGGGCTGCATGCGCGCTTCGCCCGAGAGCTTGCCGCCCTTGCGCAGATTGCAGGGCGCGCATGCGGCGACCACGTTGTCCCAGCGCGTCATGCCGCCCCTCGAACGGGGTATCAGATGGTCGAACGTGAGATCGTTGCGGGCGCCGCAATATTGACAGCAAAAGCGGTCGCGCAGGAACACGTTAAAGCGCGTGAACGCCGGATACAGCGCCGGGCGAACATAGGATTTCAGCGACACGACGCTCGGCAAGCGCATTGCAAAGGAAGGCGAGCGCACCTGGCGCTCATATTCGGAGACGATGTTGACCCGGTCCAGGAACACCGCCTTGACCGATTCCTGCCAGCTCCAAAGCGAGAGCGGATAATAGCTTAGCGGCCGATGGTCCGCGTTCAGGACCAGGGCCGGATAGGCTTCGGGCGATCCAGCTACGGCACTCACTATCGTCCTCTCCAGGGCTCCACAATTCACACTTACAACAGCCCCGCCTCTGCTTAAGGCGCTGCAATACTACAGATGCGTGTCACATCTGTGAAGCATACAAGATTTTGTGCTTTAGCGGCAAAACTCCACAAATTGTTGTGGAAATCGCCCGTTAGCGGTGCGGGCCTAGACCGGCGCGCCGGAGGCCGCATTCTTGCGCTCGCGGTAATAGGCCCAGAGCATCCGGGCCGCCACCGCGCGCCAAGGCCGCCAGCGCTCGGCGATCTCCGCCATCTCGGAGAGGTCCGGGCGGGCTTCCAGCGCCATTAAATCCGCCACCGCATATTGCAGCGCCAAGTCGCCCGGCGCCCAGGCGTCGGCCCGGCCCAGGCAAAACATCACATAGATGTCGGCGGTCCACGGCCCGATCCCTTTCAGGGCCGTCAATCTGTCGTGGATTGTCTCATCGGGTGCGTTGCATAGGTCATCGAGTTCGAGGTCTTTGGCCGCGATGGCGTCCGCGATGCCCCGAAGCGTACGGACCTTGCCGCCCGAAAGCCCGGCCGCGCGCAGCTGATCATCACGCTTGCTGGCAAAGGCGGCCGCGTCAAACGGTACGACCAGCTGTTCCAGCCGGGACCAGATTGCGTTGGCGCTCGCCACCGAGAGCTGCTGGCCGACAATGGCGCGGGCCAGACCCTCAAAGCCGCCCACTCGCCGGCGCAGCGGCGGCTCGCCCGCGATCTCGTGCGCCCTGGCCATATGCTCGCACATGGCCGTAAGTGCCCGGGTGCCCGCCCGCAGATCTTTTTCGGTTTCAATAATCCGATGGCTCACACGCGCGCTCCCTTGCTTGACGATCGCGATTTCGCCCTAACTATAACGCCATGGCAGCCCAACCTGTCTTTCGATTTGCGCCGAGCCCCAATGGCGAGCTGCATTTGGGTCACGCTTTTTCGGCGTTGGTGGCCCACGATATGGCCAAACAGGCCGGGGCACGCTTTCTGCTCCGCATTGAGGACATCGATATCGGCCGCTGCCGGCCCGAATTCGAGGCCCAAATCCTGGAGGACCTCGCCTGGCTCGGGCTCGAATGGGAAGAGCCGGTCCGCCGCCAGTCTGAGCATTTCGAGACCTACAGCGAGGCCGTCGCCAGACTGGACGCGATGGGCCTGCTCTATCCCTGCTTCGCCACCCGGAAACAGATCGCCGAGGCGGTCGCAAAGAAGGGTCTCCATCCCCTCGATCCGGAGGGCGCACCGCTCTATCCAGGTCTCTGCCGTGGCCTCGATCCCGCAGAAATCGGACGCCTCAAGGCATGGAGCGCGCGCCACGCGCTCCGCATCGACATGGGCCGCGCCATTGAAGCGGCCAGCGCGATGACGGGCGAACCAATTTCGTTCTTGGAGATCGCCGGCGAGGGCTCCAACCCGGAGCGGCGACAAGCTGATCCCGGGCGATGGGGTGACGCGGTGATCGCGCGCAAGGACGTGCCCACCAGCTACCACTTAGCGGTGGTGGTGGACGATGCCCTGCAAGGCATCACCCACGTGGTCAGGGGTCTCGATCTCTATGCCGCGACCGATATCCACCGGCTGCTGCAAATCCTGCTGGAGCTGCCCGAGCCCGCCTACCATCACCACCGGCTGATTTTGGACGAGGCGGGCCAGAAGCTCGCGAAGAGCCGCAAGGACGAGAGCCTTAGAGCGTTGCGGGAAGCAGGCGCGAGCCCGAAAGAAATTCGGCGGATGGTCGGGCTGGAAGGCTGAGCAATCGGGACTCAAGCCGCTTTATCGGCGCCCTTCTCCACCAGCTTCACCATGTCGGCGATGATCTGGTCGAGCTGAAAGTCCTTAGGCGTATAGACCGCGGCGATCCCTAGTTTCTTGAGCTGGCTTGCATCGTCGCTCGGAATGATGCCGCCCAGGATCACCGGCACGTCGCTCAGTCCTTGTTTTCGCATCAAGCCCATCACCTCGCGCGCGAGGGGCACGTGCGAACCCGACAGGATCGAGAGGCCGACGATATCGACGTCTTCTTCCAGCGCGGCCGAGACGATTTC
>Ga0209633_10001887_pt1 | contig 20889 bp, 20 predicted proteins | sample Cruoilmetagenom1_FD_187290 | JGI IMG/M metagenome (GOLD analysis project Ga0209633, IMG submission 187290) | Oil polluted marine microbial communities from Coal Oil Point, Santa Barbara, California, USA - Sample 1 (SPAdes) (version 2) | ecosystem: Environmental > Aquatic > Marine > Oil seeps ... | reverse complement strand
ACCCACATCCCTACAGGCACCGTAGTTGAGTGCCAAGATGAACGCTCGCAACATAAGAACCGAGCCCGCGCGATGTCTCTGTTAAAATCACGCATCCTCACTGCTGAGCAAGATAAAATTGCCTCTGAACAAGCTGAATCTCGACGCTTACAAGTGGGAAGCGGTGACCGTTCCGAACGTATACGTACTTATAATTACCCTCAAGGCCGCATCACCGACCACCGTATTAATTTGACACTTTATAAACTAGACGAAATTATGAACGGTGGACTCGAGCAGGTTATAGGCCCACTTATTCAAGAGCACCAAGCAGATTTACTGACACAACTTGGTTCAAACGAATAGCCACTCTTCGTAGGCTTCTTAGTATGCAACAAAACAGCATTCAACAACTGCTTTCGACAGCAACTAAAAGCCTACAAAATAGCCCCAGTAGTGAGCTTGACACCGAGATTCTTCTTGCTCACGTTCTGAAAAAGAACCGTTCTTTTTTACGAGCATGGCCAGAAAAGCAACTTAGCGAACAGCAACAGTTAAAATTTGAAAACCTTATTGCCGAGCGAAAAAATGGTACGCCCATTGCTTACATTCTTGGTGAAAAAGAGTTTTGGTCACATACATTTTTAGTCGACAAACACGTTCTTATTCCAAGGCCTGATACCGAATTACTAATAGATATCGCCTTGGAGACTCTATCACCTCGTATTCCAACCAATATCGCTGATTTGGGTACAGGAAGTGGCGCCATTGCCATTAGCCTTGCCTTAGAGCGTCCTCAGTCAACTATTGTTGCTGTAGATATAAGCGCAGAGGCACTAGCTATCGCCAAAAAAAATGCTGCGCAGCTTCAAGCAAATAACATCAAATTTCAACTCAGTCATTGGCTTGAAGGGCTTTCAAACTCATCATTTGACATAATCATTAGCAACCCGCCTTATATTGAGTCTACAGACCCCCATTTACTCACAGGCGACGTACAGTTTGAACCTAAAACTGCATTGGTTTCAAATGAAAATGGCTTGCATGACATTAAAATGATCATTCATCAAGCGCCCAAATTTCTCAAACCAAAAGGGTTTATCTTATTTGAACACGGGTTTCAACAAGGTAAAAAGGTTCAGAGTTTGTTAGAATCTGCGAACTTTGTAAACATTAAACAGTTTCGCGACTTGCAAGGCCACATGCGAGCAACACTGGCCCAATATAATCACTTATAAAAAATCATGTATCAAAAAGAAATCGAACTTCCACGCCATCTTATTAATGAAATCTTACACCTGGCTCAATGTTCTGCTGATCGAGAGATTTGCGGGTTTATTGGCCTAGACTCTTCAAAAAACTATCACTGCCATCCTGTTCAAAACGTGGCGAAAAACCCAGACAATAATTTTTTAATGGCGACAGAGGAACAAATCTCAACGCTAAAGGAAATGCGTAACAATAATGAAGAAATTTTTGCTGTCTATCATTCTCACCCAACAGCAAACGCTACACCCTCTACCTCAGATATCGAACAATCAGTCTATCCTGATGCCTATTACTTAATTGTCTCGCTAAATACCAAAGGCGTGCTTGAAATGCGTTGTTATAAGCTGTTACACGATGAAAATATTGTTGAAATCACCCTGCAAATGAAAGAGCGCTAAGCGCTTTTACTTTGCGCTCTCTTTCATAACACTATCTCGTGTGACATAGTACAACGCTGACTTCAATTTACGTCTAGCATCTGCATCAAAGTTACTTAAAATGTAAGCTTCTCGATAAGCTAACATCGCCTTTTCATATCGTTTAAGATGCATATGAGCATCACCGATTATGGTCCAACCTTTGACCGTTGGCTCAACGCTTAGCTTTTCCTCTATTCGTTTAATTTGACGGTCAATTTCTTCAGTTTTAGACAGCTCAGGTACCCGTTTGTTTTCTTCAACAGTCAGTTTCTCAGCAATTTTCGACCCATTGTCTGCCTTTTCTACCAAGGCTTGCTTGCCACATCCTGATAATAAAATTAATAAAAAAATACTGGTCACTACATAAATTATTTTCATCGTCTATTTTCCTGTTTGCTTAAGCCTCAAGCTGAGACTCTTTTATTAGGTTAATCACTTAGCTTAGCCTGTAACAGCTGATTAACTGTCTGAGGGTTTGCCTTACCTTGTGTTTGTTTCATAATATTACCTACAAAAAAGCCTAGCATTTTTGTTTTACCAGCACGGAACTGCTCAACTTGGACGGGGTTGTCTATCATTAGTTGATCAATTATTTTTTCCAATTCACCGGTGTCTGAAATTTGCTTCAACCCTTTTCGCTCAATCACCTCATCGGCTGATTCTTCTCCCTGCCACATCTGCTCAAATACCTGTTTAGCTATTTTTCCAGAAATGGTTTGATCAGAGATTCGCGCCACTAATCCTGCCAAGCGCTTGGCACTAATCGGAGATTGTAATATTGTTAGATTTTCTTGATTGAGCCCTGCGCTCAATTCACCCATCATCCAGTTTGCACACAATTTGGCCTCACCCTCAACACACTCAAGCATGTCCTCAAAATAATCAGCCAAAGAACGCTGAGCTGTCAAGACAGAGGCATCATAGGGTGTTAATTGATATTGCTGCTCAAAACGTTGTTTTTTTTGGTTTGGCAATTCTGGCAACTCAGCTTTCATAGCTTGTAAAAGTGATGGTGTAATTTCTACAGGTAATAAATCAGGGTCAGGGAAGTAACGATAATCATTGGCCTCTTCTTTAGAGCGCATAGAACGCGTTTCATCCTTATTGGCATCATATAAACGTGTTTCTTGAACGACACGCCCTCCTGACTCAATTAAGTCAATCTGACGCTCGACCTCATGATGAATAGCCTTTTCAATAAACTTAAATGAGTTCAAGTTTTTAATCTCAGCACGGGTACCAAATTCTTCCTGTCCCATCGGTCTTACAGACACATTGACATCGCAACGAAATGAACCTTCTTGCATATTGCCATCACAAATATCTAGATATTGAACCAAACTATGAATCGTCTTTACATAGGCGACCGCTTGTGCTGACGAGCGTATATCAGGCTCGGATACAATTTCAAGCAGAGGCGTACCCGCTCTATTTAAATCGACTCCCGTCATTCCATGAAAGTCTTCATGTAAAGATTTGCCAGCATCCTCTTCTAAGTGGGCTCGCGTTATTCCAATGGTTTTTATCTCACCATCAACTTCAATATCCAGCTTTCCCAAGCCCACAATAGGCAGATCAAATTGGCTAATTTGATAGCCCTTTGGTAGATCCGGATAAAAATAATTCTTACGAGAAAACACAGAATACTTTGCAATATCTGCCCCAATAGCCAAACCAAATTTAACCGCATACTTGACAGCCTGCTCATTCAATACTGGCAATGTACCCGGCAAACCTAGATCAACTGCACAAGCTTGTGTGTTTGGTTCTGCACCATAGGCGGTTGATGCTGCCGAAAATATCTTTGACTTTGTTGCCAGTTGGGCATGTATTTCAAGCCCAATTACTGTTTCCCATTGCATAACCATTACTCCTCTCCAAACCCAGCAGGCACGGCTTGATGCCAATCAGTCAATTGTTGATACTGATGAGCTACATTTAATAACCTAGATTCAGCAAAATAGTTACCGATCAGCTGCAAACCAACTGGCTTATTATCAACAAAACCACAAGGCACTGACATACCTGGTAAACCAGCCAAGTTAACACCAATCGTAAAGATATCCGATAAATACATAGACACAGGATCACCTTTTTTCTCACCCGCAGCAAAAGCAACCGTTGGCGCCGTAGCACTGGCAATAACATCAACTTCCTTAAAGGCTTCAATAAAATCTTGCTGAATTAAACGTCGCACTTGCTGCGCTTTTTTATAGTACGCATCGTAATAGCCGGCTGACAATACGTAAGCCCCCATCATAATTCTACGTTTCACTTCATCACCAAAGCCCTCACCACGTGAGCGCTTATACAAATCATCTAAATCAACTGGAGACTCACAGCGGTGACCGAAACGAACACCATCAAACCGTGATAAATTAGCTGAACACTCAGCAGGCGCAACAACATAATAAGCAGGCACTGATAAATTAATATTAGGCAAACTAATTTCTTTTATCTTAGCTCCTGCGCTCTTAATAACGTCTACGGCTTCATCAATCTTCTGACGTATGGAATCATCTAGCTCATCAGAAAAGAATTCTTTCGGCAATCCTACTGTTAAGCCTTTTATCGAGTCATTCAGGCTCTCGGCATAGTTTCCAACCGGTTTATCAATACTTGTTGAATCTTTTTCATCAAAACCAGCCATGGCTTGCAGCATAATAGCTGCATCTTCAGCACTTTTTGCCATAACACCGGCTTGATCCAAGCTAGATGCAAAAGCAATCATCCCATATCGCGAAACACGACCATAGGTTGGCTTAATCCCTGTGACACCACAAAAAGCAGCCGGCTGACGTATTGAGCCGCCGGTATCTGTTCCAGTAGCCATAGGTGCCAAACGTGCCGCGACAGCACTAGCTGAGCCGCCTGACGAACCTCCAGGCACCAATTTTGTATCCCATGGATTTTTCACACCACCATAAAAACTGGTTTCATTAGAAGACCCCATGGCAAACTCATCCATATTTGTCTTCCCTAACATAACCGAACCAGCATCAGCTAAGCGATTAACCACCGTCGCTGAATAAGGCGCAACAAAATTATCCAACATTTTAGAAGCACAACTGGTTTTAATGTTTTGCGTACAAAAAATATCTTTATGCAGTAACGGAATCCCCGTTAAAACACCCGCTATTCCCTGAGAAATTTTCTCATCTGCTTTTATGGCAGCAGATAAGGCAGCCTCCTCAGTAAGCGTCACAATACTATTTAAGTCAGGATCAAGACGCTTAATCCTATCTAAAAAATAGGTCGATAGCTCAACGCTAGAAATTTCTTTTTGATGCAAACTGGTAGACAGCTCTTTTAATGATTTGTTATACATAATTTAGATGGTTTATATAATTTTCTAGTCAACAACACGCGGTACTAAATACAGACCACTGTCGACATTAGGTGCAACTTTCTGAAAGTCAGCCCGCCTATTCTCCTCTCTCACCTCATCAGCTCTTAATCGCTGCATTTGATCTAGTGGATGCGCCATTGGCTCAATACCTGTTGTATTTACTGCATTCATTTGTTCTACTAGCAACATAATATTAGACAGATCTGCAGCGTATGCAGCTACTTGCTCATCTTGAACACCCAGCCTTGCTAAATGTGCAATTTTCATTACATCTTCTGGTTGAATTAACATAAAATAACCTCTCAAATAAGTCCCGTCTTTAAAACCCTGCAAATTAACACAATTAGCGGCTTGCCCAAAGGGGGTATTGGTTGTTAAAGTGGGAAATTATAAATCATCTACCTATTAAAGCACATGTTTAGAAAACTTCGCGGAATGTTCTCCAATGATTTGTCCATCGATTTAGGAACAGCCAACACGCTGATTTATGCACTTGGACAAGGCATTGTGTTAAATGAGCCTTCCGTTGTTGCTATACGAGAAGATAAAATTCGTGGCCATAAAAGCCTTGCCGCTGTTGGCAGTGAAGCAAAGGCCATGCTCGGTCGTACGCCCAGTAACATCACTGCTATTCGGCCTATGAAAGATGGCGTTATCGCTGATTTCACCATTACAGAAAAAATGCTTCAGTATTTCATTCATAAAGTCCATGAAAGCAAATTTTTACGCCCTAGCCCACGCGTCCTTATTTGTGTCCCTTGCGGCTCAACCCAAGTAGAAAGGAGAGCTATCCGTGAATCAGCTGAAGGTGCGGGTGCCCGAGAAGTTTTTCTTATTGATGAACCCATGTCTGCCGCAGTTGGCGCTGGTTTACCCATTGAGGAAGCAAAAGGCTCAATGGTATTAGATATTGGTGGTGGCACCTCTGAAATTGCCGTGTTATCTCTTAATGGCATTGTCTACTCCGAATCCATTCGTGTTGGCGGAGATCGATTTGACGAAGCCATCATTAATTATATTCGTAGAAATTATGGAACTATCATTGGCGAAGCAACCGCTGAAAAAATCAAGCATTCTATTGGTTCAGCTTACCCAACAGATAAAGTCGCTGAAATGTCTGTCACAGGGCGTAACTTAGCTGAAGGGATTCCCCGTAAATTCACACTTAATAGCAATGAAATCCTTGAAGCATTGCAAGAGCCTGTTTCTGCCATCGTTAGTGCTGTAAAAACAGCACTTGAGCAAACACCTCCTGAACTTAGCGCTGACGTTGCTGAAAACGGCATTGTTTTAACTGGTGGAGGTGCTTTACTAAAAGGTTTTGACAAGCTTATTCATGAAGAAACAGGTGTCCCCGTGCGCACTGCAGACGAGCCTCTCACCTGTGTCGCACGCGGTGGCGGAAAAGTTTTGGAGATGATTAATGAAAAAGGACCTGGCATTTTCGCACTAGAATAACTCGATCAGGTAAACTGTCATAAAACCCATTTTCACAAAAGGCCCGTCTACAAATGCTCTATTTCTAGTTCTGGCCATTATTTCTATCATTTTGCTTTTGCTTGCTCGTCAAACCAATCAACTCCAACGGTTTACGCAAGCATTATCTTATGCTGTGCACCCCATTTTAGTTCTAGTGGATACACCCAGCCAAATATATGACTGGTTATCTGAAAACATCAGCAGTCGCTCCGCATTGCTAGAAGAAAACAAAAAACTGAATACCGAGTCACTACTTCTAAAGGCCAAGTTACAAAAACTTGATGTTATAGAAAAAGAGAATATTCGACTTCATAGCCTCCTAGAATCTTCTTTCACACTAGGCGAACAATTTATTGCCGCTTCCTTAATAAGAGTCAAGCTTGACCCTTTCTCCCATATGGTGACCGCCGATAAGGGTAGCCGGTACAAAATTTACCCTGGCCAAGCTGTACTCAATGCTGATGGCGTTATTGGGCAGGTTACTAAAGTTTTACCGCTAACAGCCTCTATTATATTAATAACAGACCCTAACCACGCTATTCCTGTTGAAATTAGCCGCACCGGCCTACGCACAATTGCAACCGGTAGCGGCCATGCTAATCAGTTAAACCTACCGTATCTACCTCATAATGCAGACATTGTGAAAGGTGATCTTTTAATCACATCCGGCTTAGGAGGTCTCTACCCCAGAGGGTACCCAGTGGCACATGTGTCAACATTAACGCCAGCCGTTGGCCAAGCATTTATGTACGCACAAGCCAACACCGTTGCTAAAATCGAAAGCAGTCGAGAACTCTTACTGGTATGGAGTCAACAACAACCTATCCCTTTATTACCAAAAAACATTGAAGAACCTTTAGCAAAGCCCAACAAAGAAACAAACAATGCTCCTTAGACCTTCTGAAACTGCTGTTATTGTTACCAGCCTTTTTTTTTCCATGAGCCTAAGTATCGTGGCACTACCTGACCAAGTTTCCCAGGCCATGCCAAACTTAACATTGCTTACATTGATTTACTGGTGTATTTCTTTACCCCATAAAGTCAGTGTTGGTACCGGCTGGCTGACGGGTTTATTTGTTGATATTTTAACCGGTAGTTTAATGGGTCAAAATGCTCTCATTTTCTCCCTAACTGCCTACCTTAGTCATCACGCCTACCCAAGATTAAAACACTACACACTATGGCAACAATCAGCTTTTATCTTATTTTTTCTAATCACTAGTCAATTGTTTACTTTATGGCTAAGAAAATTAGGCGGTCATTTTGAAGCAACTTATTTATTTTGGATTTCAACTCTATCAGGTGCATTGTTTTGGCCCATTTTATCAACAACCCTTAGCTTTATTAGACGCCACTACCGGCTTGCTTAGTTTCCCATGCAAGCAAACTTTGATTTAAAAAACTTACCGCAAGAAAATAGGCTATTTTTATCACGAGCTGTCACCCTCATTCTATTTGTTGTTCTCTTGTCACTTGCTCTAATAACTCGATTAAGCTATTTACAAATTGAAACGCATGATAAGTATGCTGATTTAGCCCAGGAAAACCGTGTCAACCTTTCAGTTGTCACCCCTGTTAGAGGATTGATTTTTGATAGTAACGGCCAAGTTCTCGCCGAAAATATTCCCAGTTATAGTTTAGAGCTCACTCCTGAACAAATTAATGATCTACCCCTGACCATAGAGCGGCTTCGACAAATAATCCCTATCACCGATAGGGATGTCAAAAGATTTCAAAGAAAGCGCAAGCAAAACAAACGATTTAATAGCACACCCTTACGGACAAGACTCAGCGAAGAAGAAGTCGCCATTTTTGCTGTTAATAGGCTGCGTTTTCCTGGTGTGGATATTGAAGCACGCCTATTAAGACATTACCCTTATCCAAAACTAACCTCACACGTTGTAGGTTATGTTGGAGCCATTAACGAAAAAGAACTAAAAGAAATTGATCCCACCAATTACCGTGGTTCACGCTTTATTGGGAAAACCGGCCTAGAAAAAACCTACGAAGCCGAACTCCATGGCCAAGTGGGCTATCAACAAACAGAAAATACAGCTCAAGGACGCTCTATCAAAGTCCTAAACAATACCCCTCCCATTTCTGGTACTGATTTAACATTAAATATCGACATTGAATTACAACGAATTGCTTACCAAGCCTTAGGAGACTTCACTGGCGCTGTTGTTGCCATTGATACAAAAAACGGTGCTGTTAAAGCACTCGTCAGCAAACCCGGCTTCAATACCAATTTATTCGTACAAGGCATTGATCAAAAATCTTATAATGATTTACAGTCCTCGAAAAAACGTCCGCTTTTTAATCGGTTCCTACGAGGACAATACCCACCTGGATCTACTTTAAAGCCTTTTATTGGGCTTGCAGGACTTGACTATGGAGTTGCTAATGCCGAGCAACACACCTATTGTCCAGGCTATTACCAACTTCCCAAACAAAGCCATAAATACCGTGACTGGAAAAAATCAGGACATGGACGAATGAACCTACATGATTCTATTGTTCAATCTTGTGACGTCTATTTTTATGATCTAGCCCATCAGCTTGAAATTGACCGCATGCATCATTTTCTTAGCCAATTTGGGTTTGGTCATACCACCGGTATCGATATTACTGGAGAAAAAAGCGGCCTACTACCTTCTAAAAAATGGAAAAGAAGAGTCCACAACCAAACTTGGTACCCAGGCGAAACACTCATTGCAGGCATTGGTCAGGGCTTTAATTTAACAACACCTTTACAGCTAGCCCATGCTACTTCAATTATTGCCAATAAAGGCCATGCAAGAAAACCTGTCATTGTATCGCACCTAAACCAAAGACCCATTATTCAAATACCTAGTGATACCACATCAGTTGAACTCAAAAAACCACACTATTGGGACGAAATGATTAATGCTTTGCTGGATGTGACGAAAAGTGCCAGAGGCACGGCTCGCCGACCTATGGAAGGTACCCCTTATAATGTTGCAGGAAAAACGGGTACCGCTCAAGTTTTTAGTATCAAGCAAGATGAAGAATATGATGAAGAAAACACTGTACACCATCTAAAAGACCACGCATTATTTATTGCTTTCGCCCCTGTAAAAGAACCACAATTAAGCGTTGCTGTTATCGTAGAAAATGGTGGTCATGGTGGTTCCGTCGCCGCCCCCATAGCACGGGCAATATTTGATCATTTTATTAAAGAGAGCTCGCCTACCCCATGAATTGGCACAGACAATATACTCAGCCTGTCACCCACTACCAACAAAAAAAAGGGGATTGGTTTCAGCGTTTACACATTGACCCTGTCCTGCTATTTTTATTAATTCTTTTATCCTCCATTAGCTTAATGGTTCTCATGAGTGCTGGCCATGAAGATTCAGCTTTAATGTACCGCCAAGCAACACGTCTAGGTATTGCGTTTATTGCCATGTTTATCGTGGCACAAATCCCACCGCACCTATTAAAAATGCTATCCCCAGCACTTTTTGTATTAGGGGTTTTGCTACTTCTGGGGGTATTATTTTTTGGTGAGATAGGAAAAGGCGCCCAGAGATGGTTAGACTTTGGTTTTTTTCGTTTTCAGCCATCAGAGCTACTGAAGCTTGCAGCCCCCATGATGATCGCAGGGTATCTTGCAGATAAACACCTTCCGCCTCGTCCGAAACACCTGGTTTTTGCGACTGTTTTTATTGCTATCCCAACCCTTCTCATTGCCAAACAACCCGATCTTGGTACTGCAATCTTAATAGCCACCTCTGGTATAGCTGTGCTATTTCTTGCAGGAATTTCTTGGCGCTTAATCGGCATCGTCATTGCCATTGGTGGTGCATTAACACCTATTATTTGGAACTTAATGAAAGGCTATCAGCGCCAACGTGTACTCACCTTTCTCAACCCCGAGAATGACCCCTTAGGGACGGGTTATCATATTATTCAATCAAAAATTGCAATTGGGTCGGGTGGGATTTATGGAAAAGGCTGGATGCATAGCTCACAGGCTCGTCTTGAATTCTTACCGGAGAGCTCAACAGACTTTATTTTTTCTGTTTTTGCAGAAGAATTTGGCTTATTGGGCTGTATTGCGTTGTTAAGCATTTATTTACTTATCTTCCTACGTGCGATTTATATTGCTATCCAAGCTCAAGACACCTATTCTCGCCTTTTAGCAGGCAGTTTGGCCTTAACTTTTTTTGTTTACCTTTTTGTTAATGTAGGAATGGTAACAGGCATTTTACCAGTTGTTGGCGTACCATTACCTTTGGTCAGCTACGGTGGAACCTCTATGGTTACTCTGCTCATTAGCTTTGGTATTATTATGTCGATACAAACTCACCGAAAGTTACTCTCATCTTAAGGATTTATTTATGAACCAAGGATTTAATAAAAAGATTATCGCTATTATTTTTTTATGTACTTTTTTAGCGAGTATCAACGCATGTGCCACCCCCCCTCAAGCCAGCAATGATAAGTTATACAGTGTATTTATTGACAACATGGTTAAGCAACACCAGTTTAAAAAAGACGAACTTACTCTGTTATTAAATGATGCCAAGTTACAGCCTCGCATCCTTAAAGCAATGGCTTCACCTGCTGAAAAACGATTGGAGTGGCATAGTTACCGTAAAATCTTTCTTAAACCCAACCGAATCCAAGGCGGCATTAAATTTTGGAATGAAAATAAATCTCTACTTCAAGCAGCCTCTGAGAAATATGGCGTCCCTGCCGAAATCATCGTTGCCATTATCGGTGTTGAAACACGCTATGGAAATAACACCGGCTCTTTTAGAGTGTTAGATGCTCTTACTACGCTAGGCTTTCATTATCCAAAAAGAGCTAAGTTTTTTCAGCGTGAGCTTGAGCAGTTTTTATTACTTTGTCGAGAAGAAAACTTTGACCCAAAAGAACCTCTTGGCTCTTATGCCGGCGCGATGGGCCAATCCCAGTTTATTGCCAGTAGTTATCGCGCCTATGCTGTAGATGGAGACGGCAACAAGCAGCGTGATTTATGGCAAAGCCCCGCTGACATTATCAATAGTATTGCTAACTATTTTGCTCAGCATGGTTGGAAAAATGGACAACTCATTACTCAAAAAGCCCAACTAACTGGGATCAGCCATAAAACATTACTCAACACCGCTTTAAAGCCCAAACATACTTTGAAGGAACTTTCTCAACACCAAATTGACATCCCTACTGAATTACCAAGCAACACACTTGTCAAACTATTAGAACTCAAACAAGTAGATCATTCTGATTTTTGGTTAACCTATCAAAATTTTTATGTTATTACTCGATATAACCATAGCGCTCTATATGCTATGGCCGTTTACCAACTCAGCGAAGAAATAAAAAAAGGCCAGCTCGCACAATAACTCTTTTATGAAAAAACACCTGAAACTAATCCTATTACCTTTTGCTCTAAGTGCCTGTAGTACACAGCCCACCCTTATCGGTGACAGCGCACCTTCAGCACCTCCAACGAATATCCACCGTATTGCGGACGCTGTTCCAAAATACGAACCGAAAAGTCGTGGTGGTAACCCAAAATCCTACCAAGTATTTGGCAAAACCTATTATGTCTTACCAACAAATGAAGGATTTACTGAACAGGGTACTGCGTCATGGTATGGCACTAAATTTCATGGTAGAAAAACGTCCAATGGTGAAACTTATGACATGTATGCCATGACAGCTGCACATAAAAACTTGCCACTTCCAAGCTACCTAGAAGTAACCAACATCTCAAATGGAAAGCAGGTTATTGTCCGGGTTAATGACAGAGGACCTTTTCACGGCGGCCGCATAATAGACCTTTCCTACGCAGCGGCAGCAAAGCTCGGTATGCTTAAACAAGGAACATCATCAGTAAAAATACGCGCCATAACACCTGAACAAAACAACAGTCACACACCTGCCCCTCCTCTTTTATCATCAACATCTACTGTTGATAGTAAAACCACAAACCTAAAAGAAACAAATTTATACATTCAGGTTGGTGCTTTTGGTAATGAAGAAAATGCTAAGCAAGTGAAGCAAGAACTAGAAAACAGCCATATTCAACCCATTCATATCCATATAGATAAAAACAACGAGTCAACTTTTTATCGCGTTCAAGTAGGTCCCTATATTAACCTCGTTGACGCTGACCTTATGCGTATAAAGCTATCTCAGCTTGGGGTTAAAAAAATACATTATATGCAACGATAAGCACTGCAAAGTTAAAAGACAGAGTGAGAGAGCTTAAACAATATAATGCGATGAACATGATATAATTTTTCGCTTATTTAAATAACTGTATCAATAACTAAACTATTAAGTCCTATGAAACGTATTATAATTTTTTGCTTATTTATATTTCCTGTCTTCGCGACAGCTACAACCGCGCCCTCAGCACCTAAAATTGATGCAAAAAGTTATACATTGATTGATTTTGATAGTGGGAAAGTTCTTGCATCAAAAGATGCCTACCTCAAATTGGCCCCCGCAAGTTTAACTAAAATAATGTCTGCCTACATTATTTTTAATGAAATCAAAATGGGCAACCTTGATCTGAACGATAAAGTCAGAATTAGCGAAAAAGCTTGGCGAACTCCAGGCTCTAGAATGTTTGTCGAAGTCAATAAATTTGTTAGCGTTGATGAGTTATTGCACGGAATGCTAGTTCAATCAGGCAATGATGCCACTGTTGCCCTTGCCGAACACACTGCTGGCGACGAAGCTACTTTTGCTCAATTAATGAATCAAGCCGCCAAAGAGTTAGAGATGAATGATAGCCATTTCATCAATAGCACCGGCTTACCAAATAAAGACCACTATACAACAGCTCATGACCTTTCAGTTTTAACTAGGGCAATGATCGCAAAATTTCCTGAGCTATACAAAATAGATGCCATTAAAGAATTTACCTACAATGGTATTACTCAACAAAACCGCAACAACCTCCTTTGGCGTGATAGCACTGTCGACGGTGTCAAAACAGGTCATACTGATGATGCAGGCTACTGCCTAGTTTCATCGGCAGTACGAGATCATATGCGCCTTATTGCGGTGGTTATGGGCACGGATAGTATTGAAGCACGAAATGATGCAAACCAAACCTTACTTAATTATGGTTACCGGTTTTATAAAACACATCGTCTCTACAAGGCCTCACAAACACTGACGAGCACTCGTATTTGGAAGGGTGAGCAAGAAATGCTTGCCGTCGGTTTAATGCAAGATCTTTATCTAACTATCCCGCGTAATCAATATAAAAATTTAGACGCTAGTCTTGAGCTTCAACCCAAACTAATAGCGCCTATAGAAGCAGGCCAAATAGTCGGCAATGCCTATATCAAATTAAACGAAGAACTGATTGCCAAACAGCCTTTAATTGCTATTCATGCTGTTCCCGAAGGCTCACTGATGCAACAAATTAAAGATAACGTTTTATTATTGTTAGAATAAGAGATTCACAGTGACAGAGACAAATCAACAGGTCTACTTAAACGGCAAATTCACTCCCTTAGCTGAGGCTCAAGTCTCTGTTTTAGATAGAGGTTTTTTATTCGCCGACGGTGTTTATGAGGTGATCCCTGCTTATGGCGGTAAGTTATTTCGACTACCTCAACATTTAAATCGCCTCAACAATAGCCTTGAGGCCATTCGCATGGCACCAGTCATGTCACACCAACAGTGGGAGAAAGTTTTAAACAAACTACTGACGGCACACCAAGAGTCCGACCAGTCCGTTTATATTCAAGTCACTCGTGGAAGCGGTGTTAATAGAGATCACAAACTACCGACTGATTACCAACCAACTATTTTTGCAATGTGCCAAACTATCGTCACCGCAGATTTAACAACCATAGCCAAGGGGATCAGTGCTATTACACTTGATGATATACGCTGGGACTGGTGTCATATAAAATCAGTTGCCTTACTAGGCAATATTTTACTTAAACAACAAGCGAGCGACCAACAATGTGCGGAGGCTATTCTATTAAGAGACGGTTACGCCACCGAAGGTTCAGCGAGTAATTTATTCATTATCGAAGACAACAAACTGATTACTCCACCCAAAAGCCACAACTTATTACCGGGTATTACTCGTGACTTAGTTCTAGAACTTGCCCAACAAGAAGGATTAGAATGCCAAGAGCGAGAAATCTCCGAGCAACAACTAACCCATGCCAGCGAAATATGGCTAACCAGTTCAACACGAGAAATAATGCCCGTCACTGAACTTAATAGACAACCTATCAATAATGGAAAACCAGGTGCTATCTGGCAAAAAATATCCCGTCATTATTCTGATTTTAAAAACCAACTAAGAACACACAACGATGCCTGAAAAAACATCTGGCGAAGAAGCCACCACTTTGATGGAATTTCCCTGTAAATTTACAATTAAAACAATGGGGTTAGCCAATAAGGATTTCAGCTTGATTGCGACTAAAATTGTACGCCAACATGCACCCGAGCTTGATCATCAATCAGTTGAAAGTAAGTTAAGTAAAACCGGCAAATATATTTCCATCAGTATTACGATTAACGCTCAAAACAAACAACAAATGGATGCTATTTACCAGGATTTAACTGATTGTGAACATGTATTAATGTCACTATAACTTAAGTATTATTAATGCTCGATAATATACTTTTAGTTCGTCAATTAGGTCTACAGGATTATCAAAAAACCTGGCTTGCTATGAAGGACTTTTGCCAACAACGTTGCGCGACAAGTCATGACGAAATTTGGTTCGTTGAACACCCTGCTGTTTTTACTCAAGGTGTTGGTGGAAAACCTGAGCATATCTTGAACGCGCAACAAATTCCTGTGATACAAAGTGACCGTGGTGGGCAAGTCACCTATCATGCTCCAGGACAAATTATCATGTATGTCTTGTTTGACTTACAACGTTTAGATATTAGCGTTCGCGCGTTAGTGGACTTATTGGAAAACACCGCCATCAATGTATTAAAACAATATGGTCTAATTGCAACGGCAAAGAAAGAAGCGCCCGGTGTTTATATCAATCAAAAGAAAATTGCTTCTTTAGGGCTACGTGTTAAAAAAGGTTACACCTACCACGGCTTAAGTTTAAATGTGCGTATGGATTTAACACCTTTTTCTTACATCAATCCCTGCGGATATAAAGATCTTAAAGTCACGCAACTCAGTGATCTTGGCGTAAACTGCCAAACCATGGATCTTGCTCCCGCACTATTAGACGAAATACAGCACCAATTGGGCTACACACAACTTGTAGCGACCCCAAACACCTGACACATTTAACGCCATGACACAAGAAACAGAAACATTCAAAGCGCCTTCTCGAAAAACACCAGAGACACATCAACGCGATGCAACAAAGCTATCTAGAATACCAATCAAGGTTGAACCTAGCGAGAAAGTACTACGCAAACCCGAGTGGATTCGTGCAAAACTGCCCACTGGCTCACGAGTAAGCTCGATAAAAAAAGCGCTACGTGAAAACGGCCTGTTTTCAGTTTGCGAGGAAGCCGCCTGCCCTAATTTAGGCGAATGCTTTAATAATGGTACCGCCACCTTTATGATTATGGGCGATATATGCACTAGGCGTTGTCCATTTTGTGATGTATCACATGGTCGCCCACAACCTCTTGACCAAGATGAACCTCAAAAACTAGCGCAAACTATTAAGGATATGGCGCTAAGATACGTGGTCATCACCTCCGTCGATAGAGATGATTTACGTGATGGTGGTGCAGATCATTTTGCACAATGTATCAGCGCTGTGCGTGAACAAAACCCTACTATTCAAATTGAGGTTCTGGTTCCTGACTTTCGCGGCCGTATGGACATTGCTGTTAGTATTTTAAATCAAACACCACCGGATGTTTTCAACCATAACTTAGAAACAGTCCCACGCTTATATAAAAAAGCAAGGCCTGGATCAGACTATCAATGGTCTCTTTCATTGCTACAACGCTATAAAGAAGCTCACCCCAGTGTCCCCACGAAGTCTGGCATTATGCTTGGTTTAGGTGAAACGCTGGAGGAAGTCCATGCAGTTATGCAAGACTTACGCGATCATGGCTGCAATATGTTAACACTGGGACAATACTTACAACCCAGCAAAGAGCATTTAGCAGTCGAACGTTATGTCACTCCTCAAGAATTTGATGAATTAGCAGTGATAGGTAAAGAAATGGGGTTTTCTCATGTAGCCAGTGGGCCAATGGTACGTTCTTCCTACCATGCTGACCAACAAGCTTCTGGTGTTATTGAATAATCTAAGTTACTGCTGTATTGAAGCAAGCCGCTCGGGTGTGCCAACATCAACCCAGCAGCCTTGATACAGCTCACCTGACACATCATTCTCTAAGACTGCTTGTCTAATTAACGGTGCTAGACGAAAAGCACCTGCTGACTGCCCAGCAAAAAAGTCAGGATGATAAACTCCTATTCCACTGTAGGTATATGCAGTCTTACCTTGCGCGGTGACTTCATTTTTTAACAAAAAGAAATCACCGTTAAGATTATGGCTAGGGTTATCAACCAACACTAGATGTGCCCGTTTTTTTGTTTTATTTCGTAATGTTTGAAAAGGAAAATCTGTCCAAACATCAGCATTGACCAGTAAAAAAGGCTCATTGCCCAATAAAGGTAACGCACGCTGAACACCGCCCCCTGTTTCCAGCGGAGCATCGCCCTCATCAGAATAATCGATATGAACACCCCATTTCTCACCTGAGCCCATATATTGTTTTATTTGATTCCCCAAATAAGCCACATTTATCACAAATTCTTTAAACCCGTCTCGCTTTAAAGCCTTAACCACATGCTCAATCAAACTCAGACCAGAGACTTTCAGCAACGGTTTAGGACAATCAGTCGTTAGGGCTCCCATACGCTGGCCTCGACCAGCAGCTAGTATCATCACTTTCATCACACAGCGCTTTTTTTAAGCAACCTATTTATTTTCTGCGTTACATCATGCCTTGATAATAATTCCACCATAGGCTCTAACTGGCTATAACGGCGGCACACATCCTCAATATAAAGCATTGTTCTAGGGATATCATTAAGGTAACCCGGTTTTCCATCTCTCAGCAGTAAACGTGAAAATATACCGATTGCCTTCATATGCCGCTGCACCCCCATCCAGTCAAACCATTGATAAAACTGCTCGGGTTCAAAATTATCATCTATACCCTGCTCTTCTCGACTGTTTAAAAAGTTATTTAACCACTCATGAATTTTGTGATCTGGCCAAGCGATATAACAGTCTCTAAACAAAGAAACCAAATCATAGGTTAATGGACCAAGCACCGCATCTTGAAAGTCAATGATGCCTGGGTTAGCCTGTTGAGTGAACATTAAATTACGGCTGTGAAAATCTCGGTGCACAAAAACACGAGGTTGTTGTATCGCTGAACACACTAATTCAGTATGAATACCACTCATCAAGTTTTCCTCCGCAGGAGATAATTTAATACCAAGCAACCGTACTAAAAACCATTCACTAAAAAGTTCTATTTCTTGAGTTAACAAAGCCTCATCATAAGCGGGTAAGTTGGCTTCAGAACAAGGTATCTGTTGCATCTTATGCAGTGAGTCGACAGCTTGTGCATATAACAGGTCTGCCGTTTGTTCACCCAACACATCCAAATAACATTGAGTTCCTAAGTCACTGAGGACTAAAAAACCTTGTTTCTCAGAATAATGAAATAATTCAGGCGCATGAACCCCGTACCTGTTAAGTAAGGTCGCAATGCTGATAAAGTTAGTACAATCCTCTTTTTCAGGCGGGGCATCCATAACCACATAAGACTTGCCAGCCACAACAATACGAAAGTAGCGTCTAAAACTAGCATCACTTGAAGCGGGTTCACAGCTAAAATTCGTTGTTTTTAATACCTTTTGAAGCCAATCAACAAGCTCTTCTTTTCGTCTATCCACCTGCATATCATTTACTCTTATCAATCGGTTTCGTGTTGCTAAAATGTCGTGTTAACATAGCACGGAAACACATAATATTTCGTTGAAGAATTTGCTATTCTATGCGATTTTATACATCCCTTGTTAGACACCTATAAAAAGGCATCATTATCAACCACCCACTTAGAAAATTTTTACTGGCGTGTTTATTATTTATCTCGCCGACTTTATCGCTTGCCTTCGACAATTCAGCTTGGGACTGCAAGCTTGATGATGATGGCAAAACATGGGATTGTTCTGCAGCCACAAAAAAAGTGCCTAAAAGTGCCGAAATGCCTTTAGACAAAAAATTAGTCGCTTCGACTACCGATGATCAAACGCCCCAAGCCATTCAATCGTCCATACCAAGGGTTCGCTCCCTATCACAACCTACCCACATTACGAACCAAACTACGCTTGCTGCCACAAAAAACGAGCAAAATAAAAGTGATTGGAACTGCCAAGCAAACAGCAATGGCACATGGGACTGTAAGCAGACGACTCACTCACCTCAACAAACAGTTGCACTATCATCAGATGCACTTATAGAAGAAACAAAAAATAGCACTGACGACAACACGTTGTTCCCACAAATTATCAGCCAGCTTACTGAGAATCCATGGGGCACATGCCAGATAAAGGCCACTAACAAGCAGCAACAGACCCAAGAACTTCGTGCGAATGCTAACACCTCTATTCAGGCGAATTATGTTAAATCCATTAATAATAACAACGCTCACTTCTCAGGCGATGTTGCCATCAAACGTGCTGATCAGACTTTAATAGCAAACCAAGTAGATTACGATACAACACTAGGTCACGCTCATGCATCAGGCGATGTTTTTTATCAAGAAAGAGGCTTTGCCATTTATAGTCAGCAAGCTCAAATACAGTTAAATGATGACACTGGGCAATTTACCAACAACCACTTTATTTTGGAAGATAATCATTCCAGAGGCACCACACAATCCACTCAACTTATTGATAAAAATGTCTCTCAATCAAAACAAGTAGCGTATACCACTTGTGAACCCAATAAAACTGCTTGGGAACTACAAGCAAAACAATTAGAACTCAATAAACAAACTGGCCGTGGAACAGCTCGAAATGTCTGGGTTGAATTTTTTGACATACCGTTTTTTTATACACCATACCTATCATTTCCTATTGATGACAGACGCCAATCGGGGTTTTTGACTCCAACGGTTGGCTACTCCGATACAACAGGGGCCGATTTATCCACCCCTTATTACTGGAACATTGCACCTAATTATGACGCCACACTGACACCGCGCCTTATGTCTGACAGAGGACTTATGCTCGGCGCTGAGCTTAGGTACTTATCTGAAAAATCAGAAGGTCAACTATCTACTGAAATCTTGAATGACTCAAAAACAGATGATCTTCGTGGCCAGTTTTCTTACCAAAATAAAACTCTATTTTCTTCAAACCTCAATTCAAGCATTGATTTAAACTATGTTTCTGATGATGATTATTTAGACGATTTTGGCAACAACCTCACCTCTTCTAGTCGTTATTACATGAAAAGTGAAGCCCGTCTAAACTACTTTGGCAGTAACTGGAATCTACTTAGCAAAATTGATAATTATGACCCTATCGACGAGTCTATCACTAGCACCTCAAAGCCTTATCGTCGGTTACCACAAATTCTCTTTAACTTATACGACGCGCCCATTTTTTCAGTTGCAAAAGTCGGCATGCGTAATGAATTTGTTTATTTTGACCATAGTGCAAAAACAACTGCAGGACGATTAGACTTACAACCTGCTATCAGTATTCCTTTAAGGTCTCCGGGTAGTTTCATCACGCCAAAACTAGGCTTACGACATACTGAGTACCACCTATCCAACCAAGCAATACCTGGCACAAGCCATATTAATCGTACCTTGCCCATATTATCGCTTGATTCAGGATTGATTTTTGAACGCAACTCGTCCACATCAACAGGCATCAGACAAACATTAGAACCACGTGCCTTTTATCTATACATACCCCATAAAAACCAAGATAACATTCCCTTATTTGACACTTCAGAGTATGACTTTAGCTTCAACCAACTATTCAGAGAAAACCGCTTTTCTGGTGCTGATAGAGTTGCTGATGCCAATCAGCTAAGTTTGGCAATAACATCTAGGTTTATTGAGAACAGCAGTGGAAAAGAACGATTAAGGGCTAGTTTAGGTAGTATTATTTATTTTGAAGACAGTGACGTGACCTTAACGCCCACCTCTCCCTCGGTAACTAACAACAGCTCTGATATGGTTGCAGAATTATCCGCCACGATAAATGACTATTGGTCTGCGCGTTCTGCCTTACAATATGACCCACATAACAGCAAAACACAAAAAGCGACCCTAGGGCTCCATTACCGTAATGGAGACAACAAGCTGTTTAACGCTAGCTATCGTTCACGCCATGAAACATTAACA
>Ga0209633_10001885_pt1 | contig 20900 bp, 16 predicted proteins | sample Cruoilmetagenom1_FD_187290 | JGI IMG/M metagenome (GOLD analysis project Ga0209633, IMG submission 187290) | Oil polluted marine microbial communities from Coal Oil Point, Santa Barbara, California, USA - Sample 1 (SPAdes) (version 2) | ecosystem: Environmental > Aquatic > Marine > Oil seeps ... | reverse complement strand
AGGTTAGTAAGGATGAAGCGTTTGTGGTCAGCGGGGATGATATTGCCTTTACCTCGCTATTGAGCTGGGTGTCGGTCGACGGTGTCGTGAGTATTGAACTGATCAAGGACGGAGTCACTTTTGATCTCAGTCCTACTTTTACCGGTGCTGGTGTTCCGATACCGTCAGCGCATGTCGATTATGGCAGGGGTTATATCTCGGCAACCCTACGGCCACCATTTTGTAACCGGGATAATCAATGTGTCGCGGGGGCCGGTAACTGGACCTTGCGGGTCAAGTTTTTCAGCGAAGTGGAAGGTACGCTGCGTTACAACCTTTATACGATTACCGATAACAAGAGCATCGCGACTGAATACAAGATAAGCCAGGCCGTAAGAGGGGTTGGGCGACCCGTAAGCCTTGAGGTTAAACTGACCGAGGCCGGCATACCCGTGACCGACCTGCCAGATGGCAGTGTTAAGGCAGAACTGACCCGACCCGACGCCGGTCTGGGGAACGTCCTGTCGTTATCACCGTCACAACCTACAAGCGGTCCTACTGGCGACGTGATCAGCGCCGCCGGTCTCAAGGTTTCCGCCATGTTGGCAGATCCTGCACAACGCGCCACGATCCTTGCTGCCTTACAAAACTCTGTTAGTCAAACCCTGACCCTGACCGAGGCGGAACCGGGTATCTACCGAGCAAACTACAATAACGCCGATGTGGAAGGTTTCTACAAGGCCAATTTTTATGTGGATGCCGAAACGGTCAAAAATGGGCGCTTCACGAGGACCCGTAAAGGTGGTCGTTATATACCGGTTATGCCGGATAAGGATGCCATACTTGACACTATTGTTATCACCACGCTCGCTGACTGTAAATATCCCGGTGGTTGTTACGCCATTACAGTCCAGCCGAAGGATGCGACAGGTAATTTGCTGGGTCCAGGTAAGGCGGGATTGTTTAACTTGGTAGACTTTGATGGTGTATTGATGCGGCCAGTGCAGGACAAACTCGATGGTAATTATGTAATCAAAGTAGCCTATCCTGCTGGTGTCACAGAGCGTCCGACCATCAATATATATGGAGTAGAGATCACTCCGGAGGTAGGTCCTGGTGGGGTGCTGGATGATATTATCGACTGGATTAAACATAATCTATTGTGGGTAATCATCCTGTTACTGTTGTTGCTCCTGTTGCTGATATGGTGGTTGTTCTTCAGGAAATAAGTCTTCTATGATTTAGCGGTAGAGATAACGATGTTACAGGGAATCTATCGGGATATTGTCCATGATGCCAGCGGTTGTCTGGTGTATGACAGCCGTTGGTCATCAAACTGTATCGTCGATACGGCCTGGCCACTGCTTTCAGGGTTGCTGAAAAATACCCCGGATTTTCATGGCATTATGTATTGGGCAGTGGGAACGGGTGACCCAGTATGGGATTCGGAACATATTATTGCAGAATGTTCAGCTTTGCGTTTGTACAATGAAGTAGCACGCGTACCGGTAGCTGCGGAAGATATGACTTATCTTAATCCTGATGGCAGCGAATCTGAGCAAACAACGTCCCGACTGGAAGTCAATGCGAATTTTAGTTGGTTAAATGAGACCCACATCTTACGGGAATTTGGTATTTATGGTGGTAATGCCAGTGAATCTGCCAATAGCGGTTATTTGATCAATTACGTCATTCACCCTGCTATCGAGCTGACCAGTGGTTCCACTTTAACCCGGCGTTTGCGTTTCAACTTCAAACCCCTGGGGGGTGAGAAGGATTGGCTTACGCTACCGCAGCACTGGTTAGCCGATTATTCAGTTGAGACCATCGATGGCGTGGGGGCCAGTCACACGGCAAGTTTAGCTGACTCCGGTGTGACCACTATCAATGCCTTGGCCATGATTGAACCTGCAGCTATCGAAGTTGATATCCCGATATTGCTCATGACGCATTGGCGTGCCAAGGCAAGATTATTACTTATGGCTGCTGCTGATTTAATACCGCTAGCTGCTCTTTCAAGTTGGCGAGTGCCGGATATTCTTTCAACTTCCAATGCAGACTTGGCAGCGCAGCTTGATGCTGTATCACTAGAGAGGGTCGCGCACATCCGTGAGCAACTTGGTGCAATACTGGTCGCACTTGATGATTCTTTCATAACTAAAATGACATACGGTGAATTAACACAACCGTGATTGTAGTCCGTGGTTTTGGTGAGGGAGAGGTGGATAAATTTGGATAAATATTTATCAAAATTAATTGAACCTAGGTAAACCACCGCCTCTGGCGGTGAGACTTAAAAGGGCTCTGCCGTTCCGTCGTGCGGCGTAAGAGAATGGCCTCCTTTAGAACCGGCAAGTTCGAAAAGGAGGCCACAGATGAGAGACTGGCAAAGCCAAGCTCACGTAAAGCATTATTGCAGATATGTTGTTGATGATTCCGCCGAAGTTCAGTGTGGCCCATACGGTAGGGTTTTTGAAAGGGAAGTCGGCGATCCGGATATTCAGGGATTATCTGCAGGTGAAGCGGAATTTTACGGGGCGTCATTTCTGGGCTCGCGGTTATTGCGTCAGTACGGTGGGGCTGGAAGAGCGGGTCATCCGGGAATACATCAAGAACCAGGAGCGGGAAGATAAACGCCAGGAGCAGATGAGATTGGCAGGACTTTAACCCTAGCCCCCTCCGGGGGCTTGCATCATACCACCCGCTCTACGGGTGGTATTTGATCGTATTTATAAGGAGCATTGCCGATGAATACGAAAGCCGGTATCGTTAAAGTCAGTCGTCTGAATGTCCGGCCGCGCCCGTCGACTAACAAGCCGTCCATTGGCCAGCTTAGTCGCGGAGACCGCGTCGAGATCCTGCGCCGGGAGGGGAATTGGTACCGCATCAAGGCCGGCGCGCTGACCGGTTATGTCTACGGCAAGTATGTGGCCGTGGGGGAGCGGGCATCGGCCACCGCCCATGGGAATGAACGCGGTAATATGCCAAGCGCTGATCGGGAGGCGGGTATGAGCGAAGTCATAGATGCCAGGGTATTTTTGTTGCTGATGGCGGCGAGAATGGTGGGAGATTATCTCTATGCCTGGGGAGGGGAAGAGGCCGGGGAAGGGGGGTTTGACTGCAGCGGCTTCGCCTCGGTGGCGCTGATGCAAACGGCCAGGGCATGGCCGGTTTTGTATGACGGTGGGCGCACGACGGCCTCGGGGCTTTACAAATATTTCGACAATAAGCACTGTTCGGACATCACCCGAATAGAGGACCTCAAGCCCGGGTGTCTGGTCTTTTACCGCCGGCCCGGGAAGCGGATTCATCATATTGCCATACACGCCACCACTGTCCCGCCCATCCGGTTAGAAAAAGGCGGAGGCAATCGGCCCGTCGAGGTCGGACCGGTCGCGTTCGAGTCAGGGGGCAGCGGTTCGGCCGCCACCACCCCCCGTGCCGCACTCGCGGCCTCTGCCGGCGTGCGGCTGACAGCGAGTGATTCTCATGGACGCGGTGTCAAGTGGGTGGCGAAGGATCCGTTTGTGCTGTTAGAACAATGACGGCGCGGATCGGTGAAGTCTGAGTTACCATGTTCACAGCCTCGGCCAGACGTGGCCTGGCCTGGCGGCGCGCCGATCATGCCAAGAAAGTGGATCTTGCCAGCGGCACCGAGAAGGTAAGGCGATTTTGTTAGACGACCCGGCATCGGTCCCGATCATGCGCAGGGTTGCGCACCGGGATTGTGTCTCGCGGTCCATGCTGCGGTGCGGTCAGCCGAAGAGACGGAGAGATCAGTGACATCTTTCTGTTAACTGTGTTTTCGATAAAAGGAGAGTGGCTATGTCATCGGTACAGGATATTCTGAGCGAGCCCGAAATCGCAGACTATTTGAAAACCCACCAGGGGGCTGCCACGGAGATCACGAAGGCCGCTGGGCAGCTGGCGGACAAACCCCATGCGGTGGAGGCCCTGAAGAAACTTCTTCCTGCTCTTGCCAAAAAAGTCGTTTTTGTTTTTTTCAGTTATAAGAAAAAGGACGAACACGCTGCTAGAGCTGTGGTTGAGCTGCTGCGCAAGAAATCGGCGGACAAGCTGGATATTACCTATCAGGCGGATTTTACCGAGGAGATCGTGGGTAGAAAATGGCGAGAGAAGATCAACAAAGCAGTTAGCAAATCGAACTGGTTTATCCTACTACTTCCGGATCCAAAAGATGACTGGGATTGGTGTCTGTATGAAACGGGCCTTTTCGAGGCACAACGTACCTCGGACGACCGCCTGATTTGCTTACATCATCCGAATGCTAAAATCCCAAGCCCCATCGAAGGTTACCATGCAGTCGCCGCAACGGTTCCGGAGGTCGACAAGTTTCTGAGGATGGCCTTGATAAATGACAACCCGGTGGCCGGCATGGGACCGGTAAATAGTTCCATCGAAAGCGAGATTCCAGCGATTGCGAAGGATATTGTAGATGCCATCCGCGAGCCGATAATGCGCCAGACTTACGAACCATGGGTGGAGCTTCAGATTGATGAACCGGACAAATTGCAGAACAAAGATGATCTTCATCGAGCCACAGTCAAAGCAGCTAACAAGGAGGCATTGAATTTATTTGATTTGCTTGTAAAAAAGCCTAACTGGGGTGAATTCAGTGCCAACTTACCGGAGACAACAGCTGATAGCCGTTGGCGGGAAGAGCTTTTTCACGTAATTCGCAGGATTGGCCAAGGGCGTAAATTTTATCCCGTACAGGCAGTATTCCAAACCCACGACGGCAGGATGTATCGGCCCGTGGTCTGCGCGGTAGATAGGGTCGGGGAAGACGGCCCGATCGAGACGTTTCACATCACATTCGCGGAGGAGGTGAGCGCGGTTGATCACACGGCCATGCCGAAAAATATGTCAGTGTTGGCGACCCTTCTGCGGTTTACGTTCCGATTCCGATGGGAGGTGCTTGAGAGATTTGCCAAGAATGCCATAACGGAGGAGGATGTTGAACGCCTGGACAACGCGTTGCGGCGAATCAGGGTGGATTGGGAATCGCGCGGCATGGGTGGCGAGAATGAGATCCTCGATTTGTTCCCGCAGGAGAAAAGAAAGCGGATTTCAGACATGTTTGCCGCATGGCACCAAGCCAACAACCGTGAGGGAACGGGTGAGCTGGACATTGCCCTCGAAAACAAGGATACGGAAAAAATCCCGGCGATTCTCAAAACGTTTTTGCCCATGAATCAGGAATTCCTCGAGATGGCGGCAGACCGGTTTTCCGAGCTAGTCTCCGGCAAATCATGAAAATCGCCCGTCAATAAGTTCTAGCAGGCGGCATTCAAGGTGTCCGACTACTCGCGCCATTTTGCCACTGGCAGCACCTGCTCTGCCTGGGTTTGGCGTTGAAATGCCAGAGACAGACCGGTTGCGCTGTGACAGCTGTCATGCGGAACATCTGGTTGCCCTCAGCTGCATACGCCGTGGCTTCTGCCCGAGTTGTGGCGCGCAGCGCATGGGGGAAAGTGTGGCCCATCTACTGGACAAAGTATCGATTGGCCTGAGGGCAGGAATTGGCGAACACTGGATGCGGAATAGGAAAATGCCTAAGCGATGATGGGAAGAATCGGGCAAGATTTCGTGGTGACCAGGGCGCAAAGTGCTGGTAACGACTGCTGAATAGCCATGGACTCCAGGGAAAAGGGCTTTTATTCTTCTTCTACTCATGGCGCGGTTCGAGCCGACGCGAATGGATGGCGCGTGGTTTAAGCGGGCCGATGGCCGTAGTAAACTTACCTGGCGAAGAGACGTGTCGCCTAGGTAGACGGTGATCCCGGAGTGGAGAATCCATGAAATTGCATGCTTTTGTCGCGATGCCATTCGGCACCAAGGAAGGGCCGGACGGGGAGAATATCGACTTCAACCGTGTCTATGCCGAATACATTGCGCCGGCGCTGACCGCTGCCGGTCTGGAGGTCTTGCGCGCAGACGAAGAAGAACGCGCCGGCGACATTCGCACCGACATGTTCCAGGAACTGCTCATCGCCGATCTGGTGGTGGCTGATCTTACCCTCCCCAATCCCAATGTCTGGTACGAGCTCGGCGTGCGTCATGCGTTGCGCGCCCGCGGCGTGGTGATTGTGTGTGGCGGCCGGGTCACGACTGCCTTCGACCTCTATACCGATCGCAAGCTACGTTACGGCATCAAAGACGGTGGGCCGGATCCCTCGACGTTACAAAGCGACATCCAGCACCTCACCGAGATGGTGAAAGCAACCATGGAGTCCTGGCACGGCCGCAAGGTGAGTCCGGTGTATCAGTTGTTGCCCAACCTGCAGGAGCCGGAGTGGAAGTCGCTACGGATTGGTGATGTGCGCGAGTTTTGGGAGCGGCACGATGCCTGGGAAAATCGCATTGTGCTGGCCCGCAAGGCCGGGCACATCGGCAATTTGTTGGTGCTCGCCGATGAAGCCCCGGTCGCCGCCTTTCGCGCCGAGGCCTGGATCCGTGCAGGCACGGCTTTGCGTAAGGCGGGGCGATTCGACTTTGCGCTGGAGCAGCTCGAACGGGGGTTGGAGATCGAGCCGAACAATCTCACCGGCTTGCAAGAAAAGGGGCTCTGCCTTCAGCGATTGGCGATTGTCGACACCCCGGGGCACTCGCTGGACCGCGCGCGTGAGCACTATCGCAAGGTCCTCGATCAATACCCACGCGACCCCGAAACCTGGGCGCTGTTGGGCCGCGTCGACAAGGACGCCTGGGTCACTGCATGGCGCCAGCCGGCCCAGACACCAGAGCAGATGCGGGAAGAGGCCACTAACGAGGACGCCTTGTTGCGTGCCGCCATCGACAGCTACGCCAAGGGCTACCGGCACAACCCAAGCCATTACTATTCCGGCATCAATGCGCTGACACTGATGCACCTCTACCTCTATCTGACCAACGATGCGCGCTACGACCGCGAGATGACGATCATGGCAGGCGCCGTGCACTTCGGTGCGGAATGCGAATCGGACGAGTATCAGCTGTTCTGGGCCAAAGCGACGCTTGGCGATCTGGAGGTGCTGGAGGGCACACCGAACAGCGTCAAGGCCGCATACAAGGAAGCCATCGCCAAGAACGACAAGGACTGGTTCGCACTGAACTCAAGCCGAGCGCAACTACGACTGCTCAAGGATCTGGGGTTCCGTCCAGAGAATGTCGACGTCGGTCTCGCCACCTTCGACCGTGCCCTGCAAAAACTCACCGAGCCTGAAGACCAGTGGCAGCCGCGCCAAGTATTTCTGTTTAGCGGCCACATGATCGATGCGCCTGGTCGAACTCCCCCACGCTTTCCACCCGAGAAAGAGCCCATTGCCGCGCAAAAGATTGCCGAAGCGCTGGATCAGTTCGGCGCCGGCCCGGATGACTTGGCCCTTACGCAGGGTGCATGTGGTGGCGACCTGCTGTTCACCGAGGCCTGTCAACAGCGGGGCGTGAAGGTGCATTGGCTGCAGCCCTTCCGTGAACCGGATTTCATTCAGAAGTCGGTCGTTCGCAGCAGCGAGGCATGGCGCACTCGCTATCTCAATGCCAAGACCAGACTTACCGCACCCATTCGATCTGCCCCGGACGAACTCGGGGACCCACCGCCGAATTCCGAACCCGGCTACCCCTACGAACGCTGCAATATTTGGCTGCTCTACACCGCGCTTGCCTGCGGCGTAGACAGGGTGCGCTTCATCTGCCTGTGGAATGGTGCAGGGGGTGATGGACCGGGAGGTACGGCACACATGTACAACGAAGTGAAGCGACGGACAGGGAACGTCACGTGGATCGACATTCGGAAGATCTAAGGGTACCCGAAGGGGCCCAGGCATCAACGGGCGGTGCCGTCCGCGCGAGCCTGCCCAAGCGCAGCTTCGCCTCGCGCCTGTTCGGCTACGATATCTTCCTCTCATTCGCGCTTAGCCCGCCACCGCGCGGGACACACAGCTACGCCTCCGATCTGGCGCGCCGATTGCGCGAACGGGATTTCAACGTGTTCTTCCGCGAGGACGAAGCGCCGCCGGGCGAGCAACTAGGCAGCACCTTGCGCAGCGCCCTGCTGCATTCCAAGACCCTCGTCGTCATCGCCAATCGCGACTCGCTGCAGGAATAATGAGCGATATCTTTGTTAGCTACGCCAATGAGGACCAGGGCCGGATCATGCCCTTGGTGCGTGCGCTCGAAGCCATGGGCTGGTCTGTCTTCTGGGATCGGACCATCCCTGTCGGCAGCACCTGGCGGCATGTGATCGGCACGGAGATCGACGCCTGCCGCTGTATGGTTGTGGTGTGGTCTCAGCATTCCATCGACTCAAGTTGGGTGCATGAAGAAGCTGACGAAGGCAAGCGGCGAGGTGTGCTCGCCCCGGTGCTCATCGATGATATCCTGCCGCCCATCGGTTTTCGCAGCATCCAGGCTGCCAAGCTTGCAGGCTGGGATGGCAAAGTGCCATCAGTAGAATTCGATCGATTGCTCAGTGATCTGACACGCCTCCTTGGCACCGCACCCGCCAAAGTAGAAGAGGAACAAGAGCGGCATGTCGATAATGAGATAGGCCAAGCGCGCAAGCAGGAGAGAAATAGGGCTGAGGAACAACCGTGGCAGGCGGCGGAGGCCAAACGCAAAGCTGAGGAAGAATCACGGCGTGGGGTGAGGGAGGAATCTCAATGCAAGACCGATATGGCGAACAGGCCGGAAGTAGATACAGCCCAGCGAATGGCTGCTCCCGCCCCAGAAACAAGAAAGCGGCTGCCAAACAAGTTGATCGCCCTTGGCGGCATTGCCCTCGCTGCGATATTCATAGCCGTGATAATAAGTGTAGGCAAGCGTGAGGATACTTTGGCTCCAGAAATCGCGCCTAGTATCGCGTCTCCGCCCACGGTTCCTCTGGATGCGCGGCGCATCGAACCGCCAAACGAAGGTACGCCAGGCGCGCCAGCGGATGATAAGCCAACCGAACGCGATGCCTACAAACGGATATTCTATGAAGGATTCGACACCGTGCCGGCCAGCGCTGAGGCAAAGTCGATTTGGTTGGTCGGCCGCCGTGCCGACTGGGAAGGCACATTCCCCGGCGGCATGCATCGGTTGTGTAATGTGGCAAGAAATCAGACAGCCTCGTTTACTAACCGGCTCACGTATCTTCTTCCTAGCCAGATCGATCCGGTGGATCTGAGCAACGCCAAGGTATCCGTGCGGGTGCGGATCGAGCCGCCCAACACGACTCACAGCGGGGGCGGAATCTGTTACCGTGCTGCCCGTGACCGGCCCGATTACCTGGCGTTCGTCGTGAACGCGGGGCACGGCGTTTCGTTGTTGCGACGGACGCCGAAAGATCTGAAGGTGCTTTGGTCCGGCGAAATCGCTAAGGAGGAGCAAGCGGAATTCGTGACGTTGAAAATAGTCGGTTCTGACTCCGGGCTGGAGTTGTTCATCAATGATCGGCTGGTTCATCGTGCCCGCAATATCGACCTTTTGACGGGCGATCCGGGTATCATGGCGTACAGCCTGGGTTGCTTTGTCTTCGACGATTTTGCGCTGTATGTGTCCACCCACTAAAGGGGGGCGTGTGCGGGCCTGAGGCCTTCGATGATCTTGTAGGACGCCATGTTAGAGCGCGTCGACAGGGAAGGCCCACTGAATAGTTACTAGATTGACTAGCCGGACCTATTTCTCCAAGGAGGTACAGAGATGAATGCTAGAGTGGCAACACGCATGCAAACCCCCGGCCACAAGAAAATCCTCGCCCTCGACGGCGGCGGCATCCGCGGGATGATGACGGTGGAGGTGCTGGCCGAAATCGAAAACCTGCTGCGCCAGAAGCTCGGGCGGGGAGCGGATTTCGTGTTGGCGGACTACTTCGATTTCGTTGCCGGCACCAGCACCGGCGCGATCATCGCGGCCTGTATTTCGCTCGGGATGAAAGTCTCCGATATCCGCGACTTCTACATCAGTAGCGGCGAGGAGATGTTCGACAAAGCCTTTCTGCTCAAACGATTTCGCTACAAGTACGAGGACGAAAAGCTTGCCGCGAAGATGCAAGAGGTGTTTGGTAAGGACACGACATTGGGCAGCCACAAGCTGAAGACAGTGCTGATGATGGTGATGCGCAATGCCACTACCGACTCGCCCTGGCCACTTTCGAACAATCCCTTCGCCAAATACAACCAGCCGGAACGCAGAGAAGAGCCCCACTATGACTGCAATCTCGACTTTCCGCTCTGGCAACTCGTGCGTGCGAGCACAGCCGCACCGGTGTATTTCCCCCCGGAAGTCATCAAAATGGGGTCGAATGAATTCGTCTTCGTCGATGGGGGTATTACCACCTACAACAACCCGGCATTCCAGGCCTTTATCATGGCTACGGTGGAACCCTACAAGATGAATTGGCCGGTGGGTGAAGACGCGATGCTGGTCGTGTCGATTGGTACCGGTACTAGCCCGAAGGCCAATGAGGATCTCAGTCCAAATGAAATGAACTTGCTCTACAACGCGAGTTCCATTCCTTCAGCGCTGATGTATGCGGCGCTCAATGAACAGGACATGCTCTGCCGAGTCTTTGGCAAATGCCTTGCCGGTGATGAACTGGACCGGGAGGTGGGTAACCTGATCGGCGCGAAGGGCCCGGTGGGGCCGAACAAGCTCTTCACGTACATGCGCTACAACGCGGAACTGACGGAACTGGGTTTGAAGGCCCTCGGGCTATCAGACATCAAGCCGGGGAATGTGCAGATGCTAGACTCCGTGGCGCACGTCGTGGAGCTGCAACGAGTTGGGCGGGCGGTGGCGAAGAAAGTGAAGCTCGAGCACTTCTCTGGTTTTTAGCCAAGCATTGCCTTGAGATAGGGGAATAAAGGAGGGAACATGAGCAGTATCTTCATCAGCTACTCGGACTCAACCTATGGACGCAGTGGAGGCCAGCGCGGCGAGGATACGGAATCTGCCCTGTAGCAGCCCCGGCGTCGCCCAAAAGTCGAGTTCCACTGCAAGTAGTTTTGTCTGGCTGACTCGAAGGCATTCGTCCACTCCACCCACGTTGCACCTACCCAGGCACACGCGGCACGACTGCATGGATGCACGAGGTAGAGCAAGGCATGGAGCAGTTGCCGAGGGTATCGGTTGGCCTGAGGGCGGGAATTGGCATGCGGAACAGGAAGGCGCCTAAGCGACGATGGGAAGAATCGGACAAGATTTCATGGTGACCAGGGCGAAAAGTCTTGGAAACGGCTGCTGAATAGCCATGGGCTTCAGGGAAACGGGCTTTTGTTCTTCTTATACTCTTGTCGACGCTCTAGGCTTCTGGGTGAAAATTGCGATGATGTTCAATTGATGTCTGATAAGCATGCTGCCTTTTTGTAGAGCGGATATTGCATAGTATGGACTTGGCGCCGGTCTTGTCTCGGCATCTCCTGTATGGAGGGTATAAGGAAATGTGTATTCCTAAGCATTGTGTGTCTATGAGACTTCCCGTTGCTTCTTTTACTCGGACATTTCGGATTGCGGGCGTCGCGATGGTATTGAGTGTGTTTTCGGGGTTGACCATGGCTTGCGAGGGTGAAGACTACGAACGTACCCTCGCGGTCGTCCAGTACGCCCAGAATCTCGGCATGCAGTGCGGCATGTCTGCGAACCCCATCGAATGCATCTATCAGGCCATGCCTGCCCTTGCCAGTGAGGTCAATCAGCTCTCGCCTTCGTGTCAGCGACTGCTCGAATCCATGGGGGGGCCAGCTCCTTCGCCAGGTGGCACGACGTGTATTGGAGGCGTCTGCTGCGACTCCTCCAGTTGCTATGGGCCATGAGCCGGTCGTAGGGGCTCTGGCCGTTCAGCGGGGTGAATAAGCTTCGGATGGTTCTTGTCCTGGATGTCGCTGAGGGGCGTTATGGCTGAAATGACACAGACTGGGGACTCCTTTACGCTTGCTATTACAGGAGCGTTGCCGTTCGTAATCATGGTGGCGGCGATAGGTACGCCGTTGATAGCCCTCTTGCTCCTTCGTGTCTATCGGCGTGCCGTGCTGAAGGCGATGAGCAGGCGGTCGGGCACCACGCGAGGTGGCGAGACGCTTGCCCCTGTGAATACACTGCAAGCCAATGATAGCCATAGGCCCTTGGCGCTCAACGTCTCCGATGCCGAAGCCCTGTCTGGGTTGAGTGTTCCTCGGGCCTCTTGGCGTGTCGTTGGTATCTATGCAGCCGCTGGCGCCGTTTTTGCGCTCATCATGACTCTTGCGACGCTCATCTCGGGTGATATTGAGCTCAATCTGATGCGGTTGCTCCTCGTATTTCTCGTGTATGTATGGCCCTTATTCCTTGCGGTTTATCTCGATGGAGCGGCTACGCCCCGCACATTATTCTTTAGTGTCTGTGCATATGTCTTACTCATGCTTGTTCTGTCGATGGTTGCGTTGGCGAGGAGTCCTGACCTTACGGCGGCGCAGCTTATCATATTGTGGACCTATATGAATGTACCTGCGGTGATGCTTACCCTCGCTTTTGCCGCGCGTCCGGTGCGGGCTATTGGCCCTCTGGTCGTGCTGTTTCTGATTGTAGTCGTCACCGGGCCTGTTTCTGTGCTGGCGTTAGTAGGATCGAGCGATACGATCATGAGGGCCGTTACGTCAGTCGGTGTCAGTCTGGGGTTCGGTGCTTCGGCGACTTTTGTAGCAATCATCCTCGTAGGCCTGCTGGCCTTTTCCCTGCTTGGGTGGCGTGTGCTCGCCTGGATTCGCAGGGCATACGTCTCGAAGCGTATCAATGATAAGTCGATTACTGTGGATGCCGTGTTTTTGCTTTTTGGCGTGATCCAGTCAATAGGGCTCGCCTTTGAAGCGCCGCTCTGGATACTCTCAGGATTAGTGGCCTTTCTTGCGTATAAGCTCACCCTGCAACTTGGGTTCAAGCTGTGGTCTACGGGACATGGGCGTGAGCCACGGAATCTTCGTTTGTTATTGTTGCGCGTCTTCGCCTTAGGAAAGCGCAGCCAGCGTTTGTTTGACGCAGTGACTCGGCGCTGGCGATACATCGGAAGCATTCAGCTTATTGCCGGACCGGATCTCGCGACGACTACAATCGATCCCGAAGAGCTCCTCGAATTTGTTTCCGGAAGACTCGGCAACCTCTTTATTAGTGATGAGAAGACGCTGGCGCCCAGGCTGGTGGCTTTGGATACCCGGCCGGATTTCGACGGCCGGTACCGCGTAAACGAGTTTTTCTGCCATGATGACAGCTGGGGAATGGTTTTGCCCCGGCTCGTTGAGGAAAGCCACGTTGTGCTGATGGACCTGCGTGGTTTCAATCCACAGAACGCGGGCTGCATCTATGAATTGACGGAACTTGTAAACGTCATGCCGTTGTCCGGTGTGGTTTTGGTTATCGATGACACGACAGACCGAGCCTTTCTAGAGCAGACGCTCAAGAATGCCTGGTCGAGGTTGCGCCCCGATTCTCCAAACTTGGCTATGGATCGCGCTGAGATCCAGTTGATCCGCTTCGGTCGTCTAGGGCCGCGGCAGCTCAACGGACTTATAGGTTCTTTGCAGGCCGCGGCCTGCGTGAGAGTGTGAAGGGGTGATGTTAATAGAACCTATCTCGTGCAACAAACAATAAAACCAACAAACAAGATACCCACAATAGAGTAAAGAAACAATAGGCACTTTTTCATAAGATACTGATAACCCAATACGGAAAGTTGATTTTTCCGTAAACACTGTTCGGACTCAATCCGCCGGTATTGTCGGTCTCTGCAACAACATTTCGACACATTCACGTGGGACCATCAAACTGAAGACTGAATGCTGATCCTTCCTATTCGGCACTGTTGACCGTGCAGTTCGGTGCGTTGATGATCATGTCGAAGGGGATGGTCGTAGTCCAGGGCGTGACCCGATATCAATAGATCAGCTAAATTAACCGGTCACTTTCATTTGGCGTATAACCAATAGCCGGCAATAACTATGAGAGGGCTGTCCGGTTAGAGCCCGGGTCGAAGAGCTTAATCCTAGCTGTCTTGTCTTTCGCTGCAGGCCGGGGAAGCGGGTCCACCATGTAGTCATTCATGCCAGCAATGTCCTACCCATACGGTTAGAAAAAGAAGAAGTTTCCGGTCGGGGCGGGACATCCGGTGTACGAAGAGAGGGAATTCCCGCCGAAGTTGGGAAAGAAGTGGAGGCCGGTTGATCTGGAAAAAGTGGCCTGGAGCGTCGGCAAGACGAGCCGGCGCAGTTGCGGCGCCTGCCATTTGTCCGGCGGCGGCGGCGGCGCGTCGCTTCATATTGACTTGTCATGTCAGTTGCGCTAACCTAATTTCGCTTGCGGCAAGGTGCCGCAAAAGCAACAAAAGCAAAAGGGGAGGAATCCAGCCGCAAAAGGTGAGGAATCCATAACAACACCAGGGCAAGGACCTAGTCCGATACATAATACGGACGGGTAGGCTTGGACGTATCTTATCAATCGCCACCTTTTCCTGGTTAAATTATAAAGTACCACTGCCTATGGCAGTGGGTAGGGCTGTTATTGGCCCGGTGAACGGGTCACCGATCGCGCTACAACGAGCAGCTATTTAGTATTTGGATACGGAAACCGTTAAGTCTCACGGGAAACGAACAAATACGAGCTGCAGGGAGGACGACAATATGGACGCAGTCAGTCATCTTTCTAATAATCCTCGCAAGGTCGTACTTGTTAGCGGGCTATGGAAATACGATGATGTTGACGAAAAGAAATCCCTCGGAAAGCTGAATGTAATATACAACAAAGGCCTCCGAGAGGAACTCTTGTCAATTGTTGGTGCTGGCTCAATCTATGCCGTTGGTTACAACGACAATGGTATCGTCCAGCCCCTATTTAAGTCGAATGAAGAAATCGAGCCTACCTTAGTCTCTGTCGCCCTTGGCGCCCTCATTCCCCGCGGATTCGAGGTTTCTGAGGTTTCCCTTGCTGACCTTTTAGATCCCGCGGTCGTTGCCTGCGTACAACAAAAGCACCGGTTAACAGGTGACGAAATATGCCTGCTGTCCACTAGTTACATTACAAACTTCTTTGATTTCGAGCGGGTAATTAAGACACTTCAAGGTCTGGGGATCAGATTTATTATATGTGGGGGATACCTTGCGACGCGAAATCCGGATGCTTGCCTTCACCGAGGTGCTGACGCTGTGGTCATCGGGGATGCGGAGGAAGCCCTTCCCATGTTGCTCGAGCGTATCGATAGCGCGGCATCTTGGAGTTTCATTCCGAATCTGCGTTACAGAAATGGAGACGGAGAGCCGGTGTTTACACGCGAAAAACTCATGGAACTCGATCAGATACCGGTGGCGATTCCGGACGGCGATCTCTCCTCGATGTCAATTCCTTATGAGTCAATGCGTGGCTGTCCTTACCGATGTGGATTCTGTTCCTACCCGCTCGTCTCTACAAAATGGCGATACAAGAGCGCCGAAAAATTAACGACAGATTTCCTTACAATACAGGAACGCGGAGCGCACAACATAGTCGCTTTAGACTCCACCTTTACCATCCCCCCCAAGCGGTTGAAGGAGTTTTTGAACCTGTACATAGAAAAAAACATCACCATACCCTGGGGCGCTTATTCACGTGTGACACCTCTAAAGGATGAGGAGATAGTAAAGAAGCTTAAGCGAACGAACAACCGGTGGTTATCAATTGGTTTCGAAAGTGGCAGCGATCGCATGCTGCAGATAATGAAAAAGGGAACCAAGATGAGGGATGCGTATCCTGCACTAAAAAATCTGAAAAAGCACAAGATTTCACCATGGTCAAACTTTATTATCGGCTATCCCGGTGAAACCAAGGAAACTGTAGAGGAAACAGTATCTTTTATGAAGGAGCATCTGTTTGGTTTTTATGGAATCTATGTTTTCAACATCAGGGATCGGGCCATGCCTGTGCTGTCCGATAGCTTCGCCAATATTCACTATGACGATATCGGTGGAGAGTGGGCACATGTCAGTATGAACAGCAGACAGGCTACAGTACTCAGGTGGAAAGCTTATCTAAACGTCGCGGCCAGCAATCAACATGCCATCAATATAGATATCTTCAGGGGGACTAACGTAGAAAAAGACTACGGGGCGTGGAGTCCAGCGTTTCCGGCGCTAAAGGCCATCGAGTTATTTATGGTTTGGCATACATCGCAGGATGAAATAAAGAATAATCATGGCATGAGCTACTCAGCAATTCGGCAGCAGCTTCAGCAAACGCTATTTCCCATGAACTGATATGGATAAGCTCATTGAAATATTAACTACGATGGCGCCGGAATGCGATCGTCAAATTACGCCAGACGATAGGCTGAAGGAAGACCTGGGCTTTGATTCTCTAAAGCTGATCAATTTGATATTAAAGATCGAGAACGAGTATGACATTAGCTTTAGTGACGACGACCTGATAGTGGAGAGTTTCGCAACGCCAAAAGCCTGTCAGGAACTCATAAATAAGTACAGGGAAGCGATCTGATGGAGATAGGTGATTTAAGTCATGCCCGGTAGTGCGCGAGTGGGAATCGTTGTGGGCGGGCGAGGGGTTCTTCAGAGTCGCTCGAAAAAGGTTGGGAGGCAAGTTGAAGAAATACTTGCGGAATACGGCCTAAGCACTCATGTGCTGGCCTATGATTCTGCCTTAATCGACAAAATCAAACAGCTGGATATCAGGCTATTGTATGACGTTACCAATGGTGTCTACGGTCGCGTGAATAATATTGGTGACCTATTGGGGCTGCACGTTATCGGAAACTCGCATGCGGCGAGCGAGGTATACAATAAAGTAACGCTAAAAGAAATGCTTAAGCGACTTGGAATGCAGACCCCCGGCTATATTGTTCTAGACCGGTATACTTACAATGAGACGTGGCGGTTGTTAGCCGCACTAAGCGGGCCGGTCGTAGTGAAGCCAGGCAGTGCTGATCTCTTGAGCTACGGAGTACGTTGCTTTGAGTCGATTGAACGCGTAGAAGAGGAGCTTAAGGTTCACATCGAGAATCTATTTCGCGTTGATGAAAAAGTCATTATAGAAACCTTCGTTCAGGGAGATGAGTTATGTGTGGGGTACAGTGCCTTGGAAAGGTATGGATTCCAGATGCTCCCCGCAATGACTATTAACAAGCGAACGACGATGTTTGACTATGAAACAAAGGTACGTCAGGAATATGAGTTCATTCCATTCATGCTCAGTCCCAGCGAGACAGCATATTTTACGGAGGCTGGGAGAATGCTGGCCAAGGCATTCGACATAAGAGATTATTTCTATATTAATGCAATTAAAAGTAAGTCTGGCGTCGTCAATGTTTTTGATGCAGGGACGACAGTTGGATTGGGCCAAAAAAGCTATTTCCCAGCGGCCGCGGGAATGCTGGGCTTATCTGTTAAAGATTTGGTATTTCGGCAGTTCGACAATTACTTTTGTCGCCAAGGTGCCGGTCAAGTCCCCAGGCCGGTGCTCGCGGAAGGGAAGTGTAGTAACTAATGATAACCGAGGTCTTTTGACTGAAGTTTTAGCCAATAGGAGTGGGTTATATGAATAAAGAAGCTAGCTTGGTCACTAGCTGCGCGATTGCAACACATGACGAGGAGGCAAGGGAGAACTGCCGTAGTGTGCTGGTGAACAATTGGATAAACTGGGAACGCTTCTTGTATTATGCCGTGCATCACCGCGTCGCGCCCATCGTGTATAGAAGCCTGGAAGAGCTTGGCTTACTGAAAAGGTTGGAGCTTCAGGTTCTTAATACTCTTAAGACAATTTACCTCATTAACCAGAGCAGAAATAATAGGCTCGTATCAGAGGTGCTTGCCGTGCTTGCGGAGCTCAGAGACTCCGGGAACACGCCGCTGCTTGTTAAAGGCCCAGCGTTGGAAATCATGGCTTACAAAGATATTGGGCTACGGACCTACGAGGATATAGATCTACTTGTAAGGCGTGAAGATGCGAAAATAACGGACGAAGTGCTTAGATCGAAAGGCTTTGTACAAGGGGAGTACGATCCAAACACAAAATCTGTAAAAGAAGCATCTCGCAAAGAGGTCCTCTCACGATCGTTGAATACACATGAGACGTCTGAATATATTAAGTTGCTTGATGACATGTTGGTCAGAACAGTCGTCGTAGATGTAAACTTCGAAGTGTTCTGGAAAGGGACAAAGACTTATCAGAAACAAAACCGCATTGACACTGCTGTATTGTTTGAAAACTCAGTCGATATACCAGCCGGGCGGAGCGGAACTATCCGTACTCTGACTCCAGAATTCCAAGTAATTCAGCTATCAGCGCACCTTTTTAGTGAAGCGCTACTTTTCTTTTTCCACAAGAATTGGTACCGAGATAAACACGATTTGCAGCTCATAAAATTTCTAGATGTTTATATGGTATGTAAAACATTGGATGTTGATTGGGAAAAGTTATATGGCTTATGTGTAGACTACGATGTTCTCCGTCCTGTGTTCTATACGCTACATTATGTTAATGAGTTATTCCCTGGATCCGTGCCGCGTTCTTTTATTGAAAGAGGAGACGGAGAAATGGACGAGTGGCTCGACGCGTATATGGATAAGGACGGCAACGTTTACCAGTGGGACACGAAATTTGACGACAGAATGTTCAGTATGGACAAGAAAATAGAAGAAATCAGCAGTAAGTTCCCGTCGTTAAGTTATGCATCTATGTAGTTACGATGAGCGTTTGGTAATGAGAAAAAAGATTCGTTTGGCACTCATTTTTGGCGGTAGGTCGGCAGAACATGAAGTCTCCTTGCTTTCCGCAGGCAACATATTCAAGGCGCTCAGTAAGGAGAAATATGAGCTCATGTTGATCGGCGTGGATCGCGACGGCCATTGGTTTCTGAATGACGAATCAAAGTCATTGCTCGAGTCGGGAGCACAAAAATTTCCTCGTCTAAGTGAGAAGCGAGAAGAAGTGGCCCTCATTCCGGGAAAGGAAAGCATGCAGCTCGTAAATGTTACCAAGAATCAAACCTTGGGGGACATCGATGTAGTCTTCCCAGTTCTTCACGGATCCTATGGTGAAGATGGAAGTGTGCAGGGGCTGTTGCGGTTGGCAAATATTCCGTTTGTTGGGGCGGGAGTGTTGGGCTCGGCGATCGGAATGGATAAAGACGTAACGAAGCGGCTCCTGCGTGATGCGGACATTCCGATTTCCAACTTTCTCTCGTTCACTAGAGATCAAAAAGAGAAAATCGACCCTGAATCGATAAAAAAAGAGCTTGGTATGCCGGTGTTTGTAAAGCCGGCCAGTCTTGGATCGTCGGTTGGTATCAGCAAGGTTTCTGAGGCGAAGGACATGGCGCCGGCCGTGAATCTGGCTTTACAGTACGACAATAAAGTTCTGATCGAACAGTACATGAAAGGACGCGAAATCGAGTGTGCAGTATTGGGAAATGAGAGCCCAATTGCGTCTGTCGCAGGTGAAATAGTTCCGCAGCATGAGTTCTACTCTTATGAGGCAAAATACATTGACGAAAAGGGAGCGATTCTCGAAATCCCGGCAAAACTAACCGAAAGTCAAAGCCGTCTGATTCAGGAGTACTCTCTGAGAGCTTTCAAGACGCTATGTTGCGAGGGGATGGCGCGAGTAGATTTCTTTCTGACTGAAGATGGCCAGATCGTGCTCAATGAAATTAACACGATTCCGGGATTTACCAAGATCAGCATGTATACCAAGCTTTGGGAACAGAGTGGAATTCAATACGCCGAGCTCATTGACAGACTGGTCCAGCTCGCAATTGATCGATTCGAAAGAGACAAGCAGCTAAAAACAGAGGTATCGATATCTCACGATGATACGGCTGATTCCTGAACCTCACATTAGAGGCTGCATTCGCGGAGACTCTTAGGATTCTTAGAGATAGGGCGAAGATAATGAATGAGATTAAAATCGGTGTTATTGGCTATGGATTGATGGGCCGTGTGCATGCCGAGATCTACGATAGCCTACCGGGAGTGAGGGTATGCGCGATTGCGGATGTGAGCCCGATCCCGTCAGGTAATGGAATGAAAAGTCCCGCGCTGTACGAGGATTATGAAGAAATGCTAAGGGCGCATCCGTTGGATGCCGTAAGCATTTGTACGCCGGAAAACGTTCGCGTGGGGCCAGTCAGGGCTGCATGTAGTCAAGGAGTGGACATCTTATTAGAGAAACCTATCTCTAGCAGTATAGAAGACGCTGTCCGGATTGTTGATGCCGTAGACGGTGGGAATGTGTTGTTTATGGTAGGCCACAACTTGCGATTTATGGATACCTATCGGACTGCGAAACAGGCTTTGAGTGAGGAAACTTTCGGGGAACTGAGGCAGATTGTCTCCACCCGTGTGGTAAGTAGCTCCAGCGCGACACGGATTGGACGACGCTGCAGTCTGCCTGTGTTCCTAGGTGTTCACGACTACGATTTAGTCAGCTGGCTTGCCGGGGCCGACCCGGAGTACATCGGTGCCGTGGGAGATGGTAAGCCAGTGACGGAGATTGAACATAGCGCTGCGTTCGTGAGGTTTGTTAATGGAGTGACCGCATACATAAACGTCAATTGGGCGGGCGCTCCCGGAAAAGCGTCAGAGTATTCTCTTGAGCTCCATGGCACTACTGGGACTTACGTAGTGCGGGATAAACTTCAAAAGAGCCAGGAAGGACTGCCTCGTCAGCTGTACAGTTCAGTGCGGGGAGAGATAGAGCATTTCGTGAAGTGTGTTAGGGAGCGAGGCGTGCCAGCCGTGGGCTTGGCTGACGGCTTGCGCGCACTTCGAATGGCCATAGAAATAGAACAGTTGTCAGCACGAAACACGGCTTGGTTCCGTCCTTAGCCGTTGTTTCACTAAGTGTCTTGTCAGGAGCGCGTACATGGATGAGCTAGCTATTCTAGGGGGGAAGCCGGTAAGGGACCGACCGTTTCCGGCGTGGCCAGT
>Ga0209633_10001883_pt1 | contig 20908 bp, 24 predicted proteins | sample Cruoilmetagenom1_FD_187290 | JGI IMG/M metagenome (GOLD analysis project Ga0209633, IMG submission 187290) | Oil polluted marine microbial communities from Coal Oil Point, Santa Barbara, California, USA - Sample 1 (SPAdes) (version 2) | ecosystem: Environmental > Aquatic > Marine > Oil seeps ... | reverse complement strand
AGAAAATTTTGCAGACGCGGCTTTTCAACAAAGAGAATGTAGAAATCATCTGGGACCATAATCTCGATGAAATTCTTGGTACGGAAAACCCTTTGGGCGTTACCGGCGCGCGTCTCAAACACGCAAAAACCGGCGAAAAGCGCGAACTGGCCGCCGATGGCGTTTTCATCGCCATTGGCCATAAGCCATCAACCGAGCTTTTTACCGGCAAACTGCCGATGAACTCGCACGGCTACCTGGAAACCGCGCCGGATTCGACGCAGACTTCCATTCCGGGCGTTTATGCGGCGGGCGACGTTACCGACGACATTTACCGCCAGGCCGTCACCGCCGCGGGCATGGGGTGCATGGCGGCGCTCGAAGCTGAAAAATTCCTCGCCACGGAAGCCGCCGCCCACGCGACAGCAGCCGAATAGGGTCCAATCCCTGACGCCGGGCATTCGAAGCGGGCGCGCACATTTGCGTGAAAAGCTGCGCGTTGACAGTGAAAATAGTTGCGCTTTCAACCAGCCTTTTAGACAGTCGATCAGGGTAATTCGGGAGGAATAAAAATGCGGATAATTTCAGCGGCGCTCGTTCTGGCGTTCGCAAGCCTTTTTGCCAGCGCGGCGATGGCGGGCGACGGGCTTATCAAAAAGCAGAGCATTCATTCTTTCGACGAAACCGTCGCCAAGCTCGAAACAGCGCTTGCGGGGCGCAATATCGGCGTGATGAACAAGATCGATCACGCCGCTGGCGCGGCAAAGGTCGACCAGTCGCTGCGGCCGACAACGCTCCTGATTTTCGGTAATCCGGCGATAGGCTCCAAGCTGATGGCGGCCAGCCAGTCCATCGGCCTTGATCTGCCGCTGAAGGCCCTCGTTTTCGAAGACGCTGACGGCAATATTTGCGTTGAATATAACGACATCAACTATATCGCCCGGCGCCATGGCGTTCCGGCGGATCACCCGGTGGTCGCGCGCATCGTGGGCGGTCTGGAGATCGTCACCGACGCCGCAACGAAACCGGCGGAATAAACAACACCGAAGCGGCGCAGCGCCGAGCGGATTGACGCGCCGGGACGCCTATTATCAAATTCTGATTGGTCGGAACGCTTTTGAATTGGCGTTTTGCGGGGGTTTCGCCAAGCTGGTCTCATCCGAAAAAATGAGGCTGCTGCAATGGGCGTCGTCGTCCAGAATATTAAACGAGTTGACCGCTCCGTCGTCGATGCTTTTGCCGAGGGCAAATACGGCGTTGCGACCGTCCATGAAGCACAAGGACGCAAAGGCCTTTTCGAGCCGAACATCAATCCGATTTATAAAGGCGCGCATGTCGCCGGCGTCGCAGTCACTATTTCCGCGCCGCCCTGCGACAACTGGATGATCCATGTAGCGGTCGAACAATGCCAGCCCGGCGATGTTCTGGTGCTGGCACCAACATCTGATTCTGACGCCGGTTATTTCGGCGATCTGCTCGCAACCTCGCTGATCGCACGCGGCGTTAAAGCCCTGATTATCAACGCTGGCGTCCGCGACACTAAAGACCTCACCGAAATGAATTTTCCGGTCTGGTCGAAATGCGTCTTCTCGCAAGGCACGATCAAGGAAACATTAGGCAGCGTCAATGTGCCGGTGGTCTGCGCCGGTGCGGTTGTCCATCCGGGTGATCTCATCGTCGCCGATGATGACGGCGTTGTCGTCGTCGCTCGCGAAGAAGCAGCGGACGTTCTTGAAAAATCTAAACAGCGCGAAGCAAACGAGGAAGAAAAGCGCAAGCGCCTCGCCGCGGGAGAACTTGGCCTTGATATTTACAAGATGCGCGAGCGGCTTGCCGAAAAAGGACTAAAATATATTGATCAGGCGGATACGGATTAACCGCCCATGTTGACCGCAATCCCAGCAACATTGATGCGCGGCGGCACGTCGAAAGGGCTCTATTTCGACAAAGGCACCCTGCCCGCGGACGCGCAAACACGCGATCACGTCCTCCTCGCGGCGATGGGCTCGCCGGATATCCGCCAGATCGACGGCGTCGGCGGGGCCCACCCGCTGACCAGCAAGGTCGCGGTGATTTCACCGTCCAATCGCGACGACGCCGATGTCGATTATCTTTTCCTGCAAGTTGTCGTCGACAAGGCGGAAGTCAGCGACAGTCAAAATTGCGGCAACCTTCTTGCCGGCGTCGGTCCATGGGCGGTCGAGAACGGGCTTGTCGAGATTGCCGGGACGACAACGCCGGTGCGCATTCATATGGTCAATACGGGGAGCGTCGCCGTTGCTCATGTGCCGACGCCGGAAGACGCGGTTGAGTATGAGGGCGATGCGCGCATTGACGGCGTGCCCGGAACCGCCGCGCCGATCCCGATCGACTTCCTTGATGTCGCCGGGGCGAGCTGCGGTGCGCTCCTGCCCACGGGCAATGTCATTGATGAAATTGACGGCGTCGAAATCACCTGCATCGACAATGGAATGCCGGTCGTGCTCCTTTGCGCCCGCGACTTCGGGCTGACCGGCGCGGAGGCGCCCGCGGCGCTCGAAAAAGATGAAGCGCTGAAAGAGCGCATCGAGGCTATCAGGCTCAAAATCGGCCCGAAGATGAATCTCGGAGATGTCGCCAGCAAAACCGTGCCGAAAATGACGTTGATTTCTCCGCCGATGGCGGGCGGCGTCATCTCTACGCGGAGCTTCATTCCGCATCGTGTTCACGAAGCCATTGGCGTTCTCGGGGCGGTAAGCGTCGCAACAGCCTGCCTTGCGCCCGGATCGGTGGCGGCGGGCGTTGCTTCCGTGGGGCCCGCAGCTTCAGGGCCGCAGCGCCTTGATATCGAGCATCCCACAGGTTTTTTCACGGTCGATATGGATATTGAGATCGCAGGCGACGCCATTTCGGTTAAGCGTTCTGCGCTTTTGCGAACGGCCCGCAAGCTGATGCGCGGCGAGGTCTTCATCCCGTCAGCGGTCTGGAGCGGTCAATGACGATTTCCCGCATCGCGCTTTTAGGCTTTGGCGAAGTCGGGCAAATCCTCGGCGAGGACCTCGCGGCGATTGGCGTCGATGAGATAGCCGCCTGGGACATAAAGTTTGAGGACGCCGGCAGCGGGCCCTCGCGCGCGCTCACCGGCAATTATGTCACCGCCGGCGCGAATGCGCGCAACGCTATTCAAGGGGCGGATCTCGTCATCTCAGCGGTCACCGCTGCGCAGACAGTCGACGCCGCCAAGAGCGTTACGTCCGCCATCAAGTCCGATGCGTTATATGTCGACATGAATTCGGCGTCTCCGGCAGTGAAGGTTGAAGCTGCGGCAATCATTGACGAAGCCGGCGGCCGCTATGTGGAAGCCGCGGTCATGTCGCCGATCGCTCCGAAGCGGCTGGCGACGCCAATGCTCGCCGGCGGACCAAATGCGAACGCCTTTATCGACGCGGCAAGCCGTCTCGGCTTTAGCGGCGCGGTTTTCTTTGACGATCAATATGGCAAGGCGGCCGCCGCCAAAATGTGCCGCAGCGTGATGGTGAAAGGCATGGAGGCGCTCCTCACCGAAGCGCTCCTCGCCGCGCGGCATTACGAGGTCGACGCCTTGGTTATCACTTCGCTTGACGATCTCTTTCCGGGCCGGGACTGGAAGACGCTTTCGCAGTACATGATTTCGCGGTCGCTTGAACATGGCGCGCGGCGCGCCGAAGAAATGCGCGAAGTCGCGCAAACTGTTTGCGAGGCCGGCGTCGATCCGCTTATGAGCACAGCTTGCGCGGAGCGACAGGACTGGGCGGCGGCGCATAAAGGGGCGGTAAAAGAAACGACGCTTGCACCCATGCTTGATGCTATCCTCCAGACAATCGAGACAAAAAAGGACGCGGCCTCATGCTGATCATCGATTGCCACGGTCATCACACGGTCGCGCCGCAAGCACATCTCGCCTATCGCGAAGCGCAAAAGGCGCGGTTGAAAGACCCGTCCCTGCCCCGGCCGAACCGTCCAGACATCAGCGACGATGAAATTCGCGAGGGGATCGAAGCCAATCAGCTAAAGCTGATTAAAGAGCGCGGCGCGGACATGACGATTTTTTCCCCACGCGCCTCGCGCATGGAGCCTCATGTGGGCGACGCCGAAACCGCGCTCGACTGGTCGATTGCCTGCAACAATCTCATTCACCGTGTGACAGATTTATACAAGGACACATTCATTGGCGTTTGCATGTTGCCGCAGACTCCAGGCGGCTCGCTCGACAACTCCATTGCCGAGCTTGAACGGTGCGTCAACGAATTGGGCTTTGTCGGCTGTAATCTCAATCCGGATCCCTCCGGCGGCCACTGGACGTCGCCGCCGCTGACCGATCGTTACTGGTATCCGATCTACGAGAAAATGGTTGAGCTTGATGTGCCGGCGATGGTTCATGTTTCCGGCTCCTGCAACCCTGCCTTTCACGCCACGGGCTCTTATTATATCGCGGCGGACACCAACGCCTTCATGCAATTTATTCAAGGCAATCTGTTTGCAGATTTTCCTGACTTGAAATTCATCGTTCCACATGGCGGCGGCGCGGTTCCTTACCATTGGGGTCGTTATCGCGGGCTTGCGGACATGTTGAAGCAGCCGCCTGTTGAGACCCATGTGATGAAAAACGTCTATTTTGATACCTGCGTTTATCATCAACCGGGCATAGATCTCCTCTTTGAAGTCATCGATATCGACAATATTCTCTTCGGCTCGGAAATGGTCGGCGCAGTGCGCGGGATTGATCCGCAGACGGGGCAATATTTCGACGACACAAAACGCTATGTTGATAATCTCAATCTTTCCGATGATGATCGGTACAAAGTCTATGAAGGCAACGCCCGGCGCGTATACCCACGGCTTGACGTAAAGCTGAAGGCGGCCGGCAAATGAATGAGCGGGCCGGAATATTTGAAAAGACTCCGGGCTGGCTCGACTGGCATCCGCGCCCGTCAAAGCCAAGCTTTGTTCCGCCGCCGGGCGCGGTCGACGCCCATTGCCATGTCTTCGGGCCGGGCCACGAATTTCCCTTTGCGCCGGAGCGCAAATATACGCCCTGCGACGCCTCAAAAGATCAGCTCTTTGCCTTGCGCGATCATCTCGGCTTTTCACGCAACGTAATCGTGCAGGCGACCTGCCATGGATCGGACAATCGCGCGCTCGTCGACGCGATTGCGCACTCAAATGGTCGCGCGCGGGGCATTGCGAGCGTCAAGCCGGAGATTTCCGATGAAGACCTAAAAGCGCTCGACGCGGCGGGCGTGCGCGGCGTGCGCTTCAATTTCGTCAAGCGCCTTGTCGACGCCCTCCCCCGCGAGCCGCTGGTGGAAATCGCTGAGCGCATTCGCCCGCTCGGCTGGCATATCGTGATCTATTTCGAGGCGCCGGAATTGCCTGAGCTCTATGACTTTTTCACCTCGCTGCCCACTACCGTCATCGTCGATCATATGGGTCGGCCTGATGTGTCGAAGCCGGTCGACGGCCCGGAGTTCGAACTGTTCCTCAAACTCATGCGCGAGAACGAAAATTTCTGGTCGAAAGCGACCTGCCCCGAGCGGTTGAGCAATGACGGCCCGCCGGACTATGCCGACGTCGCGCCGTTCGCGCGCCAGGTCGTGGAAAAATTTCCCGACCGGGTTTTGTGGGGCACGGATTGGCCGCATCCCAATCTCAAATCGCTCATGCCGGACGACGCCTGGCTGGTTGATTTCATACCGAAGATAGCAACGACAAAAGAGCTGCAACAAAAGCTTCTTGTCGATAACCCTATGCGGCTTTACTGGCCCGAAGAATGCGAAGAGGAAGCGAACTAATGGCCCTCGACAAACCCTATGCGGACGTTCCCGGAACGACCATTTTTGACTCCGAAATGGCGCGCAAAGGGTACCACCTCAATCAATTCTGCATGTCGCTGATGAAACAGGAAAACCGCGATCGGTTCCATGCCGATGAGCGCGGCTATCTGAGCGAATGGCCGATGAGCGAGGATCAAAAACAGGCCGTGCTGGGTCGCGACTACAATGGCATGCTCGCACTCGGCGGCAATATTTATTTCCTGGCGAAGATCTTTTCGTCGGACGGTAAGAGCTTTCAATACGCCGCCTCGCTGATGACCGGCATGAGTGAAGACGACTACAAAGCGATGATGGTCAGCGGCGGGCGCACGCCTGACGGCAACCGTTACATTGGAGAAAAGAAATAATGGCTCGCATCACCGCCGGGATCGGCGCCTCTCATGTCCCGCTTATCGGCCGGGCAATCGATACCGGAGATACAAAGAGCGACTATTGGAAACCGCTATTCGATGGGTTCGAGTATACCAGAAAGTGGATTGCCGACGAAAAACCGGACGTCATTTTCCTCGTCTATAATGACCATGCTACGGCGTTCAGTCTCGACATGGTGCCGACTTTCGCTATCGGCTGCGCGGAGGAGTTCCAGCCCGCCGACGAAGGCTTCGGCCCCCGGCCGGTGCCGACCGTCGAGGGCGCGCCGGACCTTGCCTGGCATGTCGCGCAATCGGTCATCCAGCAGGACTTTGACCTCACAATCGTCAACAAGATGGATGTCGACCACGGCCTCACGGTTCCTTTGTCCTTGATGTACGGGCAGCCGGAAAAATGGCCGGTCAAGGTTATCCCGTTTGCGGTCAATGTTGTTGTTTATCCGGTGCCGAACGGTCGGCGCTGTTATAATCTCGGCAAGGCGATCCGGAACGCGGTGCAATCTTTCGACGAGGACCTCAACGTTCAGGTCTGGGGCACCGGCGGCATGAGCCATCAGCTTCAAGGGCCCCGCGCGGGTCTTATCAATCAGGAATGGGACAAACGATTTCTCGACCGCCTCGCCGACAAGCCGGAAGAACTCGCCAATATTCCGCATATTGAGTATATTCGCGAGACCGGGTCGGAAGGTATTGAGATGGTGATGTGGCTGATTATGCGCGGCGCGCTGGGTAATAATGTGAAAGAGCTGCACCGCCACTACCATGTGCCGGCGTCAAACACCGCCGTCGGCCATATCGTTCTGAAAAGCCAGTCTTGATCTGTAAATTGGCCTGACATCTACATTGGCCTGACCCGCAAATTGGAGATAGAGAACTCATGAAAGTCATTCTTGCCGGCGCCGGCGCCTTTGGCCTTAAGCATCTCGACGGCATCAAGAATATTGACGGCGTAGAGGTCGCCTCAATTGTCGGCCGGCGGCTGGAGCCAACGCAAAATGTTGCCGATGATTATGGCGTGCCTCACGCGACTACCGACCTCACCGAAGCACTCGCGCAGCCAGGCGTCGATGCGGCCATTCTCTGTACGCCGACGCAGATGCATGCCTCACAGGCGATTGAATGCATGGACGCGGGAAAGCATGTTCAGGTGGAAATCCCGCTGGCCGATAGCTGGGAAGACGCTGATGCGGTCAACAAGAAACAAAAGGAAACCGGCCTTGTCTGCATGGTCGGCCATACGCGCCGGTTCAACCCTTCCCATCAGTGGATTCACAAACGGATAAAAAAAGGCGAGCTCGCCATTCAGCATATGGATGTGCAGACCTTTTTCTTCCGCCGCAAAAACATAAACGCCAAGGGCGAACCGCGCTCATGGACCGATCATTTGCTCTGGCACCATGCAGCGCACACGGTTGATCTTTTCCAACACCAGACCGGCGAAAAGGTGGTGCGCTCAAACATTGTGCAAGGCCCGCTGCACCCTGACCTTGGCATTGCCATGGATATGTCGATCCAGCTTCAAACCGAGAACGGCAAGCTCTGCACGCTCGCTCTGTCGTTTAATAATGACGGCCCTCTCGGCACGTTCTTCCGATATATCTGCGATAATGGCACCTACCTCGCGCGCTACGATGATCTGGTGACGGGCCGCGAAGAGCCGATCGACGTATCCGATGTCGATGTCTCCATGAACGGCATCGAGTTGCAGGACCGGGAATTTTTTGCGGCGATCGAAAAAGGCCGTGAGCCGAACTCCAGTGTCGGGCAGGTGCTCGCCTGTTATGAAACCCTGCACCATCTGGAACAGCAGCTAAACGCACAAAAGTAGAATTAGTCACGATGAAAACCCGCAAGATCGCACAGTTTGACGTCGGCGAGATCGGCCTCGGCTGCATGAACTTAAGCCACGCCTATGGCGAGCCGCCCGCGCCGGAAGACGGCGCCAAAGTTCTCCATAGAGCGCTGGAGCTTGGCGTCACGCATTTCGATTCCGCCGCGCTTTACGGGTTCGGCCGCAATGAAGCCCTTGTCGGCCCGACATTCAAAGCACTTCGGAAAGATATTTTCCTCGTCAGCAAATGCGGCATGCAAGGGGTCGATGGCAAACGCGTCATCGATGGCCGGCCGGAAACGTTGCGCGCAACGCTGGAAGCGTCCCTCCGCCGGCTCGAGACCGACATCATCGATCTTTATTATCTGCATCGCTGGGACAAAGCCGTTCCCATTGAAGACTCGATTGGCGAAATGGCGAGAATGGTCGAGGCCGGAAAAATCCGCGCTATCGGCCTGTCGGAGGTCTCCGCAGAGACCTTGAGAAAAGCCCACGCGATCCACCCGATAGCCGCCGTTCAATCGGAATATTCTTTGTGGAGCCGCAATGCTGAAATCGGCGTCATCGACGCCTGCGCGGAAATCGGCGCGGCGTTCGTTGCGTTCTCTCCGCTAGCGCGCGGGTATCTGGCAGGCGGCGATCTTGATCCGTCAGCGTTTGCTGCAAAAGACATTCGCCGCAACATGCCGCGTTTCCTTGAGCCTCACTTCTCGCGTAACGCAGCATTTATGCAGGAATATTGCGGCCTTGCCGACAAGGCGGGCTGCACGCCCGCTCAGCTCGCCCTCGCCTGGGCGCTGCAAATGGCGCCGCATATCCACGTCATTCCCGGCACAAAGTCGCTCACGCATCTGGAAGAAAATATTGGCGCAAACGAGATTACGCTCAGCCCGGAAATTATCAGCCGCGCCGGGCGCCTCATCAATCAGGACACAATAAGCGGGCCGCGCTATCCGGCGGCGACGCAGGCGGAAGTCGATACGGAACAATTCCCGGGCGAATTGTAAATGACGCCGATACGCGGAAGACCCCTCAAGGTAATCCGGGAAAGCTTGTCACCATCTGGATTTTGAGATCGGGAAAGCTCTCCACATACTGAATTTTAACATCGGGAAAGCTGTCGACGAACTGCCACTCGCCGCAATCGTCAGGAAAGGCGTCGACGACCATAACTTTGAGATCCGGGAAACTGTCAACGATCTGGACTTTGATGTCCGGAAAGCTGTCGACAATTTGCACATTACCGTGAAGCGGAAATCCGTTGAACGTGCAGTCGTCACTGACGTTGTTTTCAGCATAAGCCACTGGCGCCGCCAAAAGCACGATCGCTGATCCGCATATCAAGCATTGTTGTCTCATATCCTGATGATTTTAGGTCACAGTTTGTAAATTCGCTAATCGGTTCTTGCCGAATTTATTGACTTTCCACTGAAAGCCGCCTACTTGGCCCGAAGCAATGCTGCGGTGCAGCGCGCGCAATCGGCCGCTTGATAAGAAAATAGCGGCCCTACGATAAGACGCAGCGCTTTAAATTATTCGCATAAGCCATTGCTTTTGATGACGCATCGCTTCCAACGGCGGAAGAGCGGGGCGTTGGTAAGAAACTGACCCGCCGATGCAAGAAAGCCGGACCATCGATCCCCTCAACCGGGGATCGCCGGCAAATTAAACCTTACGGAGAGCGAATGTCGTTTGCCGATCTCGGCCTTGAGCCGAAACTTCTCGAAGCTATTGCCACTGCAGGCTACGAGACGCCTACCCCGATCCAGAATGAAGCAATCCCCCCGGCGCTTGAGGGCAGGGACGTTTTGGGCATCGCCCAGACCGGCACGGGCAAGACCGCTTCCTTCACTCTGCCGATGATCCAGCGCCTGGCGAGGGGCCGCGCGAAGGCGCGCATGCCGCGCTCGCTCGTTCTCGCGCCGACGCGGGAACTGGCGGCTCAAGTCTCAGAGAATTTTGAAAAATACGGCGCCAATCATAAGCTCTCAATGGCGCTTTTGATCGGCGGCGTTTCCTTCGGCGACCAGGACGCAAAGCTGACCCGCGGCGTTGATGTATTGATTGCAACGCCAGGCCGCCTGCTCGACCACTTCGAACGCGGACGGCTGCTGCTCACCGGCATTGAAGTGATGGTGGTCGACGAAGCCGATCGCATGCTCGATATGGGCTTTATCCCCGACATTGAGAAGATCTTTAAGCTCACGCCAATGACGCGGCAGACGCTGTTTTTCTCCGCGACAATGCCGCCGGAAATCCAGCGCATCACCGACCAGTTCCTGCACAACCCGGTGCGCGTCGAAGTCGCCAAACCCGCGACAGCCGCAGAGACGATCAGCCAGCGCATCGTGCGCCTGCCCGCGAGGGACGACAATACAAAGCGCGCCGCCCTTCGCGAGCTTTTGACCCACAAAGACGTTAAAAACGGCATTATATTCTGTAACCGTAAATCGACGGTTGATGTCGTCGCCAAGTCGCTGCAGAAGCATGGCTTCAACGCGCGTCCGATCCACGGCGATCTTGCCCAGGCATTCCGTACCGAAACCCTCAACAAATTCCGCAATGATGACGTGCAGTTTCTTATCGCCTCCGACGTCGCCGCGCGTGGTCTCGATATTCCCAATGTGAGCCACGTCTTTAACTATGACGTGCCGATCCACGCCGACGACTATGTCCACCGGATCGGCCGTACCGGGCGCGCCGGAAAAAAAGGCGCGGCGATGATGCTGGTAACGCCCGCCGACGCCAAATTTTACGACGCGATTTTGAAGACGACCGGCGCTGCAGAAATTGAGGCGCTCAACTTCTCGGCGTTCCTAGATGGGTACAGCGGGGGCTCACGAAAACCCCGGGCGAGCGCGGAAAAGCCAGACGATGACCGCAAACGGCCGAGCCGGCGCACCAGAAGCCGCAAAGAGCCTGCCGAAGCGCCCGAAACGGAAACGGCGCAAACCGCCGATCCCGCAAAAGATACGCCCGCGCCGCGCCGCAAACGCGGCGGGGCGAAATCAGCGCCAAAACGGGAAAGCGTCGATCCGGTCATCGGCATGGGCGATCATGTGCCGGCCTTCATCACGCGCGGCGTCGCCAGTTAATCGAAGATTAATGTAAAAGTAAAAATAGGCGGCCTCTTAACGCCGCATTTAGCTATTCATTTACGCTGACACGCTAGGTTTCCCGCTGGATTAATCGCCTGCAGCAGCAGGCGGCTTGCTGGGGGTCTGAATATAATGTCTGCACGTGTGGAACCCACCCATAGAATTGCAGAAATTGCGCTTGGCGCATTGAAGAAGATTGGCCTGCCGGCCATTCCGCGCAATTTTGAACTTTGGTACGCCCATGCAGAGGGTCGCAACCCCGAGCTCTCGCGCGCCATTCAGATTGTAACGAATACATCCGGCAAAGTCAGTCAGGACGCCGCCGACGAACTCTTCAAAGAGTATATCCAGCATGCCGATCTCTCGCGCGATGTCATCGATCTCGTCACCCGATTCCAGGCGGAAGTCACAGACCTTTATGATATGATCGAGGAGACCGGAGAAAACGCCAGCGGCCACAGTGAAACGCTGAGCGGCCTCTCCGATCAACTGCGTCAGACCACAGAGGAATACCCCGCTGTCAGCAAGCTCCTGGAAGGCGTGATTTCCGTCGCCAAAGACATCCGCACCGAAAATGAACGGCTCGAGAACCGGCTCGCTGACTCCGCAAGCGAGATCAGCACGCTCCAGCGCAATGTTGAAAACATCCAGGCCGAGGCGATGAAAGATTCGTTGACCGGTATACCCAATCGTTCAACTTTTGACGACGCTCTAGCGCAGCAAATGGCTGCAGCGGTCGCGACCGGCGAGGACCTTTCGCTTGTCATTGCAGATATTGATCACTTCAAATCCTTTAACGACAAATGGGGCCACCAGACAGGAGACCAGGTTCTGCGCCTGGTTGCCGAAGTGATGAACGCCAACGTCAAGGGACAAGATGTGCTGGCGCGTTATGGCGGCGAAGAATTTGCAATCGTGCTCCCAGGCACATCGCTTGATAACGCCCATATGCTGGCTGACCGCATTCGCATTGCTGTAGAATCCCGGCGGCTGAAAAAGCGGCGCACTAAGGAAGATCTTGGCGTGATCACCATGTCCATGGGCGTCAGCAATCACCGCAAGGACGACACAATGGAATCGATCATCGAACGCGCCGACGAATGTCTGTACGCCGCTAAAGCGCGCGGCCGCAATAATGTTATTAACGAGGCCGGTCTTGAAGACTCTGACAAGGTAAAGCGCAGCGGCGCCGCCTAGAACCCGCCCTATCCTTTCGCATCATCGATAAGCAAATCAAAGCGGTCATGGCCCCAGTATTTTGACGCGCCCATCACCGCGAACGGCACGCCGAAAACACCGTCTTCGGCAATCTGTTCACGTTGTTTCTTCAAAGTTTCTGCGACGCCAGGGTCATTTTGTGCAGCGCGAAGCGCCTCAGCGCTCCAGCCGCATTGGTCAGCGCAGGCCGTCAACACATCCATGTCGGAAATATTCTTGCCTTCGCCCCACCGCGCATCGGCGACGGCTATGGCGAAAGCCAACCCCTTGCCGTCGCGCTCGGCCGCAACCGCGCCTTTATTCGCCGCTGACGGACTAACCTCAAACGGGTTTGGCATAGTAATAGGCAGCCCCATCCGCATCGTCATGCGCGACGCATCGAGCCCGTAATAGGCAAGCTTCGGTTTATTCGCCATCGGATCGTTAAACGGCGCGCCTTCGGGCGGACCGGTAAAAGGGATAAGATCAACATCAAGCCCCGCGCGTTCGATCTTGTGCAGCCCGAGACGGGAATACGGGCTTCGAAACGCGTGATAGACGCGAATGTCTGACATTAACTTCTCCTGATCACTCTGAGGCTCGCCAGCAACTGACTTTAAATTTGCAAGTTAGTTAAAAGCATAGTAACTTGCAAATTTCAAGTGACGAAAGCGCCATGGCGAAACAATATCAGTTTGACCGCTCTTCCTGCCCCGTATCGGTTACCCTCGATATGTTGGGCGACAAGTGGACGCTGCTCGTCATCCGGGATTTGTTCCTCGGTGCAGCGCGTTATGGCGACTTCCTGAACTCGCCGGAAAGAATACCAACGAACACGCTCGCCGATCGTCTGAAAAAGCTGGAAACAAATGGCCTTGTTCGTAAAAGCGCCTATCAACAAAATCCGGTCCGTTATGAATATCACCTGACACGAAAAGGCGCCGCGCTCGGACCGGTATTAAAAGACATCGTTAAGTGGGCGTCCGACTTTGTTCCGGGTACGGTTGCGAGAGGGGAGAAGCTGACGTTCAAGCGGTAAAAGATCAAAGCATAGCGGGCTAGAGGCTCACCGTTTCCGGGCGGCTTTTTTCTTTTTCTTCGGTTTTTTCGAGCGCGCCGCGGCGCCAAGCGCGAGTTTAGTCCAGCGCGCCAGCGCATCATGGTCGTCAAAAATTTCTTCCGGCGCTGTGTAGTAAGACATGGTTCCGGTTTTCCCATTGTCAAACTCATAAGTGAACGGCGTAAGCCCCGCCGCTTCGAATTCCGCGCGCGTTACATCATCAACCTTCAACCATACACCTTCGTCGCCGGTAATCGCGAAGATTGCGCCGTCGCAATAAACACCGGCGCCGCCAAACATTTTGCGGATGGTAATGGCGCCGAAGGGCGCGAAGAGATCCTTGAGGAAGTCGATATATGAGGCCGACGGCGCCACTCAGGCATCAAGCTTTTGCGGCACGATCGTTACGCTCTCGCCGCAGCCGCAGGCGTCGGTCTGGTTTGGATTGTTAAAGACGAAGCGCTGGGAAAGCTTTTCCGTGACGTAGTCAATCTCCGTGCCGATCAGGAACAGGATCGCTTTTGGATCGATCAATATTTTGATGCCATTTTCTTCCACGACTTCATCGAGGGGCGCGGCCTCGGTCGCGTACTCCATGGTGTATTCCATGCCGGCGCAGCCGCCGTTTTTGACGCCGATCTTGACGCCGATAAAGTTTTCATCGGCGCCCGACATGATTTCGCTCACGCGGCGCGCCGCTTCATCCGTCAGCTTCACGACTTTCGGTCTAGGTCTCGCCATTTAAAGCCACCCGAGTTCTAGTTTCGCCTCATCCGACATACGCTCCGGCGTCCAGGGCGGATCGAACACCATGTTCACCACCACGTCTTCAACGCCTTCAACGCCGCGCACAGCGCCTTCGACCCAGCCGGGCATTTCGCCCGCCACGGGACAACCCGGCGCGGTCAGAGTCATGTCAACTGACAAGAGCCGGTTATCATCGAGGTCGACCTTATAAATGAGGCCGAGTTCATAAATATCAACCGGGATTTCCGGGTCGTAAACGGATTTGAGCGAACGGATAATTTCCGCCGTAATGCGCTCCAGCTCTGCTTCAGGGATAGACAAGGCGCCGGACGTTTCGGCCTGTTGCGATTCCTGCGGCGCCTCAGGCGTCGCTTCCGCCGGCTCACTCGTTTTCACGTTAATTATATCGCGTTGATTTTCCATCTTGGTACTCAGCTTAGCATTTCATGGGTTTTGTGAAGGCCGGCGATCAGGACGTCGACATCTTCATGGGTGTTGTAAGCGGCAAAGGACGCACGCGCCGTCGCGGTGACGCCGAGGCGTTTCATCAAAGGCTGGGCGCAATGATGTCCTGCGCGGACGGCGACGCCAGTACGGTCGAGGATCGCGGAGACATCGTGCGGATGGGCGCCTTCGACGGTAAAAGCGATGATCGGCGCCTTGTTCGGCGCGCGGCCATAAACGCGCACGAAATTGAGCTTGGCGAGCTCTTCCAACACGTGATCGCGCAGTCGCGCCTCGTGGTCGGCGATCGCATCAACGCCCTTGCCGGTCATCCAGTTGAGCGCGGCGCCGAAGCCGACCGCTTCAAGGATCGGAGGCGTTCCCGCCTCAAACCGGTGCGGCGGATCATTATAAGTGACAGTCTCGGTCGTCACCATATCGATCATTTCGCCGCCGCCTTTGAAAGGCGGCAGGCTCGATAAAGCGGGTTTTTTTCCATAAAGAACGCCGACGCCAGTGGGGCCGTAAAGCTTATGGGCGGTCATCACATAAAACTCGCAATCAATATCGCGCACATCGACGCGCCCGTGAACGCCAGCCTGGCAGCCGTCAAACAGGATTTTCGCGCCATATTCATGAGCAATTTGCGCCAGCTCCTTCGCCGGCGTCGGCGCGCCCAAGACATTCGACATATGCGAGATCGCGACGAGTTTTGTCCGGTCGGTGAACAGCGCGCGATAGGCTTGCAAGTCGATCTCGCCATCGTCTGAAACATCGAGCCATTTCAACACCGCGCCTTTGCGCTCGCGCAGGAAGTGCCACGGCACGATATTGGAGTGATGTTCGGCTAGCGACAGGATGATTTCATCGCCCTCGCCGATCTCGCTGCCTTCGCCGGTGTCGGCGCCCATCGCATAGGAAACAAGATTGAACGCATCGGTGCCGCCCGCGGTGAAAATGATTTCATCCGGCGAGCCCGCATTGATGAACCCGGCGACCGTCTTGCGCGCGCCTTCATAGGCCGCCGTCGCTTCGTTGGAAAGAAGATGCAAGCCCCGATGCACATTCGCGTAGGAATGCTCCATCATATCGCTCATCGCGTCGATCACGGCGCGCGGCTTCTGCGCGGAAGCGGCGCTATCAAGATAGACAAGCCGCTTGCCATAAGCCTCGCGCGAGAGAATTGGAAACTCCTTCCGCAGCGCCGCGACATTCAAATCATTCATAGAGGACCCGTCGCTCATTCGCTTTCCAGCCAATCCATCATCTTTACACGAAAGGCATCGGCGATGCGATCATCGCTTATGCCGTCAATCACTTCACCGAGAAACGCTTCTATCAGCAGCGCGCGCGCGGCATGTTCGTCCAACCCGCGCTGGCGCAAATAAAACAGCGCGTCTTCGTCAAGCGCGCCAGCGGTCGAGCCATGGGCGCATTCAACGTCATCGGCGTAAATTTCTAGTTCTGGCTTGTGGTTCGCTTCAGCGTCGCCAGACAGTAAAAGCGCATTCGCCGTCATTTTTGCATCGATCTTCTGCGCCTTTCGCTCAACTTCAAACTTGCCCTGGAAGACATTGCGTCCGCGATCTCGGGCGACGCCTTTATGAAGCTGGCGCGTCTTACACCTTTCCTCCTTATGCAAAACATGGCTGGTGAAGTCGCAATGACGTTCGCCGGAAACGAGCGCCGCTGAGTTGAAGTTTGCCGACGCATCCGGCGCCCAAAAGTGCGCAATCGTTTCATGGCGCGACAGACGCGATCCTGTCGAAAGGCTCGTCTGATCAAACCGCGCCTTGGCATCGACTTTCGCGGCGCAAAGCGCATGAACGATCTGCCCGGCGCCAGTTTCCTGCAGCACAGTTCTGTTAATCTTCGCGCCGTCGCGCAAAGCCATATGAAAAAGGTGAGAATAAAACCCGGCGCCCGCTCCCTCATATGTCTCAATAAGATTTACCTGCGCATTCACGGATACACGCACCAAAGTCTGCGCGAATGAAAACCCTGCGCCCGTATTGATATGCCGGATCAGGACCGGACGCGCGTGCGCTGCGCCCTCGCCAATCTCAATCCCGAGCGCCTTGCGCGTCATCGCGACATTCAGAGTGGCAATGGCGTGACTTTCCAGTTCCGGAATGGTCGCCACCGGATCCAATATGCCGTAGCGCATGCCATCAGGCACAGCTTCAGCAGGCAGCTCTATCCGACCATTGACGATCCGAAACTCAAGCGGATCGAGCGCCGCGAATGCGCTCGGCGCAACAGCAATAGTGGCTTCACCGTCATTTGCGGGCGTCATGTTGCGCAAGGCGCCGTGAAAATCAGACCACTTCCACCCTTCGGCCCGCCGGTTCGGAAATCCCTGCTTTGCAAAGCGTTCAAAGGCGGCGCCCTGTGCTTCGCTGCTTTGAGAGCGCGCGGCAAAAGCAGCCTGCAGGCCGATCTCAAACGCCGTGGGATTAATGAACAGAGACCCGCTCATCTACGCCGCCTCAATAAATTGATCGTAGCCGGATTTTTCCAGTTCCGCCGCCAGCTCGGCGCCGCCGGATTTCACGATCCGCCCGCCGGCGAGAACATGCACGCGATCCGGTTTGATATATTCCAAAAGCCGCTGATAGTGCGTTATGATAAGGAAGCCGCGACCTGGTCCGCGCAGAGAATTCACTACCTCTCCGACCATCTTCAAAGCGTCAATATCAAGCCCCGAATCGGTCTCATCCATGATTGCAAACCGTGGCTCGAACATCGCCATTTGCAGCATTTCCATGCGCTTCTTCTCGCCGCCCGAAAAACCGACATTGAACGGGCGCTTCAGCTTCGCGTCGTCGAGCCCGACAATTTTTGCTTTCTCACGGATCAGCTTGATGAAATCAGCGGCGGAAATTTCTTCCTCCCCGCGCGCTCTGCGCTGTGCGTTCAAGGCGGTGCGGATGAAATTCATCGTCTGCACGCCGGGAATTTCCATCGGGTGCTGGAAGGACAGGAACAAACCCTTCGCGGCGCGCTCATTCGGGTCGAGATCCAGAATATTCTCACCCTCAAGCGTCACCGCGCCGTCCGTGACGTCGTAACCATCGCGGCCCGCAATCGTATAGGAGAGCGTCGACTTGCCGGACCCATTGGGCCCCATGATCGCGTGCACTTCGCCCGCAGGCACGTTGAGCGCCAGGCCTCTTAAGATTTCTGCGCCGCCAATGGTGACGTGAAGATTTTCGATTTTAAGCATTTTGTTCTTTCACTGCATTCTTCGGTCAAAATGATGACGCAAACCGAGACCGTATCGCCAATATTGGACGCTTCGCGTCATCACCCCACACTCCCTTCCAGGCTCACGCTGACAAGCTTCTGCGCCTCAACCGCGAACTCCATCGGCAGCTCTTGCAGAACCTCCTTGCAGAAACCATTGACGAGAAGCGCAACAGCTTCTTCTTCCGACAGCCCGCGCTGTTGGCAATAAAAGAGTTGATCTTCGGAAAGGCGTGAGGTTGTCGCTTCATGTTCGAGGATCGCCGACGGGTTTTTCGTTTCCACATAGGGCACGGTATGGGCGCCGCAATTATTGCCGATCAGCAGCGAGTCGCATTGGGTGAAATTGCGCACGTTGTCCGCGTTGCGGTGCACCGAAACGAGCCCGCGATAGGTGGAATTGGATTTCCCCGCCGATATCCCTTTGGAAATGATCCGCGACCTCGTGTTCTTGCCCAAATGGATCATCTTGGTGCCGGTGTCGGCCTGCTGATGATTATTGGTGATGGCGATGGAGTAGAACTCACCCTGACTGCCGTCGCCTTTCAAAATGCAGGACGGGTATTTCCAGGTGACGGCGGAGCCGGTCTCCACCTGCGTCCACGAAACTTTTGAATTCACCCCGCGGCAGTCGGCGCGTTTCGTCACGAAGTTGTAGATGCCGCCCTTGCCATCCTTGTCGCCGGGATACCAGTTCTGCACCGTCGAATATTTAATCTCGGCATTGTCTTCAATGACCAGTTCAACCACCGCCGCATGTAACTGATTCTCGTCGCGCATCGGCGCCGTGCAGCCTTCAAGGTAAGAAACATAAGCGCCCGGCGCGGCAATGATTAGCGTGCGCTCAAATTGACCGGTATTTGCTTCATTGATGCGGAAATAGGTCGACAGCTCCATCGGGCAGCACACGCCTTCGGGCACATAGACAAAGGTACCGTCGGAAAAGACCGCCGAATTCAGCGTTGCAAAGAAATTATCCGAGGCCGGGACCACCGTGCCGAGATATTTTCTGACGAGGTCGGGGTGCTCGCGCACCGCTTCCGATATCGACATGAAAATGACGCCGGCTTTTGCAAGTTCATTTTTAAAGGTCGTCGCGACGGAAACGGAATCAAACACCGCATCGACGGCGACCTTCGGGCCGCCGGCCGCACGCCCTTCGGCGGCGCTGCCGGCTGCGCCCTCAACGCCAAGCAACACTTCGGCTTCCCTTAAAGGGATGCCCAACTTTTCAAAGTCGGCGAGAATTTCCGGCGGCACGTCGTCGATCGATGCGTATTTCGCGCCGCTCGCAGGTTCGGCGTAGTAATATGCGTCCTGATAATCGATGGCGGGATAATCGACCATCGCCCAATCAGGCTCTTCCATGGCCAGCCAGCGGCGAAACGCCTCCAGCCGCTGCTCCAAGAGCCATTCAGGTTCTTCTTTCTTCGCAGAAATAAACCGAACCGTGTCCTCATTCAGCCCCTTTGGCGCTTTGGCGGATTTAATATCCGTCGTGAACCCATATTTATAGGTTTCGAGCGCCTTCGCTGTCTCGACGGTTTGTTTACTGATGGTATCTTTAACTTCGGACATTTACGCCGCTCTCGCTTTAATGCGCTCATATGCAGCGGGCCATTCGCGGATGAAGGCGTCCGCATCTTCCTGCGCCGAATTCCATCCGAGCGATACGCGAATGGATGTGGTCGCTTCCTCTTCGCTCGCGCCCATGGCGGTGAGGACGTGACTGGGTTTTGATTTGCCGGAAGAGCACGCCGACCCGGCGGACACTGCGATGCCGGCAAGGTCCATATTCATGAGTTGCGTCGCGCTGGCAAATCCGGACGCCGACAAACACAGCGTGCCCGGCAGGCGTTCCGCCTCCGTGCTCCAGACTTTCGCCCCGGCGTTCATGACCGCCGCCTGCATTTCATTGCGCAGACGCGCGATCTCATCGGTGCGCGCAAGGCTTTCGCGCGCCAGCGCACAGGCCTTGCCAAGCCCGGCGAGCCCCGGCGTGTTGGTCGTGCTGGCGCGGCGGTTCATTTCCTGCCCGCCGCCGCGCAAGACCGGCTCCAGCGGCAGGTTGGGCCCGGCGATAACTGCGCCGACGCCCAATGGCCCGCCGAATTTATGGCCGGTAAAACCTATCATATCGGCGCCGGACATCACGAAATTCACCGGAATTTTGCCGACGGCCTGCGCCGCGTCAGAGAACAAGAGCCCGTCAAATTCATGAATGATCGCGGCGGCCTCCGCCACCGGCTGAATGGCGCCGGTCTCATTATTGGCGAACATCAATGAGACAAGAAACGCGCCGCTATTGTTTTCTCTGTAGCGGCGCAGTTGCTCGCGTAATTGGTCAAGATCGATAACGCCGGCGCTGTTGACGGGGATGGTTTCCACCGCGACGCCCGTCGTCTGCGCATTGGCGGCGACTGCGGGATGCTCAATCGCGCTGATGAAAATACGGTCCAGTTTGTGTGCGGCGGCGGCGCCATGCAGCACGTAGTGAATCGATTCCGTACCGCTCGAGGTAAAGACAACGCCGTTCACCGGCGCATTAACGAGACTTCTCACCTGCTCGCGCGCGTCTTCGACGATCTTGTGAGCGCGCCGTCCCTCTTCGTGTACGGATAAAGCATTGCCGTCCGCCGCCATTGCCGATGCAACAACATCGATAACTTCAGGCCGCACCGGCGCGGTCGCGTTATGATCGAGATAATGACGAGTCATTTTATGATCTCGCTTGCTTGCAGACAACACTGGGCTGCAGGGCGACCGATATTAGTCTGTGCGCCTTCGCGCAGGGGCGCATTATGATCAAGATAGTGACGCATCACTCGGCCGCCTCCGTAAAAGACCGTTCATTTGGCGCGTTGACCGCCGCCATGCCTAACACGCGTCTTTGAAGAATATCATCAAGGGTCACGGCATTCAGAAAAATCTCGATCTGGCGGCCAAGCTCATCCCACAAATCATGGGTGAGGCATCGCGCGGTCGTGCCCTGACAGCCAAGACTGGACCCGCTGGCGCAGGCGGTGGTTTTTATTTCCTCGTCGACGGCGGCGATAATGTCAGCAATCCGAATATCCTGGGGC
>Ga0209633_10001882_pt1 | contig 20909 bp, 17 predicted proteins | sample Cruoilmetagenom1_FD_187290 | JGI IMG/M metagenome (GOLD analysis project Ga0209633, IMG submission 187290) | Oil polluted marine microbial communities from Coal Oil Point, Santa Barbara, California, USA - Sample 1 (SPAdes) (version 2) | ecosystem: Environmental > Aquatic > Marine > Oil seeps ... | reverse complement strand
AACGCCTCCAATACCAACACCACCACTTAAATGTACATTCTTACCTATTTGTGCACAACTCCCTACTGTAGCCCAGGTATCTACCATCGTTCCTTCATCTACATAAGCACCAATATTTACATAGCTAGGCATCAAGATCGTGCCTGAAGAAATATAGGACCCATGACGTGCTACCGCATGAGGCACAACTCTAATGCCTTTTTCTTTATATCCTCGCTTAAGCGGAATTTTATCATGATACTCAAAAATACCAACTTCCAATGTTTCCATCTTTTGAATAGGAAAATATAAGACTACTGCCTTTTTTATCCACTCATTGACTTGCCAGCCATTAGTGGTAGGTTCAGCTACTCGTAAGCTGCCGGAATCTAACAAATCAATAACTCTTCTGATGGTATCAGCCGTATTATCAGCGTTTAGTAATTCTCTATTATCCCAAGCTTGTTCAATAATTTGTTGCAATTCTGTCATTTAAATTACTTTTTGAGCAAATATACTTGCTTCATTTTAATAATGGAAAAAATTATAGTTTTATAACATAAACCTTACTTTTGTATAAAATTGTAGTATGGCTCGTATTTTAGCAATAGATTATGGTAAAAAAAGAACTGGCATTGCTGTAACCGATGAACTTCAGCTAATTGCTTCAGGTTTGACCACCGTAGCAACAGATGAGCTATATACTTTTTTAAAAGAATATACCGATAGAGAGAAAGTAGCATTGTTTTTAGTAGGTGAACCGAAGCAAATGGATGCTTCGGCGTCAGAAAGTGAAACATTAATTATTCCTTTTCTGGAAGAGCTCAAAAAAATGTTCCCTACAATTCCCATTCAACGGATTGATGAACGTTTCACCTCTAAATTGGCTATTCAAACAATGATTGATAGCGGGCTCAAAAAAAAACAACGCAGAAACAAAGCGTTAATCGATGAGATCAGCGCAACAATTATTTTACAATCGTACTTAACTAGGAAAGTCTGAAATAAAAAGAGAGAAAGTCAAGTTTTTTTTATGAATATCGTATTATCTTTGCAGCCCGATCCTGATGCTTATCGGGACAATCGAGATTGAAATTGATATTGAATTAAATGTAAATCAAAAAATGGTGTTACCGATAATCGCTTATGGAACTCCTATATTAAGGAAAGTAGGCTCAATAATAGATAAAGATTATCCCAATTTAGAGGAATTGATTTCCAATATGAAAGAGACAATGGTAAATGCCCGTGGTGTCGGACTAGCTGCTCCTCAAATTGGCAAACCTATTCGTTTATTTATTGTAGATACTTCTCCTTTCAGTGAAAATGAAGAATTGGGTCAAGATGAAAGAGACTTTTTAAAAGATTTTAAAAAGACATTTATCAATGCTAAAATATTGAATGAAGAAGGTGATGAATGGGTTTTTAATGAAGGTTGTTTAAGCATCCCAAATATCAATGAAGATGTGTTTAGAAACGAAACGCTTACCATAGAATATATGGATGAAAATTTTAAAAAACATATAGAGACCATCAGTGGCTTGGCTGCCAGGGTTGTACAACATGAGTATGATCATATTGAGGGTGTTTTATTTACTGACAAACTATCATCACTTAAAAAAAGATTATTGAAAAAGAAATTAGAAAACATCAGTAGAGGAAAAATCGATGTTGATTATAGAATGAAATTCCCTAAAAAATGATATACATGAGCTTAGAAAAAATAGTGGCAGTATCGGGAAAGCCGGGTTTATTTGAAATTATTTCACAAACTAAAGGTGGATTAATAGTACAATCGTTGGTAGATAAAAAAAAGCTACCTATTAATGCAATGCACAATGTTAGCGTATTAAATGATATTGCGATCTATACCTATGATGATGAAATTCCGTTGCGAGAGGTTTTTATATCTATTGTTGAAAGAGGTGGTGAAATTATCAGTCATAAAGAAAGTAACGCGAACCTGATTTCTTTTTTTAATGAAGTACTTCCTAATTTTGATGAAGACAGGGTATATCCTTCAAATATCAAAAAAGTCATACAATGGTATTCTATTTTAGCTGCTGCAAAATTTGATTTTTCTACCTTATCAGATACTACAGAAGACAACGCGGTTGAGGAAGAAGAATAGCAGTGAACAAAAAAATGAATACTAAAGAACAAAAATTGAAGGCTTTTTCCCGTTTATTAGATATAATGGACGAATTGCGTGAAAAATGTCCCTGGGATAAAAAACAGACATTTCAGTCATTAAGGCATCTCACTATTGAAGAAACGTACGAATTAGGTGATGCCATTTTAGATAATGACCTTCCCGAAATAAAAAAAGAATTAGGCGATTTACTGTTACATATTATCTTTTATGCAAAGATCGCTTCTGAAAAAAAAGCGTTTGATATTGCAGATGTTATTGAAAAAATTAGTGAAAAATTAGTGTATCGTCATCCACATGTTTTTAGTGATGTGACTGTAAACTCTGTTGAAGATGTAGAAAAAAATTGGGAGAAGCTAAAGCTTAAAGAAGGGAGAAATTCTGTATTAGAAGGCGTTCCAAAATCGCTTCCAGCGATGATTAAGGCTTCAAGAATTCAAGATAAAGCAGCATGTTCGGGTTTTGATTGGGAAGAATCACATCAGGTTTTTGATAAAGTAAAAGAAGAACTCACAGAGTTATCATTAGAGATCGAAAAAGGAAACAAAGTAACTATTGAAGAAGAATTTGGTGACGTATTGTTTTCACTAATTAATTACGCTCGTTTTATTGATGTGGACCCTGAAAGTGCTTTGGAAAAAACCAATAAAAAGTTTATCAAACGTTTTCAATACTTAGAAGAAGCTGCCAAAAAAGAAGGAAAACAGCTCTCAGATATGACCTTAAGTGAAATGGATGTACATTGGGAAAAGTCGAAAGACTTTTTCAAATAACTCAAATTGGGAAAAGTCGAAAGACTTTTTCAAAAAGTGACTTAGTGGAATCGTTTAACAAAATTATTTAAATAGTAATTCACCTGATTATTTTTATTGTTTAAACAGTAGTATTACACATTACGATACTAATTTTCTCTGTCCGTCAAAGAAGTTGTTATGAATGTTTTATAACTTTACGCCAGTCAATTTATTAATCATTATGACCGGTTACTCTCAAACACCATTGGCAAAAAAATTAGGCATTAAAGACGGTTTTATTATTAAACTGGTCAATCAACCGAATTATTATACAAACTTATTTGATGATTTTCCTAGTGTAATAATACATTCTGAAAGTGAAAATAACCATTCAGTTGATTTCATTCATCTTTTTTGCACTACATTTAGCGAACTGGAAAATAATGTCACAATGTTAAAAAATATGCTGAAAAAAGATGGTTTATTTTGGATAAGCTGGCCTAAAGGCAGTTCGGGAATCTCAGCTGACTTAAAACGAGATGATATTAGAGAACATCTACTAAGTTTAGGGTTAGTTGATGTCAAAATTTGTGCGATTGATGAAAACTGGAGTGGACTTAAATTTGTATATAGAGTAAAAGACAGATACTAAAAATAGTAATTGATTGAATAATGTTAAGCAAAGAATCATCCAAAAATGACAATTAAAGATATAACAAACCATCTTGAAGAACTGGCACCCTTGCACTATGCCGAAGATTTTGACAATGTAGGCTTATTAGTTGGCAGTTATACTACAAAAGTAACAGGGTTATTGGTAACTATTGATACCTTAGAAAATGTGGTAGACGAAGCTATTGAAAAAAAATGCAATTTAATTGTGAGCTTCCACCCTATTATTTTTTCGGGCTTAAAAAAACTCAATGGCACTACCTATGTAGAGCGAGTTGTGATGAAAGCTATACAGCATAATATTGCTATTTATGCAATACATACCGCTTTAGATAATTCGTTTAAAGGTGTTTCTGCTAAAATGGCTGAAATATTAGGATTAATAAATACTGAAATATTGCTTCCAAAACAAGGATTTATTAAAAAATTGACTACATATGCGGCAACTGGAGATGCGGACAAAGTAAGGACAGCCTTATTTAAAGCTGGTGCTGGTACCATAGGTAATTATGATAATTGTAGTTTTAACATAGATGGAGAAGGAACTTATAAAGGAAATGAAAATGCGAATCCTACCCTTGGTAAGAAAGGAAAGCTACACCATGAAAAGGAAACTTTTATCAGTGTTATTTTTGAAACTCATTTACAACAGAAAATTCTCAAGGCATTGTTTAAAAGTCATCCCTACGAAGAAGTTGCATATGATATTGTAACCACTGACAATACACATCAACATATTGGAATGGGTATCATTGGAGAGCTTGCAAATGCGACAACAGAAGAGAATTTTTTATCTTTTGTGAAAGAGAAGTTTAATTTGCAATGTATCAGGCACTCTGAATTATTGGATAAACCCATAAAAAAAATTGCCCTCTTGGGTGGTTCGGGTAGTTTTGCCATAGATGCTGCAAAGAGGTCAGGTGCAGATATTTACATTTCTTCTGATTTTAAATATCACGAATTCTATAAAGCTGAAAATCAGATCGTTCTAGCTGATATTGGACATTATGAAAGTGAACAATTCACAAAAAATCAAATAGTGGATTATCTTAAAAATAAATTCCGTAATTTTGCAATCGTTTTATCAGAAAAAAATACGAATCCTATCAACTACTTATAAAAGATGGCAAAAAAAGAGTTAACCGTTGAAGATAAATTAAGAGCTTTATACGATTTACAGTTAATTGATTCAAGAATTGACGAAATAAAAAATACACGTGGTGAATTACCGCTGGAAGTTCAAGATTTAGAAGATGAAATTGAAGGTTTGAATACCAGGCTTACTAATTTTAATAATGACATTGAAAATTTAGAGACAAGTATTAAAAATAGAAAAAATACTATTGAAGAAGCCAAAGCTGCCATCAAAAAATACACTACACAGCAAAAAAATGTTAGAAATAATAGGGAGTTTGATTCATTGTCTAAAGAGATTGAATTCCAGGAGCTTGAAGTTCAATTAGCTGAAAAACATATCAAAGAATTTTCTTTCAAAATCGAGCAAAAAAATGAAATTATCGATGCTGCCAAAGAGAAGCTTAAAGAACGAGATGACCATTTAAAACACAAAAAAAGTGAGTTAAAATCGATCATGGATGAAACGGAAAAAGAAGAGAAGATGTTGCATAAAAAATCTGCCGAGTTCAGCAAATTAATAGACGAACGCTTATTAAATGCATATACGCGCATTCGTTCAAAAGTTGTTAACGGATTGGCAGTAGTTTCAATTGAAAGAGGTGCTTCAGGGGGCTCATTTTTTACCATTCCGCCACAAATGATCGTAGAAATTGCTACTAGAAAAAAAATTACAACTGACGAGCATAGCGGTAGAATTTTAGTTGATTCACAGTTAGCGGAAGAAGAAAGGCAAAAAATAGAAAAATTATTTAATTAAGATCTTAAAATATATTGTATTAAAACCATCTGCCAAAAACGGATGGTTTTTTTATGAAATAAATTTTTGAAATTCTACTTTCTTTATCGGGTAAAACCTCTCTTTAAAAGAATAAAACTAAAAAACAAATAATAGCAACAACCAGACTATAGGCAAACTCTCAACAAAAAAAGCACTAAAATATTTGTTTTGATCAACGGTTGCTCGAAAAAGAAAATATAAAGAAAATACTGCTATCATCAAATGTATTCTAAACTGTGAGGCATCCATTGGATTCTTGAAAAACTCCAATCCTAAAAATACCATTAAAAATAGTAATCCAACTCTTTTTGCACCTGCAATTCCAACAACCTGAGGTAAGGTTTTCAAATGGGCAGAATCAAACTTCATATCTCTTATATCAAAGGGAATAGTGATCGCTACTACAAATAAAAAACGCTGAATAAATATAATCATTTCTGTTAACTCAAATTCAATATCATAATTTATCCAAGGAACCAATACCGTAACGCCTGCCCAGGAAATGGCGATCAAAAATAATTTCAAAAATGCCACACTTCTTAAGGCCAATGAATTATTCTTTTTTACTGGTATTGGAACGACATAGAAGACCGTAAAAAATACGAAAGGCACTAAAGCAAGCAACGTACTAAACTTTAATAAAAAACTCAGATATATAACAAGCCCTAAGCTTAAAACAGTAATAGTAAGAATTCCTTTTTTATGTTCTTCGACAAACCGGGAAGTCCAATACTGAATCTCCGAAACTTTATACAATCGAATAAAATTATAAGACGCTATCGTTGAGAAGAATGCAAACCAAGGCATTAGATTGCTTTCAATTGTGTATTCAAGTAAGGTAATTTTAGTAAGGCAAAAAACGGCTAAGGCAACATGAATATTACTAAAAACATAAAAATCAAAAATTCGTTTGATTGTCTGCATTCTACAAAAGTAACAAAATGCTTCATCTGCTCATAAATTATAATTTTTCCAAACAAAAAATAAGACTTTTTTAAGTACATTTGAGCTGTAATTTAACAACACAAATCTCAAACGAATGAAACGTCCATAAACTAAATAATCATTCTTTTAAGTTTATTGATTATTTAGTTTATGGTAAGTTCCATGCGATCGTTAAGAATCAATAAATAGTAACACATGAAACGAGCATGTTAAAAGTTTTCTCCCGTAAGGAAATGATTAATAGCGAACAGCATGTGACCGTTAAGAAATAATAAATAGTAACACATGAAAACAGATTCCTTTGCAGAAAGACATCTTGGCCCTACAAATGATGAAATCCGGGAAATGCTTGCAACAATAGGTATAAAGAACCTTGACGAGCTAATAGACAATACAATACCTCCCCATATACGATTAAAAGGTCATTTAAATTTACCACAACCCATGAGCGAACATGAATTCAGCGCTCATATTCAAAATCTGGCGGAAAAAAACAAACAATACAAAACATATATCGGTTTAGGGTACCATCCCACAATTCTACCTGCGGTTATACAACGTAATATTTTTGAGAATCCGAGTTGGTATACTTCTTATACGCCCTATCAGGCAGAAATATCGCAAGGGAGGTTGGAGGCTTTATTGAATTATCAGACAATGGTTACAGACCTAACGGGTATGGAAATAGCCAATTCATCCTTATTAGATGAAGGTACCGCTGCGGCGGAAGCTATGATCATGTTGTATAATGCACGTTCAAGAGATCAAAAGAAAGAAGATACCCTACAGTTTTTCGTTTCTGACGATGTCTTGCCACAAACCATTTCAATTTTAAAAACACGTTCAAAACCATTACAAATTGAACTCATTTTTGGTGATCATAAAACATTCGAATTTTCAAATAAGTTATTCGGCGCTATTGTTCAATATCCTACAAAACATGGACAAGTTTATGACTATAGCGGTTTTATAGAGCGGGCGCATGCCAATGATTCTAAAGTAATAATCGCGGCTGACCTTTTGAGCTTAGCTGTATTAAAATCCCCTGGAGAAATGGAGGCCGATGTTACCGTTGGTACTTCTCAACGCTTTGGTATTCCCTTAGGGTATGGCGGTCCACATGCAGGGTATTTTGCTACGAAAGAATCCTATAAAAGATTGATTCCGGGTAGAATAATAGGTGTTACCATAGATGCTGACGGCAATAGGGCTTTACGGATGGCTCTTCAAACCCGTGAGCAGCACATTAAAAGAGAAAAAGCGACCTCAAATATCTGTACGGCTCAGGTTTTGTTAGCTGTTATGGCTGGAATGTATGGAGTATATCACGGTGCTGACGGACTTAAATATACAGCTAGAAGGATCCATTCGCTGGCAAATACGCTGAATGAAGCTGTACAAAAACTGGGATTAGAACAACTGAATTCTACCTATTTTGATACCTTACAAGTCAAGGTAACCAACACGAGCAAGCTAAAGTTTATCGCTGAAAGAAATGAAATTAATTTCTTGAATATTGATGATAGTACCATTGGTATCTCTATAAATGAAACAACTACCGATAACGATTTGAATTCCATTTTAAGTGCACTTTCAGAAGCTGAACATAAAGATAACATTACGATCAAAGATTGTTCACTTTGCATTAGTATTCCTGAAAAGCTCATACGAAAATCTGATTTTCTCACCCATACCGTTTTTAAAAATTATCGCTCTGAAACTGAAATGATGCGTTATATCAAACGATTAGAACGGAAAGACATTTCATTAACTGATTCTATGATCTCTTTGGGGTCATGTACTATGAAGTTAAATGCTGCTTCTGAAATGTTGCCTTTAAGTGAAAGTAATTGGAATAGTATCCATCCTTTTGTTCCTGTTGAACAAGCACAAGGTTATCAGGAAATGTTAAGGGGCCTTGAAGAATCACTTAATGTAATTACAGGTTTTTATGCCACCTCATTGCAGCCTAACTCAGGAGCACAAGGCGAATACGCAGGTTTAATGGTAATTAGGGCCTTTCACAAATCTAACCAGGAATCGCATCGAAATATTTGTTTAATTCCGGCATCTGCTCATGGCACAAATCCTGCTTCAGCGGTAATGGCAGGAATGAAGGTAGTGGTTACCAAAACTACTGATGACGGTAATATCGATGTAGTCGATTTAAAAGAAAAAGCAGAGCTCCATAAAGACAACCTAGCCGCTCTTATGGTGACATACCCTTCTACACATGGTGTGTTTGAAAGTGCCATTAAAGACATTAATGAAATTATTCACCTAAATGGCGGGCAAGTTTATATGGATGGAGCTAATATGAATGCACAAGTAGGATTGACAAATCCTGCCACTATTGGAGCTGATGTATGCCACTTAAACTTGCATAAAACATTTGCCATTCCTCATGGTGGAGGTGGTCCCGGAGTTGGTCCAATATGTGTTGCCAAACACCTGGCTGAATTTTTACCTGGCAATCCGATTATTGAAACCGGCGGTACAGACGGAATAAGTGCTATTTCTGCAGCACCCTGGGGTTCTGCCTTAGTAGATCTAATTTCTTACAGTTATATTAAAATGTTAGGGGCAGAAGGACTTAAAAAAGCTACTGTTTATGCCATTTTAAATGCAAATTATATCAAAAGCCGATTAGAAAAACATTATAAAATTTTATATACCGGTGAAATGGGATTCGCCGCACATGAGATGATCGTTGATTTTAGAGAATTCAAATCCAAAGGTATTGAAGTAACCGATATAGCTAAACGATTAATGGATTATGGTTTTCATGCTCCTACCCTTTCTTTTCCTGTTGCCGGTACATTAATGATCGAGCCTACAGAAAGTGAAAGTAAAAAAGAATTAGATCGTTTTTGTGATGCCCTAATTGAAATAAAAGAAGAAATTGATGACTATACCGAAGGTGAAGATTCCGTCTTAAAAAATGCACCACATACACAAGCTATGATTACTACTGACTCTTGGGAGTATAGTTACAGTCGGCAAAAAGCTGCCTTTCCATTACCTTATATTTCAGAGAATAAGTTCTGGACACCCGTGCGAAGAGTAGATGATGCATACGGTGACAGGCATTTGGTATGTTCCTGTAATCCAATCGAAGATTATATGGAGGTTTAAATAATTAGCCCCAAATTTTATTAAAAAACTTAAAATAGTACCTTTGTAGCTGCTCATTTTAAAAATGAATTTTTATATATGAAAAAAATAACCAAAGAAACCTACCTACAATGGTATAAAGACATGTTGTTTTGGCGTAAGTTTGAAGACAAACTGGCTGCCGTATATATCCAACAAAAAGTAAGGGGTTTTTTACATTTATATAACGGTCAGGAGGCTGTACTAGCAGGTTCTCTCCACGCAATGGATTTGACCAAAGATAAAATGATCACCGCTTATCGTAATCATGTGCAACCCATCGGTATGGGAGTTGACCCTAAATTTGTAATGGCTGAACTTTTTGGAAAAGTAACCGGTACTTCAAAAGGAATGGGTGGTTCTATGCATATTTTTTCTAAAGAACACCGTTTTTATGGCGGCCATGGTATTGTAGGTGGCCAGATTCCTTTGGGGGCAGGTATCGCTTTTGGTGATAAATATCACGGCAGCGATGCAGTCACATTAACCTATTTTGGTGATGGCGCTGCTCGTCAGGGTTCATTGCACGAAACATTTAATATGGCAATGCTCTGGAAATTGCCCGTAGTATTCATTGTTGAAAATAATGGGTATGCAATGGGTACTTCCGTTGAGCGTACCGCGAGCCATTTAGAAATATGGAAACTAGGTTTAGGTTACGAAATGCCTAGCAAGCCCGTTGATGGTATGAACCCTATTAAGGTTGCTGAAGCAGTTCATGAAGCTATTGAACATGCCAGAAAAGGTAATGGCCCCACTTTCTTAGAAATGAAAACCTATAGATATAGAGGACATTCTATGAGTGATGCACAGCATTATAGAACAAAAGAAGAAGTTTCAGAATATAAAAAGATAGATCCTATTTCTCAGATATTAGATGTTATTAAAGATAAAAAATATGCGACTGATGATCAAATCAAAGTGATAGATAAGGATGTTAAAAATAGGGTTGCAGAATGTGAGAAATTTGCCGACGAATCTCCTTATCCGGAGAAGCAACAACTATATGATATGGTATATGAACAAGATGATTATCCGTTTTTAAAACACAGATTATAATAAATTAAATATTTATGGCTCAAATAATTAACATGCCCCGCTTAAGTGACACCATGGAGGAAGGTGTAGTGGCCAAATGGCTTAAAAATGTTGGTGATACCATTGAAGAGGGTGATATTTTGGCAGAAATAGAAACGGATAAAGCTACTATGGAATTCGAATCTTTTCATGAGGGTACATTGCTACATATTGGTATTAACGAAGGCGGCTCTGCTAAAGTTGATACATTATTAGCAATTATTGGTGAAAAAGGAGAAGATATTTCTGATCTATTGAATCCCGGTGCTGTTGAGATCAAAGAAGAAAAAACAAATGATAATCCTGTTGATGACCAGAAAAAAGTAACCGAAAATAATGTTGAGGAGAAAGCTGATGCAGTTTTACCTGACGGTGTTGAGATCATTACCATGCCTCGTTTGAGTGATACGATGACTGAAGGAACAGTAGCTACTTGGCTTAAAAAAGTTGGAGATTCAATTAATGAAGGCGATATTATTGCTGAAATAGAAACTGATAAGGCTACCATGGAATTTGAATCTTTTCATGAAGGAACACTTTTATATGCAGGTATTAATGAAGGTGATTCTGCACTTGTGGATAGTGTTTTGGCTATTATTGGTAAGAAAGGGACAGATGTTACCGGCGTTATTGAAGCCATAAAAAAAGGCGCTTTCTCTAAGAATAAAGAAAAAGTGGATCCTGACACACAAGTTTCAGAAGCTCCTAAAACCGAATCGGTTCAAGTTAATAGTGAGCCAGTTATTTCTGTAACTGCCTCAGGAGCAAGAATCCTCGCGTCACCTTTGGCTAAAAAAATAGCTAAAGAAAAAGGCATAAACCTGGCCCAAGTGAACGGTTCTGGAGAACATGGCCGTATCATTAAAAGAGATGTTGAAAACTTTACACCAAGCCAGGATGTTGCTTCTTCCATGCCTTTTGTTCCTAGCGGACAAGAAAGTTTTGAAGAAATCCCTAATTCACAGATGCGTAAGGTAATCGCGCGAAGATTAGGAGAATCTAAATTTACAGCACCACATTATTATTTGAATGTTGAATTTAATATGGATAATGCTATTGCATTCAGACAGCAATTCAACTCCGTTCCTGATACGAAAATTTCCTATAATGATATGATAGTTAAAGCGGTTGCACTTTCATTAAAACAACACCCTAAAGTAAATTCTCAATGGTTTGATGATAAGATTCGTATTAATCATCATATTCATATCGGCGTTGCTGTAGCTGTTGAAGATGGCTTAGTTGTGCCTGTCCTAGAATTTACAGATGAGCAAAGTTTACAACAAATTGGTGCTAAAGTAAAAGACTATGCCGTGAGAGCCAGAAATAAAAAATTAACACCTCAAGAAATGGAAGGTAGCACTTTTACCATTTCTAATTTAGGAATGTTTGGTATTACCGATTTCACATCTATTATCAATCAACCCAATTCTGCCATTTTATCGGTAGGTGCTATTGTACAAAAACCAATTGTAAAAAACGGACAAATAGTTGTTGGGAATACTATGAAACTAACTATGGCCTGTGATCATAGGTCTGTTGATGGTGCAACTGGATCTGAGTTCTTATTGACCTTAAAAGAATATATTGAAAATCCGGTTACTATGCTTGTATAATTAGTAAACCAGGTTAGTAAAACTAGAAATCCCTCGTTTATAATGAGGGGTTTTTTATATCAATAAGGTATCAATTTATAGCAAAAAACTTGAAATTATTTTTTCCATTAAATTATATGCTGCTGCATATATTTTGATGGTAGAATTCCATATTTATCCTTAAAACATTTAGCGAAGTATGCAGGACTGTTAAACCCTGTTCGATACGCAACTTCAGAAATATTACCTAATTGCCCGTGCAATGAATTTAGTGCCCTATGTAATCTAAATTCCCGTATGAAATTGCTGGGTGATTTACCTGTTAATTTCTTCAATTTTCTATACAATTGAGATTTACTATATCCTAGTTCTCTGCTAAAATAATTGACATTAAAATTAGGTTTATCCCAGAAATTTTCAATAAAATCCAATAATCGGGTAAGGAATTTTTCCTCGGCAGGTTTGAGTGTGCATATTAATTTTTTGTCCACAAAAATGCCCCTGTTTTCATTTTCATACAATGCTTTTATCTCCGAAGTGACAACGACCTGCTCCTTAACAACTTCGCACATTCGAGTCGCTAAAGTTATGGTCTCTTCAAATATATTCTCCTTATCCGTAACCGGAATACCTGTTGCTAATGCAATTTTAAGCTTGTGGTTCGTTGCATCATTTTTAGAAGTAATATATTTAAAGTTATATTGAATTTTTAAGGCACATAGTACTGCATCGGTTACCGATTTAAAAGATACTAAATAACTATTATTATCTTTTTTTACAATACTGCCGTTAAACCGTTTCAATGTTTTTGAAACACTGTTATGAAATTTTTGTGTAAAAATAGTAAACTGATTTGCTTCTAATCTATTTAAATAATTACTTGTTTCAAGAACCATGATAACTCTAAATGCCGGTTTATTCGCTATAGTTAATTTCGCGTCTTTCGGATCTTCAATTCTGCCCAAAAATGATTTGACAATTTTTTCATTTACCTCAATAATACTAGTTGGAAGTTCTCCATGTGCATGGTTATGCATTTCTTGAATAGCCTTTCTATTTGGTGCTTCAAATAGACAAAAAGTATTTTTTCTATTCACGTCCCACCAATAGGTCATTCCTTTACATCCATATAAATATTGCACTTTTAAATCTTTCTGGTACATCATGGCTATATATTCAGCCGTAATCTCTTCAGAAATATCGTGACGGTCCATATAGATAGGCATCGTACTCCTTTTTTCTTACAATTTAATAATTTATTATGAATTATACCTGATAAATTATTTTATCTGTTTATTTCGTGAGAAACTTTTAATCATTAAACAATACAAGCTTATCATTTTATTGTTTAAAATTGCATTTCAAAAAAAAGGTAGTAAAGACGGACCGAAAGTTCAATACAATATCATCAAATTAACGATGACATGTGACCATAGAATCATTGATTACCTTATTGTATTTAAGTTTTTGCTAACGTTGAAGAGATATATTTAACCGGTTACAATGTTGATGTGAAAATTATTGAGTTAATCTAATAATCCTTTTTCAATAGCTCTTTTAATAAGTCCGACACTATTTTTTGAGCCCAATTTACTCAATAAATTCATGCGATGGGTTTCAACCGTTTTGGGGCTTATAAATAGTTTTTTTGAAATTTCAACTGTCGTTAATTCTTCTGAAATTGCCACTAATACTTCTTGTTCTCGAATGGTTAATTTGATAAAATCATCTCTTCTTGATTTTCTACCTAAACCACTATTTACCAGCCGTTTTTCAACACCTTTTTGCAAATATGTGTCTCCAGAAAGCACCGTTTTCAATGCCTTGATAATTTCTATTCTATCAGTATTTTTTAATAAATACCCATGTGCGCCAATATTTAAGATTCTCTTTACATAAGACAATTCATCAAAATTTGTAAGCGCAATTATTTTCAACTCAGGATGCAATTCTAACAACTGTTTACACAATTTTAAACCATTAATATCAGGAAGATTAATATCCAACAAAAGTACATCTGGCGAATTTTTACCAATATTATCAAGCGTTTCTTTAGCGTTTTGATATGTCCCAACTACTTCTATTTCATCAATGCCTTTAAGCATTGATTCTATCCCTTTAAGCACCATTTGATGATCGTCGGTTATGGCTATTTTAGTTATCATGACTTTTATCTAAATCAATTTCAATGATAAATGATGTTCCCCTTGGGCCGGATGAAAAATCTACATTCGCATTTAAATAATCCACTCTCGACTGAATATTACTCATTCCTATACCATCATGAGTATCTAATTTATTTCTATCAAACCCTTTTCCATTATCATCAACAGTAACTTGAAGGCTTTTATTTCTATTGCTTAGTTGAACATTAATTTCACTCGCATCAGCATGTTTTATACTATTGGAAACCAGTTCTTGAATAATCCTAAAAATATTAATTTCTTCCTTTTTAGGTAATGCGAACTTATTTCCAAGATGTTGAAATGTTAAAAGCACCTTATGAATATCATTCATTTTATGACAATAGTTTTCAAGGGCTTCAACAAGCTCAAAATCCTCTAATGAAGGAGGTATCAAGTTATGGGAAATTGCTCTTACCTGCTCACAAGATCTATCAAGCATCTTTATTGCCTCATTAATTACTTTGTTATTAGTATCAGATAAAGAAATTAACTTATATTTTAAGGCTGATAAATCTCCATTTACGCCATCATGTAATTCTTTCGCAATACGCAAACGTTCTTTTTCCTCACCTTCAATTAAAGACTCTAAGGTTTTAATTTGATGTTCTCTTTTTAATGTTAATATTTCTTGATTTTTTCGTTTTTGACGTTGTGTAAAGCCAAACCATAATACTATAGAAGTAATTAAAAGTGTGATTGATAAACTTGTTAAAAAAACATTTAGCTTTTGTTTTCTATCCAACTTTAATTGTTTTTGAATAATTTCTTTATCCTTTATTTCGGTTTTATATTTAACCTCTAGTTCGCTTATTGCCGATAAATGCTCTGTATTGATAATACTATCTTTCCATTTTTCATAGTTCTTTCGTTCAATGATAGATTGTTGGTACTTTCCTTGAGTTTCGTACATTTCTGCCAATCCATAGTGCGTTTCTTTGATATTATTTAAGGATCCAATCGCATTTGCAATACTCAAACTTTGCTCAAAGCTCGAACGAGCAGCGTCAAAATTTCTTTGTTTTGTATAAACACTACCAATATTATGTAGCGAAACGGCAATAGTTTGTTTATCTTCAAGTTCTTTGGAAGTTTTTAAACTTTTCTGATAATATTTTAAAGCTTCATTATAGTTTTCCTGTTCCTCATAAAGGGAACCCAGGTTATCATAATTGCGAGAAATAGCTCTTTGATCATTTATGGTTTCACCAATTAAATTAGATTCGAGATACATCTCAATTGCCTTATCATATTTAAACTGATTCTTATAAATTATTCCCAGGTTTCCTAGAAGGTAGACCATGCCTCTTTTAATATCAAGCGCTCTACAAATTTTTAGAGATTTGTTCATATACTCTTCGGCTTTGACCCAATTTTGCATTTCAATATACGCAATACCAATATTGTTAAAAATTTTTGCCTTGCCGGCATTAAATTTGATAGAATCGCCAATTTTTGCGGCTTCGAGATGAGCTTCAATTGCTTTATTATAGTTGCCTTTATAATGATATGCCAATCCCTTTATAGTGTATAAATCAATTAACTTTTTCGGCATTTTATTTTTAGTAAGGCTCAGGCCTTTGTTTACAAAATAAAATACACTATCGTATTCTGGCTGGTATAAATAATAATCCGCTTGTAATATGAGTACTTTAACTTTAATTGTATCATTTGTCTTACGGCCTATTAATTTTTCTGCCGATTGTAAATGATTAAATGAGGTATCACTATTGTTATTTTTACTCTGTTCATAAAGTTTAAGATGTATAATAATTCTTTGCTCCTGACTTATATTATTTGTTAATAGTTTTTGCAAACTATCAATAACTTTCTGTTGTGAAAAGCTATGTAGCGTAAATAATAATATACTTATATTGAGTAAAAATTTTATCAAAACTATTAATATACAATATGTTAAAGGTAAAAATTTATATTTTAAAGCAGCGGTTTTGCACTAAACGTAGCGTAGTGATCTTTTTATGGATACACTAATATGGTTTTATTCCAACCGGCTAAATTCATTGTAATCTAACTCCCCTACAGATGCCAGCCTCATTGTAATGGCATCGGGAAATGTTATTTTATAAATCTGAGTATTGGTTTCGACCTGATCAGTACTTGGGTCAATATAGCTTATGATAATTTCGTATGTGGTTTCAGAAATTTTTTCCCAGGAAGAAATACCCTCTTGAATGACAAAATCTTCAACACAGTCATCAATGTCATTACCGTCAAAAGTCTTAAATGCCAAGCTGCCATTTTCTAAAAAGGTAAATCTACCCTTCAGTTCACAGACATTTGCAATGTCAACCACTTGTGTTCCGTCATTGTTAAAATCAACTTCTCTAGTTGGATTCCATGTACCAATTATAGGATCTGATTGCTGCTCTTTTGCATCGTCATTTGAACAAGAAAAAGCTAATATTAGTATCGCTATATACTTTAGAAATTTTAATTTTTTCATTGTGTTTTTTTACTGTGAAAAGCCTGTGAAACCTGTACTCTTTCTTATCATCTGATTTCCAGAATCTACAATATACACACTTCCAAGGGCATCTACCGCCACGTCTGAAGGATATAAAAACATTGAATTGGTGGCTATTCCGTTAGCAAAACCGGGTGTACTTCCCGCAAAAGTGCTTACCTCTCCCTCGGTATCTATTTTTCGTATCTTATGATTATTTGCATCTGCAACATATACATTGCCTTTTGTATCTATTGCAATTCCACTAGGATAATAAAATTTTGCATTTTTTCTTAAACCGTTTTCAAAATCAGCTTCACTTCCTGCATAAGAACTAACTACACCTTGTGAGCTTATTCTCCGTATTCTATGACCACTATATTCAGCAACATATATATTCCTTCCATAGGTATCTACAGCAATTCCTCTAGGATAGAAAAAACGAGCTTTTTTTCCTTCTCCATCGGTATAGCCTTCTGTACTTCCAGCCAAAGTAGTTACTTCTCCATTTGGTGTTATTTTTCTAATCTTATGATTTGACTCATCTGCTACATATACATTTCCATATTTATCTATAGCTACATCCGTAGGCCTGTTAAACTTAGCATTAGTTCTGTTTCCATCAGCATATCCTAAAGTACTCCCTGCCAAGGTTTTTACTTTACCATCAGGACGTATCATTCGTATTTTATGATTATACGTATCGGCTACATATACATAACCGGAAGCATCTACAGCAACGCCTCTAGGATGGTTAAATTGGGCATCAGTTCCCACATCATCGGTTCCTGTGGCATCCACAAAACCTTGGGTACTTCCTGCCAACGTAGTTACTTCTCTGTCCGGGTATGGAGATATTTTTCTGATTTTATGATTTGACCAATCGGCTACATACACATACCCTAAAGCATCTACAGCTACTCCAAAAGGATTATTGAATTGGGCATCATCTCCCGAACCATCCAAAAAACCCTGAATACTTCCTGCAAAGGGAATTATAAGGAGGTATGTATTGTTAAAGGTATATTCTGTATTTAATTTTTTTGTGCCGTTAATGAGTATTTCTACGAGACCAACCTGATCTTTCCTTGGTACAATTGCTCGTATTTCTGTATCATTAACCGATTGTATGTAGACTTCTTTGCCATCAAAAAAAACTTGCACCTTGCTTTTGTCTTTACCAAAATCGCTACCATTGATAGTTATTAAAGTACTTTTAGATTGTACTTCCTCTGGGTTATGGTTTTCGTGCATGTTATCATCTTTGTTACAGCCAAAAATTGCCAAAGCCAATACCAGTAGAATCATGAGTTTAAATATTTTACTTTCCCAAATGCTTGAGGTTTTCTTATAGAAAGTGTTCTGTTTTGTTTTCATGGCTTCTTGTCTTTGAGGTTTTATTTTATTGTTGTACGATTTTTCGGATTTTATGATTTCCATAATCAGCTACATAAAAATTTCCAGAAACATCTATTGTAACCCTAATTGGAGCATTGAACTGGGCAGAGGCGGCTTCGCCATCTACATCGCCGCTAATCCCATTTCCAGCCCAGGTATTAACCATACCTTGTGGGGTAATTTTTCGGATTACATCGTTTAAATCTAACACATAAACGTTACCTGAAGCATCTACAGCCACGTCTTGGGGTTCATCAAACTGAGCGGAAGCAGCTTCGCCATCTACATAACCTGTACCACCATTTCCGGCTACGGTGCTAACAACACCATTTGGTGTAACTTTTCGTATTCTATTATTATCTTGATCGGCGACATATACATTACCAGAGGCATCTACAGCTACTCCTTGAGGATCGGTAAATTGGGCAACACCACTTGTACCATCAACGAACCCATAATCACCACTTCCTGCAAGTGTAGTAACATTACCATTCGGTGTAATCTTTCGTATTTTATTATTATCCGAATCAGCTACATATATATTCCCAGAAGCGTCAACTGCAACATCTACGGGATCCTCAAACTGGGCGTCGGCTCCATTTCCATCTTCTTGGCCTTGCTCTCCACTTCCAGCCAGTGTACTTACTTCTCCATTTGGTGTTATCTTCTTTATCTTATTATTTCCTCCATCTGCCACATATATATTACCATCTCCATCTACAGCAACTCCCGCAGGAAGCCTAAACTGTGCTGAGGTACTTGATCCATTTACATCACCTTCAATACCACTTCCTGCCAAGGTACTTACCTCGCCTTGAGGTGATATTTTTTTTATCTTATGATTATTCCCGTCGGCTATATATATAGTACCTGAGGCATCTACAGCAACTCCTGCAGGGTAGTTAAATTGAGCACTTGCTCCTGTACTATTTGTATCTCCTGAAATACCACTACCGGCCAAGGTGCTTACTGTTACTGTTTTAGGAGTAGGATTTTCTTCCGGAGGTTGATTGTCATCATCTGTACAGCTAAAAGTAATTAGTGACAGCAATAAGAGTATCGTCATTTTAATACTTATGGCATAATGCATTATGACGGTTTTCATTAATAAGGTACTTTTTTTGACTTCATGTGTTTTCATAATTCTTTTTTTAATTAATCTTTTTTTAGTGTTGTTTATCTTCTTTCCAAGGAGGTTATACGTTGTACTAGTTTTTCGATAGTAGTTTGTTGTTCTTGTATAGCTTTAATTAAAACGGGGATTAATTCGGTATAACTAACACCAAGCATCTTATTTGTATCATTATCGCTCGATACCAGTTCTTTAATTACAGGCTTCACTTCCTGAGCAATCAAACCCAAAGATTTGTGTTTTTGTGATTTGTTTTTCCAATGGTAAGTAACCGGTTTGAGTTTTAATATTTCTTGTAAACCGTAAGGGATGGTTTCAATATCTTTTTTTAATCTTCTATCCGAAGTATGCACTACTGCGGCACCTACGTTGACATTACCACCATCTTTTTGTAAATATAAAGTGGCAGCAGCACCATTATCACGTGCCATAATCTCATTTTCGTCGTATACCGTATTTTGACTCGTAAGACTACCCAAGACCATATAACCCGTACCATTATTTAAGGAGGCGTCTGTACCACCCGTGATATGTAATTTTGTATTTGGTGTAGCAATAGCAATACCTATATTACCATTTTTAAGTATTGTAAAAGCATTATTTCTGGTAGTAGAACTACCTCCATTGCCAACTTCAAATAAAGGGTCTAAACCATTATAACTTGTTGCACTACCACCCCCAATATTGTAGCTACCTATGGCAGTACTGCTATAAGATTCTGCTTTGGTATCAAACCCCATTGCAGTTGAAAATCGTCCCGAAGCTGTCGTTTGAAACCCCATTGCAGTTGAATAAGTTACTGAAGCCGTTGTTTTACCCCCAATTGCGGTTGAACCAATCCCTGAAGCTGTCGTTTGAAATCCCATTGCAGTTGAACTAGACCCTGAAGCTACTGTTTCAATCCCCATTGCGGTTGAAAAATTCCCCGAAGCAGTAGTAAATTGCCCCATTGTAGTTGAATAGTCTCCTGAAGCTGTCGTTTGATACCCCATAGCCGTTGAAGAATTCCCTGAAGCTATTGTATTGTATCCCATAGCGCTCGAGTAGTCACCTACATTTATATCGTCCCATTGGGTGTTACTAGTTTGCCCAACTCTAAAGGCTCCCTTGCTTTTATTAAAAAATAAGCGCTCGTTATCATTAGAGATGTTAGGATTGTTATCCAATTGTGTACCGCCGATAACAAAGCTAGCATTTGTACTTCTATCAGTGTGAATAACATTATTAGTTTCAAAAAAAATAGTATTTCCGGCATTTAAGGCAAAAGGTACTGCGTGCATCTTTGTAGTACCCAACTCATTACCATTTATTGATATAGTTGCAAAGGCAGCTAAATCCCATGTTAAACTTCTATAATCACCCTGAATGGTAGTACCGCTACCAATTTGCAAACTAAAAATACCGTTTTGGTTCGTAGTAACTGTATGGCCTTCGGCGTAAGATATTGCATTTGTGGGAACATCAAAACGTAAGGCAATAGCCACAGTTATATTTTGATTTGCCATAATTG
>Ga0209633_10001881_pt1 | contig 20913 bp, 17 predicted proteins | sample Cruoilmetagenom1_FD_187290 | JGI IMG/M metagenome (GOLD analysis project Ga0209633, IMG submission 187290) | Oil polluted marine microbial communities from Coal Oil Point, Santa Barbara, California, USA - Sample 1 (SPAdes) (version 2) | ecosystem: Environmental > Aquatic > Marine > Oil seeps ... | reverse complement strand
AACCCGGAAGGTGCATCAATCTGACCGGAACGTAGTTGTGTGCGATCCTTATTGACTGCCACCAGGGCCTTGGCGCGTGCACCCCCTGCGGAAGTACCTACTTGAAACAAGGCCGTCATCGCATGATTATTGAGCTCTTCAGTTTGGATGTTTGCCGTCAAGCGGGCACGCTGATCCAGTATTTGCTGCGCCATTGCAACCAGGGAGGCCAGTTCGATCTGCTCGGCTGCCGTATTCACCGTTGCAATAGCCGGCTCAAACTCCAACGCCCCCATTCCCCGGTGGCCGGTGTATAACAAACGCTCTAGTGATGTGAATGTATCGACATCACGGCCTTGCCTTGCCAGCCAGGCATTAATGACAGCATTGCCAAAATCATCTGGCAGGGTATCTGCGAAGACGGCGGGTAAGCCTTTATAGGTTTCCGGGTTCAGGCCAGGAAATTGAAACTTTCCTGGTGATAAAGGCATGTGCAAGGGGGCTATATCCACGCCCTTATGTAACCAGCCAGGGGCATATTCAAAGGTACTGATAGAAGACAATGGGTCATAGGCCAGCGCCCCCACCTGCTCACCCCACAAACGTACTTCAGCCAGATTTTGCATTACCAGTCCAGCTCCTCATTATTTTTTTTATTGACTTGTGCCTGGCGTTTATTTTTTGTCCCACTACCTGTCGCACGCCTTCGTGTTTTCCCTTTCAATTTCAGTTGTTCCATTGGGCTGAAGGTCGTCTCTGGCACAAAATTCTCAACAAGATCCAGACGACCAAGGGCACGCAGCACAGCGATGATATTCTCAAACTTGCCAGTCCCATTGACCAGTTTGCGATAGCTCACCCGTGAAATACCGATCTCATCCGCCACCTGCTGCTGAGTCAGATTTTGCTCCAGGCGCATCTGCTCGATACGGCGGCCAAGCTCCGCGGCAATGGATTGGTCTGTCATCGATTTCATGTTCATAATGATAAATATTATATACTTTAGAGCTTAAATCCTATTTAATATAACAAATAATATACATAAGATAATAGACTAATATGATAATATTTCTAGCCATTACAGGTAATTACAATACAGTATGATAACTTTTCTTACCATTAAAGGCTTTTTTTTACGGATATTTGCACTGAAAGAGGAATAAATAATCAGGCGAACTGCTCTTTTGAGGATATACCGGCTCACTAAAAACAAAGGGTGAGCTGATAAACCATAACATCTGGATATTTCTAATGAACAGTGCATTGATGGGCGCCGCGGTGCGTCACTTACGAAAAAAAGACAAGATCATGTCTGCCTTGATCAGCCAGCATGGCCCAATCACCATCAGGACCACCCGCCCTCCTCACTACCACGGTCTTGTGCGCGCCATCATCAACCAGCAGTTATCGGTAAAGGCGGGACAGACAATTGAAAAGCGATTACAACAGGCGCAGGGGGGACGTCATCTTAACGCGGAAAGAATACTGCAATTGAAACCATCAGCAATGCGTCACTGCGGCTTATCAGGAAATAAGATCAAATACATCCGCACCCTGGCTGAAGCCGTATGCACAGGTGAATTAAATTTCAGAAAACTGGCGAGACAGGATGACGATGAGGTACGCAATACCTTGATTCAATACCCTGGTATCGGACAATGGAGCGCCGACATTTTTTTGATGACCGCACTACAGCGTACCGACATATTACCAATAGGTGATCTGGTATTACGTAAATCCATGCAAAAACATTATCAATTGGGTCACGATGAAAAGCATGAACACTACCTGTCTATAGCCAGTAGCTGGCAACCCTATCGAAGCATTGCCAGTTTTTATTTATGGAAGGCCAGTTAAAATAAATCTTTAACTTTATAGCACCTAGCGGCAACAACAAACCAGTATTCGCCTCCTCCAGGAATAAACTATGGAAGGATTCGATAAAGCGATGCCAGGAAGCAAAACCGATGAGACAGAGGATGGAGACACTCCCACGCCCAAAACAGTAAGCGAGAAAAATCTTGGATTGACTGTCAGTGAATAAAAAAAAGGGGCGCCGAAGCACCCCATTTTCTTGCATCCTAAAACTTGCTATCAGATCTTGAAACTACCCACAATCTTCTGTAGGCGCTCTGATAGCTGCTCAAGATCGGTGCTGGCATTCGCAATCTGCTCGGCGCCTTCCGTTGCATGAACCGACAGGTCATTAATCGCGACGACATTGCGGTTAATACTTTCAGCTACCTGCGATTGCTCTTCGGCTGCGGTGGCGATCATCGTATTCATATCGGCTATCTGTGATACCGCACCTGTAATACCCGACAATGAACTACCTGCTTGCTCTGCTTTTTCAACACTGGCTGACGCCATTTGCTTACCACGCTCCATGGCCTTGACCGCATCCTTGGCACCACTTTGCAAACGTTCGATCATTTGCTGGATCTCTTGCGTGGATGACTGGGTTCGACTTGCCAATGTACGCACTTCGTCTGCCACCACAGCAAATCCCCTGCCCTGCTCACCTGCACGGGCGGCTTCTATTGCTGCGTTCAATGCCAATAAATTAGTCTGCTCAGCGATATTTTTGATCACATCGAGAACGGTACCTATTTGTTCGGTATCACCATCCAGATGATGAATCGTTTCCGAGGTACTGCTCACCTCACGGGCCAGGTCATTAATGGCACTGATAACATCCTGGACTACCAGGTTGCCAGCATTGGCCCCACCATCTGCCGCCTTGGCCGCAGTGGATGCATCACCGGCATTACGTGATACTTCCAGCACTGTGGCGGTCATTTCATTCATCGCAGTGGCAACCTGCTCGATTTCACCCTGCTGATTGACAAAGCTTTCCATCGTACTCTGACTGACGTGCGTCATCTGCTGCGAGGCTGAGGCAAGCTGGCCAATGGAATCAGAAACCTGACGAACCAGATCATGAATTTTTTCGACAAAACGATTGAAGGCCCTGGCCACCTGACCCACCTCATCCTGACTACTCTCATCCAGACGGCGGGTCAGATCGCCCTCTCCACTGGCGATGTCATTGAGTGATGACACTACATGGCAAAAGGCTTTACGGATGCCTCGTACAATAGAAAATGCAATGATGACGCCGACCAGGACCGCTATCACAGCGATGATCAGACTATTACGCAAGGTAGCCTCTTTGGACGCATGCATATCGGCACGCAAGACCTGTGCTGCCTTGACCTCTTCATTAAACAAGGTCTGGGCGGCAATGCGGACCTTTTGCCAATTGGGGTGCTCCTGAGTATTCAGTACCTCGATCGCCTGGTCACGTTGGCCTTCTTTCATCAGTGCAAGCACCTGGAATTTGGCGGTGCGCGACTTCTGCCAATATTGGTCCATCTCGCTCAAACTCGACTTCAGACTGGCATCATTACCCGCGAGCAACACCGCCTGCTTGTATGCCTTGTCAAAACGCTCAATGGCTGCTGGAACAACTTTATAGGGTTTCTGCAACTTCGGCTTAAGGGTCAGATTACGCAGGGCGACGCCAGACAACAGACCATCAGCAAACATTTTCTGATAGGCCGTCTGGCGAGCATAAGATTGCTCGAAGAAATGATCAAACTTATCCCCGACATTTAGCATACCCGACAAGGCCATCCCCAGTGCTGCAAACATCAGCACAAAGACAATAATATAAGAAACGCTGACTTTAGCCCGCATAGTCAATTGCCGTAACATAATTTCTTCCTCGATTTTTTATTCAATAACAAAAATATACGCGAACAGACGCAATAAAATCCGCCGATCTAAACCTTAGAATTAAAGTATCGGCACTATGCTGATAATATTTATATCGATGCTGGAATTAATATAGAATACACCTTAATTTCATTGTTTTTTATATTGTTTTTATCAGAAAGCGGGCAAAGAACTCAGATTGGAATTCATAAACAATGGATGAAAGATGGACAAGCTGATGGATTGGAGAACTGCCACAGACCAGAGGGATCAGACAAGGATAAACAAATAATACAGAAATAAGCTATAAACTCGTATCTGACGAGATTGACGAAACAGGCTTATCCCGAATTGACAGAAACTGGGCCAGCCAGCATGCTACGACACTCAGCTCAGTATCGCTACAGTTCAAATATAGCCTGATTGATACGTCGGGAGTTCGAATCCAGGGTATTGATACTCTCTTGCATCTTTACCCTTTCCTCTTTTCCCTGATTAATATGGCGCGCCCGGAGAGATGATTCGCGCAAAGCGCTCACCCCTTCGGGGCCGTCTCGCTACGCTCTGACGTTCTGCGCAGCCAACGCTGCTGGTCGAACTCAGCTTGATTGATACGTCGGGAGTTCGAATCCAGGGTATTGATACTTTCTTGCATCTTTACCCTTTCCTCTTTTCCCTGATCTTAATTGGCGCGCCCGGAGAGATTCGAACTCCCGACCCACAGGTTCGAAGCCTGTTGCTCTATCCAGCTGAGCTACGGGCGCATTATAGAGACAGTTGTATTCTACTCACAGGTTACTTTTATTACAAATAATAACAACGGTTATTCGCACATGATACCTAGCATCAAGTAGCCACTCACCGGCCAAACTATCAGGCCGCCCCACCACCTATTTTTCTCAGCACCCTCATGACATACCACGCCCGTTTTAGTGCCCAATAGAACATAACAAGGAGAATGAAAAAGCCCCAGAACATGATCCAGTCGGGTACCTGAGCGTTATGACCGATAATACCTATCCCTGAAAGCAACACCTGCACCAGTAAAATAATGATCAGTGTTTTGCGAGTACTGTATCCCGCCGCTTGAAATATATGATGGAAATGATCCCTGTCGGGTTGGAACGGTGAGCGTCCTTTGGTCATGCGCCTGAACATAATACTGACCGTATCCAGCAGGGGTATCGCAAATATCCATAGCGCTATAACAGGTGACATAACTGCTTTTTCACCTTGAGAAAGAACGGTAATATACCAGGCTAGACCAAACCCCAGAAACATGCTGCCAGCATCGCCCATAAACACACGCGCAGATTTTTTCCCAAAAAACGGGGCATTCATAATAAAAAAGGGTATTAATACAACAATAAAGAGTAACAGGATTTGTGCTTCCTGCACCCGGCCTGCCTCCATCGCCAGGATATACATCGACAAAAACGAGATCAAGCTAACACCGCCAGCCAAACCATCGATACCATCAGACATATTCAAGGCATTGGTCACCCCGATGACAATAAATACTGTAAAAGGTATTCCCCAACCCATTAACATGATATCGCCTTCACCGAAGAGATCACCCATATTATAAATCACATGGTTCGCGGTTGAGGTCATGATCAATGCAGCAAACAATTGAACAATAAATTTTGACCTGACACTGACTTCATGGCGATCGTCATAAACACCGACAATAATCAGAACAATACAGGCAAATAGAAAACTGCGAATATCCTCAGGTGGCATTTCCAGGGTGAGGGCTGACAAGGTGAAGCCCAAAAACATAGCAAACCCACCGATCAGGGGTATGCTTCCTTTATGTTGCTTTCTCCCCTGTGGCTTATCTACCAGGCCAATGCGATGCGCAAAAGGAATTAGAAACCATATGAATAACATGGTTGAAAAAAGTGCCAGTAAATAACTATACATTATAAGTCCACGACCTGACAACTTGCCAAAATAACAACTTCATTCTGACAGAGTTAAATTAAATTGATTAAATAACAGGGGATTATAATATGAATAGCATTAAAAAAATAACTAAATCATTCCATTTTTAAACATCTCTGAAATCTTGCTGATGCTCCAGGAACCACTGAAAGGTACCCTGTAATCCATCCCTGAAATCGATCCTGGCAGTCCAGCCCAGATCATGTATTTTGCTGACATCAAGCAACTTTCTTGGCGTACCGTCAGGCTTATTGGTATCGAACACCAGTTCACCTTCATAGCCCACCACGTCTTTAACCATATTTGCCATATCTTTAATGCTAATATCCTCACCTACTCCGATATTAACGGCCTCTTCCGCTGAATAATTCTCCATCAAGAATAAAACCGCATCGGCAAGATCATCGACATGCAAAAACTCCCGTTTCGGCGTACCCGTCCCCCACACAGTTACTTGATCATCACCATTAAGTTTGGCGTCATGAAAGCGACGCATTAACGCAGGTAAAACATGTGAGTTTTCGAGGCCAAAATTATCACCAGGCCCATACAGATTTGTAGGCATCACAGATATTGCATCAAAACCATATTGTCTTCTGTAGGCCGCACACATTTTCAAACCAGCTATTTTGGCAATGGCATACCATTCATTGGTTTTCTCTAACGGCCCGGTAAGCAGGTATTCTTCTTTTATAGGTTGTGGTGACATCTTAGGGTAAATACAGGTCGAACCCAGGAAAAGTAATTTCTTTACGCCCTGTCGATAAGCAGCATCAATAATATTGGTTTGAATTTGCAGATTATCCCGAATGAAGTCGGCAGGATAAGTATCATTCGCATGAATACCCCCCACCCTGGCTGCCGCAAGAAAAACAAAATCCGGCTTTTCAGCTTCAAAAAAATCATTGACTGCTGACTGGTTAGTCAGATCCAGTTCGGAGTGGGTACGCAACACAAAATTGTGAAATCCGGCTTTTTTTAGTCTCCTTACAATCGCAGCACCTACCATACCTCGATGACCAGCCACGTAGATCTTTGCATCCCTATTCATGATAGTTAAATGTCTTAAACCCTTCTCGCTTGCATAGCTCATCACGCTCGGCATCTTTCAGGTCTTCCCTCACCATCTCAGATACAAGCTCTTGTAGAGTAATCTTTGGTTCCCATCCTAACTTTTCCTTAGCCTTGGATGGGTCACCTAATAATGTTTCAACCTCGGTTGGGCGGAAATAACGTGGATCAACGGCTACAATACATTGCCCATTACTTTCGTTGTATCCCTTCTCATCAACACCCTCACCTTCCCAACGTATGGAAATACCTAATTCCTTGGCTGCAAAATCTACAAATTCCCGTACAGAATATTGCACACCTGTGGCAATCACATAATCTTCTGGCTCATCCTGCTGTAACATCAACCATTGCATCTCCACATAATCCTTCGCATGCCCCCAATCACGCTTGGCATCCAGATTACCCAGGTACAAACAATCCTGCAGTTGAAGCTTTATCCTCGCCATTGCACGTGTGATCTTACGAGTAACAAAGGTTTCACCACGTATCGGCGATTCGTGATTAAACAAAATGCCATTACAGGCATACATGCCATAGGCTTCTCGGTAATTCACGGTAATCCAATAGGCATATAGTTTTGCAACTGCATAAGGTGAACGCGGGTAAAATGGGGTAGTTTCTTTTTGTGGCACTTCCTGCACAAGGCCAAATAGTTCAGATGTGGATGCCTGATAATATTTTGTCTTTTTTGCCAGCCCAGATATACGAATTGCTTCAAGGATACGCAAGGCACCCATACCAACAGAGTCGGCCGTGTTCTCAGGTGTCTCAAAAGAAACTGCTACATGACTTTGTGCAGCCAAATTGTAGATTTCATCCGGCTGAACCTCCTGGATGATTCGAATCAGATTGGTAGAATCGGTCAAATCTCCATAATGTAAAATAAAATGTCTATTTGATATATGTGGATCCTGATATAAATGATCGATTCGGCCAGTGTTAAATGATGAGGCGCGGCGTTTTATACCATGGACGATGTACCCTTTTTTTAACAAAAATTCTGCGAGGTAGGCCCCATCTTGTCCAGTTATACCTGTAATTAATGCTATTTTACTAGTCATTTTAAATCCAATCCTTATAAATTAGCGATATTTTATATCAACACCATTTAGATTGCTATTACCTACTCCCAATCATAATCAATTTACTTATTACTGAATAACATTCGATTTTTCCAAGTAAAAAAATTATTTAATAATTTAGCAACAAATTATGGGCAAAAATAACATTAAATTAACAAACGGAGTAATCAAACAAATAACAATGTTTATACCCTAAGGTCTAGGGTGCGATATAAAGAATCGAATTAGGCTTTTTGCATGCCAAAAAACATACTTCAACTCTTTATGACTTGTACGCTGCGCATCATGTATTACAGAAACTTCATTTATATATACAAGTTTGTATGAGCATTCTTTCAAGCGGAAACAAATATCCGCATCTTCACAGTACATAAAATACCGCTCATCAAAACCACATAATCGATTATATACATCTGATTTAAATAACATAAACATACCTGCGACCCAATCTATTTCTGATTCCAAGAAAACATTCTGATTCTTTCCTCTATTCAATACTCGCTTTAAAATACGTAAAGGGCTCGGATACTCTCGAGCACTATCCTGCAGGATACCTTCAGGATCAATAATTTTAGGCGCAACCATTCCTACTTCAGGAATATTCAAACGATTACAGAGCATGCTAAACGGATCATCAATAAATAAAATATCGGGGTTAAGTACGCAAAAAAACTCGCCATGAGCCTTTTTAAAAGCTGCATTATGGTTAGTCCCAAATCCTTTAGGGACCAAGTTTTCTATCAATAACAAAGGGAAAGAGTAAACAGAAAAATCAAGATTTTTTTTCGGCGGAATATTAAATGTTAACAACACTTCAAAATTAGTGCATTTCAGTTTACTTTGTAAATTTTCAAGCAGCTTCTCCACTAGCATCTCCTGTCCATGACTAACTATAGAAACTGAAATTAAACCTGGATTACCCACCACCTAAATTGACCCCCTTATTTCAATAATATTTCAAACAAATCACCCCATCCACTGACAAAAGGATGAGAGGGCAATGGAACTATCTGTTTTTCATATACAGCATCCCCTTTTATAACATCAAGAATTAATAAGGCCAAAGCCTCAGCGTCATCAGGATCAAAAAAATTAACTTTATTATATTCCCCTACAGTCTCATGAGCATATGGCAAGTCTGCAGCAAGTAGCGGCTTACCTGTTACCATATATTCAGTCAAGGGAAGCCCCCATGTCTCAAGTTTAGAAGGAAATATCAAACAATCGGAAGCAGCATATAAATCATAAAGTGATTCCCGTTTTTGGATACCAACAAACTTAAGCAAGGGAGAATTATTATTACGGACAATCGCATTAGAATAACGATTCTCACTACCATCTATAGTTAATATGAACTCTACATCCTTCATACCATTTTTTGATAAAATATCTGCAGCTTTACAAATAACTTCAAAATTTTTAAACACTCGAGGAAACGCGGGATAAAGAAATGTAAATTTTGTATTTTTAATGGATATACTATCAATTTCATTCTTATGAATTTCTGGATAAGCAACTACAACATTACTCAGTGAAAAACGAGATACAAACTCCTTACGCAACCACTCTTGCTGAACAATTACGTAATTATTTTTATGAATATTAATCCTATACAAAAAAGAATAAAATATACTAAAGAGATAAAATTTAACATCCAAAAAAGCCTGCGTAATTGGCAACCTAAAAAATGGGGAAGAATTATGGCAATACACCGCCCGAATAGTTGATTTCACATTCGGCGTTATATCATGCAAGGAAAGCCATAAATATGGCTTTAAATCATCAGATACTTTTTTAAAGAAAAAATATTCATAATATATACGTGTAATCCATGAATTCTTTGAGCGCGGAAATGAAATATATCGAACATTCGGATAAGAAAACATATCTTTATCATGCACGAGTGCAACTACGTTGTACTCTTGCGAAAGATGTATTGAAGCATACTCCAGACATTCATTCAGTATCGTAAGTGGACCACCCTCAGTGAAGTTTATTGCCGAGATAACTATCGTTGATTTATTCTTATCCATTTACTTGACTCAAAATCGTATATTTTGATGACTCTTGCAGGCACTCCTGCAGCAATACTGTACTCGGGAATATTTGAGTTAACAACAGAGTTAGCGCCTATTATAGCTCCCTTACCTATTATTACACCAGGCAGTATCGACACTAATTCTCCAATCCATACATTATCATCAATAGTTACCGGGGCAAAAACCAAGTTCCTGGATGCAGGCGGTATTCTAGGATCATCTTGAAAATCACCAGAATATCTCCCATGATTATGATCAGTAATAAACACTTTGCTTGCAATCAACACATCATTGCCAATTTTTACTGAATTAGTAGCCGCTATGTGTACATAATCATTAATCTGTACTCTATCTCCTATTGTGACACTCGGGAAGTCAGACAATCCAGGGAAAACATCTATCCTCAAACCAACGCCTGAAGTAAATGATTCTCCAAAAGAAAAATATTTTTTCCCCCTGATGTAAAATGGATATCGTACTAATCTTGCCCTAAACGAGAATAGGGCTTTTGTAAAGATAACATCTCTTATTAAGCGGCAAAATCCAAAAAAACCATATTGAGAAAAAAGGCTATTCATACATCTCTCATTGTCTAAAAGATAATCGTTTAGTTTTATTTATTAAATCCTATATAGAGCTCTATCTAAATAGCGTATATAACACGCAAGTAACTATTTATTTATATGAAATCTAAATAATCACAATATTAACTGCATACCTTAATAGTATTATAATTCATGTAATTTCTCTGCTTGTATATATATAAATAGCACATTATAAAAAAATACATTTCCGGCGAGAAATAATGCCCCTCTCTAAGAAGCTTAATAAAAAAATATATTAATATTCCCCTGGAAATAATCAACTCCTCCCCTTTAAGGGAAATCCCAAACCTTACTAAAAAAACAATAACAATTATCAACCCTAAAGAACCGAGTTCTGATACAATTCTCAACAAAAGTGAATTTGCATCTTTTTCATTCAGCGAAGAATATTGCTCAAATTCATCAATACCTACAATATCATGAAGATATTGCTTTCTCTGCAACCCATGCGAACCTAGTCCTCCACCAAAAACTGGTGAATCTGAAAAACTTTTATATGCCACATAGGCATTTGACAGTAACGCATAAGTACTTAAATTAACGCCTTTCAAGCTTAACGAAGATATTGCCATAAACGTGTCGTCCACTCTGAGCCTGAAATCTTCATTAAAATTATATAACGAAACTGACAAAACACTACTCATTATTAGTGCCAACATCATTCGTTTAATACTGAAGTTGGTTTTCAATATAAATCCCAATAATATGCCCAATATACCTACTGCTGACCCTGATAATAATATCGTTAGTGTAAAAAGCATCGTGTGAAAATGAAGAAACCTGTATCTTGAAAAAGTGTAATACCATGCGGGCAATATCACCATAACATAATGAGAAGGCTCCAGCATAACGCTGTGTAATTTATCCAACTCTCCAAATAATATTAATCGAATAAGAACTATAAATATGCCTAAACTAGCCACAATCATAGATAATTTAAGATATATTTTAAATAACGATATAGCTGGAATATTCACTTCTCGAAAGAACATATAATAATAAATAGACACAAGCGAGATACCTGCAACCTGCATTAAATAAGACTGGATATTCACAAATATACTAAAAAAGCTTGCTGTAAAAACAATTAGCATCCCGCCTAAATGCCACAAATTTATGTGCAGCCCTTTAAAGTAGGCAATAATCATAAGATTAAGGAGCACAATAAAGTAAAATAATTTTAGGTCTATAGCCGCATGGTAAACTACAGATTCACTAAAAATACTTATCAATGTACTATAAATTACGAACTTCATGGCGACTTTATATGTGCTAATACTCTATTAATTAAATACTTAAACACTGATATCTGACGATCTATCTCAGACCAAAACACAGAACGTGCTTTATTTTTCAATTTAGCATTTTTTGTCTCTGCAAAAGCTTTATATACAAGCTTATTACTTATACCACCACTATTCATACGCACCGTTTTTTTATCCAAAAAAAACGTTTTTAAAGCCTTGCTAGGTCTTAGCAGTAACTCGTAGTCACCACAAATTTGATAATTTTTATCATATACTCCATATTCATCATACAAAGAAAAATGGTGAAGGGATCCGACATGAGCTACACACATATACCGCTTAAATTTACGCCAGACCCATGGCTCTCCAATTTCCCTAACAACTTTTTCGCCATCAACGAAATCAACCTTGGATGAAATGTATTTACAGCTTTCGCTTAAATTAAATTCCCTTATTACATTTACATAATTGCTCAATGCGTCTTTTAATAAAACATCATCAGCACCAAGAAAACATACCCATTCGCCATTTGCTTCACGAAGCCCCTTATTCCACGCATCATATATACCGTCATCAGCCTCACTAATCCAGCAATCTATTTCTTCATCATATCTGTTAATAATATCAAGAGTTGAATCTATAGAGCCTCCATCGATTATTATGTATTCTACATTATCGTAATCCTGATCGATAACACTTCTTATTGCCGTTTCCAGATAACGCTCACCATTAAAAACCACTGTTATAACACTAATAAGAGGACGATCTTCTGTATTCATTTTTGATTATACCTTCTACATATATCTCTTTAGACTCTATGCTTATCACTTCGGGCCGATAAGGACTATATAAAAATTTCAGCTATTCCGCATAGAAACTACATGTATTATACGCCGAGTTTATACTAACTACTATTGAGATCGAAATTACACTCAATTCCATATCATATGAATAATTTATAGCCAAGTTCAGCAGTATTATCTGTCATATAGATCGCATATTAAAACACATGTTTTACGCAAACCTTTACATAAGTGAACATAAATTTAAGAGTTACAACCTGATCTGTTGTTTAAGCACTTGAAAAATATCGGCGTATCTGGTTGATTATGTTGCGATGGACATACGTCGACTAGTATCCATATCCTGTTAGTCATCTGCCGCCCGCCTATTGAGCCATACGGATGATTGCGGCTCTCGAATATTTTTTACCGCCAATCTTTTCCACATCGAAAACTACATTACTCAGCTCCAGCTGAGAGATAACTACTATTACTATTTCTTTAAAAAAGCCACGTAAGGCCATTTCATTGCCAACGTTGTTAGTTACGACGCGGGGAGTGGGACTCCATTTTACTAGCGCTCTGCTCGATCAAGTAAGCGTAGATACAGCTCCTGATACTGATTCGCAATGATACAAGAGTCGAAATGCGTCTCCACGCGCATTCGTGATTGCTTACAAAGCAGATTGTAATCTTCCTCTGAACGCTCTAAGACCCATTGTATACCCCTTGCCAGATCTTTAGCTTCGAAAGGTACCGCTTTATATCCCGTTATCTTGTGCTTCACGATATCTTTCGGTCCACTTGCATCAAAGCAAACAACCGGAGTACCGCATGCCATCGATTCAGCAAGCGTTTTCCCGAATGCATCCATACGCGAAGGTGCGACAAATACATCCGCGGCTGAATAAGCAAGACGCATTGATACCACATCTGACAAAAAGCCAAGACTAGTATACTCAACCCCCAACCCATTCATCACAGAAGCAGCGATGTCCCCAAAAATCAAGAAATATAGGTCGTCTGTATCTAGGAAGTTAATCGCATCAATGAACGAAGCAAAACCTTTATAGAAATTTGTCACATTATGAGCTCCAACCAAAACTATTTTTTTTTGGCCAGGCCTTAACCCAAGCATTTCCCTTGCGTACTCTTTTTTAATTGGGAAAAACTGATTTGTGCTGACATTATTACTGATTGTCTCGACCACAAACTCCTTAAACACTCGAGACATTGACGCACAGTCGCTCAGCCAGTGACTAATCCCAACCGCTCGAAGATGCTGTGGAAGTGACGCACGCTTATTGGATACAATAAGCCGCGACAAATCAAATGTGCTTCGACTACCGAGCTGGGGACACTGACCGCATCCCAAAGTATAACGATCACACTCCATCGAATAGTGACACCCACCAGTCATCGGCCACATATCCCGCATTGTCCAGACAATCGGCTTTTCAATTTTGTGAAGTGACCGCATACGGACGAGTCCATTTATCCAGTGCAAATGTATTATATCTGCTTCTTGATAAGCCGGGTGGCGAGTAATATCGATTCCCTCGAATCCAGTATTGAAAATAATCCGTTTTCGCTTTCGGTATAGTTTGGTAGGTAGAGTCCCTAACCTTTGTATAAACAGGTGTTTAAGCTTTTGTGTAGACGTTTGTGCTACGGATATTACGCTAGGATCACCCAGTGTAGATCGACTATTCGTAAGCACGGTTGAATCCACGCCCAAATCGCAGAGCGCCTGATGTAACCAATAGGCACCACGCGCTGCGCCACCACTCAGCTCTCCTGCAATAATATGAAGTATCTTCAAAACTTGACTCTATCTGTTGCTCTGCATGTTTGCGCCTAAGCTATAAAAAGTTGGGGTAGATAAACCGGCACTGCCCCTCAGAAAAAACTACTAATTCACTGGAATCGGTTGACATCGAGTTATAACCATATTTACAGGGCTTAATGGCCTTATTATCAGGGCAGTACCAGCCATGCATGTTAAAAACTGAGAAAACCCTACAGCCCATAACTACCTAATGTGCCTAAAATGTTTATTCAATCATTACTTTTCGCGTAAGACTCTGAACTGCAAGTCGGTGGTAGTAGCCCTCAATGCCATCATTAAATCGAATTCACCCGATTGCATCGAAATTTACTCAAGAGGTAAAGGCTTAATGGATAGCACTTCTCACACGCCCAGCCGTATCGCCAGTGGCAACATGGGTAACATTGAAATTACTAATTCCCTCATTATTGCTCTATCGCCTTATGCCTATTCAGTCGAAATTATCATTTTCAGAATACCCAAAACATTTAACAAGATCTCCAGTTACCCTGTAAAAATGGTCATAATGCTCAGCAGTGAATGCATCCTTATGCGAGGAAGAAAGCTTCCTATAATGTGACTCCATAGAGTTTTTACGTTTATTAAGATCCCTTTCTCTCATTTTTTCCTTACTATAGTCATTAAGAATATCCGTAACCAACCTGTCTTCAATTTCTATACCGAAGTGCAAAAAAATATCTTTTAATGAACTAGCCGGACTTTCGATAATATCTTCAAACCGGTAAATTTTAACATTGGGATCGTCACAATTTATGGCCCAACTCCGCATTTGCGCAAACTTTATAGTAAGAGCATCTATACAAAAATGGATACCTTCATCAAAACTTAGATTTTTTAAAATACTTCTATACTTTCCAACTTTACCCATAAGGACATGAGATTTCAGCATAGAAAAGTACCAGGATACAACGATATCCCGAGGATCCCTTATCACATAAATTGTTTTATAATTATTAGGCTTTATAATCTCATCATATAGCTCAAAGGAAATATATAGCCCTGGTATCACTGTTTTTTTCGGAAATGACCGAACAAATTCGCCCCATTCATAACGTCGCTGAGGAAACTCCCGCAAACCTGTAACCTGTATAACTCTCGGGTCTTTCATTATTGCCCTTAACCACTGACTTCCTGCTTTCTGCGTAGTTGCAATAAATACGTTGTCAAGTGGACCATTTTTTGAGAATGCAGAACTTACTCTCAAATAAAATGACAACAGCGCCCTTTTAAATCTTTCCATAAAATTTTCTCACACTACAGATATATTATATACGTAGGAGCCTGGTTTAACATTCTTTTTGATAGATGTATGACACATCATCAGGTGATACATCTCGACCACTACTATCTACTTTTACATATTTAAATATTAGACCAAAGACAACACCTATAGCCTATGATCTTGATAAACAGGGTATATCACAGCGCAAAAACTAATCGCTAACCAGCATGTTAGACACATCAAATCTATATTACCAGCCCTTGTGCTATTCTTCTTTAAACGAATGAAAAATAAAAAAGCGATGATAAGGATACTCTTTGACTCGATAGGTACGTTCAAGTACAACGTCACCCACCTTAGCAAGGTCGTTTGCAACCTTATCAACAGAGTACCCTTTCTTATTGAGCTCCCAATAGTGCTCGCCATTAAAAACATGTTCCTTTGGGCCCATGCTCGGCCTGGGAATAAAAAACTTAACCTCACCCATCTTTGGTATATAAATAGAATAAGGCCAAGCCTGCTGAGCATCCGGCAAGCTAATTACGATACGATTTCGTCCGACACGACTCATCTCCCTAAAAATTCGAAGACTCACCTCATATGGTACATGTTCCAACATCTGAAAGGCACAAACCACATCGTAAGATCCGCTATCGAACGGCATAGCATCCGCTTGAGCAACATAATCCGGCTGCAGATCTGGATCTAAATCGAGCGTATCTACCTTTAACTCAAAAACATGCGCCAGTGCCTTGAATATCCCAGGTCCCGGCCCAATCTCCAGTACGGATTTCGGCTCCAGTGCCAATACTTCATCCAATTGATGCCACATGCTGGCCCAGCGACCTTTACTCACATAACTAGCAAAATTATAGTGACTTTTATCTACTTGCTTGCCCATGAGAACCTCTTTTTTTTGCTTCTTTAATAATCCAAATCATCATTGCCGAATAGGCCAAAACACCTATAACGGAAAATAACGCAACGGCCACTAAATCGCTATTATATACATAAAACCCTACCAACAAACCAGCAACCTTACTTGCCGTACTAAAAACTTCGTAAAAGAGCAACCCTTTCTGTAATCTCAGCACAGGCACTGAAGCAACACATGGCTTATTAATAAAATTGAAAAAGAAAAATAGTGCCAACCAACGAGCGTACTCTCCAGCCCCCCCCCAATCCAATCCAAATACCCACTTAAAAAGCCAGGGGCCAAACACCACTACGGTGGTGAAGGGGACAATACCAATGAGGGCAAGCCCTCCTGTGGCCTTGAGAATGAGTCGAGTCAGATTTTTTCCTTGATTAGCAGCCTCATTAATTTTAGGAAAAAAAACATCATTAACCGATTTACCAATCAAGGAAGATGGCATACCCATCACGATCATGCCTAGGGCGTAAAATCCCGCTGCAACTGGCCCAAATAGACTTGCCAGCATTAAAACCGGCAAACTTTGCGAGGCAGCATTAATAAAGTCCTGTGGCGCACGATAAAGCGGGAAATCATAGTACCGTTTTGCCAGCTCCAGCCAGCCTGCCCTGCAATCCTCGTTTCCTTCTTCTTTCCTTTCACCTGACAGAGTCTTACCACTTCGAATAGCAAGACCCAAGAGACCAGCATATAACGCACCTCCGATAGCCTGAAGACCGATAAGAATACCAGCCGTTGGGTAAAATAGACCTGCGCCAACTTTAGTGAAATTCAAAATAAACGAATGTAAAACGGTTGCTCTAGCCGCACTACTGAACTGCCTTTTTCTTATCAACCATTGCTGTGCTATTTTATACAAACCTGTAAACAGCAGGCTGAGCGGCAAAAAAAAGATAAAGATTCCAGTTACCTGTATTCCAATCGAATCCTCTAGCAAATCACCCCAAATCCAAAGAATGATTGCTAAAATGAGGGCTACAGTAAATGAAAGAAAAACAGAGATCATTGCGATCCCAAAAGCTTCTTCATCATTGCGGGGCAAAACGATAGCTTTAGGGTAAGCAAAGGCCGCTAAAGGACTGACCACCGCCACGAGCGCCGAAAAAGTACCTAATACTCCAAATGTTTCAGGACCAAAAAGGCGCGTTATTAGGGGCGAAGCCGCCATGCTTATAGCTTGAGCTCCCGCAGCGCCAGAGGCAACTATTACAACATTTCGCACGAAATGACTGTGCTTCAGGTCAAATAGGCGCTGATATAAACTTGCGATGCAATTTTTCAAAGTGTAACCATAAAGCGGTATTCCGCAAAATAATCTGTTCACATGCCGCATACCCACACCAAATCGCTCCCAGAAAGCAGGTATCACGCAATGCATTACTATCAAGGCCAGCCATTAGTTTCCTGGCCTTGATATTCACACACAACAATCATGTTTTTTTCCTGTAAAAACGGATGGCAAAAGATTTTAATAAACCTCTTAGAATACTCTGTCATGCCATGCATGACAGCCAAAATATCGCCTCTATGGCTATCTTACAAAATAGACCGAAAGATGAGCAGCAGGTTTTGTGGTCACTTCATCATTCCATCTTTCATCTTTCATCTTTCATCTTTCATCTTTCATCTTTCATCTTTCATCTTTCATCTTTCATCTTTCATCTTTCATCTTTCATCTTTCATCTTTCATCTTTCATCACGATATTAATATATTGTGTGCTTGCACCTCCTACGTCTATGCAGTTACTCACGGCGCAATGCTCTTACTATTGAACATCTGAAAACACGTATGGAGGCCTCACGATGGATGGAAATGCAATCAATAATGCCGAAAGTCCTATTACCTCATGTCGGAATTATAAAGAATTTGTAAATTACAATCGACCTACTATTTAATCTTATACACCACCATTTCTGCTTTCTCTCATCTTGTTAAAAAAGGCGATGAAAATACCTACTATCAGCCCAAGAATAAAGCCAGAAATGACTATCAACATTCGTTTAGGTTTCACTCGATCCTGAGGCGGCACAGCAGGATCTAGTACTCTAAAGGCATACTCCTGCTGAGTGTTAGCTAGCATCTTATTCTTTGTCTGCGCTTCAATTAAGCTATATATGGATTGCTTAATTTCTATATTGCTGGTTTTCGTAAGCTCACTATTTAAATACGCTATACTCTTCTCTGCATCTATAATCGCCTCTTTCCTCAATTTATCATTCGCACGTGTCACCAACTTTCCCACCCAGTCAGCAGCCAACTCAGGCTCTTTCCAATCGATAGTCAATATAATTAAACCTGTTTTTACATTCTTAGTTATTATCCGTATTGATTTATCAAATTTATTATATGCATCCCACAACGTTGGTTGTTTTTTATTATCTTTCCATTGTTTACTAATCGTATCCCATTTATTTTCAAATAATATAGGCATGATATTTTCTTCTACAATAAATTCATTAGTTAACACACGAGATTTAAGTGTTGCAATCGCTTCTTCAATACTACCTCCACCACCTCCTAAATTAATACCTGCCAATGACGCCAAACCACCAAATTGGCCAGCAAGCGCCCCAAGCCCTCCACCTTTTTCTTTTTCCACTGGCGCAAGAAGTGCCTCGGCACGATATATTGGGGTTGCTAGTAATGCATAGGCCAATGCAACAAGAGTGGAAATCGTAGTTATTATGAAAATTAATTTTTTTTGCTCAACCAGCATTTTCAATAAATCTAGAAGATTTATTTCGTCTACCTGCGGTGGAGCATAATATGGATATGGCGGTGACATAGGATTTTGCGGTTGCTGCTGATTGTCTTTTGGATTATTCATAATTTTTTAATTTCTAAACTTCAAATTCTGTTATTGCTACACTTTGATCATCTTTTGATACTCTATTTCATAGTCTATTATTATTCTACTATATCAAATACATGGCCTTTTAGCTCGCGATGACTAAAAGGAGATTAGTTATCATAATTGGTTTTCAGCCAATTCTTATAACTGCCATCCATTATCGCACGCCACCAGGATTCATTTTGCAGATACCATTGCAATGTTTTAAGAATTCCCGTCTCGAAGCTTTCCTGCGGATTGTACCCCAGCTTAGTGGTGATTTTTGTAGCATCGATCGCATAACGCCTATCATGACCAGCACGATCCTTGACGTAAGTAATCAGACTATCCGCCGATTTACCCGATACCTGTGGCGCATTCGGGAAACGCTTAGCCATGTCCTTGTCTGTTTTGAACTGTTTATCCAATAATTCACAAATCATCCTAACGATATCAATATTGGCCCATTCATTATTACCGCCTATATTGTAGGTCTCGTTTGTCCTGCCATTGCGAATAACCAGGTCAATACCACGATTGTGATCATCAACATAAAGCCAGTCTCGAATCTGCAGGCCATCCCCATAGATAGGCAGAGGTTTTCCATCGAGGATATTAGCTATGACCAACGGGATCAGTTTTTCCGGAAACTGGTATGACCCATAGTTATTTGAGCAATTGCTAGTCGTTACATTAAGTCCGTAAGTTTCATGATAAGCACGCACCAGGAAATCAGAAGACGCTTTACTCGCTGCATACGGAGAATTAGGTGCATATGGCGTGGTTTCACAAAACGCTGGATCATTTGGCTTCAGGGTGCCATAAACTTCATCAGTAGAGACATGATGAAAGCGATGCTGACCAGTAGCTTTCTCATCTAACCACACCTTTTTAGCAGCCTTCAACAAACTATGTGTACCGATAATATTGGTTTGTAGGAAAGCATCGGGGCCATGAATGGAACGGTCGACGTGAGACTCGGCAGCAAAATGCACAATGGTATCGATCACTTCATGTCTCAGTAAATTTTCGACCAGTGACTCATCGAGGATATCACCATGCACAAAATGAAAGGCCTCGTTGTCATCAACACTGGACAGGTTCTCGCGATTACCTGCATACGTTAAAGCATCTAACACAATCAGACGTGTGTCTGGCCATTTCTTTAGCCAGTAGTGGACAAAATTGGAGCCGATAAAACCCGCACCACCTGTCACTAACAGCCTGTTTGGATTATGTTCTGTATTATTCTCTACCATGGTCTTTTTCTGTTCAGTCATTCTGCACTGGCAATAGTTCTACCAGCATGTTTCTCAATGCCACCCGCCAGTGATCAGGTTCAATGGCCAATGTATTCCAGGTTGTGGTTTTATCCAGTACGCTACAGGCTGGTCGGGTTGCTGGAGTCGGGTAATCCAGTGTGCGAATCGGCTTGATTTTACAAACCCGATCCTCTAACAATCCCAGTGCCTTTGCCTCTTCATAAATAGCTACTGCGAAGTCGTACCAACTGGCCACACCGGCATCGGTCCAGTGATGGATGCCGGTCAGACCGGCATCCATGGATAACCAGATCATCCTTGCCAAGCCTTTCGCCCAGGTGGG
>Ga0209633_10001880_pt1 | contig 20918 bp, 11 predicted proteins | sample Cruoilmetagenom1_FD_187290 | JGI IMG/M metagenome (GOLD analysis project Ga0209633, IMG submission 187290) | Oil polluted marine microbial communities from Coal Oil Point, Santa Barbara, California, USA - Sample 1 (SPAdes) (version 2) | ecosystem: Environmental > Aquatic > Marine > Oil seeps ... | reverse complement strand
TGTAAAATAAGACACAAGTTTCTCTGTTGGCATATTACCGGTTAGTTCATCTTTAGCCATCGGGCATCCTCCAAACCCTTTAATAGCTCCATCAAAACGTTTGCACCCAGCCATAAATGCAGCATCAACTTTTTCATGCCATTCGTTAGGATGTGTATGCAAATGGGCTCCAAACTCAACATCAGGATAAAGAGGAATCAAGCTAGTAAATAAATAGGAGATAGTTTCACCACTTGCTACTCCAATTGTATCTGATAAGGAAAGTATTTTTACACCCATTTTTGCAAGAATACCAGTCCAATTGGCCACAATATCAACATCCCATGGGTCACCATAAGGATTTCCAAATCCCATGGAAAGATAAGCTACCACTTCTTTATTTGACTTATTTGCAATATTTAAAATCTCATCTAAAATATTTAAAGATTGTTCAATAGTTTTTCCAGTATTACGCATTTGAAAATTTTCAGAAATAGAAAATGGATACCCTAAATAATCAATTTCATCAAATTTACTTGCGTCTTCAGCACCTCTAACATTTGCAACAATAGCTAACAATTTTGTTTGGGTCTCTGATAAATTCAATTGTGACAAAACCTCTTGAGTATCACGCATTTGAGGAATAGCTTTTGGAGAAACAAAACTTCCAAAATCAATTGTATCAAAACCTACTTTAAGTAAGGAGTTTATATATCTCGACTTTGCTTCTGTAGGAATAAAATGAGATTTTATTCCTTGCATTGCATCACGAGGGCATTCTATAATTTTCACTGGTTTCATTGTTAGTCAAATATACAAGAAAGACTTCTATTTCTGAGAAAACAATATATAAATTCCGATGGCAATAAAAATTAATATTTGTAACCAGTATAAAACCTTTTCAAACTTAATACTACCCCGTATAAACGAAGTTAGTTTTGCTGAACTTATTGAAACTAAGGTAAATATTATAAAAGCCTGAATCATAAAAATAATTCCGAGAAAATAAATTTGAAAAGTAATATTCCCATTTTCTTTTACGACAAATCCAGGTAAAAAAGCTAAAAAGAAAATTACTACTTTTGGATTTAGAACATTCATAATAAATCCTTGTTTATAAAGGTCAACAAACGATTTATCTAAATTATCAGGAGCATTAAATTCAATATTTGAAGAACTTTTAAAAGTTTTAAATGCTAAATAAAAAAGATACAAAGCACCCATTATTTTAATGATATTAAACAATACATCTGATTCATTTATTATGGCCGCAACTCCAAAAGCAATAAGAGTTGTATGAATCAAAATACCACTAACTAAACCTAAGGATGTAATTATTCCATATTTTTTTCCTCTTGTAATGCTTAGCATAATCACATAAATAATATCGGGACCAGGCATTAGTGTAAGCAAAATGGAAGCCGTTAAAAAAGGTATAAGCACTTCAGAGTTCAATAAATAAAATTTGTGTAAATATAAAAAAGTCCAATAAATTATTAGACTTTCTTATAAAAGGTATTGGGTAATATTTAACTATCGGCTGCCATCAAGAACATAGGCTTCATTTCAAACCTATTATATTGAGGTCTTAAACGTTTAATATTATAGTATTTATCAATATTAACTATCTTTTTTGTACTCGTTACAACATCTAAAGGAACATCATCATATCTTCCGTTTTTAAGTACTACGAGTCTCCCGTGAAATCCTCCAAGAATCAAATCCAATGCAAGGTTTCCATAAGCCATTGGCACAATAGAATCTACTGCATCTGGATCACCTCCACGAACTAAATATCCAAGTTTTTGATTAATGATATTAATTGTTTTTCCATTATTGAATTTTGGAGTAAGACTTTTTATTTCTGCTGAAATCATATCGCCAACGCCTCCTAATTTTGCATGACCAAACATATCTTTTTCCGAATCTTGGAATACCATCTCTCCACCTTTAAATAAAGTTCCTTCTGATGCTAAAACAACTGAATATTTACTTGGGTTGTTATTACGATCCTCAACAAGTAATTTAGTAAGGTGTTCAATATCAAAATTATATTCAGGTATTACACACCTATTTGCAGCCCCTGCCATTGTAGGTAACATAGCTGTAAAGCCGGCATATCTTCCAAATACTTCCATTACCAATATTCTTTCATGAGAGCCCGCAGAGGTTCTTAAATTATTTGTCATCATAATTGTTCTTGTAACGCAAGTACTAAATCCTATACAATAATCTGTACCCGGCACATCGTTATCCATTGTTTTTGGTATGGCAACAACTTTCACCCCTTCTTTGTACATTCTAACTCCATAACTTAGGGTATCATCACCACCAATAGGGATTAAATAATCAACACCTAGCCATTCTAAATTTTTAATAATTTCAGGAGTTAGGTCATTAATTTCTTTATCATATGTAGATTTTAAATGTTCAGGAACTTTATCTTTTGGCATATGACTAGGTTTGGTTCTTGAAGAATGCAAAAATGTTCCACCTGTACGACCTGCCTTATTTACAAGATCATTAGTTAATTTAATGAAGTTTCTACTATTATCAGCCTTTTCATCTCTCAAAAGTTCTGTTATACCAGCCCATCCACGTCGTAAACCAATAACTTTAAAACCTTCTCTATTTGCTCTAATAGTAATAGCCCTAATTGCAGGGTTAAGTCCTGGAACATCACCTCCTCCAGTTAAAATTGCTATTACCCCTTTTATTTTTTTTGTATTTGCCATATAAATTTTTTTAAGCTTATTTTACATTGAAACAGTTAAGAGTTTTCTACTTTAATAAATATCTTAATCAAAATTATTTTTAAAGTAAATCCATTTAAAGTTATAAAAAAAGCCCATAACTATAAAATTATGGGCATTTAAATTATATTTTAATTACTATTAAAGTGAAGCTGAATACTCTAATAGATCAATAATTTTTGTTGAATACCCATATTCGTTGTCGTACCAAGAAACAACTTTAATAAACTTATCTGTTAAAGCAATTCCTGCATTTGCATCAAATACAGAAGTACGGCTTTCACCAACAAAATCTTGAGAAACAACTAAATCTTCCGTATATCCTAAAATTCCTTTTAACTCACCCTCAGATGCTTCTTTCATTACTTTACAAACTTCTTCATACGTTGCACTTTTACCAATATTCACGGTTAAATCAACTACGGATACATCCATCGTTGGAACTCTGAAGGACATACCTGTTAATTTTCCATTCAATGAAGGAATAACTTTACCTACTGCTTTTGCAGCACCAGTTGAAGATGGAATAATATTGTGAATCGCAGCTCTACCACCTCTCCAGTCTTTCATAGAAGGACCATCTACTGTTCTTTGAGTAGCGGTTGCTGCATGAATTGTAGTCATTAAACCATCTGTAATTTCAAAGTTATCATGTAATACTTTAGCTATAGGTGCTAAACAGTTGGTAGTACAAGAAGCATTTGAAAATACAGCTTCATCTGCTTTTAATTCTTTATGATTTACCCCCATAACAAACATTGGGGCATCAGGTGATGGAGCCGAAATAATAACTTTTTTTGCACCAGCAGTAATATGCATTGCTGCTTTTTCTTTTGCAGTAAAAAATCCTGTTGCTTCAATTACATATTCAGCGCCAATTTCATCCCATTTTAAATCTTCAGGGTTTCTTTCAGCAGAAATTCTAATCTCATTTCCGTTAACAACTAATTTACCATCTTTTACAGATACTTCTCCATCAAATTTTCCGTGTACGGAATCATACTTTAGCATGTATGCCAAATAATCTACATCTAATAAATCATTTATACCTACTATTTGCACATTTTTTCTTTGTGATGCAACTCTAAAAGCTAATCTACCTATTCTTCCGAATCCGTTTATACCAATTTTTATCATTTTCTAATAATTTTAATTTATTTATACTGACATTATATCAGATATTCTCAATATTTCTTTGTTCATTTTATGATGCTCCTTAACAGCGTTCTCTAATTCAATGGCAACCATTTTGTTATTTTGTATTCCAACCATTAAATTAGATTTACCATCTATAAGCAATTCTACAGCCTTAACACCCATTCTACTCGCTAGTACCCGGTCAAAACAACTAGGTGAACCACCACGTTGCATATGGCCTAAGATAGAAACTCTAACTTCATATTGTGGTAAATTTTCTTCAACATAAGAGGCTAAATCAAATACATTTTCACCTGTTTTATCACCTTCAGCAACTACAACTAAACTTGAAGTTTTACCTGATCGTCGACTTTTTTCTAGGGAAATTAATAATCTATCTAGACCCATATCTTCTTCAGGAATTAGAATTTCTTCAGCTCCTGCGCCTATCCCTGCATTCAAAGCAATAAATCCGGCATGCCTTCCCATAACTTCAACGAAAAACAAACGATTATGAGAACTGGCTGTATCTCTAATCTTATCAATAACCTCAACTGCTGTATTTAAAGCCGTATCATAACCAATAGTGAAATCGGTACCAAAGATATCATTATCTATGGTTCCAGGAATTCCAATTACCGGAAAATCATATTCTCTACTAAAAATCATACCTCCAGTAAAAGACCCATCACCACCAATAACTATTAAAGCGTCAATATTTTCTTTTACTAAATTTTCATGAGCCTTTTTTCTACCTTCTTTGGTTCTAAACTCTTTTGACCTAGCTGATTTTAATATCGTACCACCTTTTTGAATGATATGATGAACGCTTCTAGCATCCATTTTTTTAAAATCTCCTTCTATCAACCCTTCATAACCTCTGTAAATACCAATAGAATCAAGTTTATAATAAGAAATAGTTCTTACTACTGCACGAATTGCTGCATTCATTCCTGGGGCATCACCACCGGAAGTCATCACCGCTATTTTTTTTATATATTTTTTCATCTTTTTTAAAAAAATCACACAAAAATAATGATAAATATTCTTTTTTTTATTAAAAATCTAAGATTTTAGCGAAAACGATATAGAATAATCTATTACTATAATTTATTTCAGTTTAACTAATTAAATTACATCTATCTATATAGAAATAAAGTAATAAAATTTTATGTAATGAAAAACCAATTCTATCTAAAAAAGTTAGTTTTTAGCTAAAAAATCAGCCAATTTTGTTAACGAACCTGATATAGCTAAATTGACATCTAAATTATCCTTTGGATTTTCCTTTGATTCTAACAAGTCTTTCACTTCTTCGAATTGGAGCTTTGATAGATGATTAGATTGCAAGCCTTTGTAAAATATATCAGATATCTTAGACACCCTATTTGCATAAGGAAGAATTGTTTCAATTATTGGTGCATTAGTTCTTAATAATTGTATTTTATTATCTATATTTTTCCATGAATTGAAATACTCCAATAATTCGTTCTTTATCGATTCATCTTGATCAATAAGGTATTTGATTACCAAAAATTTAAAACGTAAAGCATCTTTTGCATCTACATTACAAGCGTCAGCGAAAAGAGTAAAAGGAGAATAGGACTTATATTCTTTACCTCCATTATTTCTAGAGTAGATCTTAAATGGCTCACTAATATTTGACAATTCATTTAATGCCTCAGTATCTTGTTGATTTGCTATATTACGTAAAATTAATTGTTTGTTTCTCATATGTGTTACACCTAACAGTTCCAAATCTCCATTAATAACCTCCATTCTTTTAAACATGCTATCTATATTAGTTATATTTTTTGGAGACCAAAATCTTTCCGCTATTGCTGCTGTTCTTGGCCAAATTCTAGAATCAATCGTTAAAGGTGTAACTAATTCTGCCCACATAGTTACTTCACCTCCTAAAATATTATTTCGTTCTTGGTCACTCAATACTACATCACCAATAGGTTCAGTAGCATAATGTTTTTCTACCGATTGCATTCTGTCTATATAAAAACCATTAGATAATACTGTTTTATATCCTTTCTTTGCTGCCTCAATCAAAGTGCTTTGTGCCAAACCTTCATTCTTTCCTCTCCAAGAATGAATTACAGCAGTAGTTGGCATATTCGGCGTCAATATCTCATCCCAACCCATTAATTTTTTGTTATACTTATTCAATATCTTTTCTAACTTGATATTAAAATAGGTTTGTAATTCATGGTTGTTTTTAATTTTATTTTCTTTCATGAATTTTTGAATACCTTTATTTTCATTCCAATGTTTTCCCGCATTTTCATCTCCACCAATATGAAAATATTCATCTGGAAATAAAGCAGTTAATTCAGAGAAAAGAACATCTAATATTTCATATGTTTTTTCATTTGTTGGATCTAAGGTTGGATTAAAAATACCAGCATATCTTTCTATTTGGTAAATAGTATCTTTGCTCGATATTTCAGGATATGCAGTTAAAAAAGCACTTGCGTGTCCAGGAACATCAATCTCCGGTATAACTCTTATACCTCTATCACTAGCATATTTTACAACATCTTTAATTTGATTTTGCGTATAATATTGACCATCATTTGCTTTTTGAGTTAACAAGGGTAATTTTTTAGACTCTACTCTAAATCCTTGGTCATCTGACAAATGCCAATGAAACACATTTAGTTTTACATAAGCCATGGCATTTAAATTTCTCTTAATAACATCTACGGGCATAAAGTGACGGGCTGCATCTATCATTAATCCTCTCCATTGAAATCTAGGACTATCTTCTATGGAAACAGAAGGAAACATATATTGTCCATTATTTACCGTAAGTAATTGTAATAAAGTGTTTAAAGCATGCATTGCTCCTACATCCGTTTTTGCACTTATCTTAATTTGACTTTTAGACACTGATAATGAATAAGATTCATCTATACCAAGTTTAACATCTGTTGCTTCTATAAAAGATACTACCAAAGAAGGATTATTGCTCTGTGTTGCAACAGTGACAAATCCTTGATTTATAAAAACACCTGTTTTATTGGATAGGTTTCTTAGAAATTGGGTTGATGCATTGTAAATTTTATTAGTATATTTTGAATTGTTAAGTACTTTTATAGAAAAATTCTCATCAATTTTAAAATAACTACCTTTTATTTGAACTGATTTTGGCCACGGCATAAGGTTTAAACCGGAATCTTTATGGTTTAATTGCGCGATTAAATTAAATGCAAATAAATTAATAAATAAAAATATTATAATCTTTTTCATGTTTGTTTTTATTTTAACTCCTTTTACGAATTATTTTATTATAGAATTTTAAATTATCCATTTCACTTTAGGGTATAAAAAAACCGTCAATAAAAAATTGATTCAAAATTGAACAATAAATTAATTAACGGATTTTAAAAAATATTCTAATAAATATTATTAAAAATGATAACGTCTAAAAGCTTCAAAAGCAGCATAATCTGCTAAGCCTAAGTCGTTATATTTTTTTGCCGTCTCTTTATTTCTATCTTCAGCTCTCATCCAAAACTCTCTCAAATCATCTCCCTGAAACAATACTCCATCTTTTTGAGATTGATGATAAAATATTGCTTGTCGTTTTTTCAATACTTGATCTGGACTCATCGGTACTGCCATTTCAATTTCGTGCGTTTCCCATTCGTGCCAAGCACCTCTATATAACCAAACCCAACAGTCATCCATGTACTTTTGAGATTTTAAATCTTCTAATGCCATAAATAAAGCGTCTAATGATACTTTATGTGTTCCATGAGGATCAGCTAAATCTCCAGCTGCATATATTTGATGTGGTTTAATTCGAGATATAATCTCTTTCATTATCTTAATATCTGCATCTCCTAACTTATTTTTTTTGACTTTACCCGTTTCATAAAATGGTAAATCTAAAAAGTGTACATTCTCATCTGGCAAACCTAGGTATCTTGTTGCTGCAAATGATTCTTTTCTTCTAATTAAGCCTTTAAGTTTTCTAACTTCAATCGTATCGATATCATACTCTTTTTTTGATTCTAAATCTTTTATTATATTTTTTGAATTAGAATCTCCTCCATTTAGAGCTAATGAAACTTCGGCAAATTTTAATGCTTCTTCATCAGAAACCGCAATATTTCCAGAAGTTTGATATGCTATATGAACTTCATGGCCTTGTTCAACCAATCTATCAAATGTACCTCCCATAGAAATTACATCATCATCTGGGTGAGGACTAAAAATAATGATACGCTTTTTAGCCGGTGTATTTCTCTCCGGTCTTTTCGAATCATCGGCTTTTGGTTTACCCCCAGGCCATCCAGTAATGGTATGCTGCAACTTATTAAACATTTTTATATTTAAGTTGTAAGCTGATCCTTGTTCAACTAGTAAACTAGCCATGCCATTATTATTATAATCTTTATCTGTTAGTTTTAATACCGATTTATTTAACTGTTCACTTAACCAAACAACAGATTTACTTATTAATTCATCTGACCAAATACAATTCCTTACTAGCCATGGTGTTTTAATTCTAGTTAAATCATTTGATGCACCTTCGTCTAAAACAAAGGTTACATTATCATGTAATTGCAAATAGGTTGCAGGTACTTCCGATGATACATCGCCTTCAATAGTATCTTTAATTACTGATGCCTTGTTAATACCCCATGCCATTAAAACAATTCTTTTTGCTTTTCGGATGGTACTAATACCCATAGTAATAGCAACTCTTGGTACATGCTCAATTCCTAAAAAGGCAGGAGCAGCATCAACCCTAGTTATATGATCAAGTGTAATATTACGGGTTCCTGAATTTAAGTGAGATCCTGGTTCATTAAAGCCAATATGACCAGTTCGACCTATACCTAACAATTGAAAATCTAGGCCTCCTGCTTCTTTGATTTTTATCTCATAATCAATACAAAATTGATGGATTTTATCAGCCGAAATGGCACCATCAGGTATATTTATATTTTCAGGTAAAATATCAATGTGGTCAAATAAATGTTCGTGCATAAAATACCAATAACTCTGCGTATTTTCCTTTTTCATTGGAAAATACTCATCTAAATTAAAGGTGATTACATTATAAAAACTCAAGCCTTCTTCTTGATGCATTCTTACCAATTCTTCATAAACTCTAATTGGTGATGATCCTGTGGCCAATCCTAAAACACAAGTTTCATTTTGTTTTTGTTTTTCAATTACCAAATCGGCAATTTCATGCGCGACTTCAATTGAGGCAAGAATAGAGTTTTCGAAAATTACATTGTGAATTTTTTCAAATCTCGTTTCTTCAAACTTCCCTGCTTCTTTATGTTTTAAATTGACTTTCATAAAATTAAAAATTAATGAATATGATTTTTTTATATAATTTGATTATGCGTTTTTATGCTCTTTTATGCAAATTTAAGATTATTTTTTTTAATACGTATTTAACACTTTAAAAGATCAAAAAATCCTATTCACTATTAATTTCAATCTAAAGTCTATATTTTACTTATGTTTATAAAATATATTCGACAAATGACATCAAATGAGTGATAAAAGGACAATTGGAGATAAATTAAAAAGTTAGTAAGAATTATTAAACCTCTTTTGACTTAAGGTAATTTTGATAAAAACTTTAATTGAATTAAATAGGAGTTTATAATTTGATGACGGCTATTTACGTTTTGGTTAAGTCGAAAGACTCATCTTCTTTATTACAAATACATTTCCAAATTCATTAAATCTTTTTTAAAGATAAAGTACCGATAAATTTACAACCAAGTTATAGTTTACAACTCTTTGTTAATTATAGAAAGCTATTTAGTCAAATTATAAATTTGTATTTTTTGATTGTTCTTTAAAATGTATACGTATTGCTTATTATTTATAGGAGTGCTTAGTTTTATGTTTTTTGTATCTCCTTGTACACTTAACCCAGTTTTACTATAAGAAAGTAATTCAAACTTATTATTATTAAAGGTCATAACATTACTATAAGAAGCATCAAACCTAACCGTTTCAACTTCGGTATTATACATATTACCAACACTAATAATTTCATCTACTCCATCTTGGTTTAAATCAATGAATTCAAAATCTAAAATAGGTGCAATTTGTAATTCACTAGGTAATTTTATAATACTAAATTTTCCATTCCCCAAATTTTCAAGATAAATACTATAAAAAATATCAGCTGTTAAATGTAAAGCATCATTCAATTTTTTTTCTCCAAAAATTGATTGCAAATCGGCTTGAGCAAAATCATTAAAAGTTTTAAACTTCTCATTAATAGACGGAATTTGTTGAGAGGTACATTCTTTGCCTCTTAAAGGAACCAATTCACCTTTGTATTCATTTGTTAATATAACATCATAGGTTCCATTTTTATCAAAATCATCACAAAATATTTGAAAAGGTTTTTCTGGTTTTGCTTTAAACTTCGAATTCAAACCTAAGTTACCTACAAAATAATCCATATCACCATCATTATCTATATCTTTTTCAGCAATAGAAAACCACAATCCAGCAGTTAATTCTAAATCCGGAATATTTTTTTTACTAAATTTTCCATTAGAATTTTCAAAAACCTGAATTTTTGTCCATTCACCAACAGCTATCAAATCTTTATCTCCATCATTATCATAATCTGTAAAAACGGCATCGGTTATCAAACCCATATTTTCAAAATCTTTAGCTAAATCTTTTGTTTTATTTTTAAATACACCTTTTTCATTAATTAATAAATAGCTATTCGGTGAATAAGGGTATTTATCTGGTATAACTCTTCCTCCAACAAATAAATCTAAATCACCATCGTTATCAATGTCATTTGCAATTACAACTTGACCGCTTGTATACATTTGAGGCAAAGCAGTACCTGACTTTTTAAAATTTCCTAACCCGTCATTTAAATATAATCTATCTTGATACATATTACTATTCTCTGGAAACTCTGCACCTCCACTCACCACATATACATCTTGATCACCATCCATTTCTACATCAAAAAATAAAATCCCTAGGTCTTCATACTTCTTGTCCTTTATAAATACTTGTTCATTTTGTTTTTGAAACTTTCCTTCTTTAGTTTGAAAAAATAATTCACCTGTTTGACCTGATGCGCCTCCTATAAAAAAATCTTGCAAACCATCATTATTAATATCAGCTACATCCATAAACGGACCATTCTTAGATTGTGAATGAGGCAAGAGAATCTGCTTTTGAAAATCGTCAAATTTATTCTCTTGATGTGTATAGTCAATTCCTAAAGTTGAAGGTTCTACTTTTTCAAAAAAGGGTTTTGATTGTAATTCATCTTTAACCCATGCTTTTGCATTTTTATGTTCAATTTCAATTAACTGATTTATGGAAACATTATTTAATTCTGATACTTTATCATTTGACCAAAAAACTTGAATTTTTTGAATACTTTCATTTTTTGCAATACCAAAAGTCAGCTTATTATCTACCGATGACTGAAAACCTCTATTTAAATACAATTGTTGCATTTGACTGCTCTCTTCGGTTTGCACTATAACCTTTGCACCAATTCCCAGCGTATTTCTATCGGATCCTTTAAGTTTAATTTGAATATAGTTTTGAGAAGTATTGTTTTTATATATACCGACTTCGTCTTCCATATTATTGATTACCAAATCTAAATCACCATCATTATCTAAATCTGCGTAAGCCGCTCCATTAGAATAGGTTTTTTCTTCTAAGCCCCACTCCTTAACTTTATCTTTAAACGTTAAATCACCATTATTTTTAAAAATATAATTGCTCAATTTTTCAGTGGGCATCATTTTTACAGCTTCAAATAAATCCATTTTTTCTTTATTTGAAATTTTATTTTTCATGCTATTTCTAAAATCCTGATTGTTCAATTCATGTAGAATACCATTTGTGACAAAAACATCTTTTAAACCATCATTATCAAAGTCAGCAAATAATGGTGCCCAACTCCAATCCGTTTTTGCCAAACCAGATAACAATGCAATTTCGCTATACGTACTGTTGCTATTATTTAATTGCAAAGTGTTTTGCATGTATTGGTAGTGATAACCTGAATTTACAATATGATTAAAATTCTCGGTACTCATACTTGGCATATTACTTTTACTACGAATATGATCTTGTGGTGTCATATCTAGTACTAACAAATCTGGATACAAATCATTATTAAAATCAGCAAAATCTGAGCCCATACTATTTGCTGAAATATGATTAAAATTTTCTTGTAGTCGATCCGTAAAAGTATTATTTTGATTATTGATGTATAAAAAGTCTGGTTCTAAAAAATCATTAGCCACATAAATATCCGCCCAGCCATCATTATTAAAATCTCCAATAGAAGCACTTAAACCCCAAGTTTTGTTTTCTAAACCTGCTTTCTTAGTAATATTTGTGAATTTATTCTCGTCATTACGGAATAACTGATCTGAAGCATCACGAAATATTTTTTTTTGAAACTCTAAATCAATAAAGGTATTATTCTGAAAATCTGGTCGGTGATTAACTAAATACATATCTAAATCACCATCATTATCCATATCAAAAAAATAAGCTTGTGTTGAAAAACCAGTATCAGCTAAACCATATTTTTCTCCTTCTTCTTTGAAGGTATTGTTCTTTTGATTTACAAATAATTTATTTTTTCTCCAATTTTTATCATTATATAAACCCGATTTACAAACGTATATATCTAAATAGCCATCATTATTAATATCTATCATAGAAACTCCAGTTGTCCATCCTTCAACTTCATCACCTACATTAGCAGATTTAGTAATATCATCAAATTTAAAATCACCTTTGTTGAGGTATAATTGATTAGAATTTTGATTTGAAGTAAAATATACATCAACCAAACCATCATTATTTACATCTCCTACTGCAACTCCCCCTCCATTATAAATATATGGATAATTCAAAAAATTAAAATAAATATTTTCCTCAACTCTGTTTGTAAAACTAATATTAGTTTCCTCAACAGAAAGCCTAGTAAACAAGGATTTTACATTTTTATTATCTTTATTAAGAGGTTCATTTTTATCAATACAAGCACCTAATAAAAAGATCAACCCCCAGATAAATCCTATTTTTTTCATACGACAAATTAACTAATTTAAATTAAAAAAGGAGAAGTTTTAATAAAACTTCTCCTTTTAGCAATAACTCAAAATTAATACTTATTCTACTTAAAAATTACTTCCAGCAACATCCCACCATAAGCGAGTGCCACCATTATCAGGTCCACCTAAATATCCAACAGCGGTACTTACATTTTCACCATTGGTATTCACTTCACTAGAAACAAAGTTGATTCTTCTTATTTGGATGTCTGTATCAATAGTACCTCCACTATTGTTAACAACAACAGGGAAAATTCTAGGATAACCAGTTCTTCTATATTCACTCCATGCTTCTTGACCATCAGGAAACATAGCAATCCATTTTTGCGTAATAATTTGTTCTAATTGCTCTTCATTAGTTCCTCCAGCATTGTATGCAATTTTTACATCACTTTGATAATTAATATTATTAGCAGCATTTAATGCGTCTACAAAATTATTTGGTGTACTTGTAGCATCAGCTAAATACGCATCTGCGCCTCCAACTCCATGCTGTGCAAAAGAAGCTTTTACTCCCATTTCGTAATGATCTTTAGCATCTCCACCAGTATCAGACCAGCCTCTTAAAGCAGCTTCTGATAATAAGAAATGAATTTCAGCTGAAGTCATCCATGTTACAGTTTCTGTTTCAATTACTTCACCCACTGAAGCATGCTCTACATATTCACTTTTTGCAGTAATATCAATTCCCATTCTAATGCCTTTGTAGTTTCCATTTAAAGCAGGGTCTGCAGAAGGGTTAAAATATTTTTCAATTCTTCCATCTCCATATCCAGTTAAAATAGATTCCATTTCAGCACTCATTCTAATATCACCCCAAGAACCACTAATTACAGAAATAGGATGAATAAATCCAGTACTAATAACCACATCGGATGTTGTCATCAACCCAGCGTTACTCCTTAATGATAATTCACCTTGTGTTTTTGATAAAGTAGGGTTTACATTAACAATTCGCATTGCCAATCTTAAACGTAAAGAATTAGCATATTTTCTCCACATCGCAATATCACCTCCTAAATTAGACAAATCAAAAGGAGCAAATTGAATATCACCTTCAAAATCTTTTAAGCCGTCAATTGCAGCTCCTAAATCATCAAAAAATGCTTGATATGCCACATCTTGAGCATCATACTCTCCTGTTGTTGCAAAATCATCAAATTTTGTATAACGAATAGGTCCATAGATATCTGAAACTCTATGCATCGCAGCTACTCTAATAATATTAGCTAGATGTACAAATTTATCACCTGAAGGATCACCTCCTAATTCAACCGCATTTTTAATATCTAAAACGAAAGGCATTACACTACCATATGCATCAGACCATGGAAAACCATTCCAGCCGTCTACTAACGCATAAGTCATATTATTTACATTACCTGCAAAAGGGGTTGGTGGAGTCATATATCCAGAATAAACATCTCCTAATAAACCTTGTTGAAGTTGATAGTTCCATGCAGGTGTTGCATTTACAACATTCAAGAACATAGGAGTAAAAGAGCCCCCAATATGGTTATTCATTTGTGTTAAACTTTCGTTTGAAATACCATTTGGATTTGTATTAATGTCTTCAAAGTCACTAGTACAATTAACTAAACTAACCGCAATCAAAGAAGCTAGTGTATATTTTATTATTTTTTTCATCTTCTTTTAGAAATTTATGTTAATATTAAATCCTATACTTCTCGTAGTTGGCTGACCATAAATATCAACTCCTTGAAGACCAATTCCAGTACTTGACGCAATATTAGGATCAAATGGCGCATCTTTATATAAAAAGAAAAGATTATTGGCAATTAAAGAAAATCTCATATTCTCAACAAAACCATTTTGAAACATTAAATTATATCCAACTGATAATTCTCTTAAACTAACATTAGTCGCACTGTAGGTATACTCTCCTAATAAACCAGCTCTACCCCCTGTTTGTAAGAAGTAGTTTTGAGCAGTCATTTGTTGTGCGTTTCCATTAGTATCTACTACATCAATCATTCCTCCATTTTTATTTCTTGCATTTGCAGAAGCTTTAGAAACTCCATAAAAATCATTTACAGCCTCGGTAACACTAACTACATCTCCACCAAATTTTCCATCGATTAAGAAGTTAATTACAAAGTTGCCAAATTCAAAAGTATTATTCCAACCTAAAGTATAGTCTGGTTGTGCATGAGCAATAGTTTCAACATCTGTTGATTCTAAAGTAAATCCACCTGAACCATCATCAGTTACTACAGCCACGCCATTATCATTTCTTACAACAGAACGGCCACGAATACTACCAAAATCCTCTCCTTCAATTAATGCATAACCATAACCATTAACACCAAGTGGGTTAATAATTGCTGTTCCATCTTGTAATGATGGATGAACAGAAACAACTTTATTATCATTGGATGCGTAATTAATTGCTGAATTCCATACAAAATTATCTGTCTCAACAGGTTTACCAAAAAGGGTCAATTCGATTCCTTTATTGGTTATTTCCCCAGCATTCACAATATTTTGTACATATCCTTGAACATTTGGTTCTGCTTGAATTAAGAATATTTGATTGGTTGTTTTTGTATCGTAATATGTTAAATCAAATCCTAATCTATTATGAAAAAATCTCCATTCAGTACCAATTTCAAAAGATTTTTGTCTTTCTGGCTCTAAAGATTCTCCTTCAATTACACCAAATTGTGGTTTTTGAAAATTGTTTTGACCTGCTGGAATACTATTCAAAGGAATTGTAGCATAGGTTGGGATATCTTTACCTACCTCAGCATAAGAAGCTCTAACTTTTGCAAAGCTAATTCCATCTCCCATATCAAACATTTCACTTAATACACCTGTTATACCAATAGATGGATAAAAGAATGATTCAGAATCTGTATTTACTAATGTAGAGGACCAATCAGTTCTACCAGTAACATCTAAAAATAACATGTTTTTAAAACTAAAGTTGGCAGCTCCAAAAACAGATTGAACTTCACGATTTGATACAGATTGATATATTGTCTTAGTATCAGAAAAGTTTGCAATTGTAAATTCATTTGGATAAGTAAGACCTGTTCCAATTCCAGAATCTAGAAACAACTGATCACCTATTTTGTATTTAGTTAAACTAGTACCAAGAATCAATGACAAACCAAAATCATCTGATATTTGTTTATTATAATTTGCTATAAAATCAACATATTGTTGAGTGTTTTCTGTTTTTTCTAAAATATATCTTCCTGTTGCTGGTGCTAAATTAGGGTCAGTACCACCATACAATCTTTTATCAAAAGTGAAAAATGATTTGTCATAACTAAGTCTTGAAGTTAATGAGAATTCATCAGTAATATTATACTTCAATGTTACATTAGCCAAAACTCTTTCTGCGGTATCTTTACTAGGATTTCTATATGTTAACCAATATGGATTTTGTTGAATATTCTCGTCAAATGATGTAGCATATTGATCCATCATATTTGTAGAGGTATTAAAATACTCAAAATCTTTATAATCATTTAAATCTATTCCAACTGGGTTTAAATATAACCCTGTTAAAGGATTTGAATACAAACCATTTATTGGGCGATTCCAAATTCTTTGATCAGATAAATTAATACTAGCTGATAATTGCAATTTATCATTAAATAAATTTGCTGTTTCTCTTAAATTAATATTATTTCTAACCATTCTGTTTTCTGGCATAACTCCTTCAGCATAAGTATTTGCATAAGAAAAATACGTTTGTGCTTTTTGATTTCCAGCAGAAATAGATATAGCATTTATTGATGTATAACCTGTATTGAAGAAATCGTCAACTGTATTTGACAATCCACTTGCTTTTTCTCCCCAAGATTTTGGATCCGTAACTCTTCCGTTTTCAGTAATTGGTTGTCCAACAGAATTGGATTGGTACTGCGTTTGTAATTCTGGTAATGATGTTACATTATCAACAGTAAAACTTGTATTAAAGTTTACAGCTATTTTACCGTCTCTACCTTTTTTTGTTGTAATCAAAATCACACCATTTGCACCTTGACTTCCATATAATGCAGCTGCTGATGCTCCTTTTAATACGGTCATGCTTTCTATATCATCTGGGTTAATCATAGAAATAGCATCTCCACCATCTCTATTTCCTTCAGTTCCACCAAAAATACCACGACCGCTATCTCCATTTTGACCATTACCACTATTCAGCATTGGTACTCCATCAACAACATACAATGGATCATTATTGGTTGTTGAAGAATTCCCTCTCAACACTACTTTAGAAGCTCCACCCACACCAGAGGAACTTTTAGTAATAGTTATACCTGCAGATTTACCAGACAAACTATTAATAGCACTTGTTTGTTTTACCCTAGTTAATTCATCACCTTTTACTTCTTGTGCTGAATAAGTTAAAGCTTTTTTCTCTTTTTTCATTCCTAAAGCAGTAACGATAACTTCATCTAGGCTTTCACTATCATCCAATAAAACAACATTAATTTGGCTTGAGTCACCAATTGTTATTGCCTGAGATGCCATTCCTACGAATGAAAAGAGTAAAACATCTCCTTTATTTGCTTCAATGGTATAGTTACCATCAAAGTCAGTTTGAGTTCCTTGTTGTGTACCTTGAAGGACTACACTTACCCCTGGCAAAGCTGCTTCATCTGAAGCAGAAGTAACAGTACCAGTTATTGTCATTTCTTGCGCATTCATTTGAAATGAGGCTGCTAATGCAAGAAAAACAAATAATAACTTTGTAATTTGTTTCATAATATAATTTTGAATTTAATATTGATGCAATATAATTTGCATTACTTTTAATAATATAATTTAATATACAAACGACTTAAAAAAAACAATAAACAACAATATTTAACATTTAAATAATCTACATTTAATCAAATTTCTATATTAATGCATATAGAAAAAATATTTTACTAGTTGATTAAAGATCAAAAAACATAGATTTGCAAGCAAACAAATAATCTATGTTTAAAAATTTAGTTGCTGACTTTAAAATTCCTATTAGATTTCATTTTCTTTTTTGGAGCACTTATTTTATTTTTAATGTAATTAGGTTTGGAAGTTTAAACAATGATTATTGGTATTCGTTAAAATCTAATTTAGTAGAATTTCCATTGAGTATTATTTACACCTACTTTATTATTTATTTTATTATTCCAAAATTTATTGTCAAAAAAAAATATGTTCAGTTTTTTATTTATTTTATCTTATCGCTTGTTATTTTTTATTTGATTAAAACAGGCTTAATTTATTTATTAGTTACTAAAAATGTTTGGCCAGAAAACGAAGGCTTTAATGCGTTTACTTTTGATCACATTGTTGAAGTAACTATTGGTGTTTTATACGTTGCCGCTTTAGGGGCTACTCTTAAATTAACCTATGAATGGGTTAATGAAAAAAGAAGAAATGAAGAACTACAAAAAACTCAATTACAAACAGAACTCAATTTCTTAAAAACGCAAATTCAACCTCATTTCTTTTTCAATACCTTAAACAATCTCTATGCATTGGTAATAAACAAATCAGAAAATGCGCCAGATGTAGTTTTAAAATTATCAGAGATTATGCAATATATTTTATACGAAGTTAAAGAACCTAAAATTAGTTTACTTAAAGCCATCAACTACATTTACAGTTATTTAGAACTTGAAAAATTACGCTATGGAGATAAGGTAAAATCTGATATTCAAATTATTGGAAATATTGATGAGGTAGATGTACCGCCTCTTTTGTTTTTGCCTTTTATTGAAAATTGCTTTAAACATGGTACATTTAATAATGATAACATTAAAGTAGATATAACTTTTGAAATTAAAGACAATTTTCTTTTCTTTACGGTAGAAAACACCTTTGAAAAAAACGATGAAAAATCAGTGAAGCAAGGTATAGGTATTGAAAATGTTAAAAGAAGATTACAACTACTTTACGGTGATAATTTCACTTTAAGTACAACAATCAACAAGAATAATTTTAAAGTACTCTTAAAGCTACCTTTGGCATGAAGATTAAATGTATTATAATTGATGACGAACCTCTAGCAGCGAAGATTATAAAAAATCATCTATTAGAGTTTTCAAACATGGAATTAATAGGTGTATTTAACAATCCTATAGAAGCTTTAAATACTATTGAAAACGAAGATGTTGATGTGGTGTTTTTAGACATTAACATGCCTAAAATGAGTGGCTTAGATTTTATTAAAAATATTGAAGTTTCTCCTCAATTTATTATAACAACCGCTTATCGTGAATTTGCTGTAGAAAGTTTTGATTTAGATGTATTAGATTATTTGGTGAAACCTATCCCATTTACTCGTTTTTTAAAATCAATCAATAAACTATCACAAAAAATAAATATTGATAAAAATTCTGACACTCAAAATACAACTAATGAAAAATCTTTTATTTTTTTAAAAGTAGATAAAAAGTTAGTTAAGGTTAAATTTGAGGATATTTATTATATTGAAAGTTTGAAAGACTATATCAAAGTTTTTACAAAAATAGGTGACTATTTAGTACACAAATCTCTAACAGGAATTACAGAAGAATTACCTAGTGATCAATTTCTTAGAATACATCGATCCTATACTGTTGGATTAGATAAAATTGATGCTTTGGAAGGGAATTCTATTCTAATTGTAAATAAAAGAATTCCTATTGGCAGAAAGTATTTAAATCACTCAAAAAAAGTTATTTTAAATACAAAATAATTACTTAAAGTTGTCTTTTTTACTTCTAATAAATTTTTATACTGTCAAATTGTTGTTTGTATTCAGTTAAATTTTCAAAGGAATCAAGATTCTCAATTGGTTCCTTCTTTTCTACCCAATATCTTAATTTATCTGTACCATTAATTATATCAATTGGTTTTTGCGTATAATTATACTCGTAAGGAGGTGTTTTCCATTTAAAACTATCTCCTAAGTAATGATATAATTCTTGTAGTAAAAATTGACCTACTCGCCAGGGTTTAAATAAATTCCTATTTGTAATATGAACTTGAAACCCGCCACAAACATGATTCTCAAATTTTTGAAAAGTTGGAAGAAAAGTAATAGGTCTTAGAACAAAACCTTTAAGTTTTGAATCTCCTACACTTTTCATTAGTTGATTTAAATAGAATGAATAAGGTTCAATTTTTGGATGCCCAACTATCTCTAATGGTTGAGAAGTTCCTCTTCCTTCACTAAGATTTGTCCCCTCAAATAAAACTGTTGTTGGAAAAGTTAAAGTGCTTTCTGCTCTTGCAAGATTCGGTGAAGGTAACAGCCAAGGTAAATTGGTATCCTCAAAAAACATTTTTCGATTCCAATTTTGCATTTTAATTATCTGAATATCGATAGTTTTGTTTGTCCAATATTTTTGATGCATTAATGCAACTTCTCCAATGGTCATTCCATGACGAAAAGGAATTGGATGAAGCCCTATAAATGATTTGAATTCATCTTCTAATATATTCCCTTCAATATCCACTCCATTAATTGGATTAGGGCGGTCTAACACAACAACTTGAATATCCGTTTCAATACATTTTTCTAATATTAATGTTAATGTATAAATATATGTATATATTCGACATCCAACATCTTGCATATCAATAAACAAGTGATCTATTCCTTCTAGCATTTTATCCGTTGGAATACGAGTTTCTGAATAAAGAGAATGTACTGGTATATTAAAATAAGGATGTACATAATGATTTGATTCAATCATATTGTCTTGTACGTCTGTTGCAAAACCATGTTGTGGGCCAAATATTTTAATAAACCTTGAACCAAATATTTCTTTAAATCTAAGCGCTGCATGTGAGTAAGTTGAATCTACAGATGCATTATGACATAATAAAGCGACAGTCCCTTTAAATTTACTTTGAAGGTTAAAATCATTTGTTAAAACATCAAGACCTGTATTAACTTTATTCATAGTAAGATTTA